>Ga0208373_1000188_pt1 | contig 117962 bp, 97 predicted proteins | sample RifOxyC2_FD_184036 | JGI IMG/M metagenome (GOLD analysis project Ga0208373, IMG submission 184036) | Soil microbial communities from Rifle, Colorado - Rifle Oxygen_injection C2 (SPAdes) | ecosystem: Environmental > Terrestrial > Deep subsurface > Rock core/Sediment | place: Rifle, Colorado... | reverse complement strand
CGCTGGGCTGGTAAAGAGTATGCACCCCCAGCGCAAGGTAACATCGCCGTTCAACCCGACGCCGCACCCGAACCATGTTTCTACATGGATCGGGTTTAATGCGGCGCAGGTTAACGGCGACGGCGTTGCCTTGACGTTATGCCACCGATATGGCTTGCAAAAGCTTGAAAACAATGAATATAAATGCAATTTATTTATGCGCCACGGAATGGCTGAAAAAAGCGTGAACAAGCTTTTCCAATCCATGTGGCATACGCAAGGCAACAGATGTTCTCTTGCTGACGCGGGTGAAGCCGCGCAGCAAAGCATATTCACCGGAACAAACGCCTCCAAAGCGGGAAACGTGGGCATGGTCGGCGTTTCAATGGCAATTTTAATGCTCACAAAAAGCTTGAGAAATAATGGGTATAATATGATGGACAAATGTATATTACTTGCAGACTATTGGGGTGCCAATGAATAAAACCATCAAGAAATTGCAGTGCCCCGAATTGCCCACCGTCGTGGCGGGCGGCAAATACATTTAAGGTATCAATAGATTGCAAATAAATTATGGATTTAACTTTCAAAATACATCAAACAAAAGCTGAAGAGATGGATCAATTATTAAAAGACATTATCAATTCTAACGATATCTTTAAAATTCACCTCGATCTACAAAATTATTACGTTCGTAAATCCCAATTATTAAAGGACGCTGGTAAAACTACCGAAGCGGAATTATCAAATTTAGAATCGCTGTCGTTCGTTGGCGAGTTCAACCAGATACTCACAAATCCAAGAGAAAAATACGGCATTTATATTATCTGGGGTGCGCCACCTGATAATCAGTCTCTTAATTGGCAGAGTACTTCTGAAGAAGGTTTTTACCATCTTTGGTGTTTGTGCAATTCTGCAACCATACCTCCAATAATCAAAATACACCATTTGACCATTTTATGGGAATGCAAAAAACTCTGGGCAGGCAAAAAACCTGAATTGCCAAAACCAATTGATGTTGCAGTTTTACTCATTAATAATTTAATAGACGTTGCCAATTGGATTAAGTCCCTCGATATTGACCCACTACTGAAGGGAATGGAATTAACCCGTTACCTAAATATTTCAGTCTTTTTAGCTTCTATTATTGGGCGAGATAACCTAATGACTAAAATTAGAACTGTTTTACAAGATAACTCAACGATTCTAATTGATACGGCCCCGCATTGGGCTCTTGCGTTAGTAGAATTAGAACTTCATTTGGCATCAAATAAAAAGGTGCGCAATGAAACCGTTGTTAGTAATGAACGGCTGACAGAAATCGAAATAGAAATTGACAGTATTTATCAAAGCCTGAAGCATAAAAATGATATAATGAATTTAAAAGAAGCAATCGATATAAAATCACGTCTTGATAAAATTATCGGTAAAGTAAGTGATGCAAAAGATATTTTTAATAGAAAAGGTGACGCATGTTCCGAATACGCAAAAAAGGCAGACTCAGGTCTTGCATCACATGTTTATTGGAAAGAAGCGGCAACTTATTATCAATCTGCTGGAAACCAAGAAAAACTACGTATCTCATTAGAAGAAGCTAGAAAAGCTATTGAAAAAGCCGATGAAAATGGAGAATTTAAAGAAATACGGGTTGAATTGAAAGTTGACGAGAAAGATATTAAAAAGGCGATTGAACCTTTTTTCAGAGGGATAAATAATCCGGCTGAAACATTATTCCGCATTTCCCAACGACTGTTTGCGACATCACTTGAAAAAACTACTTCTAATGTCACAGAAAAACCGACAAAATCGCTCGTTTCTCAGCTTTTTCCAACAATACCTATGGTTGATGACAGATCCCTTTCTTCCTTAGCACCAGATACGCTTGAACAGGATTTGTATGAATCAAAAAAGTCTCTGATGCATGAGATAGAAATTGCAAGCGCCCTTTATCTCGTGGAAATAATTCGAAAAACCATAGAAGATTTTGAATTATCCGAAGTTCATATACTAACCGCATTTGGGCAGAGTCCATTTATCGACAGAGAGGATATACCTTTCCTGGAAGCTGCGGTGAATCGATTTATTCAAGAAGATTATTTGAGCTTCATTCATGTTCTTCTGCCAAGAATTGAACAAATAATAAGAAGATTACTAAAAGCAGCTGGTGCTAAGATTACCACACTTGAAGGTGGGGCCTTGAAAGAAAAAACTCTCGGACAACTTATCCGATCTGCCTATGCTGATGATATTTTACCAAAATCGTTCGCTCTATTTTTCCAGGCCACATTGACAGAAGAATGGGGATATAATCTTCGAAACAGAATGGCACATGGCTTATTAAAACAGGATGAGTGTTCCTTCAAGACGGCCGTGCGTGTTTTGCACATAGCGCTTGTAGTTACTGGTTTAAGATTGATTTCAAATTAACTTAATATCAAGGATAGTTTAGACATTATATTTCGCGAAGAGCTTTATGAATTTATTTAGAAAATTACTGAAGGAGTGGCGCATGGCAAATAGAGTACTGTTTTTTCTGCTTGGAATATTTATTGGGACCTCAATGCCCGCTAATATAACAGAACTTTCAAAAAATACCGTTGCTTTAAACACACTTGATGCAAAAGGCATAACAAAGAACGAAGCAGATGTTCTTACTTCAAAACTGCGGAGCGAATTAATTGCCACAGCCGGTTTTACCGTGTTAGAACGTGATAAAATGGATGAAATATTAAAGGAACAGGGATTTCAACAGACGGGCGCATGTACCCAATCCGAATGCCTTGTTGAAATGGGACAGCTTCTCGGCGTTACGCATGTCATAGCCGGTTCCTTGGGTAAAATCGGTGAAACTTATTCTATAAATGTTCGGCTGATTTCAGTAAAGACAGGCGCAATTGTTCGTGATGTTTCGCAAACTTACAAAGGCAGCATAGACGATGTTTTAACCAGCCAAATGAACATCGTTGCAAAAAAACTCGCTGGCATAAAGGTGGAAGAAAAGAAAAACCGAACCTGGTTATGGATTACTTTAGGCATTGTTGGGGTAGCTGGCGCAGGAACTGCTTATGCCGTTTTGAGTAAAGATGATAAACCAATTGACCAGACTCCAGATAAAACTGCCTTTGACCTTGATGTGAACTGGTAAGGGAGGTTATGAATGCGTAGAACATTATTTATTGCAGTAGCCCTAACGGTCGTCAGTTTTCTTTTATACTGTTCCAAGGAAAATCTCCTCGGGAACAATCAGCCTGCCGAAAGCAAGGATTCTGTCTCCATAACCACGAACATTTTGTTTAAGCAGGGTCAAATCCAGGTTTCTCCGGATAGCGTTGATAGTATCCGCTTGACTGTAACCTATGGCAATGTGACTTTAACAAATTCTTTTTCATTTAGCGCACATCACGGAACCGTAGCACAGATTCCGGTAGACATACAATTTTCCCTGAAAATCGAAGGTTTAGACAACACAGGAACGGTTATCTATTCTGGAACACAAATATTTGATGGTTTTTCTGATGATGCTTCCGTTACCATCACGGCAAGCCAGGTCACGTCTCGTGCTCCCTCGAACTTGAGACTCACGGCCCAGACCTCAACAATTATTCAAGTACAATGGAATGATAATTCCAGCAATGAACTCGGTTTTATCATCGAACGCAGCCAAGGCAATGATTCAAATTATACCGTAATTGATACAGGGATACCCAATCAGAAAGCTCTGGCAGATGATGCTGGCCTTCTGCCTGCAACGATTTATTATTACCGGGTATGCGCCTTCAACGGTGCCGGAAAATCTGCCTACCTCGTCGAACAGGCCGTTCAGACACCACTTCAACAGCGGATTGACTCTATTGCCCCCATACTTTTCGTCAGCGCTTTGCCAGAAAGCGTTTCGGTGGACAGCGTAACAGTTACCGGCAAGGCACACGATAGCAGCGGTATTTATAGCATAACGGTAAACGGGCAAACAGCAACGTTATCCGCTGATAGCTCCTTCTCTGCTAAAATAAGGCTTAATTTGGGCAAAGACACCATCACGGTTATTGCCACAGACAACAGTTCCCGGAAAAATGACACCACGGCAAAGCTCTACGTAATTTATGACCCCACGGCAAGCGACAATACGCCGCCGGTTGTTTCCTTTGTAAGTCCAATAAATAATGACACTGTTGGTTCCTTGTCTCTGACTCTGACTGGAACAGTCAATGACCTCGGAAGCGGGGTTGATTCAATAAAATGCCTGACAGGTGCTACAGTTTCCCTCATAGGTATAAATTGGAGCGTCTCGGTTAATCTGCTCACCATTGGCCTGAATAAAATCACATTTATGGCATTGGATAAGCGCGGCAACAGAATTTATGACACTCTCCGTGTATTTGCCGATACTACAACCCTCGACACGGTTAAGCCTGTCATTTCTTTTGGCGGTCTAACCGCTGGATATATGTTTACCAGCACACCCGCTCAAATAACCGTCCACATTACCGAAAATGGAAGCGGATTGGACACGGTCTATATAAACGGTGGTGTTGGCACCGTTTCAGGATCAGACTGGACCCGGAGTGTAACGCTGACACCAGATTCAAATAGAATTCTGGTTTTGGCAAAGGATAAGGCTGGAAACAGGGGCATGGACAGTGTATTCGTCATTCTAAACCGCACGCCACAGTTTACAACGCTGAATTCAAACCTGGAAGCTATAGCTTACCTGAACCAGCAATATCGTGATACGGTTGCCGCGACCGACCCTGACGGAGCAACTAGCCTGACATTCACGAAGCAGGCCGGACCAAGCGACATGACCGTTGGGATAACAAACGGAATAATTACCTGGACACCCATTGTAATAACAACAATTCGATGCACCGTTATTGTTTCAGATAAGTATCAGGAAAGCGACACAATTACATGGACAATAAATGTGCTTGATACAACACCTAATATTTCGCCATCTTTTATTCATGATTCAACAGCAATGACCGCTACTGCAACTATTGGTTCGCTGTATCGAGACACTGTTCATGCAACAGATTCTAATAACGATGCTTTAACATTTTCCCTTATCAGCAATATCGTTGAAATGAATTTAACAGACAGTATTATTAATTGGACACCTAAAATAAAAGATACAGGAGTTAAACCCATATTCATAAGAGTTGCTGATGGTCGTGGCGGCTACGACACCCTTTCATGGGGAATTCATGTTTTATTTAATATTGACACTATACAGTTAAGTTGGGCGCCAAATCGAATAACAGTCAATCCTGATAGTAACCAATTATGGTTGTCTAGCTGGGCCGGAGCAGCGTTTGTTGGAATCGACTTGTTGGCGGATTCAATTATCAGCGTGGTTCCTTGTCTAAATTACCAAGATGGCCCATTGGGTGTTTGTTATAGCAATTATCAAGGGCCCAAAATCTACAGCTCATTACGAGGAAATGGAAGAGACGGGGGCAGTATGGCACTTATCGAATTAAACACAAGACCTTTTCCAATTTCAAAAGTAATCGTTAATTTAAATCCAATAGGCTGCATATCTCATCCTACAAATGGATTCATTTATACCACTCACGAAACAGCTCATAATATTACTGAATATTCAGAAGCACAGGCCAGGATAACCAGAACAATAAATGTGGGAACAGAAACCAGTGATATTAAAATAACCAAGAACGGCAACAAGGCATATGCGGTCGCTCAAAACGTGAACCAATTAAAAGTTATTTCAAGCTCTACATTTACCATTTCTAAATCAATTACTTTGCCAGCCAAGCCGCAAAACATATTTCTTGACAATCAAGACTTGTATGGTTACGTGATATACGAAGATTCAAGGACAATAACTCAATTCAGTTTAACATCAGATCAGATTGTTGGACAACTTATCCAGGTCGGCAATTCATTAGGTTTTGGAACAACATCATCAGATGGTGAATTTGCATATGTAACCGATTATCAAGGGAATAAAATATATAAAATCAACATTTCTTCAAAAACAATAGATGATTCATTATCCGTAGGAGTGCATCCAGCTGAAATATTATTTAACAATAATAAATTGATTGTCGTAATAGAAGGGAACCATCAAATAATCATTACAGATAAATTCTAATCCAGTATAGCAGCATTGAAAATGGGCTGTACTCGCCGCTTACAACCGGATTTTCATCGGATGGTAAATAATCGGTGTTCTCAAGCAACCCTTTTGAACGGAAAAACTGAGAGTCTTAAATATATGACGGTACAACAAATATATGAGAAATAAAAATGGGCAAATGAACAGCTCAATAAAATGCCCACGATCGGTTGGTCAAACTCTCTAAACGCTTAAGATGTTGAGGAACCATGCCTTTTCATGATAAAATTGTTTTTAGCCATTTTCACGATGAAGAATACGAAAGGAAAGCAAGTTTTTTCTCTCTCAAAAACCCAAATAAAAAAGTTAAAGTTTGTACTAAAGGGTCTGTTTCTATCACCAAATTAAGAAAGGATGATGGTGTTCCTGTAAAAAGTTATCAGAGTCTTGTACACTACATAGCTGAGTTAGGCCATCAAAACCATGGACTTAATCTTTTTTTTCGTGGCCAATCATGTGATTTCAAAGATTCAAAAAACCAAACAAAACTTTATCCAGGGATATTTAGACCGCCAGAAAACAAAAAAGTTCTAAGCAGAAGAGAGATAACAAAACGGTTTTTAAAATTGAATGGTTTTATTCAGTATTTGCATGAATCTCCTCCTTCCCTAAATGCGCCTTTGAGCCGTCATCCAGAATATTGGTTTTCATTGCTCCAGCACTATGAAGTCCTCAAAACGCCGCTGCTTGATGTGACTCAGTCGCTTCGTGTTGCAGTAAGCTTCGCTCTTCTTGACGATAAATTTAAATATACCAGACAAGAAGGCTTTGTATTTGTTCTAGCTTTGCCATACTCAAATGGAAGCATTTCTAAATATGCTGACGATAATTTTGTTCTGGCACGATTGTCTAACATATGTCCACCAAATGCTCTTCGGCCCCACTTTCAAGAAGGCTATCTTGCAGGCCGCTGGCCAACTTCACACAAAAAGACAGAATATGACAATCTCGCATATCATCTGGTAGGAAAATATCGCCTACAGAATCAAAATGGAGATTTCTTTAACAAGGATTTTATGCCTTTGCCATATGAAGCGTTATTCCCACAACTGGATGCATTCAGAGATTACCTTAATTTGATGAAAATAAAGTTTAAGGACGCTACTGACAAATTAAAGGAAATAAACCGCGATGATAGATGGGAACACAAAGCAACCACCTCCACCATCCCTGGCTCCGTCGGCAATGTCAGGAGCACTGGGAACAGGGGTGTTCTGAAAGAATCGCATGGAAAGACAAGACACTCAAACTGACCTGCAAAAGCAGCAAGGGGGCTGTGCATATGCTGTGCCCATTGTGGAAAATTTGCCCTACCAAAAACTATTTTCAAAGATGCACTAATAAAAAGGGAAGAAGGGATATGACAATAGAAATCAAAGGTAATTGGAAGAAGGGTTTGGCACTTGATTTGCATACAGAATCGAGCACCTATCTTGGAACGGATGAAACTGGCCACGATAAATTTGATACCAAAAGAACTAAAATCGGTCAACTCGTTTACGATTTAAAGTATAGTGGTAACCAGGCCGCGGTCCCGCGAATAGTTGAAATTATTAGGGCTAATATTAAGCGCATCGATAAAATCGATGTTATTCTACCCGTTCCCCCCTCAAAAAGTCGCTCAGTTCAACCTGTACATCTGATTGCGGATGCTTTAGGTGCTGCTACTGGAATACCAGTCATTAAGAATGCCATAGTTAAGAAAAAAGAAACGCCAGAGCTAAAAAACATTAAGGACCCAGCCAAGCGTGAGGAGATTTTAAAAAATGCTTTTAGCCTTACCGGCAAATACGATTTTAAGGACAAAAAAGTTCTGTTTATTGACGACCTTTACAGGTCCGGTGCAACATTAAGGGCAATAACGAGTATTATCAAAGAGCAGGGACAAGCGGCTGATATCTTTGTCCTTACATTAACTAAAACGAGGAGTAATCGGTAATGAATAGAGTTTTCATTGGCGGTTCAAGGCACATCAGCCATTTAACCGATGACATAAAAAGTCGTCTGAAAAATATTGTTGAAAAACATTTACAGGTCTTGTTAGGCGATGCCAGCGGGGCAGACAAAGCTGTGCAATCGTATTTCAAGCAAGTTCACTATAACGACGTGCTTGTTTATTGCTCTGGTAATTCCTGCCGTAACAATATCGGCAACTGGAATAAAATTAATGTTTCGGTTCCTCCCAATCTTCAGGGTTTGCAATTTTACATGGTAAAAGACTCGAAAATGGCTGAAGATTCTGATTATGGGTTTATGCTTTGGGATGGCAAGAGCTCGGGAACCTTAAGCAATGTTTTAAATCTTCTTTCACGTCAAAAACGAACTCTTCTGTATTTCTCACCGACCAAAGAATTCATAACAATTGCCAAGCTGTTTGACCTTAAACAACTTTTAATGAAATGCGACAAATCCGAAATAGCCAAAATCGATAAGAAGATTGGCTTATACAAGACCATTGACACCTTGTCAAACCCAATACAAACAAACCTTGCGTTCTCATCGTCATCCTTGGAAACTATAGAAATATAGGGTGGGATACATGTTGCCGCCTTCGCCATCCATGGCTACGGCGGCAAAGACAGGGGCACTGCGAATTCAATAAAACCATCGGATAAAGAAAGGCACCCAAATAGCCTGCAAGCCCTTTGAAAAGAACTTGACGCTATATCTGGAACAGCTTCGAAGAACACCAGCGCAAGGCAACATTGCCGCTCAACCTGATGCGCCTGAGGCGCACAGGTTACCGGCGTTGTTACTCGCCTGAATTGAACAAATACGGCGTCGGCGGAATACAAACCAAATTATTTCAAACCAAGCGCATTTCAGGAATAATGAGAATTAAAAATCCGCTGACAACTACATACCCACATATCATTTAATGATTGTATTATATACCATAATATGTTATATTAGTAGTATGGATCAAGAAGGTTTAAATGTCCGATGAGGCGCTCAGGAAATTTTATTCGCAGTTATACTTAAAGGTTCAAGAAAAGATTTTCAGGACAGGAGAAGAACGTGAAATCGCAGAACGAATTGTAATGGAAGAAAGGAGCAGAGGGAAACAGGTCAAAGGAACAAAATATTTAAAAATCAGGGTTCCATAAAAAAACAAAGGAAAAAGAGGAGGCGGACGGGTAATATATTACTATAGGGAAGGAAAATTTATCTTATACCTATTCATTTACGATAAATCTTATATGGAGGATCTTTCACATGATTTGAAAACGAAACTATCGAGGCTACTAAACGATTTATTACAAGTATTAATTGGAGCACAGAACCATGAAAACGAAAACCGAAGCCAGAACCCAAGCCTTTGAAAAAGAGGCGATTGATTTAATCGACAAGGAGATTGCAGAGCTTGAATCCGGAAAGAACACTATCATTTCCGGTGGCTATTACAGGGTTGAAAAACCAATGTCAAAGGACGAGTTGATTTCTCTTCGTAAAAAACTCGGTGTTTCCCAAGTACAACTGGCCGACCTGATGCTTGTTTCTTTCCGGACGATTCAATCCTATGAGCAGGGCATAAACAAAATACCCGGCCTCTTCGCAAGGGCACTCAGATTGGCCTGCACAAACAAGGTTTTTTACACCATCTTCGCGAACAATTTGTACAGCGAAGAAACAACAATAAATCTACACCCGGAAGTTATCCCCGAAACCGTGAAAGATGCCAAAGAGCAGATTAAGGGTGAAAGCCAGATGATTTCAAAATTCATGGACTTTTACAGGCACATTTCATCAAGCAGAAGGATGAGGAAGGCCGTATAATTCTTTGTGCTAATTTTTGGCATTATCTGCACCAGGTTAATCTATAATCGGGATTATTAATAACAATTTCCGTTATCGGCCCTTTCTTGAATGACCTTTTCCACTTCGTGGTATAGGACAGTGCGCCCGGAAAGGCCAAGACAATCGTCACTTATGGTATCTTCTGGTCCTTTTCCATAGTGTCTATCTATTGTTTTCGGAAAATTAAAATTAACAACTCCTCCAGGGGTAATCATTATATCAATTTGCCCTTCAAGTTGGTCAACCATGCTTTCCATGGATTTGCTGAAATCCAATTCTTTTCTGGAATCATCATCATTAGTTAATCGACCTATTTGAAGTTTCATATTGAGAGGAAAGACCCGTACTAAATTTCAAGGCCATTCTTTAATTTAGGGCGCTGCCACCTCTTTTGTTTCCCGCTTCTCATCCTCTTATTTTCGCTCACTACCGCTGGCATAAAATATCTATGGGATATCTTGACGCTGGCATCACAATTGACACCAGCGCAAGGCAACGAGACTGTAGAAAAAGTCCCTATTTTCGATTAAAATGAACTAAACATCCCCTTTTATCAACTGATTGTTGAGAAAGAGGAGGAATGATGGCCCGATATAAAGTTATGAGAAAACCACAAACCAACAACGCCGTTGTGCGCCACGAACCGCTTCGATATATATTTGGTGATCCCGATACGCCACTCGGGGGCAAATTCAATCCAGGCAATTGATCACTTACCTGGGAGGTTTATGGACAGGATCGCTGGCGACAGCGTCGGAAGAATCAAAGTACGATATGTTTAAACATCTTGCCGACCAGGAGAATCTCCAACTTCATTGAAACCGCAACACTTCGCTACATTCAAACTACCGAAACGGGCCCATCTTGTGATTTCACCCAACTCGTTTAATTATTTATATTAACCCTCCAAACCCATGAATACCAGGCATGCATATTGGCCTTTTATTATGATGCTTCCGTCACTCATTGTGGCGCAGGCGCCGCACCGTTTTTCAAAACCCGTTACGGAAAAAACGCCCACTGTCTGGATAACGTCAGACACGTATAAAATCAGTCCAAAAAATGGCAATGCAATGGAAGGGCTTCTCCATGCCTACTGGGGAGAACCGCTGGACAGAATCAGGACAAAAAACCACATCTGGGACTCGGAAAAAAACGAGATACGCCTGTCGGGAGCGCGAAAAGAAATCATTTCATTCCAGATCGTGCTGCCTAATGTGGAAAAAGCCGAACTCTCGTTCGACGCGGCAAGCGAACCGGACATGGTCCGGGCCATCGAAGTCTTCTGGGAATGGAACGTCTCCATCGACGGCGTTTTTATTCCCGATGCCCTTGTGCCGGCCGCGGGCAGCAAAGGCTGGTTCCCTCTCTCCTTTTCCGAAGACAGCATGAAAGAACGCGCTGTCAGGGTCTTGTGGGTCGACATCACCATTCCGGAACAGACAGATCCGGGTGACCATGTGCTTCCCTTCACGCTTACATTTGGCGCGACAAAACATACCATGAAGGTCCTGCTGACCGTTTATCCTTTTACCATTCCCGACGCATCGAGCCTCATTGCCGAATGCAACAGCTACGGCGGCATTGAGACAGCTGTTCCGGGCATGCAAGCCGGTACGCCCGAATACTGGGATTTTGTGCGCAAGGTCTTTATCCTGGCCCACGACCATAGGGGAACATTGAACATCCTTCCCTACAGCCAATCGGGTAAATGGGTGCACGACATTTTCATTGACACCGCACGCTATGACGCGTATATGGGCCCCTTTCTTTCGGGCAAAGCGTTCGAAAAGACCCTTCGCGGCCCAGTGCCGCTTACCCACCAATATCTGCCGATCAACCTCACCTGGCCCGGCGACTGGACACTGTACAAGACAAACAAGGCCGCATATGAACAACAGGTCAAAGAGGGGGCCCAACGTCTGCTGCGCCACCTCAAGGCAAAGGGATACAACAAGACTGAATGGCACCTTTTCATGAACAATAAGAAAAAATGGAACATTTGTCCGTGGGACATGGACGAACCCATGGACCGCGCGGACTACGACGGCCTGGCTTGGTTCGGCCACCTGTTCGACGCGATAAAAAAGATGGGGCCAAAAATCATGGTAAAGCCTGTCTACAGGATCGATATTTATAAATTCTGGCCTTCGCAGATATCGGACATCAACAAGATACTGGGACCGGTAACTGACCTCTGGAACGTTGAGCTTGGCAGCTGGGAAAAAGAGGCGCTTCTACGGTACAAAAAAGACGGTAAAAAGCTCTGGATGTATATGCCCACCAAGGGCGAAATCAACATGCCGCTTACTGACATGCGCGACTGGGCGTGGAAGTCCTATCAGCTTAAGTGCGACGGGTTCTGTTTCTGGTCAACAACATCAATGGCGCCGGGGCGCTGGGAAAAGCCCCATGCTGAAAACCGGGGATCAGACCAGCTCTTCTATTCGGGCGCGCCGTTTGGGAAAAACGAACCCTGGCCCAGCCTCAGGCTCAAGGCGCTGCGCCGGGGCATGTACGACCACGAATATTTCACACTGCTCGAAGAAAAACAGGGCCGTAAAGCGGTCGAGAACATACTTGAAAAATGGTATTTCCCGGGCAATACCAACTGGTGGGAAACGCCTGAACGGTGGGACGCGGTGCGCGCCGAGGTCGCCCGGGCCATTGCGCAGACCATGGAAAAAACAAAGAAATAAACACACGGGGGCCGCATGGCAGCCTTGCATTTTTTCAGGGAAATGATCTCCGCGCAAAAAGCGGGGAAGCCGCGCGGCGTCTACTCGATCTGCAGCGCAAACCGCTTTGTGGTCGCCGCGGCAATGCTTTTCTCCAAACGGAAAAACCTCTTTGTCTGCATTGAATCGACCTCGAACCAGGTGGACCAGTTCGGGGGCTACACGGGCATGACCCCGCAGTATTTCGTCAACTACATCTACGCCATTGCCGGCCAGACCGGCTTTCCGCGCGACAAAATCATTTTAGGCGGAGACCATCTGGGCCCCAATGTCTGGCAGAAGGAGACAGAGGGCCCTGCCATGGAAAAGGCAAAGGCCCTTATGCGCGACTACATTCTTGCCGGCTATACCAAAATCCACCTCGATGCCAGCATGCGCTTGGCCAGCGATCCCGAAGGCCCTTTGGCCGAAGAAGTGATCGCCCGCCGCGCCGCAGAACTCTGCGCTGTGTGCGAAGACACCTACGCGGGCCTGCACCTCGCCCAGCCAATGGCCCTTCCCCCCATTTATATAATAGGAACTGAAGTGCCCCTTCCCGGCGGCGCCCAGGAAACCGAAGACACGCTCCAGGTGACAAAAGTCGAAGACGCCCAACGCACCATTGCCGTTGCGGAAGAGGTCTTCAACGCGTTGTCCCTGCACGAGGCGTGGAAGCGGGTCGTGGGACTGGTGGTGCAGCCAGGCGTTGAATTCGGCGACCACACCGTGCATGGATACCAGCGGGAAAAGGCGCGCGCGCTCTCGCAGTTCATCCGTGAAAGAAAAACGCTTGTGTACGAGGCCCATAGCACCGATTACCAGTCCCGTAAAGGGCTTCGGGAGCTGGTGGAGGATCAGTTCTGCATCCTTAAAGTCGGACCCGCACTTACCTTTGCCATGCGCGAGGCGCTCTTCGCGCTTGCGCACATGGAAGAGGAGCTGCTGGTTTCAAAAAAAGGCGTGACACTCTCGCACCTGCAGGAGGAGCTTGAAAAAACCATGACCTCTGATCCCGTGCACTGGAAAAAACATTACCACGGTTCCGAAGAAGATAAGAAATACTCGCGTAAATACTCGTTCTCGGACCGTTCCCGGTATTACTGGCCCAATGCGGACCTCGAAAAGGCCGTGGGTCTTCTCATTGCAAATCTTGAAAAACACCCGGTCCCGCTCACGCTGCTCAGCCAATATATGCCTGGCCAGTACAAACGGGTGCGCAACGAGGCCTTGGCGACAAATCCTACGGCCCTGATATATGACAGAATAATGGAAGCAATAGATGATTACGCCTATGCTGTGGGCGTTTCGTACTGAAACCATAAACAAAGGACAACCACATGGCCATTAAAGGAAATCTCGTGGCAGGCCAGTCCGGCGGCCCCACCAGCGTCATTAACGGCAGCCTCGCGGGCATCATTACCGAGGCGAAAAAACACAAGCAGATCGGGAAAATCTTCGGCATGAGCTTTGCCATCGAAGGATTCATGAACGAGGAGCTCATTGACCTGGGAAAGCTTTCCCCGGCAACAGTCAAAGGGCTGCGCGACACCCCGTCCTCGGCGCTTGGGTCCTCGCGCCTCAAGCTCAAGGACGAACACTTTCCCCGCATTCTCGAGGTGCTCAAGAAATACAATATCCGTTATTTCCATATGGCAGGCGGCAATGATTCCATGGACACCATCAACCGTGTGGAAAAATACTGCCGCAGCCAAGGGTACGAGCTCTACGGTGTGGGCGTACCCAAGACCGTGGACAACGATCTCTTTGGCACTGACCATACGCCCGGTTTCCCCTCTGCCGCCCGTTTCACCGCGCTCTCGGTAATGCAGGCAGGCCTTTTGGGCAGCAATATGCAACGCGTGGACAAATACACCATCTACCAGTCCATTGGCCGCGACGCGGGTTGGCTTACCTCAGCGTCCGCGCTTGGAAAAAAAGACGAATCAGACGCACCCCATATCATCGTGATCCCAGAGCGGCCGCTGCACAGGGACAAATTCCTCGCAAAGGTCGACGAGACTGTGAAAAAACATGGGTGGGTGTCCATTGCGTGCGGCGAAGGCGTGAAATGGGAAAATGGCACGCCCGTGTCCGCGTCCACTACAAAAGACAAATTCGGCAATGTGGAATATGGCGCAATGGGCGGATCGTCGGTTGCCATGAACCTGCACAAACTCATCAAGGAGTCGTTTGAGGGATGGCGCGGCGAATTCCAGATAACCGAGTCTTTGCCCATGTGCGCTGCTGACCGCATGACAGCCATTGACAGGAAAGAAGCGTTTGAACTGGGCACCGCGGCGGTCAAACTCGCGACCAAAGGCGTGTCAGGGGTCATGACCTGCCTAAAACGGACCAGCAACAAGCCCTACAAAACCATTATTGAGACCGTACCGCTTGCGGACGTGGCTGTGCACGCCAAACCCATGCCCGCTGATTTTATTGAACCCGATGGTTTCATGGTCACGAAAAAATACTTCGAATACATGCAGCCTCTGGTTGGCGATTTGCCGGTCTATGCGCGCATTCCGAAAAAACTGGTGAAATAAAAGGGGTCCCATGGCACGCTATACTGTTGAAAAAGAAACGAAACCCGGGTTTGACCGGTTGGTCGATTCTGTTACAAAAAGCGCTGTGTTCATAAAGAGGCTGGGGTGCGAAGTGATTGGATACGACGTTTTCGATCCCCAACGCGGCAAAACAATTCCCATGCTCTGGAACAACAATAATGACACGCCCGTGTCTGAAAGCGCGTGGAAGAACCACGCTACTGTTCTTTTTCCTCATGTGGGCGCTGTTCATAACAATGCAAGCGTGCTGGGCGCGCAAAAAATCACCACCCCAGGCGGCCATGGTTTTGCCCGGAAATCCGTTTTCCAGCTTGCGAAAGTCTCTGAAAGCGATTGCGCCTCGGCAACGTACCTGCTTCAAGCAAACGATGAGACATTGAAGTATTTTCCCTTCAGGTTCAAACTCGAGATCACCTACTGCCTGAAGGACAGCCGGTTGTCCGCGACCTTTACCGTCACCAATAAGGACACGCAGGACATCTATTACCAGTTTGGCTGGCACCCGGGTTTCTCGACTGACATGGGCCTGGGCGGGAAAAAAAGCGACTGGCAGATACTTCTGCCCAAAGGCAAGTACCTCGAATATATCGTTGCCGACGCTGAGGACTCATATATGACTGGTGAGGCCAAACCTGTTTCGCTCGATGGCCCCATTGCGTGGAACGAAAAATCGCTCAACAAGACCATTGTCTTTGAAGTGACTGATACGGTCAACCGCAGGTGCCGCATCTTCAATCCAAAGCTGAACATTGGCGTGGAAGCGGTGTATTACGATTTCCCGCACCTGGGCCTGTGGGCGGGCGTAAACCAGCCCTTTATCTGCATTGAGCCCTGGCAGGGCATGGACGACCGGCTTGAACAGGAACCATGGGACAAAAAAATCGGCATGCTCAAGGTTGCACCTGGGGTTGTTATCCGGAAAACAGCGGAGATAATCCCGATACTTTCCTGACGGAACTGGTCATAAGGACACAGCGTGAACGAAAGCACTATCCGCAGGCGCGTTCTTTCGATCGCGGTGGCCATAAGCATCAGTACATTCGCCTACTCAATTATCTATCCTTTCCTACCCATCTACCTGAATAAAATCCGGGGGATCTCCGAGTCAAGGACCGGACTGGCGTTCCTGGCTATTGGCATTGGTTCGCTCATCGGCGCACCTCTGGCCGGTATCCTTTCCGACCGCCTTGGCCGGCGCAAACTGTTGATCGGCGGTCCTATTGGCCGCAGTTTCTGCTTTTTCATACTCGCTGGAATGGTCCATGTGCACGCGCCATTCTGGGCGTTCCTGCTTATGCTTTTTGCCGCAGCGCTGATGGGTACATTCTTCGACAATGCGGCCAATGCGTATATCTCTGACCTGGTGCCTCCTGCGGAGCGTTCGACCGCCTATAGTACGACCCGGATCGGCCTTAATATCGGATGGATGACAGGCCCGGCCATTGGCGCCTTCCTCGCGCGCACGCCTTTTTCGCTGCTCTTCTGCCTCACGGCCGCCCTGTGTCTGATCACGCCGGTGATCGCGTGGCGCCTGCTCCCTGCGCTGCCAAAAAATGCGGCCGCGAAGGAGCCACGCGAACCCCTGTGGCGGATCATGAAAGCTGATAAAAAGCTATTGCGGATACTGGGGCTGGGGTTTGTTCTGTTCCTGACAGTATCTCAGTTCGTTTCCACACTCTCACTCTTTGCCACCAAAATCGTGGGCATCACCACAACCCAGCTTGGTTTTCTCTATACCCTGAATGGCGCCATCGTAATCGTGCTGCAGATACCCCTCAACCGGCAACTCGACCGGCTGAGTATCCATCACCGAGTCGGAATCGGCGCGTTGATCTATGTTGCCGCCTTCCTCGGCATCAGCCAGAGCACATGCTGGCTCCACCTGACCGCCTGTATCGCCGTGCTGACGATCGGAGAGATCTTCATCATTACCGCATTGCTGGCCACCGTGAGCCGCCTGGCCCCGGCCGGCAAGGTGGGGCGTTATATCGGCGGCCACAGCCTCGTACAGGGATTGGGCTGGGCGCTAGGGCCCTACATCGGCCTGCACCTCTTTGAAAAGTGGCAGACCCGGCCGTTCATGCTATGGACATTCCTTAGCTTGGGCGCCTTAATCGCGGCCGCGGGATTTCTTATGCAGCGTGGCAGGGAAAAAAATGGAAACGGGAACCCATAGGCCGCCTCCTCTTTATACAGGCATACGCGAACCAGAAGACCAATAGCAATCCAGCATCGACAATGATTTTTTTCCTGATAGCCAGATTACAAAAGCTGAACAGCCAAGGACAATAGCATTAGAAAAGGCGAAAAGCTGATATACCCGCTTGTTCTGCCACCTGCATGAGCAGTGAAACGCCTCTGCCAACATGTTCGGGACAGTGCGCATCACTCCCGAATGAAACCGCTGAGATTCCTGCGTCTTTTAAATAGTCAAAAATATACGGCCCTGGATATGTTTCCTGCGGATACTGGAACAAGCCCGAGGTATTTATCTCAATGACGACGTTCTTCCGCTTTGCCGTTTTCACAATCGATTCTATCCGAGACCTATAGTGTTCGTGCTTGAACGGGCCGAACACGCCGGTCGCATAGCGCTTTGCAAGGTCAAGATGGCCCAAAATGGCGCCCACGCCCCAATCGAGCATCTTTTCGACCTCGTCAAAGTAGCTGTTGTAGACGACCTCCTCTTTCTGGGTCTTCAGGAACGCAATGCCCCAATCGCCCGAGATGTTCTGGCCGTTGACATAATGGACTGATGCAATGGCATAGTCGGGGCTGACCGCGTCCAGCACCTCGGTAATGAGCGTTTTACTTTCCCAGGCGTTTTCAACCTCAATGCCCTGGGCAAAGACAAGGTCAGGGAATTCGGCCCGTGCCTGCTGGATTTCTCTGGCCACCGTTGCATGGCGCGCAATATCGCGCGCAGGGACAACGGTTGCGGTCACGCGGTCGTCCGCCCATTCCAGATGATTTGCCACGCCCAGGTGCGTAAGTCCGGCCTGCTGCGCACAAAGCGCGTACTCGCGCACGCTGCCCTGGGCGTCGTCTGAGCATTGGGTATGGAAATGGAAATCAGAAAGAATTTGTCTCATGTGCTTCATGTCCTGCACTCCTCCCCCTTAAAAAGGGGGAGGCCGGGAGGGGGATCATTTTTCTAGCAGTCCATCACATATCTCGACATGCACATCCTCGAGCGATGCAGCCACCAGATGGGCATGGCCGAGTTTTTCAGCACCATGGCTGTTTGTCACGGCAATGCATTTCATGCCCGCCCGCAACGCGGCAGTCACCCCGTGAAACGAATCTTCGATAACAATGCAGCGCTCGGGCGCAACGCCCGAAAGGGCCGCTGCTTTAAGGAAAATATCGGGTTCGGGTTTTGCTTTTGCAACATCGTCGCCCGTGACAATGCAGGAAAAGCGGCCGTTAAGCCCCAACCCGGCCACCACAGCCTCAACATTGTCGCGGATGGCTGATGAACCCACAGCGCAGACATATCCAGCCTTGACTGATGCGCTGATAAGTTCCATGACCCCGGGAAACGGCCTGATCTTTCCCGCGATCTTGCCTCTGAAAAGTGTTTCTTTTTCAATGGTCAATGCTGCTATTTCCTCCCTGGTCATGGAGCGCTTGAAAAGCGGGGGAAAAATCTCGTCGTTGCCAAGGCCGAAGGCGTCCCAGAAAAACCGCTGGTCTATGACAAGCCCGTGTGTGTTGACAAATTCTTCCCACGCGGCGATATGAAAGGGCGCGGTATTTGCCAGCACCCCGTCCATGTCAAAAATAAGGCATTTCTTCCGCATTGGCGAAGAATTACCCTGCAATCACTTTAAACTCGCCAGTGCGTTTGAACTGGTTGATATCGTAAATTTTAACTCCCTGCACCACACGGTTGATGACGCCGTCCTGGCTCGGGTTGTCGGGTTTGAGACCCAGGGCCATGGACTTGAACATGCCCAGAAGCTGCGGGGCGATAATGTCGCACGGCACCCGGTACTGGTCGTCAAGTTTCTCACCGCCAGGCAGGGTTTCAATGTAGTCGTCGGCCAAGGCCTTGAGGTCAGCGGTCATCTGCGGACGCACCACGAAAATACAGCCCGCCTTGTTCTGCGAACGGAGCTCTTTGAGCAAGTCGAGTTCGTACCGGTAGGTATAGGGGTCCATGGACACAAACGCCATGACAAAGGTGTTCTTCTTGATGACCACCTGCGGCCCGTGGCGCAAACCGGTGAATGAGTCGTACCTGCACATAACCCGTCCCTCGGTCATTTCCGAAAGCTTCAGATGGCCTTCACGGCCAGTGCCAAAAAGTGATCCAGACCCAAGAAACGCGCCCCGCTCCCACGGATGCTGGGCGAGTTTGTGCAATTTGTCAGCATTGGCAAGGATGTTTTCGCCCGCCTGCGCGACAATGTCGATTATCTGCCGGTACTGCGTAATCTTATCAATAAAACAAAGCCCCATGGCGCCCACGGCCATGCTGGAAAACGAACTGGTCATGACCAGGGATTTGTCATTGGTTTCGTCGGGCAGCAGGATGGCAAGTACATTGCGCGGGTCCTTTTCCGCTGCCTTTGCCAAATGGCCGTTGCGGTTGCAGGTGATGGCGATCTGCTTTGCGCCCTTGACCTGCTTTTTCACGCACTCAAATGTGCCCACGGACTCGGGTGAATTGCCGCTGCGGGCAAAGGACAGCGCCGTGTAATTGCGGCCTGGAATAAAAATGTTTTTCCAGTAGGTGACCACGTCGGTTGTGGCCCTGCAATCAACATCGACCTTCAAACCCCTGCGCAACACGCCTTCGACTGCGTGGCCTATGAATTCGCTGGTGCCTGCCCCGCACAGGACCATGCGCGTCTTGACACCACCCGGTATGCCGCATTTCTTGAGGAATCCCTTGATCTCTTTCTGCCGTGATTGCAGGATATCCACTGTCTTTTTCCAGCACATTGGCTGCTGATTGATTTCTCTTGGAGTATCGGTAAGCCCCTGGGCTTTTTTCTGTTCATCAGAAAGTGCCAAAATATCGGTAAAAACGCTCATACAATGTCCTCCGGTTTTATTAGTTGAATTTTTTTGAATGAAGTTCGTACACTGCAAGGGCAAAATCGCGCACGTCCGTGACGCTGACAGATAGCGGTTTCCCTTCGCGGTGCGCGATCTCCTCGGCTTCTGACCCGGCAATGGGGAAAAAGACCGTATTGCCGTATACCGAGGGGATGTCGTTTTTCATATCACCCACCACAAAGGAGAGAAAATCCTCAGACTCAAAGACCTCCTTTGCATACGCGTGAAGACCGCTCTCCTTGGAATAGTTACCCTCTTTTGCCTTGGGCGAATGAAGGTCCACGCCGTGGTCCCTGTGCCACTGGGGAATGCGGCCCGTGGCCTGCGCCGCAACATGGGCAAAGGCCTTGATTTTTTCCATATCAAAATCGGGCTGGTCCTTGTCGTCGATCCAAATGCCTATTTTGCCGTGGCCCATGGCTTTTGCCCGGACCGAAATGAGTGGATGCTGGCGGGTAAGCGCGTTATGCAGGCCCTTCATGTTCGCGGGTGTGTTCTTGAAGATGATCAGGTTGGTCTTTTTGTTGAATTCGATCTCGGATTCCTGCCCCGCGGCAACGCTGAGCTGCTCCACGGTCGGCCGCCGGCCATATACCATGGGATGCAAAAGCAGATCGCCGTGCTGGTCGCCTTCGACAACAAGGGAACCCACACCCGCGGAAAAGTTGCCCTGGAAGGCGGCCTTCACGTTTTCCTTTACCATCAGATCAAATATTTTTGACATGAATTCAAAGCTCTCGTTTTCGTCAAAGGGATAGAGGTACGATATCCGGTTGTTGAGATAGTAGACCATGCCGTATTCGCAGACAATACCCACGGGAACGTCGAGCTTCTTTTCCCGGTAATACAACATGGTGGCAAGGTCCCAGCCGGTCATGAGCGATACGGATACGCCGTGCGATTGCATGAGCAGGTCGAGGGCCTCCTTGCATCCCGGATAGGGCGTAAGCGTATTGTCGGCCGTATCGACCATGGGGCCATTGACATCGAGCCCCACGACAATATTGCGTTTGAAGGAAATGGCGCCGGTTTTATCGAGACCAGCCAGCTGGTTCATAATGGAGACAATGGATTTGGCCGGCAATGAGAATTTTTTGACTATTTCCATTGAGTCGCCGGAAAGATCGTCGATGGTAAAGGCCATATGAGCTTCCTTTCGTCGTTTGGAAACTGCCGCTGTTATATGATCTTTTCGTTGCTGATTTTGTTCCGGATAAGCCGGGTGTCCACTTCCTCGGCCTTGGCCGATATGGGCTTGTACAGACTTGGCTTGCGCGCAATAAAATGGCTGCCGCCCAGGGTGTTCTCGAGCTCTTTCCGTGAAAGATCGGCCATGATCATGTCGTCGTCCACCTTCATGGTCTCGGCTTTGATAATGCCTTCGGGATCGATAATCATGGAATTGCCCGTTCGCACTTCAGGGCCGTCAATGCCCACGCCGTTCGCGAACACGGTAAAGAGGCTGTTGTCATAAGACCGGGTGGGAAGCCATTTGGTTATCCAGGCGCGTCCCTTGGGTCCGCGGATGGCCTCGTCCATGGGAGCGGGATTGGTCTTCCGGTTGTGCCAGAATCCGAGTGGAATGCGGCCCATGCCTGCACAGGGAATGTCGAAACCGCCGGTCTGGTGCGGGGCAAAAATGATTTCAGCGCCTTTGATCTTGAGGACCCTGGAATTCTCGGGCAGATTGTTGTCGTAACAGATGAGAATACCGCAGCGCCAGCCGTGAATTTCAAAGGTATCGAGCTTATGGCCCGCAAGGATCGCGGAATTTTCAAAAGCATGTATCTTGCGGTACTTGAAAATGACGCCCTTCTCGGGTGTGATGACCACGTAGGTGTTATACATTTCTTCGCCTTTTCCCAGCTCGAGCAGGCCGAAGAGAATGGTGATGCTGTATTTTCTGGCCTGTTTCTTGAAAAACCTGACCGAAGGCCCGGTTTTGGCGTTTTCAGCCATGGCAAGCAGTTTGTCCTTGGGCGATTGGGTGAGGTAGTGGTAGCCGTTGAGACACATCTCGGGAAAGGTGATGACATCGGCCTTCTGTTCCGCGGCCTGTTTGATGAACGCGACCATCTTCGCTTTGTTCGCGTCCTTGTTGTTTTCTGCCATTTCAAACTGGACCGCTGCCACGCGTAAGGGATCTTTTACCATGGTTGTTCCTTTCTGGATGAAAAGCATAAATATACTATTTTCACACCCTCTAATCGAAGAACCTGCAGTAGAATTTTTTTAATGCTTGATTTCTTAGCCGACAAGGGCTATTTTATAAAAGGTGGGGTTCAACCGGACATTTTTCAGCCCAAAAGAAAAAACCGGGGGTGCATCAAACGTCAGAACAAGATTCGCCCTGTATATTATACCTGTATATTATAAAAGAACGTACCCGAACCGGAGAATCACAATACTTAATTCAGTTCAGGGGGCATTATGAAACTATGCATTGCGGCGGTACTAATTTTCAGCGCGCTTTCTTTTTCCCAGATCAATCTTGACACTGTCTGCCTTTCAACCGAAGGCGATTCCATGGTCAACACCATGCTGACCGTCCAGGACACATCGGCTTCACAGACCAATTACATGCTTTCGATGTTTGACAGTATGTATGTGGCCGGAACCTGCGATTCCATCTCCCTGATAGCGGTCGTCGATACGGTCATCTATACCGTGCACATGAAGATCCCCATCCCTATTTTCAGCATGAAAAAGATGGATTCGTGCAGGACGAAAAACACGCTGAATCCAGCTATTCTCGCAATACTCACCGCTGGCCAGGGGGATTCACTGACCGCGATGTTTCCAGAAACAACGGATGTGTGCAGTCTTATGGTAATCAAGGTCGAAAATAGCCATGTTCCGGCCTTCGGGCAGGCGCTTGCGGCTGGCGCAACACCCAACCCTTTTAACGCGGGAGTACGTATTATATATACAGCGCCATGGCCTGACGCCACGCTTTCGCTCTATGATATCCAGGGACGGGTGGTCAGTTCATTTGGGCCTGTTGTCCCAGGCAAAAACAGGAGCGTGGTCTGGAACGGCAAGGACATTTTCGGAAAACAGGCCGCTGCTGGTCAGTATATTGCCGTGCTGCGGTCAGGCAGCATGTTCAAGTCCGCGGTTTTATTGAAAACAAAATAATGGCCGCCATGAAAATCATCGCACCGCTGGCCATTGTTCTCTTTCTCGCTGTATTGTGCACCTGTTCCAGGGACCTGAAACACCCTGCTCCTACCCAACCGCTTGGCACATCAGGCACCGTAAATCCAGTCATTGGAACCTGGAGCGGCCCTCTTCCTGATAGCACCTATCCCTATCTTTATATGACGCTAAACGCGGATTCATCCTACCTTCTCTATGTTACGGCCCACTCGGGCGTTGCCTTGGATACAATCTTCTGGCACCAGGGAACATGGTCACAGGTTGACACTACCGCGCGCTTCTATGGGACAACATGCAAAAAAGACTCGCTGGCCATCCTGATTTCATATCCCTGCGAACCGGTCATTGTCCTTGCCGAACATCTCCAGCCTGTTAACGACAAACCAAATCAAAAATGGGCCATCAAGATCTCGGACATGGCAAGCATCCTGCTTGGGCTGGGCATTTCGCAGAGCACAATCAATCTGCTTATGGATGCCTCAATAGCGATTACAAAATCGTGATGCTCAAATTTTAAAAAGAAGCGCCCGCGGAAATACAGACAAGTCTTCCGGGCGCGATATTGCCCCCACTTTCCTCAAAAACAGCGTTAAGAATATTTTGCGCCGAAAACCCCGCCCAAAAACGATCTTTGCAGGTTACCTTCACGGCCCCGTCGGTTCTCCAGTAGGATGAAAGATAATACCGGACAGGCTGGCTCTCTTCCAAGTGGTTTATGATCACATCCCACTTACCCCAGTCCAAATATGTCCGTTCGCCTATATAGCCTTCTGACAGTGAACCCTCCAAGGTATAATGGTCCCATGATACATTGAATCTGAGCCCTGCGCTGGCTTTGTCAATGGGAATATAATCGAGGCCATAGCCAGTCTCGTTGTCAATAGACTGCGTGTTTGTGTAATTGGCAAAAAACCGGACAGGGCCCCAGAGCCTCACAAGCGCATCTGATTCCCAACCATACGAAACAGCTCTGGCAGTGTTCCGAAACGTTACTTTGACCACATTGTTCCCAAGGTCGCTAAAAAGCTTGGCCACAACAAGGTCGTCCATCCTGTTATAAAAAACGTCGTTTTCCAGCACAATTCGGTCGTCAAGAAGCTGCACAACAACCCCGCCGTCAGCGGCCCAGACATATTCAGGCTTGAGGTCCGGGTTTGCCACAAGCGTTGTGGCCGCGTTTACCGTAAGATCGGGAAGATAGAGTTCGCTTGTGGATGGCGCACGAAAACCACGGCCAAGGGAAGTGCGAAGGCTCAGACGCTCGGAAACCTTGAAGGACGAACTTATCTTGGGAGAAATGGCCCATGAGAAATTGTATTGATAGTCGCACCGAATACCGGGGACAACGGTCAGACGGTTGAACGCGGACAATTCATCCTGAACATATACACCCGCACCGGTGAAGGTTTTTTTAACCTCGCGCGAATTGACCACAATTTCACCCGATTGCCGGTCTTTTGTTGCGCCAAAATCCGTGCGATTTAGCAGGCCTTCAAACCCAAAAGTCACCCGGTTTGCTTCCCCTGCCTGGACAACAGTCCTGCAGTGACCCTGAAAATCTTCAGACACCGCCTGCCACTCTGTCTCTGTCCACAGCGCCTGGGCGCCATTGAACGCAAGAATGGATTCGCCATAAAAATCGCCGCGCGTCCTTCGGTAAAAACCGCTTGCAGTCACATCAATGCCCTCTCCAGGCCTCCAGGTGAGTGAGGGTGCGGCCATGAACTTTTGGCCGGCGGTTATGACGTCTTCGGGTTGGGTAGTGTTTCGCGTTTTGCCAAAACCGAGCGAACTCTCGAAATAGCGGACATTCAGGCCCGCTGAAAGACGCGGGGTAAGGGTATATCCGGTCTTTAAAAAAAACCGTCTGTCAGCATACCCGTTATTGTCCACGGGGAGATATACGTCGCCTGAATTCCGCCGGACAAGCGCTGAATCGCGTCCAATATAGTTAGCAATGGAACGGACTCCGCCGCTGCCCGACCAAGTAAAGGCGCTGTCCCCACCACCCGCATAGAACGCGCCCTGCCAGTATACCATGTTGCCAAGTTCTCCAGAGACCTCAATCTGCTGTCTGCCCACAGGCGTGCGTGTGACAATATTGATGGCGCCGCCAAAGGCATTGGCACCGTAAATGCATGAGTACGGACCGCGGACAATCTCCACTCTCTCGACCGCTTCAAGGGGAATTTCGTTCAGAATAAGAAGCGGTGTTCCTGACACGTTTGTGGGTATTCCGTCAATCAGAATGAGAACGCGGGAAGCGGCAATGGACGCAGGAATACCGCGAATCTCAATGTCCGCTGGAATGCCCTCTCCCATTCCCACCGACCTTTTCAGCACAACGCCCTTTGTGCCTACCATGAGGTCGTCGATATTGCGAGCTGGCGAGGCTTCAATATCCTTGCGGTTTATGACGGTAACCGACACCGGCGTTATGGTGTGCGGTTTTACTGCGGTGATTACAATTTCCATTTCATAGAGGTCGTCCGGAGGGGGCGCGATGGCCGCCGAATCCTGCGCTAAAATGGCTGTGGAGAAAACAACAAGCGCCAGAATGAAAAAAAAATAAAGCGTGGAGGAATGGATAGGCGGAATCACCATGCCGATAAAATAGAATTTATCAGGATGGGTAGTCTATGGTAGTATGACCGAGTAAACCTCTCGCATATCCGAACAATAAAGAACCGTCCACAGTCCTGACAATTTCTCCATCAATGCGAAAAATATCCATTCTGGCCCTTATCAATACATTATCGTATCAAGAATCGCGAGGGCCTCGTTGAGGACCGCGACCGGCGCTTTCTCTATGAACTTCGCCTTCCGTGAATTGTAATCCACAGACTTTGCCTGATCCGTCATGACAACACCAGTAAGTGCGCACGTCTCGGGCAGGCGTACATGGAAAGGAATGTTCCTGTCCGTGTTTGTAATGGGACAAACAAAGGCAAGCCCGGTCTTTTCATTAAATGCCGTGTTACTTATAACCAACGCTGGCCTACGGCCTTTCTGTTCATGACCTGCCTGCGGATCAAAAGTCAGCGCGATAAAATCACCTTTCTTGGGAATATAGCGGTGCATCTACCACATTTCCTTACCCTGCGGAGGGCCCCAGCCCAGTTCTCCAGGCTTGTAATCCTCCGGCATACGCAAGAGAAGATCTTTTAACCGGTATTTGCCCCTAATCCCGGATACCGGTTTGATCACTATCTCGCCGCTCTGCGCGGAAATGTCGACCTCCTCGCCGGTAGTAATCTGGGCCTGGCGGAGAATCTGCCGAGGAAACCTGATCCCTTGGCTGTTTCCCCATTTCTGTATCCTTGTTAACATCTGCGCCTCCCCTTGTATGTGTATACAAGTATACACAATTCGTTTGTTGAAATCAAGACTAAATGTGCGGCCAGAACAACATCAAGAAATGCGTCCTGCGAGAGACTATGAATTCTTATTGACCTGGAGGGGCAGGGAGCGCTGGTGGTTGCCATCCACCATAAAATCGATGGAATACCGGCCCGCTTTCTGAAAGGCGAGCTGGCCAATGGTAATGACAAAATTGACCGGCACAGAGTCGCCCACAGGCGGCGTACGCACCATGACTTCGCCGTTGATCGAGGGAACAATCTCCCTGCCATCTTCATCAACAATGAGTATCTTGAGCGCGTGGCTCCCGGCCTCGGAACGGGGAAAACGCATGCGCGCGGCAATGGAGCAGGCGGGGTGCATTGTGGGAAATTTCGCGGCCCAGAGCGTATCAAAAGTGCCGATGATGATCAGCTTGCCGCCGAAATCCTGCGCATGGTCGCACAAGGCGAAGATTTCAATGTCCATAGTAATGGCCTTTATTAAATTGCTATTCCCCGCCCTGGCGCATGCCGCGGACAGCCCGTTTGTCCACAACCAGCTTCTTGAGGCCTTTCTGGTCGGCAAGAAGATAGGGCATGTTTTCATTGACAAGCACGACATAGGTTGAATCCTTGTATGTTTCATGTCCCATGGCCTTCCATTCCTTGTATCCTGAAGCAGGCAGCCGTTTTATTTCATTGGGGTCTTTCAGCCGTTTGTCAGGATCAAAAAAATAGGCGGTCTGCTTCTCCGGCGTTGTGGAAAGGGAAAACGTGAGACGGTCATCGGGCTCGAAGGCGACTTCAAGCTTGTCGGACCGCACGGTTACAGCGATACAGGGAGTCTTTTTTTTAAAATAAATCTGTTTTACATAGTTATCAGTCACTGTTTTAAGCGCGTGTGACGAATCGACATTTTTATCGACCTTGGTATTTTCCTGCTCAAACAAAAGACCGCCTGAAATATACAGTTGCAGCTTTTTGACGTCCTGGTCGGTAAGCCCGTATTCGCGGATAACTCCCGGCGTCAGCGGCACCTGGGACGAACAGCCTATAAGCGCAATTAGGGCACCAAGCGCGACAACGGGTTTTAAAGACATGTTCCGCATCTGGTGCTCCTGTTTCTTAAAAAATACCCGGTCCGCCTTGGTAGAAATATCTGTTAATTCCCCGGTACAATCAAGAGTATGTACGTATCACACCGGAGAAAACGTGGCGGTCGAGTATGTCATGGGCGCGCTGGCGTGCGCATCAATTCCCCGCAGCATAAGCAGCGCGTGTTCCAGGACCGGAATGATGACCTCCAGATATTCCCGTACAGCTTTGACGCTGCCCGGAAGGGTAAAGAGGAGCGTCTGGCCGGAGGTCCCGGCAATGGACCGGCTTAAAAGCGCCGCAGGCAGGCGTTCTCCGTGCTTCTGGCGTATAAATTCCATGATTCCGGGAAGGGTTTTATTCAGCAGCGGAGCAACCACGTCAGGAGTGATGTCCCGCGGGCCGATACCGGTGCCGCCTGTTGTAAAAATGATATCTACTCCACTGTCAATTGCTTCTGTCAAGGTTTCCCGGAGCCCCGCGGCCTCGTCGGGAAGCACCAGGCGTGAAATCTCCAGACGCCACCGGCTCTCCTTGAACCGTGCCTCCAGCTCATCCTGCATGGCTGGTCCGCTCAGGTCCTCATAGTCGCCGCGGCTCGCGCGGTCGCTCAGGGTTAGTATGCGGATGCGCAGATGGCGGGGAACATGGACCAGCGTGCCGCCGCTGCGGATCGTCCCGCCCCTGATGACCCGCGCAAAAATGCCTTCCTTGGGCATTACGCATTGGCCCACCTGGTGGAAAATGGCGCACCCTCCTCCATGACATTTCTTACCTATCTGCGTTATTTCCAGTTCGACCTCGCCGATGCGCAGCCGGTCCAGAAGGGAGACCGATGTAAGGTCCAGCCCCTCCGTCGTGAGGTTTTCGCCAAAAGCTCCCCAGGAAAAGACGCGGCCGGCATCGCGGCCAAAAGCCTCCACGATTTCTCTGGACAGAATGCTGATCTGGCGGTGCCATGGCCCGGCATGGGCGTCGCCGGCCACACCGTGGGCCATTACCATCGCCTCGGGTACTGGTGACTTTACCGTGCCTTTTTTTTCTGATATATTAATGGATACAACAGTCGCCATATTCACAACTCCGGTTCTTTTATTTTTTCCACAAGGCGTATGTCGGACAAAACCATGCTTTTATCCACAGCCTTGCACATGTCGTATACTGTCAGAAGCGCAACGCTGACCGCGGTCAACGCCTCCATTTCCACCCCGGTCTGTCCGGTGCATTTGACCTCGCTGGAAACACTGACGCCCTTCGGTTTGAGGACCGCTTCAACGCAGACCTTTGAAAGCGTCAGGGTATGGCAGAGAGGAATGAGCGACGCTGTCTGTTTCGCCGCCTGCACGCCGGCCAGTTCCGCAGTAAGGAGGACATTGCCTTTTTTCATGCGGCTGCGCCTGATGAGCGTCACGGTCCCGGGGCAAAGGCGGATGAAACCCGCGGCCTTGGCCGTGCGGCGGCTCGCCGGTTTGCCGCTTACGTCAACCATGCGCGGACGCTGCTTTCTGTCAAGATGCGTGAATTTCATACGGTTATCCTCCGATCGAATAGAACTGGTTATTGCTTCTGATGCCGGACGCGGGTTTTGCCTCCACGGCTGCGGCCAGGGCGTCGGCAGCACCCATCTCACGGACACTGTAACAAATATCACTGAACAGGCAGGGGAAGACGCGACCGTCGCTTGTAACGCGAAGACGGTTGCAGGAGGCGCAATGGCCACCGTGTCCTCCGATGACCTTCCAGAACTCCCCTTTGACAGTGTCCATCTTCCTGATAAAACGGACCTCTATCCCTTTCCGGGCGCCCAGGCCGGCAACGGTTATCGCATCGGGTTCATCAGGGGTTTTATTAATAACACAATTGATTTTTACTTTCTCAAACCCCGCGTTCAGAGCTGCCTCAACCCCGGCCAGGGCCTCCTCGACCCGTCCTCCGCGCGTGATCTCCCGGTAGCGCGCAGGATCAAGGCTGTCGATGCTGATATTGACCCGGTCCACACCCGCGGCCCTAAGCGCGTCCGCGTACCGGGGCAGAAGGACGCCATTGGTTGTGATTGAGAGATCGTTAATGCCCTGTATGGCGCCGATCCGGCCCACCAGGGTCAGAATGTCCCGGCGGACCAGGGGTTCGCCGCCGGTAAGCCGCACCTTGTCTATGCCAAGGTCCACGGCGGCGCGGACAATCTCCTCGATCTCCTCAAATGAAAGGATCTCCTCATGCCGTTTCAGGGAGACGCCTTCCGCCGGCATGCAGTAAACGCAGCGGAGATTGCAGAGATCGGTCACCGACACCCGCAGATAATGGATCTTACGCTGAAAACGATCGAACATGCACGCGCTCTCCTTTTTCAAAGCCCAGGGAACCCACGGGAACAAATACAATGCCGTCGATTCCCGCCATGGCCCGGATGTGCGCTGACCCATGGTAGGGTACGGGCTCGACGTCACCGGGCGAGACAAAACGCACTGGGACCGCCGCCTGCCGCTTCATGTTCTTTCGGCGCACGGGCATGGTCAGCCGGCCTTCAACGACCAGAGGGCGGTACGAATGGCCCATCAGACGGAAGAGGAACGGTTTTACAAGAATCTCGAATATAACGTAGGTCGACACGGGGTTGCCGGGCAGACCGCAGCAGTAGACCAGGTCTTTGACGGCAAAGACCGTAGGGCGTCCCGGCTGCATGGCGACGCTGTCAAAAAGAAAGGAAAAGTCGAGTTTTTTAAGCGCCTCGGGCACCAGATCGAAGTCGCCCGTGGACACTCCGCCCGACAAAAGAATAACGTCAGATCGGGCCATTGCCTGCCGGAGGGCTGCGTCAATATCTGCTTCCGTGTCCGCAACCACACCCTGACCCGACAGGAGCGCGCCCATGGCCCGCACCTGTGCGGCGAGTTGCCAGCCATTGCTGTTGCGGATCTGTGCAGGCCCGGGTCTTTGCGAAGGCTCCACCAGTTCGTTTCCCGTGGCCAGTATTGCCACGCGGGGGCGCATGAAAACGCGGGGGCGCACGGCGCCGACCGATGCGAGCATGGCAGCGTGGGCCGGGGTGATGCGCTCTCCCTGTGTAAAAACCCGGTCGCCGGACAGGACGTCTTCGCCCCGGCGGCAGAGGTTGTCCGGGGTCTGTGCGTCCCTGATCCGTATGCGCATGCCATCACGCTCCACCTGCTCTTGCATGACCACGCAGTCAGCGCCCTGCGGCAGCGGCGCGCCGGTCAGGATGCGCGCGCAGGTGCCGGGGAGTACGGTTTTTTCCGGAAACACCCCGGCGGGGATGGTCTCGATGACCTCAAGTTCCCCCCTTGCCAGATCGGCCCGGCGGCAGGCATAACCGTCCATGGCGGCCTTGTCAAATGGCGGCATGTCCACATCGGAAAAAACGTCTCCAGCGAGAATTCTGCCAGCGGCGTCTTCCAGGGGCACGGTTTCTACCGGCAGGGGACGCGCCGCAGCCATCATTTTTTTATAGGCTTCGTCGAACGTAATCATGGGTTCAGCGCCCTTTCGTAGTCTTCGGGAGTGTTCAGATTGCCGAACCCGCCGGTTTCCGGCAAGGGCACGACCACTGTTTTTATCTCAGGTTCATCGAACAGATCTATCATTCTGCGGCCTCCGCGGGCGATAACTGCGCGAATTACCGGGACAAGTCGGCGCGTATACACCGCCATCAACGGTTCAAAGCGGCCTTCCGGACCCGCAGGCATGACCAGGTCCGCATGTGCAGCTTTCCGGAGCATGGATCGGATAAGCAGCACGGGCTGCAGGGGAATGTCGCATGCTGTGACAAACAGGCGGTCATAGGTGGCCGCCTGCAGGGCGGACAGAATGCCCATAAGCGGCCCTTGGTTCGGCTGTTCGTCGCGGACGACCCGCTGGCCGGCAAAAGAGTATTTCTCCGGGTCCTGTGCGGATACCAGCACATCGTCGAACAGCGGCGCGAGTTGGTCCAAGATATGGCAGAAAAGCGGCTTGCCTCTGAAAATGAGCAAGGCTTTATCGCTTCCCATTCGGCTGCTTTTACCCCCGGCAAGCACGACGGCCGAGGCGAGGGCGGGAACGCGCCATACCCCCTGTTCGAAACTACACCGTTCAGGAGAAAAGTCCCACCCCTTGCCATCAAAAACCAGAATCCTGTCAGCTTCGGCAATGACAGCCGCGCAACTTGCCTTGATAGCTTCGGATCCGGCCGCCCTGATGACGAGAAAGGTTCCTGGTTCCAAGGCTAGACGCGCGGAATTGGACTCGCACACCACGCAGGCGCCCGTGGGAATCGCATTGATCAGCGCCGTCAACCCCTTGTCAATATGCACCTGCCGTACGCGCAGCCAGAAGACCCCGGCCGCGCCGGCAGCCTTCATTCGCGCGGTGTCCTTGTTCCCGGCATTGCAAGTCTCTTCCGTCAGGATAAAATCCCGGTCCAGCGACCCGCAGACACCGCAACCCTGTCCGCCGCGGGGACATCCTCCACCTTCATTTTCCCGTATCACGGTTATTTTTACTCCGAAAACGAGTCGTTGCGCCGCCTGGTTCCTGATGACATGGCAGGCGAATTCCGTCTTGCCGACGTTGCGACCCCCGGCGCCTATCATCAGAAAATGGGGGGCGTACATCATGGCTTTTCTTCGTCAGGAATAAAACGGACGGCCGTTGACTTGAAACTGATCCATACTTTTTTTTCCAAGGTTAACCCCAGTTCCCGGAAGGAGGCAGCGGTCACCAGGGCGTGTATGGGAAGACCGACGTTTACGGTCAGCGCTATACCCCTGGGCACAGTCTCGATATCGATGATGTTCCCGTAAAAAACGTTCCGGGCGCTGCCATGCGGCTGTTCCGGTGAGACGGTTACGGAATCACTTTCAAACACAACGCACCCGTGTCCGGGAGCATGGTCGGGCGGCAGGGCTACGCGGACGCCGGAGAGCGTGAACCACCGCGTATCTCCATCCGCAACCACCTGGCCGCGGAAAAAATTCCTTATGCCCGTAAAGCCGGCAACAAACCGGGACCGGGGTTTATGAAAAACCTCTTCGGGCGTTCCTGCCTGCACAATGCGGCCATTTTCGAGGACCGCCACGTGCGAGGCAAGGGCAAGCGCCTCCTCGTAGTCGTGCGTCACGTGGACAATGGTCAGGCCTTCGGCGTTCAAACGGCGGAGAAGCGACCTGATGAAAATTCGTGACGGGACATCGAGCGAGGACAGGGGTTCGTCGAGAAGGAGCAGCCGGGGGTGCCGGATGAGCGCGCGCGCCAGGGCCACGCGCTGGGCTTCGCCAAGGGACAGCGTCGTCGGCTTTCTATCAAGAAGGTCTGTCGCACCAACCCGTGCGGCGATTTCCTGCACCCGATCGCGCGCTTCTCCGGAAAAGGCATACCCGATGTTGCTGCGTACCGTCAGATGGGGAAAGAGGGCCTGGTCCTGGTACACCAGACCCAGGTGTCGCTTCTGAATCGGGATTCCGGCAAGATCTCTGCCGTCCAGCATAATGCTGCCGCGGGCGGGTGTCAGAAGTCCGGCAATGAGTTCAAGCAGGACCGTCTTGCCTGCCCCGGATTCACCAAGAAGGACAAAATAATTACCGGCCTTCACGGTGAAATCAACCCCGGAAAGGCAAAATGCGCCAAGTTCCACCTCTACGTCCTTAACGCTGAGCATGGTATTGCCTTCCTGACAGGAGCCGGAGGATAATGAAAAACACAAGGCAGACGCCGAGAAAAACAACCGCAGCGCCCCGGGCGTACGACAACCCGAAAGAGGTGAAGCGCTCATAGATAAGAACAGGCATGACCATGGGATGGTAGGCCACGATGATGACCGCGCCAAATTCGCTGAGGCCCCGTGCGATCATCATGACAAAACCGGTCAGTATGGACCGCCGCGCAAGGGGAAGGGAAATGGTGAAAAATACGGTCCAGGGCGATGCGCCAAGAGTAAGGCCGGTCTTTTCCAGTCTTTGGGGCACCGAGGCAAAGCCTTCACGGGAGGCGTTTATCAGAAAAGGAAGGCTCACAAACGCCATTGCCAGGGCAATGCCGGCCGGATTGCCGATAAATGAAAATCCAAACGTTTCCGCCAGCCGGCCCAATGCGGACTCGCGGTTGAGGACGCTTAACAGGGCAATCCCCGCTGTCGAATGGGGAATGATCACCGGAAGATCAATGATGCCAAGGAGAACACCTTTGCCGGGAAATTTACGCCGCGCCAGAAACCATGCGAACGGCACAGCGGCAAGGGAAAAAAGAAGAGCGGCGGCAAGGGCGGTAAGCAGGGTAATCCGTATGCTGCGCAGGACTTCCGCGTCCGTGGCGGTCTGCGTAAGCATCCCCGGACTCACGTTCAGCGACATATGCAGAAGCGGCGCGAGGATAAACAACAGAACAACACCCCCGCACGCCCAGAGACAAAGCGTGAAAAAATCAGGAAGTTTCAGTGGAGCCATTGGAGCGCCTCAGTGTTTCGGTTTTGCGAAAGCTTTTAACCCGTCCGGAAGTCTCGCCCATCCGTCGCAGACCGATGGGACCGCTGAGGGCTGTCCAAGTTTCTCGATCTGGGCCATGCCCTTGTCCGCGGTTAGCAGATAACGGACAAACGCCACGGCGGCCTTCGGATTGGGTGCATTCTTCGGCACGGTGACGCCGTAGACCATGGGTTCGCCTGTCTGGCGGATAGTTTCACCAGGCTTTTTTCCAGCCAGGTCTACGCTGACACTCCGATAAAGATCCGTGAGTTCCGGGCTTTTCAGATTGACGGAGTCTGGCAGGAGAAGACGCTGGAGGCCGTGCTGTTCGGCCACGGAGCGATAAAGAAAGATGTAGTCTATCGTGTTCGACTCCAGGAGCGCCAGCAGGTCCGTCTCTTTGGGACGGATGAAACGGGTGTCTTTGTTCAGCACGGCTTCCGCGACCCCGGGCCGCGCGTAATGTTTCTCCGCAAGTTTCAGTGTCAACACCGCGCGATACCCGCACGGGTCCGCATTCGGGTTGGCGCGTCCAAAGACCACTGCGGGGTCGAGCATAATATCAATCCAGTTGTTACGCGTAAGTTCGGCGGAGCGCCGGGAGGCCTTGTGGTAAACAATGGCCATTTCATTGGTGGCGAACTTGATGTTCCAGTCCGCATGGTCCGGGATGAGAAGCTGGTCGATGACCGCATAATCGGCCGAAGCCATGACGTCACAGGATCGTTTAAGATCAGTGATTTTTCGTGCGCAATCGCGGGACCCCGCCGCTTCCAGAAGAATGTCAAGACCGGGGTTGAGCTTTCCAAAATCCCCGGAAATCTGTCTGAACGGTACCGAAAGGCTGCCGGCATGAAAAATGATAAGTTTTCCGGAGAGCCTTTCCTGCGCAAAGGCATTAACGGCAAAAAGCACTACCAGGGTCAGGAGCGTACGCATTTGTCAAACTCCCTTTCAATAAAAACCTCAATATGTCTCCTCCATTTTTCGAAGGCGAGCACCATCTCTTTTCCGTATTCCGTCAGCGCGGTGCCGCCGCCGCCCCGGCCCCCGCGATTTTTTTTTATGAGGGGACGATCCAGACAGGCCTCGGCCTTCTTAAGGTCGTCCCAGGCCTTGCGGTAGCTGATCCCGAGGGCGCGTGCCGCTGACTGCAGGGAGCCATGACTTTCGATGGCGCGCAGGAGCCGTACCTTTCCGTCACCGAAGACTCCTCTGCGTGAGGGCGAGTAGGCCCACAGCCGGAAATTTGGCAGGAGACCGGGCGGGAGCCCCGGCGATTTTTTATTTTGGTTATGTTTTGCCATGCATATCGGTGGCGTTAAAAAAGGCCCTTCCCGGGCCCTTTGTTTTCAGAACGCTTCGGGATAGCCAATATCCACAAAAAGGGTCTCCAGCCGGTTCTTGTGCCCCAGTTCCATGTTGGCCAGGTTGTCAAAAGTGGTCTTCAGCCCGGCATCTGAACTGGCAATGGAGAGCCCTCGGTAGAATTCCATTGCCTGCTGTTCTTTTTTCATTGCAAGAGCAAGGGCGTCCGCAGGTTTCATGGAAGTGGAAAGGCGGGGCAGTTCCGTGGCCTCCGCCACTTTCAAGTCCGCCTTCGGTGCGTCTATCTTGAACGGCATGCCAGGATCAGCCCGGAATTTCTCAAGAAGCTCCATGTGTCCCATTTCTTCACCGGCCAACTTGGAGAAGGTTTGTTTCAGGACAGGGTCTTTGGTCTTTGCCGATGCGTCGGCGTAGAACTCGTTGGCCTCGATCTCCCGGCCGATTGCCGTGGATATGACGCGGTCGAAATCCTGTTTGTCCATAGTTTCCTTTCTTTTCAGGCTTTCTCGATTTTGGCCGCGCAAACCTTGAATTCAGGAATTTTGGCGACCGGATCGACCGCGGCGATGGTCAGGCGGTTGGCCGGCGCCTCGGCGTAGTGGAAGGGAATGTAAACGGTGCCTTTTCCGATTTTATTGGTGACCGAGGCGTATGTCACGATATTGCCCCGCCGCGTTGATACCTTGACTTTTTCGCCGTTCCTGACACCCAGGGCTGCCGCATCCGGGTCAGACAGCATGACCATGGGACCCGCCAGTTTGTTGATCCCGGCTGTCTTGCGCGTCATGGTACCGGTATGGAACTGGTAGAGCACGCGGCCTGTAGTCAGGACGAACGGGTACTCGGCGTCGGGAAGTTCGGCCGCCTCCTTGAAGGGTATGGCGGTCATGAGTCCAAGGCCCCGCGTGAATTTTTCGCGGTGCAATACCGGTGTGCCGGGGTGTTCGATCGTGGGGCAGGGCCACTGCAACCCCATGCTGCCCAGCCGGTCGTACGTCATGCCCGCATACGAGGGGGTGAGAGTACGCATCTCTTCGAAAATGGCCTCTGAATTAGCGTACTGCCAACCCGCGCCCATGGCGTTGGCTATGCCCTGGATAATTTCCCAGTCGCTTTTTGCTTCACCCGGAGCTTGCACTGCTTTGTTCAGCCGCTGAACCCTACGCTCGGTATTGGTAAAAGTGCCGTCTTTTTCGGCCCAGGCTGCGGCGGGAAGAACGACATGCGCGTACTTGGCCGTTTCGGTCAGGAACATGTCTTGGACCACCAGGAACCCGCACGCTTCAAGGGCTTTCTGCACATGATGCTGGTCTGGGTCGGAAATCACGGGGTTCTCGCCCATGATATACAGCGCCTTGACATTACCAGTGATGGCGCCGTCAATCATTTCGGTGATGGTGATCCCGGGTTTAACGCTGCACTTTGTACCCCAGGCCTTGTCAAACTTGGCCTGTACGGCCTCGTCGCCCACTTTCTGGTAAGCGGGGAAGACGTTCGGCAGCCCTCCCATGTCGCAGGCACCCTGCACATTGCTCTGGCCGCGCAGGGGGTTCACTCCGCCGCCGGTCTTTCCCATGTTCCCGCAAATCATCTGCAGGTTGGCCGTGGATTTGACGTTGTCCACGCCTGTGGTGTGCTGGGTGATGCCCATGGAATAGAAAAGACCGCCGGTTCCGGCGTGCGAGAAGAGATCGGCAATGGCCGTGAGTGTGGCCGCGGGGATGCCGGAAATCTTTTCCACGGCTTCCGGGGTGTATTTTTCAACCTCGGCTTTGAGGGCATCGAACCCCTCGCAGCGGGAAGCCACGAATTCCTTGGCCTCCCATCCATTTTTCAGGATGACATGCATGATGCCGTTGAGCACGGCCACGTCGGTTCCGCAGCGCTGGCGGGCGTAGATCGTGGCGTAGTCGGCGAGGCGGATTTCCTTTGGGTCGATGACAATGAGTTTGGTCTTGCCCGACCGGACCGCCTGCTTGATGCGCGCGGCGATGACCGGATGGGCCGACGTGGTGTCGGAGCCGATGACGAGAATGACATCCGCCGCCTTGATGCCGGCGATGTCGTTGGTCATTGCGCCGCTGCCGAATGTTGTGGCCAGACCGACCACGGTAGAGGCGTGTCAAAGCCGGGCGCAGTGGTCGATGTTGTTGGTGATGATGCGCGTGCGCATGAATTTCTGGAACAGGAAGTTTTCCTCGTTGGTCACCTTTGCGGAGGCGAGGCCAGCCACGGCGTCGGGGCCGTGCTTTTTGACCACGTCGCCGAAACGGGAGGCCACGAGCGTCAGGGCCTCGTCCCAGGATGCCTTGCGGAAGGTGCCGCCGTCCTCGCGGATGAGGGGGGCGGTGAGCCGCTCGGGGCTCTGGACAAAGTCAAAGGCATACCGGCCCTTGACGCAGAGCATCCCTTCGTTGACCGGGGAATCCTCGACGCCGGAGATGCGGACGATCCGGTTGGCCGCGCGGTCGACATGAAGCTCCTGGCGGCAGCCCACGCCGCAATAAGGGCAGACAGTTTCGACCTTTTCCAGCTGCCACGTCCGTGCTTTGCCGCGCGGGAGTTTGTCGACAATGGCGCCGGTGGGACAGAGCTGAACACATTCGCCGCACTGGACGCAGGTGGAGCTTCCCATGGGAACGTCGTCGTCGCAGATGACCTTTGTGTCGTGGCCGCGGAAGCCGAAATCGAGCACCTCGTTGACAACAGTAGCATTGCAGCCGGCAATGCACCTGCCGCACTGAATGCATTTGGCGTGTTCGCGGAAAACAAATTCGGCTGAATTGTCCGTCTGTTCCTTGGGTGCCAGCGTAAAGGTCGGCCGTTCAATGCCAAGGCGGTATGCGGCGTCCTGGAGCTCGCAGGCGCCGTTCTGCTCGCAGGCAAGGCAGTCGTGTCTTCCCGATGAGAGGAGCAGGTCGACCACGAGCCGCTGCGCTTTACGGACGTTTTCGGATTCGGTGTTGATTATCATCCCCTCCTTTACCGGAACGGTGCAGGAGGTCTGGAGGCCGCGAGCACCCTCAATTTCGACAATACACACACGGCATTTGCCGGCCGGGCCTGTTTTAGGATGATAACAGAGAGAGGGTATATAAACGCCGTTGTCGCGCGCGGCCTGAAGGACCGTCTGGCCCTGCCGCGCCTCGTATTCTTTTCCATTAATGGTGACTTTCATGACTGCTCCTTGTTATGTCGGGTCACGGGTTCGCAGTAACCAGCGTTTCGAATTCGGCCAGGAACTTCCGTACCATGGCCCGGATGGGCATGGCAAACGCGTCTCCGGTGGGGCAGAGCGTAGAGCCGATGATGGTGTCGCACAGGTGGAGAATCCGGTCAATGTCCGCGGTCTCCCCACATCCGCTCAACAGTTTTTCGATGAGCGATTCGACGGCCACGGAACCCTCGCGGCACGGGGTGCACTGCCCGCAGGACTCGTGGGCGTAAAATTTTATAGTGCGCAGGGCGATGGGTGGCATAGCCACGGTGTCGTTCATGACAATGATGCCCCCGGAACCAAGCATGGTCCCGGCCTTCAGGCAGGCGTCATAGTCCATGTTCAACGTCTCGGCCTCGGCAGCGGTCAGAATGGGCGTTGAAAGCCCTCCGACAATTACCGCCTTGAGATTGCCCTTTACGCCTCCGGCGGCCTGGAGAATGGTTTTCAGCGGCGTCCCGAGCGGGTATTCAAATACGCCGGGCTTGTTCACATGGCCGCTTACTCCGAACAGCTTGGGCCCCGCATTGCCGACAACGCCTATTTTTTTAAACGCCTCTGGGCCATGCTCCATTATATACGGAAGGCAGGCAAGGGTTTCGACATTGTTGACAATAGTCGGGCAGCCATACAACCCCTTGAGCGCTGGAAAGGGCGGCTTGAGCCTTGGACAGCCGCGTTTGCCTTCAAGGGACTCGATAAGCGCTGTTTCTTCACCGCACTCATAGGAACCCTGGCCGCGGTGGACAATGATGTCAAGAACATCCAGCAGTCCCGCAGTTCTGGCCTCATGGATGGCGTCTTCAAGAATCCCGGCGATCCAGCGGAACTCACCCCGGATGTAGATAAAGGCCTTCTTCGCGTTGATCGCGCGCGCGGCAATGGCTATTCCCTCAACAAGAAGATGGGGGTCGTATTCCATAATCTGACGGTCTTTGAACGTCCCTGGTTCGCCCTCGTCCGCATTGCAGATAAGATACACCGGGGCCGCATTGTCCTGGGGTAGGAAGCCCCATTTCATGCCTGCGGGAAATCCGGCGCCCCCGCGACCGCGAACAATCGCGTGTTTGACCGCATCAAGTATTTCCACTGGTTTCAGCGCCTTTGCCTTTTCAAGCCCCGCATAACCGCCTCTTTTCCGGTATTGGACAATTGAGCGGTTTGATATGTCGCCGCGGTTTTTTAAAAGGACTTTGCACTCGGACCCAAAATGGGACTCGTTCCTGGCTTCCGGCAGAATTCCTTTCTTGAGCGATTCCAGGAGCGCATCGGTTTTCTCAATGGTCATGTTTTCGTAATAAACGTCATTGACCTGAATGACCGGGCAGGTGCCGCACGAACCAAGGTCCTCCACTTCTGAAAGGGTAAACAGGCCATCGGGCGTGGTTTCACCAGCCCGGATACCCAGCATGTCCTCACAATGGGTGAGGATTGCCTGGCCGCCCATAAGGGTCGCGGGAATATTGGTGTCGACCTGAATATGGTACCTGCCGACCTTTGCGGTATTGTATAATGTGTAATAACTGGCAACACCATAAGCTTTGCCGAGCGTAACGCCGAGAAGGCCCGCCACTGCCGCAATATCTTCTTTGGAAAGATGGTTGCCGTTCTCGCGTTGAACCATGTCCAGCGCAGGCAGAAGCGCTGACCTTTGGTCCGGATATCCGCCCGCGGTTTTCTTAAGTTTTTCGATGAGAGGCGCAGAGACCATAATGCCCTTTCTTGATTTATACTAGACACTTCTCGATAGCGGAGAACAGTGTCTCCGGTTTTACGGGTTTTTCAAACATGCCCTTGACCGCGTCGTATTTCAAGGGCAGGTCTTCCGGATGACGGATCCCGGTCAGGAGGATGATGGGAATGGTACGCGTTGCAGGGTCCGCCGCCAGCCTGGCGACCACATCAAGGCCTTCGCTGTCATAGGTCATCATGACGTCGAGAAGGATAAGGTCAGGAGGAGAGTCCTTGACCGCGGAGAAGCCCAGGCTTCCGTTTATAAAAGAGGAGGTCTGGAAACCCCTGGACTGCAGCACCGTTGTGATTGCTTCGGTATAATCCGCATCGTCATCAATAATATAAATTGTCTTTGCCATATCTCCTCCTGCCCGCGCCCGTATGGGCGGCCGATGGTTTCTGTCTTCTACTTGCCGGCCGAAAAACTCTTGTTGCTTGCCGCAAGCGTCAACAGGAGTCCGATGGCAAGCAAGGTTCCTCCAAAACCAAATGAGTAAAAGGCCGCCTGTGCGCCCATTTTATCTTTGATGATTGCCACGACCTGGGGGCCGACGATTCCGGCCATTGACCACGCGGTCAAAATGGCACCGTACACCATGGGCATCATTTTAGCGCCGAAGACCGTGGTGACAAAAGAGGGCATGGTGCCGAAGCCGCCGCCGTAGCAGAGCAGAACATAGCAGACGACAATGGAAAAGATCCAGGGATTCTGGGTGAACATCAGGATGGCAAAAGCGCCGATCTGGGTCGCGAGCATGATGCGGAAGACCTGCACGCGGCCGATTTTATCAGACGTGCCACCCCAGAAAAACCTGCCCAGACCGTTGAAGAGCGAACTCACCGCTATCAGCGTCCCGCCGAGTGCGGCCAGCGCGGCAACATCAAGACCGGGGTTGGAAATTTTCACCAGGTCCTGAAGCATGGGTGACTGAAAACCGATAATGGAGATTCCAGCCGCGATGTTGCAGAAAAAGATAAGCCACATCACGAAAAATCGGCCGCTGAATACGTATTGGCTGAACGTGCCGCTCTGTTCATCCACAGAGACCGCCGGCTTTGCCCCAGCCGCCACCGGTGCCGTAGGCGCCGAGGGCATTTTGACCGTGTACCCAGGAGGGGGATTGCGCAGGAAGGAGCCCACAATCATGGTCAGTACCATAAAAATACCTCCCAGCCAGGCAAAGACAGGCACCAGGTTTCCATTGGGGAACGCCTCATTCTTGAACGCGGCCAGGAGTAGGGGCGCGAAAAATTTGCTCATAAGCAGGGCGCCCAGACCGAAACCCATGACAACCATGCCGGTGATAAAACCTTTTTTATCCGGGAACCATTTGGCCGCGGTTGCCACCGGAGTGACATATCCCAGGCCAAGGCCGCAGCCGCCAATGACGCCGTATCCTATATATAACAGCGGCAATGAACTCATTTTAAGTGCAAGGGCGCCAATCAGATATCCCAGGCCGAAAAGAAACCCACCGGCCATGGCCAACTTTTTTGGGCCGTATTTCGGAAGGTTGATCCCGCCCCATGCGGCGGAAAGTCCAAGGAAGCAGATGGCAAGGCTGAACGCCCAGGCAGCCTGGGAATTCGTCCATCCATAGGTCATGATCAACGGTTTCTGAAAAAAACTCCACGCATACACTGTGCCCAGGCAGAGCTGGAGCAGGGTTCCCATGATGGCGATAAGCCACCTGTTGGGCAGTTTCTCAGCGGTCATTGCCTCATTACTCATCTTTGTTTCCTCCGGTTATTAAATTATTTAAAATATAAAACAGGCTTACCATGTATCCCATTCCAGCGGCCGGTTTTTACCGGTCCCCGATAAAATAGGTGAGATGTTCCAATTCCTGCTCTAAATTGACATTATAGACAAGGACCTTCCTTTCATCGTAATGCAAAAAACAGGGGGCAAAATTTAACACTCCTTTAATACCCGCCACTATCAATTCATCGAGTACCTGCTGCGCGGCAATTTCGGGGACAACGAGAATGGCGACTTTTATTTTGTTTGTCCGAACATATTCCTTGAGTCTCCCCATGGGCAACACGGGAAAGCTGTCTCTTTTATTACACTTTGTCGGGTCGACGTCAAAGGCGGCCGAAATGGAGAACCCTTCTTTTTTAAACCCGCGGTATTTCATCAGGGCGCTTCCCAGGTTCCCCTTGCCGATCAGTATGACTTGCCGGTTTTCATCAGTATTCTTGTTCAATATGTGTCTGATATTGTCTAAAAGGGTGTCGATGAGATACCCGCTCCGTTTTTTACCTGTCAATTTCAATAACGAAAAATCTTTCCTTACCTGAGTGCCGGTGATACCGACGGATTCCGCGATGGTCTTGGAATAAATTCGAGAGCATCCGAGTTCCTTGTGGCGGCAGAAGACGTTCTTATATTGTACTAATCGCCTGATACGGCTCTTGCTGACCGCGGCGCCAATCCTTTTTCTTTGCATCTATACATTAACCGTAATTATGCCGTTTGCGGTATACATTTCAACGACGTCCATTCTTTAATGTGAAAAAAGATACATATTCCTTGCACCGATAGCAATAGTATTTTCTCAACTCACAACTGCGGATGCATGGTTCCCCTGCCGGGAAACTCATGGCACCATGCACTCGCTTTCCTTGGCCGGAAACATTTCGCTGCTCGTATAGCTTTGCTGTGTTAGACCAATGGTTAAAGAGAATCTTTTTAAAAACGAGAAATAAAACGATCAACTCGCCTATCAATACATACCATAAGAAAATCCTGGGAAAATATGGATCAACGCAGGGTCTTAATGTACTCCACAAGCGTGCCGCTGTTACGGTATTGTCCGCGCTTCATGAGCTTGTGCATGCCAGTGTTCCAGTTATAGACCAGGGCAACAACCCTGGTAATGCCTCTTTTCCTGCATATCTGTTCATACGCCGCTACCAGCCGTGTGCCTATTTTGTTTCTTCTCTCTTTAGCTGAAACCACCAGGTTTGCAAAGTAGCTGAACCGCGACTCTCGGTAGAATTCAGCGTCCAGGGCCCCGGCCACCCCTTGCCCATTTTCCGCGACAATAAGAAGATCGTCCTTTGACCGTATCAGGCGTTTGAATCGCGCACGCGTGTGCAATCCCACGAAATCACTCACCGCCCGTTCCTTGCGGTACAGCGAAAGAAGGGCATTGATATCGCTGTCCCGGCCTTTGCGAATGCGTACAGCTTGCTTTAATTCCGATGATTTCATGGCACATAATATACAATTTCGTGAAATAGTGAAGCGATTGTTTACCTCTTTGCCCTCACCTGCCAGAAAATTGTATAATTCTATATAATGCGTATTTTAAAATTCTTCCTGTTTATTGCAGCAATTACCTGCACCATGCTTTTCTTTGCGTGCAGTTCCCAGCCTTCGGCTGAAAAACAGCTGCGCGAAAAAGAGCGTCGTAAAACCGCCATTTTCGACATTGCCAGCGCACGCATTGTCAATCCACTGATGTGGAATCCCCTTATGATCACGGCCCGTCTCGATCAGGGCCTTCACCAGGCAATGATGGAACCGCTCTTCATCCTCAATTATCAGACCAATGCCATAGAACCATGGCTGGGCCTGGAAATGATCTCCAATACCGCAATGGACATCTGGACGCTCAAACTGCGGCCCGGGATTGAATGGAGCGACGGCCACCCGTTCACGGTCGATGATATTATCTTTACCACAGACCTTCTTGTCCGCAACGCGCCCATGTTCAGGTATTCGGCACAACTGGCCAAATATGTGAAACGCATGCGTAAAATCGACAGCCTGAACATGGTTTTCGAACTGAAAGCGCCCAACCCCCGGTTTCAACTCGACCACTGGATCATCAGGATGTGGGGTAGCTGCTCAGTGGTTCCCAAACATATTTTCAAGGACAAAGATCCGCTTACCTTTTCGTTCTACGACCCCCAGAAGGGATGGCCCGTATTCACCGGACCGTATGTATTGAAAAACGCCACGCAGACCGAATTTAATTTCATCCGGAACAACAACTGGTGGGGGGCAAAAACCGGCTTTAAGCCCCTGCCCAGGCCCGAATATCTCAAATTCGTGTGGTATGGGCCCGAGGAAACAAGGACTGCGGCCATGGCTGCCAGCAATCTTGACGCCATCATGGACATCTCGCTTGGCGCCTTCCTTGCGCTCAAACGCCGTAACCCTAACATCATTGCATGGTACGATCACTCTCCCTATGCAACACTCGACCCCTGCCCGCGCAGCCTTGAATTCAACTGCGCGGTGGAGCCGTGGAACGATAAGGACATGCGATGGGCGGTGAACTGGGCCATTGACCGCGCCATTGTCATCAGCATTGCGTACGAAGGGACATCCGTGCCATCAACGTGCATGTTCCCTCTCTATCCGCCGCTCATGCATTATATGGAGATGTCGAAAAAATTCGCGGCAAACAATGATGCGCCTCTTGATGCGTACAACCCCGGCATGACGCGTTCTATATTCGAATCCAAAGGATACCATTTGAACAAAAACGGATACTACGAAAAGGACGGCAAGGAACTGGGGTTTACCATCACCACCATGGAGAGCGAGATTGAGCACCAGCGCACGGCCCAGATCATTGTGGAACAGCTCCAGGCTGCCGGTATTGATGCGACCACCAGGGTTGAGGCGACTGGCACATGGATGGACAACTACTATTATGGTAATTTTGAAGCGCGCATAGGCTGGGAATCGTGCGCGTCAGCCAATGAACCATGGGCAACCATGGACATGTTCAACGAGCGATGGGTTGTGCCGCTTGGCAAAAGAGGTAATTTAAACTGCTACCGATGGTCAAACGTGGAATACAGCAGGCTGGTGGATAGCATCGGCGTTTTACCGCTGGGCGATCCCCGCATCGATTCCCTCTACGCGCAGGCCATGAAAATCTGGTACCATGAACTTCCGGTGGTGCCTATTGCGCAGGCAAAAAAACTCATCCCCTTCTGCACCACATACTGGAAAGGCTGGCCAACCGCGGACAATCCGTACATACAGCCATTTACCTGGTGGCAATCGACACAGGTTATTTTACACAAACTAGAACCCGTTGAATAAGACGCATCCCATGGGACGCGCTATCCGTTGGCCTGTCCCATTTTGGCGGAGCGCATATCTTCCGATGATTTAAAATAAACGCGGCGGCCTCTGTATTCCTTTACCACGCTGCCGTTCTTGCAGAGTTCATCCAGGTATTTCCTGGCCGTATTGGCGGCGCTCCTCATCTTTACTTTAAAATCATTAAAGGTAAAGATATTATCGCTAAAAGATTCGAGCGCTTTCCGTATTTCCACCTGCCGGGAAACGCCCAGACCGTATATGGCCAGATACCGTTTGATGGTATTGTACGAACAGCCGAAATATGCCGCCAGTTTATGGGGTTTGCCGTAAAACCTGTCATACGCCTCCGAGAACACCCTCTTGTCGCTGAACGATCTGTTCCCGGGCCTATCGTCAACCGTATCTACGCCTGGTTCGCGCCCCCTTTGCGTACCGCTGGTTTCGGTTCCTGCTGTTTCGAATAATTTATTCTTCATATATTCGGGAAAATGCGCGGCGGTTATCGTCTGTTCGCGGTGGATGACCAGCGCGTTTTCTATGGCGTTTTTCAGTTCGCGGACATTGCCCGGCCAATTGTAGTGCAGCAGCGCGGGAAACACATCGTTGGCAATGTTCGGTATTGGAATATCATTCTGCCGGGCAATGGTGATGATGAGATTATCAATAATCGGATACATGTCCATGAGCCGCTCGCGTAGCGGCGGAATATTGATGTGGACCACCTTGATACGGTAGTATAAATCCGCCCTGAACCTTCCCCTTCTGACCTCTTCCTCCAGGTTGACGTTCGTGGCCGCAATAATACGGACATCAGACTGAAGGGTTTTCTTGCCCCCAAGCCGCTCGAATTGCCGGTCCTGTAGAAAACGGAGCAGTTTCATCTGCACTTCAAGCGACAGATTGCCAATTTCATCAAGGAACAAGGTGCCGTTATCAGCCTGCTCGAACTTGCCTGGTTTCATATGGTCAGCGCCTGTGAACGCTCCGCGCTCATGGCCGAAAAGCTCGCTCTCAATGAGGGTCACTGGCAGAGAAGCGCAGTCAAGTTTTATCATGGGCCCTTTCCGCCCGCTCTCAGCGTGTACGGCAGTAGCGGCCACATCCTTGCCTGTTCCGGTCTCGCCGGTTATAAGCACCGAGACATTGGTCTTTGCAACCGCCTGAATGCTGTTGATTACAGCCTCAATGGCCGGTGAAGCGCCGAAGAGTCCGTGAAAGCCTTTTTCAGAATTCGCAAGACGCATAAGCGCCCGGTCACGGTCTTTTTTGTATGATAACAGCCGCTCCTCCACTCGCGTCAGTTCGTTGAGCTCTCGCATGAGAAGGAAATTCCCGATTTTATCAAGATGCTGGCCTGGGAATATCTGCATTTCATAATAATGCTGTTCATCGTTTTTAAACCTGACTGGTTTACGGTATTCCCTCATTCGGTCATAATTAAAAGCGCTGTCCCGTATGGATATTCTAACCAAAGAGAACTGTTCATTGGCATTGGCGATAAACCCGAACCTGTTCAGCCTGGCAAAATCGCTGTAAAAAGGTATCTCATCGATATAGCGTATGATCTCTTTTTCATTGACCGTTACGGAAATTACCGGACCCGTCTTGATAACGGCAACTGTGTGCACTTGTTCTGACAGTTCAACAGCGCTGACCGGGTTGGAATTCCGTTTTAGTATCGCTTTGTTCTCAGTGAAGTGGAGTAGATACCCGTTTTCGTCCGGGGTAAGCAGTGGTTCGTCAATGCCGCAGAAAAACACGCCTCCGCCATTGCTGGAGATGCGATATTCAACCTTGAAATCCTTGGTGAAAAAATCAAAGGTGGTGTTTGAAACAAGGAAATAGCCCTCCATGTATTCAGGGGCCTCAAGGGCAACGTTTAAATCACGGATGTTCCAGGACGCATGACGCGTATCGAAAAGCCGTGAAAACCCATCGCGTGAGGAATCGAAGAACAGCTCCCACTCCGGGACGTTTTTTTCGGACTGCGCGCGCACATACATGAGGAATTCCTGCCGCGCCTGTTCCCATGCCTTGAAATCACCGGCCACCAGGCATTCCTTCAGGTTTACGCCGCGAAATTTTATTTTCCCGAAGATCTGGAGAAGTTTCTTGTAAAACCGGTCTCCAAACTCCTCGATACGGTACTGGTCGTCCATTATCGCGAACAATTCCTTGACGTAGAACAATAATATCCGCTCAATAGTGTATGGGAGCGCTATCGCCGAGTACATAAAAAAACCGTCAAAATCACCAAGACGATCTATCTGAACATGAACGCCTTCTCTCGATGGCCTAATGTTGCTCGTGAAGACGGCTAATGTATTTTCTGATATTCGCGGATTTGGAATGATGCGGCACCGGATCTTTGTGGCAATGGTGTTTTCTGAAATGATCTCCAATAAAGTCCTGAACTCTTTTCCTTGTATATCCTTCAATTCATAGCCGCTTATATTGGTAAAATCCCTGGATATCCAAACAATTTTCCCCTCTCTATCCGTGGAAAAAGAAGCTATGGGAGCATTGTTTAATATGGTGATTGCCGTGCTTTTTTCGAATTGTGAAAAATTCATTTATTTTAGTCCTTTCCTGAAATTTTAATAATACTTCTCATTATTCAATATAATATATTGAACATCAATTGATGCTATGGCCTTTTTGGGTTTGCCCTGTATCTCGCCTATCTCATTTGTTTTCAACCAATAATCTATATGGCGTACTGTTTGCATTATTATTTAGAAAAATGGAAAACAAAATGAATGCTACAAATCTGAATCAATTGTTTGAAGAATATAAGAAAGTATACGACCAGATAAATTATCCGATAGAAAAAGAATTGTTTATCGCTAAACAAAGAAAGCTGGAAGAGCTGAGCGAGAAAATTAAATATATGCAATTAAAACAAAAAATAAAGTATTCAAACAATCTTTATTAAGGAGTGAGACGTATGAGAATATTATTGATCCTACTCATCGCATCATCGTGCCTGTTCGCCCAGAACTATGCGGCTGATTCGCTCATCGTCAGGGCAGTACTGGACTCAAATGGCTGGACCGCATTCTCCGTTAGCGATGTCTCGCAGGCGCAGGACAACAGGATTGTGTCCCTGGACCTCAAGGGGTACTGGTTCAACCGGTATCAGTACATCAGCCCCGGTGTGTATACAAAAATACCGTACTTTTTGGCAATTCAGAAACTACCATCTTTTATCGCCAGTTTAACCGAGCTGCAGACGCTCAACCTGAACGGCAACCAGCTGACCTCGTTGCCAAATGAAATCGTGAACCTGGCCAACCTGAGAAATCTATATCTTAATAATACGCACCTTTATCCTCTCGATACGTCAGCTGCGTATTATGGTGACACCGCGGTCTTCAGGGCCTTTTCCAGGGAAGGGAAAATCAGCAACTTCGTGGTCCGGCCAGATAACTATATGACCAATTGCCTGAAAACCCTGCCCGATTCCATGGGGAAACTGACCAACCTGATCGCGCTCCATCTTAACAATAACATGCTCTCAAACCTTCCTTCTACGCTTGGAAACATAAGCGGCCTGCAGGAACTGTTATTAAATGCCAATAGTTTTTCAGAATTCCCCGCCATTATACCGGGGTTCACCAATCTCCGGAAGCTCTGCCTTGGTAATAATTATATACCTGCTGTGCCTTCTACAATAAACAATCTTGCGCAATTGGACTCACTTGACCTGAAAAACAATGTCTTGACATCAATACCAATTACCATTGGAGATTTGGACAGCCTCAGATATCTCTACCTGAATAATAACCAGTTGTCAAGCCTCCCCGACGCAATAGGTAATTTAAGCAAACTACAGCTGCTTTCATTGACGCAAAACGTCCTGATTGCCCTGCCTGCAACAATCGGCGGTTTGACAAATCTGCAATATCTATATGTGGATTATAACCAGCTTGCTGAAATTCCCGCTTCCATTGGCGCTTGCACTCAAATACGGCGTCTCTATGCTGCCTACAATCGTCTTACGGGTATTCCTGATGGCATAGGCAATCTTGGCTATCTCTTCGATGCGCAGTTTCAATTTAACCGGATAGAATCCGTACCAGCGGCCATTGGAACCATGGGCAACCATGTAACATACCACAATCCAATATGGCTGCACCTCAACCATAATCTGCTGACCACGGTGCCAGGGACCATAGGAAATATAAGAGAACTATATGCGCTGAAGCTCCACAACAACCGTCTGACAAGCGTTCCAGGCGCTATCGCAAAACCGAGCTCTTTGCGGATACTCGAGCTGCAACACAATGAGCTTACAAGCCTTCCTGATTCACTCGCCATCCGCACTTATTATTTCTATTTTAAGGTGTTCAACAACAAACTTACCAGTCTTCCAAATTTCAGCCATAACGGTTTTTATGAATTATACGCTTATAATAACCAGATCACCGGTCTTCCCGACTCTTTTGGCACCTGCACAATTTATGATTTGCGGTTAGCCAATAATAAATTCGCGAGCCTTCCGCAATCGTTCGGTACTATCCAGAACCTGAACATATTGTATCTGGAAGATAACCAGCTTACCGGCCTTCCTGAATCATTTTGCAATCTTAGCAGTTTAAAGTACGCCTATTTAAGCAGGAACCAGATTGCCAGCCTTCCGGATTCCTTTGGCACTCTTACCGCGCTCAGCTGGTTCAAGATTGACAGCAATCAACTGACAGCGCTTCCAGGTTCAATTACCAGGCGACCGTTGAATTCCGCTATTTCCAGTTTTGCGCAAAACAAATTATGCAGTGTGCCCTCAGACATTGGTACCTGGCTTGACGCAAGAGACCCTGATTGGGCTTCCACGCAGGACTGCGGCGGGGTTACGGGAATGGAAAACAATAGTGATCAAAAACCGGTCTTTTCCCTTGCGAAAAACATGCCCAACCCGTTCAATCCTTCAACAGCGATCAGCTATACGCTGCCGTCCGCCTGCCACGTGATTCTTGAAATATACGCTGTCAATGGGGCGCTTGCGGCCACGCTGTTTAATGGTAATGCAATGGCTGGTACGCATACGGCTGTCTGGAACGCGGATGGAATGAGTTCAGGAATATACTATTACAAGCTCAGTGCCGGGAAATTCACGGCAACAAAAAAATGTCTGCTGGTTAAATAATCTTCACGTTCAATAAGGAGGATATGGTATGAGACTCACTACAACACTTGCAGGATATCTGATCACAACAGCCCTTTTTATAGCGGCATTTTCAGTCAATTGTACGGCTGCCGCAAGCTGGGTGCCGTCCAGTCTTGTCGCGCGGTTGAGTGCTGCTCCAGCGTCAGCAACCGACGATTCCATCAAGAATGTCCTGATACCAGGCTACGAGGTCCAGATAGACAATCTTGATACAAGCATTACTTTTATTAAACGTCATGTCGCTCAGCTCCGCGACAACGTCTGCCTGCTTTACCAGCAATACAACAGGAGTTATTCATATGGCCGGCGCGGAGGGTTTGAAGCTGTACTGGCTGATATGGGTTTTTATCTGCCACGGCTCGAAAGCAAAGTAAACCCGGATTTAGACCTGCGGTGTAATACGATGAAAAAAGCGTATTGGGGAGGCGACGGGGTTTATGCTTACACAGTAATGATTCCACGGGGATATACAAGCGCAAAAGCCTTTCCTGTGACTGGTGCAAACCAGATGCAGCCGGAATTTATTGACGATTTCAGAAGGGTTGTGACCAACACTGAATACATTGCAATAATGGGCACGGACACAAGGGCGATAATCGACTTGGCAAATGATCTTCATATTGATCCTTTTCGAACGTATGTGACTGGCTTTTCCCAAGGCGGCCATATTTCCATGAGTTCAGCATGGTGCTATCCTGACCGATTTGCCGCTTGCGTCCCTTCGTCTCCAGATCTTCGCCTGCCCAATCAAGCTTTTTACTTCTATAATGTCAGGGGCCTAAAAAATGTCCCGGTCCGCATATGCCAGGGAACCATGGACGATTATATTGACGGTACATTACAGGTGTACGAAGTCATGCAGGAAGCTGGCTGTCCTGTTGAATTCATGCAGTTTTATGGCGGACATGCCGCAACCCTGTTCCAGAATCCGGACAAATTTCCCATGATTTCAACTTTTTTTGATCAGCATGTGCTTAATCCTTATCCAAAGACGGTCTATCATGTCGTAGAAGGTGGTAAGAGTTCCTATACAAGGGCGTTCTGGGTGGACGGAAAACTTGCCTATATCCACCCCGGCGGCGTCGAAACAACAGGATTCAATCCCTGGTACCAAATATCCGCGGACAAGATAACGAACACAATTTCCATTGATTCCGCAAACGCGGTCTTCACCGCGTTCGATTTTTATCTTAACGACAGCCTCGTTGACATGGCCAGTCCTGTTAATGTTGTAAAAAACGGCGTGTCTCTTTTTTACAGCCCGGTCCCCAGTGACGGAAAGGTCTCGGTAATAATCGCTACTGAGTATACTATTCCCGCAACAGCGACAACAAAGGCCTCGGTAATTACCGCCCAGCAATTGAGCAGCGGGGTCACCAGGAACCAGTGGCAAACACTGGATTCGATCAGGTGCCTTGTTTTCAACGATTGCAGCGATACGGTTCCTTCAACCGCAACACAAAAGGCGGTAAAGCCATTGTCCAACAATGCTGGTATTACTGTAAACCCGAATCCATTCAATCCCAGGACCAGCATCACGGTCAATGCAACGTCAAATGATGGCCTGTGTACGGTCTTGAAGATATATACTATTACCGGCAAAATAGTGAAGGACTTTTCTTCTCTTCCCCTTTCATCGCGGCGCTCCGTTTTCTCAGTGAACTGGGACGCGTCGGTCCAGCCATCAGGTATTTATATTGTAAAGGCTGTCGTGGGCGGCAAAGTATTGACAAGACAGATAACGCTGCTCAAATAGCCCTAGCAGTTTTTCTCAATAAACATGGGCAAGTATTGCGCCTTTGGATAGGACTTTGAACTATCGAGCAGGGTCTTTACGGCGATTTCACCCATCTTTTTTGCGTCCCACTTGCAGAACCATACTGGTTTTCGATTGACCATTTCAGGGCCTTCTCCAAGGGAAAAAACAACAAAATCCATACGCGTGGTCTGAATTCTCGGATTGTTTTTTAAGAAGGTTTTTACCTCCGAGAAAGGTATCCCTGTACCAAAAACGAACCCTGTAAAATCATGGTATTTCTCAAACAATTCCTCGATTCCGCGCATTTCCTGCTGTTCGCTTATAGCGCCTTCGGAAAGAAGCGTTTCCTTATGCACCCGGACATTTTGAATGCTTTTGCATTCCTGGGAAAAACCCAGCCACCTCATTTTTCCTGCCGGGTCCTCATCATTAATAAAAGGCGAGACATTGTTGATAAACAATATATTACGATGCCCAATATCATATAATTTCTTAAAGGCCAATGCGCCGCCTTGGACATTATTAGGATTAATGGACGGTTTCCTACACGCCACATCGAGCATATCGATATGTACAACAGGGATATTCAGGCTTTCTATCTCCTTACGCAGGTCCTTGCGGTAAAACTCCAAGGTAATCATCATGTTAATTTCGAGCGAGTTGATCTCTTTCACCAAATCGTGAATGGTTTTCCCGCCGCAAAGAATGGGGTGTGTTTTTCCCCCTAAATCTCTCATATATTTGTATATAGAGCGATGCATTTGGTCGTATTGAGGTGTTGTAAACGGCGCGCTTCCAAGAAACGCCAGCAAGGGTTTCCTTTTTTCGGAAGCCTTGAACTTTATCGGTTCAGTATACGTCCGCACAAAAGTTCCTTTGGATGGTATTCCACGAAGAATACCTTCACGTTCCAGCAATGTGATGGCATGGCGCAGTGTTGTAAATGAGCATGCGTACAATTTCAGGAGGTCCTTTGTATGCGGTATTTTGCTGTTCGGAGGATATGTTCCCGCTACAATATCGTTTTTTATTGCATCGTATACTGTAACGTATTTCATGCAAAAAATATGTAAAATCCCTGCATGCCTGGTCAATTGAAATAAATTTGTTCAGGATATGAACAATTCTCAATATAATAAATGCACGGGGGGGGGGGGGGAAAGGCCTAGCAGTGGACGGTATGGATATTTTCTGGAATGGGCTGGATTCCAGAGGGAATACTGTGGCGCAGGGATACTACATGGCTAAAATATCCATTGGCAATAAAATATTTGCCAAGTCGTTTAATATCATAAAATAAAATTAGCTTTAAAAAAACTCAAATAATTGGCCGATAATTCACTAAAATCCCCGAATGGGGATTCCTTTTAGGGCGTTGATGATGGTTTATGTCCTTAAAAGATATTTATTAAAACATAAGTAATTCTCCATAATAAAAGATGCGAACTATCGGTTATTTATTGCTATATTAATATTAAAGGATGGTGTACTATGACAAACAATAAAACCTGGGGCATAGCCAAGCCATTGATATTAATACTGTTACTGTTTTGTTTCCAGGTTAACGCGGCAGTGAAAGTGATTTTCAGCGGCGAAGACCCTGAAAAGACCATTCCCGCTCAAATCGACCAAACTTACGTTGCAGCTCTTTTATGGAACAATGACACTACCTATTTCACCGAAGGAAGCAAATCATTATACAAAACATTCCCCTATTCTACGTTAAAAGATGATTCGACTTCTGCTCTAGCCCATTTCTTCTATCATAAATATTATCCCGATTGGTTGTCCCGGTCAAATGGGGGCTATTGGCTTGGTTTTAATGGGGCATATTATGACAGCCACAAACTATTCATAGCCGGAGGAAATGCTTTTGCCGGTGTTCTTGGCGCTGACTGGTCAGGGTATGATTATTTATGGATAGACGTGAGGACAAACGCCACTGATCTGAAAATAAAAATACAATTGGAAGACCAGGAGATTGAGCCATTCGTAACAGCAGAGTACGCCATTCCTGATTCCGGGGCATGGTATACCTTGCAGTTTGACCTTAACGCAGCACTGAGCGCCAGGGGCTTGGACCTGCAACACCTGGCAAGTATTCAGATTACCTATACATCCCCGAATACGACCAGTTCCTTCTGGAGAAAAGTGTATGCGGACAACTTTCGTCTTGTTACCAGCGGCGAGAGCGCGCAATTTCCAATACTGCAGAGCCTGATGAATTTTGCCCTTCCGCCTCTTCCAGCAGCGGTGGCTCCGTATGTTCCTGACATTTCTCCTGACCTGACAACATTAACAGCGGTAGATACGGTCTATTACGAAGCCCCCTCAGTCTCAGATAGCATCAGCCTTGCTCCATGCGGGTTTATTAATGCTTTTGACAAGAACAACATTGCGATCGGATTCAGCCGTTTTTACAGTCAAATCAGCGCTCTGAAATGGGATAAATATACCGCCGGCGCACTGTTCACGCGCAATGGAGGACAGGCATGGGAAGGATCGCATGGTATTAACAGGCACGATACCTTGGCTGTTATCTGGCCCGAAAGCGGCATTGGAGCTGTATTAGAAAACCACGCGTCATTCATGCTGAGTTCTTATGGTTGCTGCGGACCATATGGAACCGGGCCACGGCAGTTTATTCATAAATACAATTTCAAAGGGTCTGCCGGATGGGTACCCGATAAATTATTAACGTGCATAGACGCTGATATGCGGCATTGCGGGCCATTTGGTTCTTTTATCAGTCTTCCCTCCGGGAGATGGTGGGTCGCGCTTGGGAACAGGGCGCGGACCTGGGATACCGATATTTATCCGGACAAACGGTTCACGGTCAATGCCAAATATTCAGACGACCAGGGTGCTTCATGGCACAGCTGGAGGGTCGCGCAGGGAAAAAGCTCTGAGATACCCGGTATTGGATACGGGAACACCGGGGGCCGCACCTATGCCCGGCCGATCATTGTGCCATTTAACAATCATGTGGCCGTATTATTCACCGGTATGCTCGCTTTCAAAGGCCTGTGGTGGACATATTTTGACGGAAGTACATGGAGCACGCCCGAACGGATCAATGCGAATGCTACAAATGGTGGCGGCGACCAATACTGCAATTATGCGATTGCCGCTGATAACGGCGATATTTTTGCCACCGCACAGGGCGTTCACGGGGTCATGCATTATGATAAAAGCGCAGGCACATGGACAAACGAACTGACGAGTGCTGATCAACTCGGCCTGCTGGCAAAAGTGGGCGAAGGCATTGCGCTGGTGACATATGGCGATGTTGTTCCCGATGGAGGGGCATCATGGGCGTGGCTTGATTACACTGGTGCGATAAACCTGTACCGGTGGGACTGGAAGACAAACACATGGGGGAATGCCGAGGACCTGTCAGGCGGCGCAATACCCTTAAAGGCGTGCGGCAGGGTCCCTGATGTAAAAGTATCCACGTATTGTCCCGCCAATATGCTGGTTGTGGGATGGAATACGACGGTAAATAAGATAAAAATCCTTAAGATACCTTATGATGGAGGCGAGCCCAGCACTAAAGCGCAGGAATCAAACGTGCCTGGAACTGCAAACAACGCAATAAATATTAATGTCCGGATAACCAGTACTGGAAACATTGTTCCTTTTACATTGCCAACGGGAAACGGCATCAGTGCAAAAATAACCGTCCACGATATCCGTGGTAAAAAAATTGCCAATGCGTGGCAGGGTGTGTTAAAAAATGGCCTGGAAGTGAATTGGCGCGGGACCGGCACGCAGGGTGCCAGGATAGCCGCAGGTTGTTATGTCATTAAAGTTTCCACAAGCAATCGGATCTTTGCCAAATCCTTTAATATTGTACATTGATTAATTATCCGCAGGAGTTCTTATGAGAAATCCTTTTTCAATGATTTTCTTTTGTTTGGGAATTGTCATTTCATACGCCGTATGTCCGGCGTCAATCAACCCTGATGAAAAACTGCTTCTGGGCTTTGAGGACAATGAACTGGTAAAAATTGGCGTAAAAACGCAAAAAGGCGATACCGCTGTCTGGGCTATCCCCTCCTACGCGGTTTCTACCGACCCCTTTGAACGTCCCCGGATATGGAAAACCATACAAAAAAATATCCAGGGTAAACAATCTTTGGTATATATTTTCAAACTGGCCGCTCCAGGACCAAAATCGGAATATTCGACAAAGGAATATCCTGATTATACCGATGAACGGGAGATGCGCCAGGCAAGCTGGGCATTACCTATTTTTAAAAATGCGGAATATGGATGGGCAACGTCATTGTGGGACTCTCATTGGAATGGATACGATCTTTTTCGCGTGGATATATATGCAGACCATGATGCTAAAATATGGACGGCCATTGAAGACCGGGAAATTGAACCGCCGGTGACCAGGGCTTTTATCATCAAGGCAGGAACATGGCAAACCCTTGAAATCGACCTGAAAAAAGCCCGGAAATACAGAAACCTGGATCTGGACCAAATCATCAATGTTCATATTGGCGGCCATGCTGATGACACGGCTTATGTAATGCTCGACAACATCCGGCTTGCGCAAGCGGGCGCGCCTTCCCATCTTCCTATTGTGACTGATACCAGCTCATACGAACCAGAAACGGTAAAAGACCGGTCATTATTTCAGGTTGTCCGTTTTTCCAGACCAATGCATAAAAAATTGAACGCCACTCCTGAACCAATGCGTGTGCGGATCAAAAATATGACCGCAATGATGTTATCACCGTGCGGATGGATAAATTATTATGATGATAATCGAATATTGCTGGTTTTTATAAACAATGAAAAGAAAAAAGGTTCTTATCCGACCCTCAACGCGGTCCAGACACTTAACGGAGGAAAAACGTGGACTGGTTTTGGCGGCGATGAAGCTCCAACCGCCATTTCAGTCAGAAATTTGGATCATGGGACCAGCAGGGGGCAACCTGTGGGCTTAGATGGGGCCAATATACTTATATCGAGCGGGTTTGGGTGCGCGGGATGGGGGACCATGTCCCCCCGGCAAAAGGCATATCGCATATTACCCAATGGCGAAAAAGGCTGGACATTAGACAAAAAGAAATATGTTTTTGACGGCGACATACGGCATTGCGGCAGCAACTCATCCGTCATACAACTGGAGGACGGAAAATTGTGGGCCACATGGGGCCATTTCGGCCGCGAGCTTACTATGGGCGTGCACGCAAAATTCTCCGATGACCTTGGGATGCACTGGCAGAGCTTCCGCGCAGGAAAAACGCCGGAAATACCCGGATCTTTTGACGATAAACAGGCGATAAATTCATATTTTTACAAACAAACGCGCATTTTTAAATATAAAAACAGTGTTGGCGTTGTATGGCAAGACCGCGATGGTTTGCATGTTGAAGTTTTTAACGGTACTGAATGGCGTCCCATCCCCCTGCCCTATACTCATGTACAGATTAATTATCCTGAAACCGGTTTCAGGCCCCCATTGTCCGCAATATCGCTCAACGAACATATTTTTATTACCGCCACCAATTTGCGAGGGCTGCTGCATTGGGATGGGACTGTCTGGCGCCATGAACTGGATTCAGCATGGGATGGAGGAATGCTGTCCCTATCGCAGAACACTGTAATGCTCATTACCCCAGCCCCTGGCCTAACCGAAATAGACAGGGAAAAATGGATACAATCAGATATTGTTTATTATATACGATCTCCCAGCGGATCTTGGTCTGAAAAACGTTCTCTTTCCAAAGGGCCGTCTGATATATTCATTTATTGGGGAATTTGGGGTATTTCGGTCCCTGTTGCCTGTACTGGAAAACCAGGAGAGGGAATCTTGATCTATGCCATTCCCAATCCCTATTTTAAAGAATAATTCCGTAGGATGTATTAGAAATAAACCGCATGCAATAGAGGAAAAAACCATGGAAAAAAGACGAATGAAATATACTTTATTCATCCTAGGGATACTGATAATCAATATCCATGCGTCCGATAGTCCAGCCGTTGATTCGAGTGACTTTACAATTACTGTCTTCGGCAAGCGCCTGAGAGATATTGTGTTGTATCCCCGTCTCGAATCGCCGGGTCTGACCGCCTCAACGTCCACAATCAGCGATACAATGATTGAGCGCCAAGGCGCCAAGGACCTTGTCCAGGCGCTCCAGTATGTCCCCGGCGCATTTATAGAAAACCGGGGTAAAAAGGTAAAACAATTCGTCTCTTTCCGCGGACAGAAATATCCCTATCCAACATACGCGGTCGAGGGCGCGTGGCAGAATGAGTTTCAAGAACTTCCTTATTTTTTCTCAAGCGGAGACATTGAGCGCATCGATATTACACGGTCCAGCGCTGCCCTATTATCAAGTCTTACGAGCCTGTCTGGAGTCGTGAACGTCACGTTAAAAAAATTTGACGCTCCGGCTACGCACTACGATGCGGAGTATGGCTCCTTTGAGACTTATTATGCCCATCTTTTGCATGGTGCAACAGTGCCGAGCAGCCTTGGGCCGGTTCGCTACAGCGCCGGAATCACGGCAGAGCATACGGACGGTCCCGAGAACGCAAATACGGCGCAAGACCTGATGAATCTGTATGGCTATACCGGTTTTAATCCTGTTAAAAATCTCAGTCTGGATTTCCGTCTCTTTCATATATACGGAAAGCGTGAGATGCAGAAATTTGAAAACCCTCCTGAAACCGATCTTTCCCAAGCAGTATCCGCAAATGCAGACCCTGCGATCGACCCGTTTCATGCTACCTTTTTTAATCTCAAATCATTCTATGTATTCGGTCCTAAAGCCTCTCTGGAAGCCATTGGATATTATACAGACCGCAGCTCGACCTTTAAAGCAACCAAATATTATACAAAAAAGGATTCTATAAAATATTATGATTCAAAAACAAAAAAGTGGGTCTTTCCCGACACGCTGACGGCCATGCTGCCGGAAACTGTCGACAAGGATTGGGAATGGGGCATCAATATCACCCAGGCAATTTCACTGTTCAACAACAATGTATTGCGCGTGGGAGGCCTGTACAACCACTGGACCGCACCGAACGGAAAGCGCTATTATTCGGGCTATCGCTGTGAAAACCAGACCATCTCTTTTGTCGTTGTGGATGAGCACCATTTTGGCAAATGGAACCTGGATGCGGGTTTAAGAGGGGCGCGGACCTATAACGACGAATATGCGGTAGTCAAGGACGCCTACGACAACAGCCTTGAACCCAGTGCGCTGAAAACAGCAACCAGTATTAAGGACGCTTGGGACCCGTTTGCGGTAAATGGGAATTTCGGCGCCTCATATGATATATTGGATAATCTGGCTCTCCATGCCAACCTCGCTTTTGGGACCATTGCACCACGCACCGGAACATTGGACACGTCCTATAACAAACCAGCAGCCGAGACCCGTATTAAGGTTGACGCTGGCGCCACCTTTCAAAACACCTTAGGGAAGGCCACACTCACAGGATTTTACACCTACCGGGAAAATGCATTACTTATGAGCAGCCATATGGATACGCTGCTCGATGGCCGCATCTATTCCCTTTATAGGAACAAAAACATAGACGTTAAAGGCCTTGAGGTAGATCTCCGGTCAATGGAATTCATTAATCTAGCGACATTTTTCGCCAATGGGATGTTTAAAAAGAGCCCGTATGATTCCCTTGAGAACACACCCGACCAGATTGTGACAACCGGCTTGACGCTGCAGCGGTCCAGATTCAGCGCCGATATGTTTGGTAAATATGTCGGTCCCTTTGAGAATAAAAGGTTTTCGCCGGATAAAGCGGTCCACCCGCTCGGTGATTTTCTTTCGCTGGATGTAACATTGGGCTGCCAGCTTAACACAAGCACCCGTGTGTTCATGAGAATGGAGAATATAACGGACGAACGATATTCGACGGCCATCGGATACCCGGATTTTGGACGGAGAGTTGCTGTCGGTATCTCTGGCCGCGTTCAGTAGCGTCCCGTATCACAAAGGAATATCATGCGGTTAACGCTTGTTTTCCGGCAGGCCATGCATAAAGGGCTTGTGACCATATTACTGTTTCTGGCGTTAACAGCGTCAGTCTCAGTATATGTTTACATCAGTAATACTTCGCGCTACACAAACCGCTCCATGCAACTTATTGTAAAAAGGCTGGGGCACAACCTTATTGTTTTACCTGACTCCGCCAACCCATTGGATGTTTATTGGTGCACGGACAGGCAGGCTGTTTTTTCAGAGGACATCGCCGTGAGGTTGGCGGATCACGATAAACTCGCTTCCCGCTACTTTGTTTCAGTGTTGCAGACCCGTTGTATCCTGAATGGAAAAGCATTCATTCTAACAGGCCTCGGCATTGTCCAGCGTTCCGATGAGACCACTGAAAAAGGGAACATGATACGGGCTATGCCGCAAGGATGCGTTCGTTTGGGCGCCATGGCGGCGGAGCAACTCAAACGGACGGCCGGAGATACGCTTCAAATCAATGGAAACTCGTATATTATTGAATCTATCCTGAAAGAAAATGGAGACGAAGACGATTATCGCATTTTCCTTCATCTTGGGACATTGCAAACCATGCTTGGGCAGGAAGGACGGATCAACTACATCCTTGCTTTTCTCTGCCAACACGGAAATAATGTTGAGAAAACCATTGACCATGAGCGTGAAATGCTGAAAAAACTAGTCCCTGGCATGAAACTCATCACAAAAACCGGTCTTATACAAGGACGCGCCTTGGCCCGGCTTACCACGGATCGGACACTATATTACCTTCTAGGCCTTATTTTCATTGTAACGATCATGATTATAATGATTTCCGGCACACAGGAAATAGCGGAGCGCAGAAAGGAAACGGGCATACTCACTGCCATGGGAGCCGGCTATGGGTATATTTTGTCTCTTTATTTCATTAAAATCGGCATAGTGGCGTTATTGGCTTCTGCCTCCGGATTTATCATCGGTTCTTCCTTGGCCGTATATTGGACCTCGGGCTTTCTGGTCATAGAAACAATTGAAATCGCGTATCAATGGTCCGACCTCCCCCGAATCTGTCTGATTACACTGAGCACGGCGCTTGCGGCGGAAAGCATTCCCCTTATCAGCCTGATTCGTTCCGATCCTGGCCGCATATTAATGGAGGAATAGGTGAACGAACTGTCCATAACGAAACTTTCGCGTTTTTATCGTAATAAAAATGTTGCCATTACCGCAATAGACAATCTCACTGGCAGTTTCAGGAGCGGAGAGATGACGGTCATCCACGGTTCAAGCGGCAGCGGTAAAAGCACCCTGCTTTTAATGCTGGGTGGAATGATGCGGCCGTCCTCAGGGTCCGTGCATTTCAATGGAAATGATCTTTATAAAATGAAGGGGGCGGAAATACGCGCATTTAGAAACCGAACTGTAGGTTTTATTTTCCAGAAGTTTTACTTGTTACCGTATCTTTCCGTGCGGCAGAACTTGGCATTACCCCTTCATTTGGGACCGGGAGATTCTTTTTGCCCGGATCGTCTGAATGCTCTTTTAGAGCGTTTTCGTCTGACGCACCGGCTGGAACACCGCCCCGGCGAACTTAGCGTGGGCGAACAGCAGCGCGTCGCGCTGATTCGCGCGCTTATCAAAGACCCCGCAATCATTCTGGCCGATGAACCCACAGGCAACCTCGATCCAGAGAATCTTGCTATTGTGGCCGAAGCATTGCATGAAGAGGCCCGAAAAGGGCGTATCGTCATTCTGGTAACCCACAATGCGCCGCTTTTTTCCATGGGTGACCATGCATTCCGGTTGGTTAATGGCCGATTTACCGCGTAGTTTCTATCGATCGTTAGCACTCCGAATTCATGGTTCACCATAGTGCAATTCAATGAATCATGATTTATATCTGACGATAACGGCGAATGACCTCAGCCCAAGGCAGGACTTCGACGCCATGAACAATACGGGGAATGGTTCCAAAGGCGGAAGCGACAACAAGCGGCACATCTCTGAATTTTTCCCTGAAAGCCTTGACGGTTGAAACGGATATTTCTGCAGAGCCGGACTTACATTCAATCCCAAGCACCGGGCCTCTGCCTGTTGAGACGATCAAATCCACCTCATGATTGTTTTTGCGCCAAAATGAGAATTCATGCTGTTTGCCGGAATAATCGCGTATACGCCGCAATTCGCCTATAAACCAGGTCTCGAACAGAAAACCCCTGTCTTCCGGGGTGGGCGGATCCGCCAGCCTGTTTTGAATCGCGCACGCAACGCCGCAATCAAAAAAATAAAACTTTGAATGCGTTTTTAAACGTTCCTTTTTGCTCCAAGGCGGAAGAAGGAATCCGATAAGCGTGTCTTCCAGAATATGAAAATATTCTTTGACCGTGCTCGCCGCAACAGCGCTTTCACGAGCAATGTTGGAAAATTCGACCAGCCGCCCATTGTTTTGCGCGGCAACCGCAAGAAATCGTTGGAAGGCCCCGATATTTCGCGTGAGGGCCTCCTGTTGTATTTCCTCCTTAATATATGTTGTGATATAACTGCGCAAATGGGCCATGGCTAAATCCTGGTTTTCTTCATTCAGAAGCGAACAGATTTTAGGGATAGTACCGAATCTGATGGCATGTTCCAGATTGAACGTTGCCCCGATTTCAGCGCTTGTCAATGGATGAAGCCGCAAATCCAGCGCCCTTCCGCCCAGCATGTTCGCGCTGCCCCGTTTCAATTTGCGCGCACTTGATCCGGACAGAATAAATATATGCCCTTGCCTGTCGATGCCTCTTTGAACATAATCGAGCAGCGTGGGTACTTTCTGGATTTCATCGACCACAATCGTTGACCGTTCAGGAAGTGCTGCGATTTGTTCGCCAAAAAGGGCGGGGCTGGCATGGTATTGCATTTCCAGTTCCGGATCGAGAAGATCAAACGCTCGTGTAGCATTGACTGCACTCAACAATGTGGTTTTCCCCGTAAGCCTTGGGCCAAACACAAATGCGGAGCTCTGCAAACCGGTAATTTTTAATTCTCTTGTGAATAACATATAGTTGTTATTTTATTGTTAAATATAACATATTGTTGTTATTTTTGCAAATCAATATTTATCTCATTTTTTTTCAACGTATTACGTAATGTTTCAGATGAAATTCAAATTCTCGTAACTGACGATTTGTTCACGTTACTTAAAACCCCCGCTTACCCAGGATTATATTATGATGGGGTCATCCTACAGAGGGCATTTAAACGAAAGAATTTAATTGGTACGCCGATCTATCGAAGAACTGTATCAGCAATTCTCCAAACCTGTGTACCGGACCTGTCTCCGGTACACAGGCCAGCAGGCTGATGCCGAGGACCTGACCCATGATGTCTTTATTAAAGTCCAATCAAACATCGACCGATTTCGCGGCCAATGCGACATCTTCACCTGGATATACCGGATCGCAGTCAATGAATGCCTTCACTTTCTCCGGCGGAAAAAACATAATGAACGGCTGGAAGACCTGCCCGAACACCGGCTTCTGGTGGAAGGCCCGGAAAAAAAGATCGATGCTCGCCTGGCTCTTGAAGAGATATTTAAGCTCTTTGACGAACGGACCCGTGCCCTGGTCTTTATGGTTTACCTGGAGGGCATGACCCAGGAAGAGGCTGCGGACGCGCTCGAAATATCGCGCCGCGCAGCTGTAAAAAGGCTCACAGCCTTCAGAACGCGGATTGAAAAACATGGAAAGAAGGAACAATGGCTGACCATAATCGTCATCTTTCTTATCATCAGCTCGAAGCCGTTCTGTGCGGCCGCCTGAACCCCGTTGACCGGCTAGAGCTCAAAGCGCACCTGGACAACTGTCCGGAGTGTTCCGGATATCTTGAAAAGGCGCCGAACCTGTCCGCCCATTTCCACGCGAAATTTCCCACCTTCAGCTCGCTTCAGGAAAGCCGGCCTGGCCGGAAGAGCTTTAGTTTCGTTGAAAGGCTCCAGAATTGGATGGCGCCTTTTTACCGGCCCGCCCTTGCCATGTCCATGGTTCTTCTTGTCGCAGGCGCTGTTTTCTTCTGGAACCAGAACCAACCAGAAAAAATTGCGTATAAAGCCGGGTTGCCGGTATTCAGCTTATTTATTAACGGAAAAACCACAGCCACGGGAAACGCCGCGATTCCCTGCGCTTCCGGCGATACCCTTCTTTTTACGCTTACTACGGACAAACCAGTTTACTATTATATATTATACAGAGACGACCATGGCAAACTTGACCTTTATTTTCCATTAATAACAGATGCAGTTAAACCTTTTGGCACACCCCAGGGAGAAAAACTTCCCCATTCAGTCTTTCTTTCAAAAGGATGGAAATCAGAGGAGCTTTTTTGCCTCAGCGCAACCTCTCCCCTGCCCGGCGACAGCGTAATTCCAATTGTTCAGGCTTTTCTGGAGAGCAGCCAAGTTGGAAAAAGATCCTTGGGCCTGCACGCACGCCGCTTCCTGCTCGAAAACAAGGCCCCATGAAGACGCTTTTATTTCTCCTGCTCATATGTTCTTCGCTTTTCGCTACAACGGATGAATTGCTGCTGGTCATTGGCAATAATGTGGGTCTTTCTGATGAAATACCCCTGCGTTATGCAGACTCGGACGCGCGTCGCATGTATGAAACCCTGCTTGAACTGGGCAGCGTGGATAAAGACCGGGGATATCTGCTCCTGAACAAAAACAAAAACACTATCCTTTATTCATTTCGTGATATGGCCGGCCGGGTAAAGGAATTGAAAAAGCAGGGGAGTATTGTTGAAATTCTGATTTATTATTCCGGCCATGGGGGCAATGACGCTTTTCATATCCAGGGCGAAGAATTGCCCATGGACACAGTCCGGAATTTTTTCAGCACCATGGACGCGGACCTAAAAATCCTCATCGCAGATGCATGCTACAGCGGCGCGCTGTACACGGACAAAGGCGGCCGCGTTGGAAACGCCCATGACATAAAATGGGACAATGAACTGCGCGTCAAAGGGTCCGTCATCCTGAGCTCCAGTTCAGCGGGTGAACTTTCCCAGGAATCCCAGGACCTCAAAGGCTCCCTTTTTACCCATTATTTCATTTCCGGACTACGCGGCGCTGCGGATTTTGACAATGACCGCAAGGTCTCGCTCTGGGAGGGTTTTACCTACACCCAGCGCAACATTGCACGGCACAGCTTGAAATCCGGAAATACAGCGCAGACACCTGGCTTTGACTTCAATATCACAGGGACGGAAAATATCACGTTGACGTCTCTGGCTAACGGCAAGGCCTTTGCGGAAGTGACTATTTCAGCGGAAGATACCCTCATAACGATTGCTCTGCCAGCGGGGCAATATCTTATCCAGCATGCAGAATCCCGTGCAATCTTCCTGGCACAGGCGGACCTGACCTGGGGAGGGACAAAAGAGATTAACCCTGCAATTCTCAAACCTTACCCCATTGACATTCTATCAGGAAAAGGGGGCGCGGGACTTCGGTACAAACCATTTAGCATTGCATGGAGCGGATGGATTATCAGGGATTTTTTGCTGCATAATGGCTTTTTTGCTTTAAACGAAGTCTCGTGCTCATTTGAAGGGTTCAATCTGGGTGGTTCGTTAAAAGCGGGCTATGGCAGGGACAAAATTTCCGGAACGTATATGAGTGTGGACCGCAATTTTATTTCCGTTGCCGGACAGATGCGATATTTCCAGCTCCGGCGAAGCCGCTGGATATGGTTTCATTCCGCATCGACCCGCGTTGTTGTTGTGCGGCAAGAGGCAAAACGGCCGGATGAAACAGCAATACGCACTGCGGGATACCCCGCCATTCCAGTACAATGGGGGCAAACAATGGGACTAGGAGTTGGAACAGGCGTGCAATTCAACTTGCCCTGGTCGCTCTTTTTCACTTCCGGTATCGAACCCACGCTGCTGGTGTCCCGGGATACTGCCGGGGAGTTCCTCTATGAAGGCCGCCTTCCTCTCCAACTCGAATTCGGCCTGAAATTTTAATACCGGGCCGCCGCTAATTACTTGAGCAGAATCAACTCCCTGGAATATGTCATACCGTCCATTGTAACCCGGATAACATATGTGCCGGACGGATTAACAGAAGCGTTCCAGACAATACCTTCAAATAACCGGTAACCAGTTGTCGAGAGCCGATAAACCAGATGTCCTCGGACATCATATATGAAAATCGCGGCCTTTTGATTTCCAGTTTTCCACTGCCTATCAAGTAATATTTTAGTGCTTGGATTACATGGATTTGGCGAAACAATCAGAGAACCGCGTTTTTTGTCTGCATCAGGCGTGGAAGTCTCAATGGCAGTAAGTTCTTCTGGAGGAAGCAAAAAGGCCGCATCTAGCCCGCAGCCCCCTCTAACACCGTTGACCGACCATACGCCTCCCGCGGTATCTCCTGAATACCATGAATTATATGGCAGCACTCCCTTCTGCAGGGTCCAATATTGCCCGTCACCATGTCCATACTCGCGCAATGCTGATTCAGCGTTTTGCCGGTCCACCACGGACATATCCGTGACGTGTTCGTTTGCCAGCCAGCCCAATTCTGCGCTGACCGCGGCCGCGAAATCAAACGCAAGGCTGTCCGTGGAGTCCACCACAATTGCCATTCTTGAATATAGTATGTTTGTTTGGAAAGAAATGGTAAAATGACCAAGGAATACCATGGCCCGATTCGGCGCATAATGGCTTCGATAGGAAATGCTCAGGCCAAATGAGTCCTCGCTTGAATAATAGTTCGTTCCCGCTATGCCCAAAGCGGTAATGACGGAATAATCAAGAATCTCGCCATTTGACCAGACAATACCAGCGGACCATTTGTCCGCAGGATTGAAACAGGCCATAACAGTGGCTGAACAGGCCGCGAGCATGATCAGTGTTTGTTTCATGAAATTCATTTGTCGCTCCTTGAGTTAAAACATTAGAATCGCAATTGAACGGTATCTTGAATAATAATAATACCCGATGTATCCCTCCACAATCCCTGAATATCCACGTTTATCGGAAAATATAAGCTGTCAATATTATCATAGGGCGTTACGATCATGGAGTCCACGTGGACCTCTATCCGGTACTGTCCAAGCGCCATATCGTAGAGTAAGTAAGCCCCTGTGCTGTTCACTGTTCCATAATAAGGGGCGCCCCGGATAAAGACCCTGGCCAAAACCCTGACATCTGGCGATTGTTCTATATACCCCTTGGCTAAAACCGTGTTTTCCAGGGTATCGGAAACAAAGGTAGTATCGTTTGAATTGATTGATATACCATGCAAAAAGGATTTCATGGAGGAATCATTGGACGTGAATTCCACGTTATAAAGACCTGGCTGAATGTTTACCAACGTAAACCGACCTAGTATGTCCGTTATAGTGGAAAGTAACGCACCGGCTGTGTCTTCGATAGGATCATAATTTGCCGGAATTAATAGCACATAGGCGTTTTTCGCAGGGATAGTGTGTTGATAGATGCTCCCCATAAAAGCGTTGCCTGTCTTGGATCCGGTCCCTGCGGTATCCGGACCCTCCGGGGACGAGCAGGAGAGAAAAAACAGCATACTGAAAAATAAAAGGATTTTCATTGTACCTTTGCTCCGTGTGAATTCAATGGATAGAACTGGAAATTCAATTGATATACATGTTCGGTCTTTTCCATGTCCTTGGAAATCATGTCCAAGAGTTCGTCTTCAAAGGCCGCTATTCTTTCCTTTATTTCCTTGAATGATTTTTCCGAAATCCCCAGAGTCAAGCCGCTGATCTCACGCCGCTCTCTTGAAACACTGTTCAGGGACTCGGCTGCCAGGCCGATCATCTGCCGATGAAAGTTGCGTATTGAAAGGGACGCGACCTCATTCCCCGTGGTAATGATGGGGTCGGCCTGTATCAGCTTACCGGACTTGCTGCGTTTGATAAAACCCAATTTCAAAAGCATGGCAACGGCTTTTTTTGCTTCACGAAGCGATATTGATGGGTGCAATTGCCCGGCAATCCAGGCCGGGGATTCGTTGAAATAATCAATAGTAACAAGCTCCCGAATTGCGCTATAATACCATTTGCTGTAGAATTCATACTGGTTTTTTTCAACATGCCTGAACCGCTCCCCAGGGGTCAGCCTTATAAGCTCGCTGAAATACCGGTTCTTCGCCTTTTCGGCCTTGGCCTGGTTGAAGTTTACCAAGGTTCGAAAAAAGGCGCCCCGTTTTTGCGTGAGTCCCAGGGCCTCAATGAATTTGTCTATGCCATCCTGGGAAAGATTCCGTTGCCCATCAATGATGAATTTCAATACACTGGGAGAACCAAACCCAGCTTTCTTGGAGAAATAGCGGAAGGAGAAATATGAACTGGTCTCTTTTTTATAAAGATAATAGTCTTTCAGGTATGCCCGGAAATCGGTGTATTCGAAAATGTCCTTCATTTCACTAGTTAATATAACAAGATGAAAAGACTTTGTCAATATAAATACACTAAAAATGTACACTTTTAGTGTACGCAATACATTGTATAAAAAGACAATAAAATATGTGAAATGCATAAAATATGAAAACACTCATTATCACCATACGCAAACAAGGGTCCGCGTAGCAGTAAAAAATTATATTTATTTTTATCACCTGTAGGGGCGCGTTTTTATTGCACTGTAGAGAGGGTTCCAAACCTGCCCCTACAGTGTAAATAAAATGAGGGTATAATGAGAGGTCTTTCCCGGACATATGTCCTGAAACGTACGGGCATGTTTTTTCTCACGGTCTGGATCGGCATGACCGTAATCTTTTTCATCCCCCGTATGGCGCCAGGCGATCCCATAGCCGCAATGGTGAGCCGCCTTTCGGCCCAGGCAGGCCGCATCGAAAACGCTGACCAGATGATCAATGCCTGGCACGCCAAATTCGGTCTCGATGCCCCGCTCCCGGTCCAATACGGCCGCTTTCTTAAGAACATGTTCACGTTGAACCTCGGTTACTCACTGGGCTATTTCCCAACAAAAGTTGAGGACATGATCAAACAGGCGCTGCCATGGACCCTTGGTCTGCTGGCAATGGCCACGCTTATGTCCTTTGTGCTCGGGAATATCATTGGCGCTCTGCTCGCCTGGCGCAGGTCTCCCCGCCTGCTCAAACTATTACTTCCGGTGACATTGACATTCACATCAATCCCGCCATTTATGATGGGCATTCTTTTATTGTATGTCTTTGCCTTTGGCTTAAATTTTCTGCCCTTTTCCGGCGGATTCGACCAATCTGTCATCCCAGGCCTAAACCTCGAATTCATTGGCAACGTGCTCCAGCACGGCATTCTGCCCGCCTCCTCAATCGTTGTGTGTACCATGGGTTTCTGGGCCTTGGGCATGCGCGGTATGATGATAACAACAGGCGGAGAAGACTTTGTCATTCTTGCCGAGGCAAAAGGACTCTCGATGAGGCGCATCTTTTTTAACTACGAAATGCGCAATGCCATGCTGCCCCAGTTGACCGCGCTTACACTTTCGCTTGGCAGTATTGCCGGCGGTTCTGTCATCATCGAATACATCTTCACCTACCCGGGCATCGGATACCTGCTCTATTCGGGCATTGTTAATAATGATTTTACTCTTATACAGGGCATTGTATTTGTGCTTATTTCGAGCGTGTCCTTCGCGGTCCTGCTCATAGACCTTCTATATCCGCTTATTGATCCGCGGATCAGCTATCAGGGAAAATGACCATGGAAGCAATCAGGAAAGACGATACACGATGGTTTAAAATCAGGAATTCCGCCTGGTTCAATCCAAAACTGGTTGCCGGAGCGGGTATTATGCTGCTCTTGGTCCTTACAGGTCTGATTGGTCCGCTCTTCTGGGACACACACCAGTCTCGTGTCGCTTCCGTACCCCTGAACCTGCCTCCTGCATGGGTCGCGGATCCTGGCCCTGATTTTCCCAAGGCCGATCCCCATCATCCTCTTGGTACCGAGAGTTCGGGCCGCGACATGCTCGCCCTGCTTATTGCCGCAATGCCCAATACGCTTAAAATCGGCCTCATCGCCGCATCCATCGGCATGTTCATTGGCATACTTCTCGGTTTTACCGCGGGCTTTCTGGGCGGCTGGGTGGATAATATTATTCAGACAATTTCTGATTCAGTGATAACCATCCCTTCTCTCGCGGTATTAATCGTTATCTCATCGTATGTAAGACAAATTGATATTACAAACATGGGTCTGCTCCTCGCGCTCTTTGCCTGGCCTGGTCCCACGCGCGTCATACGTTCACAGGTGCTGAGCATGCGCGAGCGCGGGTATGTACGCATGGCGCGGCTCTCCTGTGTATCAACGCCCGCCATAATGTTCAAGGAACTCCTGCCCAACCTTTTACCGTATCTGGCAGCAAGTTTTACCGGCAGTGTTTCAGGCAACATCCTCGCCGCAACCGGCCTTGAGGCATTGGGTCTTGGCCCCTCGCGCATTCCAACGCTGGGTATGACCATCTTCTACGCTATACGCGCATCAGCCATTATCCGCGGCATGTGGTGGTGGTGGGGCTTTCCCATACTCATGCTCATTCTGATCTTTGTGGCATTGTTTCTTATGACCATAGGCATGGACGAGGTGGCAAACCCAAGACTGCGGAAGGCAAAGGCATGACCGCCGTATTAGACGTCCAGGACCTGCGCATCCATTACAGCACGCCCTATGGCGATGTAAAGGCCTGCAACGGCGTCAGCTTTTTCCTGAACCGGAAGGAACTCCTGGGCCTGGTAGGCGAATCAGGCTGCGGAAAAACAACCACTGCCATGGCCATTCTGCGCCTGGTGCAGCCGCCAGGCCGCATTGTGGGCGGCAAGGTCATACTCGATGGCATTGATGTACTTTCACTGTCAGAGAATGAATTGCGAAAAATCCGGTGGCGCAAAATGGCCCTTATCCCGCAGGGCGCAATGAATTCGCTCAATCCCCTCATGCGCATAAAAGACCAGATCGCAGACGCCATTGAAACTCATGAAGGCCGGCAAAACAGCAAGGCGTTGAAGGAACGCATTCTTAAGGTGTTGACCTCAGTGGGCATGCCCGAACGTTCATACTCATTGTACCCGCATGAACTCTCCGGCGGCATGAAACAGCGCGTCTGCATTGCCATGGCCATTGCCCTGAACCCGCCCCTGATCGTTGCCGATGAACCTACCAGCGCCCTTGATGTAGTGGTTCAGCGGCTCATTGCCGAGACACTCAAGGACATACGGGACAGGCTGGGCACATCAATGATAATCATTGGCCACGACATGGGACTCATGGCCCAGCTTGTTGACCGTATTGCGGTAATGTACGCGGGGAATATGGTTGAAATCGCGCCGGTGCGCGCCATTTACAAAGGACCCTTGCACCCCTACACACAGATGCTGATTGATTCAATTCCTTCAATAAAAGAACGTAAAAAAATGAGGCTGAACGAGGGTATTACCCATGACCTGCGCAATCCGCCATCCGGCTGCATCTTCCATCCGCGCTGCCCAATGGCCATGGACGATTGCCGGACCGCTGCGCCCAGCCTGCACGAGATCCGGCCGAACCACTTTGTTGCGTGCCATCTGCATCATAAAGGCATGGGAGAAACCTGATGGCTTTACCCATTCTTGAGGCGATCAATGCCACCAAAGTCTATGGCAAAGGCTTCCGGAAGCCCGGTACAACCGTATTAAAAGGCGTCAATCTTGCCGTGCCCGAAAAACCAGCGAAGATCATTGCCATTGCCGGTGAAAGCGGCAGCGGAAAAACCACGCTGGTGCAGTCTGTTCTTGGATTTATCAGGCTTTCATCAGGACAAATACTTTATCGCGGCAAGGACATTGCCGCTCTCTCGAAGCATGAGTATGTCGAATACCGGCGCAGGGTACAGGCTGTTTTCCAGGACCCGTATGAGGTATACAACCCCTTTTATCCGGTCAGGCGCATCTTTGATCTGGTTATAAAAAACTTTAAGCTGACCAAGGACAAAAAAGAAGCGCGCGAAATGATCGAGTCCGTGCTTAACGTGGTTGGTCTGCGCGGCAACGAGGTGCTTGAGAAATACCCGCACCAGCTCTCAGGCGGCCAGCGTCAGCGCATGATGATCGCCCGCGCCTACATGCTCAAGCCCGATGTCATTGTGGCTGATGAACCGGTCTCCATGGTCGACGCGTCCCTGCGCGCGGCCATTCTCAACGCCATGCAACGCCTGCGCGACGATCATGGCATCTCATTCCTGTATATCACACACGACCTTTCCACGGCCTACCAGATATGCGATGATATGTACGTGCTTTATCACGGCGAGGTCGTGGAAAAGGGCGCGGCCATCGATATCATTGAACGGCCAACACATCCCTATGTCAAGCAGCTCATCGCCTCCATCCCCGTCCCCGATCCCGCCATATCATGGAACTCCGCGGCCGATCTTCAGGGGACCCGGGAAAACCAGCGTACTATTTAATCGAGCATAAGAAGGGACGCTTCAGCGGTGGGACCGGTGACTTCAAAGGTCCTTCCGTCAACAACTTTGACATAGGGCCTCCCGGCGGGTATTTTTCCGCGGGAAACAAGTTCGAGCCTCATAGTGACCGGATGTTTTACCTTATACGGTTTGATCTTTTTACAGCTTTTGACAGCCAGTGTCGCGTTTTCACGGATCAGCGTATGCGCTTTTTCCTTGGCAAGGAGAATCCCTCCATCCATAGCCAGACCCTTCTTCACTTGGGCCGTGATGACTCCTGGTATAAACCGCCGCGCTTCGCCGCAGGCCTTATCATCGCCGCTGACCAGAATGACTGGCACGTTTTTGTCGCCGGCAATGGCCGCATCAATGGCTATTTCACCGGACTTTTTGCCATTCATCCAGAAATTCTGCCATTCCTTTGAACTCATGGTGTGTTCGAGTATTGCCTTGGGTGTGCCCGCCATGGCATGGTAGCCAAGCAGGATCAGGCCATCGTAGTCCTGCAGACCAGGCATGCGTTCAACACCGGTTTCCCCCTGTACATAGTCAGCGCGAGGATCAAGGTCCTCCCAAATTAAATTGTGTCCATAATAGTGGGCGTCTCTTACCGTGACCTTTTTCGCCCCTCCGCGGAAACACCCTTCAATACAGGCATTCACGTCCCACGTCAGGTATTTCCGGCCGGCGTTAAAGGCGTCCTCGCCGGGACGCGCCTGGTCGGCCCTGCAGATACCGCTTATGCCTTCCATATCAACCATTATAAATATCTTCATACGTTTTCCCTTTCCTGGGTTTATAGTGTTGTGCTTAGCAAAGCGAATACTATTTTCCTCTACTTTCTTAATGAAATATATTTTTCCCAGCTCATATACAGCAAGGAACATGAAGGCACTGCCAGAAAAATGGCTATAAAGACGGACAGCGCAAACGCATCATAATTGCCAAGCAGGGCGGGCTGAACATATATTTAATGCGATGAAATATTTAGACATATATGCGAAAATAAAGGCGGACATCGTCTCGGGTACATTCAATCAAGAGGCCAAGCTGCCGCGTTTTGAAGACATGATGCGCCTATACGGATGCTCCTATAAAACATTACGAAATGCGATCAAGCTCCTGAAACGTGAGGGAATCGTGCACGGCATACCTTCGCAAGGGACCTTTATCAAGGACATAGGGAAATCGCATCTTTATTCAGCGTTCAGTAAAAAAGCGCCCATGCTGGCAATGCTTACCAGTCTGCCATTCGCCTATTCGCCGTACTACGCCGAGATGTACCGTACCCTGGTCAACAAAACCACGGCTGCCGGAGGATACGCGTTTCTCATTCCATGCGGCGGCAAGCCGGTCATTGAAATCATCAGGGAAATCAACGCCCTGAACGTCAATTTTCTTGTCACGGTTGAATTCTATGACAGTTCGCTGCGGCGCGACATGGAAGAATTGGGCATCCCTATTGTCCATATTGACATGCTTGATACTCAGTGCAATAAACCGGTCATAAATCCCAACAACATGCAGGGGGGCGCGCTGGCGCTCAGGAAACTCCACATGCTGGGACATCGGAAAATACTATTTATCAACAATTATCTCCATTCGATACAAGATGAGGACACGGCCGGGACCTACCGTTGGATGGGAACGCTTGAAGAATCCAAGAAAGTGGAAACGCAAAGCCTGAGAAAAGAGGTGCTTCGCGGCCTTACGGACACGGAAAATTCTCCGGAAATAAGGAGCGTAGCCGGGAAATACGCCGATTACACTGGGATCATCTTCGGTACCGGGGTCTATTTCCAGGGGATGAAGCGGTTTTTCCACGAGAACCCGTTCATCAAAACCTTGGGCATGGATTTTGTGCTGTTTTCACTCAACAGGAACACTGAACACGTCAATGGCAAACCTGTGTACTTTTGCCGGTGGGACGGTGAAAAAACCGGAGAACTTGCCTTTGATACGCTCATCGACCACGGCACATGCAGGCCGCGGGTCCAGTTTTTACCGATGTATTTGGAAAAAAGTTTTTAACAAAATAGTAGGACGTCACAAACCGAGCTCGGTCCTGGCTTCAGCGAACATATTCACGGCAAAGTCAAGCTCCTCTTTTGTGTGGGCCGCCGAAACCTGGACGCGGATGCGCGCCTTTCCCTCGGGAACCACTGGATAGAAGAAACCAATGGCATATACCCCTTTATCCAAAAGGCGGGCGGACATTTTTTGGGCGGCAACGGCGTCGCCAAGCATGATAGGGACAATCGGATGTATTCCCGGAGTTATGCTAAAGCCGTTTTCAGCCATTTTTTTCCTGAAATAGAGCGTATTGTCCTCAAGGGTGTCCCGCAGTTTTGTCGATGAGGATATCATGTCCAACGCCTTTAGGGAGGCGCATACAATGGAAGGCGCCACTGTATTGGAAAAAAGATACGGCCTGGATCTTTGGCGCAACAGACGGACGATCTCTTGTCTGCCGCTTACGTATCCGCCAGAGGCTCCACCCAACGCCTTGCCGAGTGTCCCGGTGATTACGTCGATTTTTCCCAGCACATCGCACAGTTCATGCGTGCCTCTTCCGTTCTTTCCCAGAAACCCCACGGCATGCGAATCATCGACCATGACCAGGGCCTTATATTTCTCCGCAAGCCTGGTGATTTCCTGAAGGTGCGCAATAGCGCCGTCCATCGAGAAAACACCGTCGGTCGCGATCAAACGCCTCCGGCAACCCTGTGTTTCCTTGAGTTTTTCCTCAAGGTCTCCCATATTGGAGTTCGCATACCGCAATCGTTTTGCCTTGCAAAGCCGTATGCCATCAATGATGCTTGCGTGATTGAGTTCATCGCTGATCACCGCGTCTTCTTCAGACAGAATGGTCTCGAAAAGCCCCCCGTTTGCATCGAAACACGACGTATATAAAATCGTGTCTTCAGTGCCAAGGAACCGGGAAATTTTCTCTTCAAGCTTTTTATGTATCTCCTGGGTGCCGCAGATAAACCTGACCGACGAAAGCCCATACCCCCAGTTTTCCAGCCCCGCTTTTGCCGCGGCAATGATTTCCGGATGGTTGGCAAGGCCCAGATAATTATTCGCGCACATATTAAGGACCCTTTTGCCGTTCATTACTTGGACATTCGCCTGCTGCGGACTGGTCAAGATCCTCTCTGTCTTCAATAGGCCGCGCGCCTCTATCTCTTGAAGTTCGGCATGTAGGGAAACCCTGGTCTGTTCATTCATAGACACCACCCGCGTTATTCAGTCCAATTAAGAATGACTTTACCCGACTTGCCGGAAGCCATTACTTCAAAACCTTCTTGGAAAGACTGATACCTAAACCTGTGTGTGATGACCGGTGAAATATCGAGTCCTGACTGGATCATGCTGGTCATTTTATACCAGGTCTCGTACATTTCCCGTCCGTAAATGCCTTTGATTACCAGTCCATTGAAGACCACTGTGTCCCAATCAACGGCAGTGCCGGGCTTCTGTATGCCAAGGAGCGCGATTTTCCCTCCATGGCACATGGCGCCAACCATGGTCCTGAACGCATCCGGGTTTCCCGACATCTCAAGCCCTATATCAAAACCCTCCTTCATTCCCAGCTCTTTCATCACATCGTTGATAGGCTCTTTCGCACTATTGACCGTCCTTGTAGCCCCCATTCTGGCTGCGATTTCAAGCCTGTATGGATTGACATCCGTAATGACAATGTACCGCGCGCCCGCATGTTTGGCAATGGCCGCTGCCATGATGCCAATAGGCCCGGCCCCGGTAATCAACACGTCTTCACCAAGCAAATCAAAGGACAACGCGGTATGCGTGGCATTGCCTAAAGGGTCAAAGCACGATATCACATCCAAGGAAATATTCGGGTCGCAGTACCATACATTGGTTACCGGGATGCATAAATACTCGGCAAAAGCGCCGTGCCGGTTGACCCCGACGCCGCTGGTGTTCATGCAGAGATGCCGCCTTCCTGCAAGACAGTTCCTGCACCGTCCGCATACCAGATGTCCTTCACCGCTTACAATGTCCCCTTTTTTAAAGTCGTGGACATTGCTGCCGACCTGTTCAATTGTCCCGACATATTCATGGCCAATGACCATTGGGACCGGTATGGTCTTTTGAGCCCACTCATCCCAATTATAGATATGAATATCTGTCCCGCATATAGCGGTCTTATGTATTTTTATCAACACATCGTTGCACCCGGTTTCGGGGATTGGCACGTCCTGGAGCCAAAGGCCTTTTTTCGCTTCCCGTTTAACAAGGGCTTTCATCTTTTTCATGTGATTTCCATAATCCTTTCTTTAAGCAGGCGCATTTCTTGACCGCTGGTGCGCGGAAAAATGATCGCTATCAATCTTCTTTTCTCAACCAGGCCTCGGCCCCTTCCCAATACTTGGCCGACTCAAGCGATTCTTCGTCAAACTGCCAGTACTGGGTCATCATACGTTCTTTAATCCGCGGGCTCTTTCCTTTTTCTGATACATAGCGTTTCAGTTCATCAGAGGGCATGCGCGTCTTGGGCTTCCATGATTTTGAGGTGACGCACTGTACCAATGATTCAAACATGCCGCATGTTTCAGGAACAGTACCGTTAAGCCCGGTAAAGTTAAATGCGCACATCATGAGCCTCCCCCTGCCAACCGCAAGGTCGAAAAGATAGGCGAACTTACGCATTGTCCAGCCGGGCATCAGCTCGCGCAGATTGAACTTCAGCGGGTCGTATCTGTCACGCGACGCTTTGTCATTTCCCTGTATAATGGGATCCACGGCTTCGGGAAAACCATCAAGGGACATTTTATCGCAATCTTCTATCAGGTGATAAAACTGGAAATCAATGAGACCGCTGTTTGGGAATCCGGCTATTGCCGGGTGCTTGCGTATGAAGCCTCCCAGGTTATGTCCCCTGTCCCAAATGACGGGTTTAAACCTGTCCCATGTTGAAGGCATGTAAAACTTTTCGCGCTTTGCCGCGCGGTCCCGCGTTTCAGGCACCCGGTATAGCATCAGGACATCTCCGCCTTTTTCCAGATGGGAAAAAACATGCTCCGTGAATCTGTCGACAATCATGAGTTTTTGGGGCCGTGATAGATTACTATCAATAGCAAGCAGCGGATACCGGTGGGAAAGGGAAATGTCCCGTAGTGAAACCGTAGCTTTTTTAAGCGCAAGGGTTTCCGGACGGTTGGGGAAAACCCACAAATTCCAGGAATTGTCAGCCAGATTTTTGCCATCAGCGTTGAGGCTGATAACGAGTTCAAGCGACAAGGCGTTCCCACACTCGGGCAGCCGTACTTCAATGGTGCACAGTTTCCGTTTTCCCTTTTCAATATCGAGCTTTTCCAGAACGCCGGAAATCCGCACAGCCGCATTGCCGCATGATCGCAGCGTCCAGCTGATGTCCGCGGTTTTCGCAAGCCCGTCCGCCCAGGTGGAAAGCCACACAGGAACCCTTATTTTTTCCTTTTCAAAAAAAGTCCTGCGCGGAAGATCGGCGATAAGCACCGAATCACCATTCAATCTCTGGTATTGGTCTTTGTCCACGCCGGTTTTAAAATCATCAAAACAATCGATCAGGCCGTTTTTATTCTCATACCGTTCAGTATCGGACAATTGGAGGAAATGGAACCCTGAGAGCACCGGACTTTTACGTATGCTTTCAAAGACCTGCTTGTGCCAGATAAACTGGAAATGATACGCTGATTTCAGCATCAGCGGATAATCTTTCTCAAGGCCTTTTAATGCGCGCAGTTTCATTAATTCGCCGATCCACCATGGCTTTTCAACGGCCGCTGCGGAGAATTTCCGATCAAGCTCGTCAATATCAGGCAGGGCGGCGTAATGACCCACTTCGTGTCCCAGCACGGGAAACTTTACCCGTATCTCACGTTTTGTCGTGGCCCCGGGCTTTCCGGTCTCCATGGGACGCTCCTGTATGGACCCGAATTCCGCCCAGTTTTCAGTAAGGTCGAACATGTCGGCGTGTTTGGCGAACGGAACAAAATACCCCATATGCTGTACATCAAGATCGCTCTCGGTCCGGTCGAATTCGCCATAGGCGCAGGTGGCAAGGAAAAACCGGGTGGAATCAAGCGCGCGCAATTGCTGTTCGCGCTCTTTGACCTCCTTGTTGCGGCCTGGGGAATGGATCTCGTTTCCAAGGCAATAGACCATGAGTGAGGCATGGTTGCGGATGCGCTTGATGGTGTTTTCCCAATGGACCGGATCGACAAGCGGCAATATCCCTTTTTTCAGGTCCATGTCCTCGAGGTGGCGTTCTTTCTGGTATTTACCGTAATATTTCCTGATTTCAACATGAATAAGGAAACCCAGTTCATCCGCAGCCTCGAAACATTCCCGCGAAGGCACCTTGGAATGGAACCTCACGAAATTGAAGCCAAAGACCTTTGCCATCCTGATGTTTTTTTCGAAATATTCACGTTCCGAAAGACCAAGCAGGTTGGGATGGTCGTGCGCTTCCCTGCCCCGGATAAAGCCCCTGATATAAAATGGTTCATTATTCAAATAAATCCGCCGGTTCGCGATATGGAATTTGCGCATCCCGAATTTCTGTTCAACTTCAACCTTCTTATCATGTACCTGAAGCTCGAGGCGCAGAGAATAGAGAAACGGGTTGTTCGGCGTCCACGGAGTAACGTTTTCAATGGCGACTGTAAATCGCACAAGACCGTTCAGCTCCGGTATTTTTCCCGCCTGTACGCGGACCCCGCGGGCCGTCACAGACCATGCGCCGTCAGCCAGCCCTGCTGGCGCTGAAAACGACACCACGGCCCTACTATTATCAAAATCCGGGACTATGAAAAGGTCGGGAACCGTATCCTCAAAGTTGTTTTTCATTCTTGGCGCCTCCATAAAAAATTGTCTGGTGCATTAGAACAAAACTAATGACCACGTAATAAATAATTTAAATACACTGGTTGAACAAAATAATCATCATTATTTTAGTAAAATAGGTCTAATAATGCCCCTATTCAGGGGATATAGGCATGCATACTCCTTGCCGGATTTCCAAACCCTTATTTTATCAAACACATCTTTTTACTTGAAACTCGTGTGCCCATAACCGCTGTTATTATGAAAAGGCCTGCAGGCAGGCGCGAACAATCCACAATTGCTGTTTCAGCCGCCGTCTCTGGAAAGACCATGACCAGCGAACCCTTCAAGTCATAAATTCTAATGGCAGCCTTGCCTGTTTTGCCGGTGAAATGTATCACAGCGTGCGCATTGAATGGATTTGGATGAATAGCAAAATCAAATATGGTCGATTGATATGCATGCGGGACCCTATGATTAATGGAAGAGTATCCACAACCATCTGCGCCGAATTCGTCCGCACCTATGTCCGGGTGCTCGTCCCGTAGGCAACCATCAATGTCTTCAGTGGCCTCAGGGAACACCAGGCCCGCATCCCGTACGGCTTCCGCTTGCGAAGTAAGATGAAGGTTTCCAGTAGATACGTCACTAAACCACGATACCGCGGTATTGTGTATATTATGCGAGGTGTCGGGAAAACCACCGCTATTGACGGATACGTTTCCCGTCATAATATTGTTTTTAATCTCAACGCTGGCGCTGTTCTCAAGGTATATGGCGTCAGTATACGGCTGGCCTGAAATTCGGGAAGTATAAATAGTATTATTATAAATTTTTACCCGGTTTGCGTCGCATATTTCCATGGTCCTTCCCACGCCGGCTACAACGAAATTATTGCGTATGATCCCGTCATTCACATGAAAGCTCGTGGCGTTCTGCGGATTGCCAAAGGCTATGCTCCGGTCGCAATTAACGATGATGTTGTTCTCTACAATGACATTGCTGCTATGGTTCCATATGAAAATGGCGGCACGGCCCCCTCCTGTGGTACCGCGAATGCTTTCAAAAACATTGTTCCTGAACACCCATGTTCCCAATCCCATGCAATCAATGGCTGCAATATAATCCCCATTCATGTAATAACCGGCCGGGTGCACTGTATCGCATGCAAAGTAGCAGTATTTTACCTCTCCTTCAAAGGCCCGCTCAGTATCCAACGCGCCTCCTGAGACCTTGATTGCCCGTTCACCGATGTTATAAAAATGCACATTATAAATACATAGGTTGCGCTGTTCCCACGTAGGAGAGACACTAATACCGTTGAATCCAGCGTCCTCAAAGGTAACATGCGCAAGTGTAATTTTGGAACAATCCCTGAATCCAAACAGATGCTTGCAGGAATCCTCATCGCGCGTATCAAACCCAATCCCCCGGAACCGCACATCCAGGGGGTTTCCCGTGAGACCGCGGATGACCACATTGACGGCCCCGGAATCAACAATAAGCGCGCTATTTACCGAGCTTGTTCGAATCTGATAGGTGCCAGGGCTGATATATAGTACATACTTTCTGTCTTTGAAATCTTGTATCCGGTGGAATTTTGAGTATAAATCGTCGACATCGCCGGCTTTTACCGTATCGCGCACCACATCTCCGGTCATTGTATCGGGGAATACGGGGATGCCCCAGAAAGGAGCAATGGCCGCGCCACCAAAGGTTACAAAAAGACCGGTAATCAGCACCGCGGATATCATTAAGAATTTATGTGTCATATAAAAACCTCTTTCACGTATCTATTTTAACAGTATTGCCCGTTTTATCAGCTTTTGGCTTCCAGCAGCCACCTTGGCAATGTACATTCCAGACGGAAGGCTATTCGCGTTCCATACAATACCCTCGCCAAACCGCGAACCACTGGCCAAAAGCCGCTCCACGATATTTCCGGCAATGCCATAAATCACTAATTCGCATTTTTCCCAAGGGGCAATGCCGCTGATCGTGACAATGGTATGCGGATTGAATGGGTTCGGCGTTATGTTCATATCCAAAAGACCTGTTTCTCCATGCCGCATCGTATGTGTTCCGGACAGGGGAGCAAACTCATATGCTCCGGCAGAGGTTGATGCAGGCCGCAGCTTACCCAGTATGTCATCCAATACCTGTTCGAGACGGGCAACCGTATGGTTTTGCGACAGATTAAAATCATATGCGGCTGCATTGATGAACCAGCCGCTGTCCTGCGCCTGGATATTATTCAAAAAACTTGGGCAACTTGTGAGGCCACCGCTCAAATACAGGTTATTTTCGATGGGAAGACTGTTATGATAAGGAAGGACCACGACGCTGTCCTGCGCATCGAGCTCCAATGTTCCAAATGCGGCCGGTTCAGACTGCACAGGGTTCCATATGGTGTTATGGTAGGCGCCGCCTGTCCGGAGACTGTCGCCGAATTCAATTGCATAGTGATACAGATAGTTCGTGTCCGGATCGTCGGAAACAATGACATTGTTCACAACCCACATGCTATCGCCGCCAAATCCCTCTATGGCAAGCCGTATGGGCTTGTTGTTGTTCACCAGCAGGTTTCTTTCCACGCGCACGTTAAAGGAGCTGTCCCACAGCAAAATGCCGCCCGAGTGGCCGAATAGCTTGGTCCGTTTTGAATTCCGTATGTTCAGAAAATAATTGTCGCGAATAATCCAATTATTTCCCCGGTGGACATCAATACCCTGCGTTTCGTACACATTTTCCTCAAACAGTCCGTAGGCATATTCAAGCTTTGAACATTCGAGGATCCCGTCCATGCTGCTGATGGGCTGTCCTCCGACTTTAATCATCTGACTGCCGCAATCACGAAGATATAGATTGTGGAAACGGATGTCTTTGGGATACCACCCTACTCTGCCATCCACCTTCAGCATTTTTCCGGGAAAATTGATCATGGACAGATCAGCCACGACAACATGTTCAACATTATAAAATTGGAAGGTCTGGTAAATTCCGCAACTGCTCGATCCGCCGTATTCCGTTGATTTCCAGAAATCCGAATCAATGGCAGGGTCTGCGCCAGCCAAAACCACGTCATCCCTGTTTCCTGTTTCCCCCCGAATGGTCAAGCAGGTCCGTGCGCCTGTCGTGCTGTTCGGCCCTATGGTCACCTGCCTGCAGCCTACGATGTATGGTTCCGGACTTGCCTTGATAATATAGGTCCTGTTGTCATATGATCCCACAACATTCAGAAAGGTTGCAAAGCTTATCGTATCTCCGTTGCCGTTATGAGAAACCCAGACAATTGTGTTGCCAGGGCAGCCGGGATGGCTCAAGACATTTTCCGTGTGCCATTGTGCGCAGTTACAGGTATCCGGTGGCCACACAACATCAGGATAAGATAAAGAAACCAGAAGGAATAAAAGAACTCCCATTTCAATCCCCCTTTGCTAAACCGCCAACTTCTGTCCTTCTCAAAACAATGCCAAAAACAACCAGATTTTCCGTAATTTAAGATAGCCCCTTTGCTTTCTCGATTTCAAGTTTGATTTTTAACTTTGGGTGGCATTTTATAGATTTAGGTTCCTTTCCAAAAGCCGTGCCGCTATTTTTCGCAGGTCTTCAATTTTATTTGTTTATTCTTTTAACCCATTCTGAAGCGCTTAGTTTTGAGAACAGATTGTGATGGCCAATGTCCATGCAAATGCCCAGAAATGGTCACCACGTAAGCAAATCATTAATTCCATTTGGATCCCTTCTTTGTTTCTTTATTGTGCCAAAATATCTTCCCATATCGCGCAATCAGCCATAAGACCATCGGCCAGAAAATGGTATTTCGAATATCATGTACACTTGCCCACCATCGCCAAAACCCCAGGCTTGTTACGTCGTCGTACATATCAACAATTTCCCCGAGAAGCGACAGAGCAATAACCGCAAGCAAAGGGAACCACGACCGCAATGGTTTGCGAAAGGCCATAGCGACCCCAAGAAATGCAATCAGGCCAACATATATATGCAGTGCGTCTCTCGACAACCCAACCGTTGAGACAATCCAGAGTTTTATGGCTTGCGCTGTAGAGGCATGGAATGTATTAACCACGTGTCGCCTTTTTACAGTCCTTTCTTGGGAAGATTTTCATGCATTACTTTGCCCATGCTTATACATTCGTTTTTAGTATAGCCATTGGCAACATAAAACCCCAAAACCTTTTTATTGGCTTGAATCACCTGAAGATTGATTTTAACGCAACCCAGGCCCGCTAATGCCAATTCAGCATGTTTGAGCAATGCAGCGCCAACCCCCTGTTTCTGCATAACAGGCAATACCGCAAGCGAATAAATCCACCCTCTATGGCCGTCGTACCCAGCCATGACAGTACCGATGACCGTATCGCCCTGCAGCGCCACAAAGAACAGGCCATCGGCAACCTGGATCTTTTTATCGATCGCAATGCCCGGGGCATTGTAAGCAGTTGTATAGTTGAAAACATTCTGCCACAAGCAGATCACCTGATCCCTGTGTCTCAGATTATCGTAGGCGATTATATTGATTTGTTTCATTTTCACTTGTAATCCTTTTTGCAATAGGTTAATATAAATTTATCCAATACACGGAATTAAACAGGGAAAAGAGTGTGTTTATCGCCCGAGGCGATAATAGCTGCAACGGACGACAGAAATACGAAGAGTGGTTATTGTAGCCATTTGACAGGAATAATATACATTAATTGGTGCTGGATGTCAAAACGAACTAAGCGTTTATCTCCATTTTGTCCCTGGTGCCTTTTTCCCCTTTGGGCACACTGCCGCGCAGATCCCGCACAGACTTACCTTTTCATTCATATGCTTCAGAGACAACTCCCTCGCTGTATCACGGCATTTAAAAGCATCATAGAAAAGGTCGCGGTCTGTCTGGATGTTCCACTCCCTGCCGTTTGCCGCCTGAGCCGGACATTTGGTAACACAAATGGTACAGTCCCCGCATTTGCAGGACTCAATGAACACACCTGTTTCAAATAGCTTCTCCTGCACAAGAATAGTCGCAAGCCTGACCCTGGGCCCAAATTTCTCTGTAACAAGCAGGGCGGTCTTGCCTATCCAGCCAAGACCAGCACGCGTTGCAGCCATTTTATGCGAAAACGGCGTGCGCAGGTTTTCAAAATATGACGCATCGAGCTCTGAATCCTGCCAGGTCGGTTTTATGGGCTGGTTCTTAATATTCGCACGATCAAAGGATGCGGAGACAGAGTTAATTACTTGGCTTAATTCCGCGTTGATGGTGCGATAATGGTCCAGATATGTCCTGTTGGGACCCTGTTTGATTGCATCGATAATGACATCATCGAGCTTACGGGCAAAAACCAACGCATACTGGTATTCCCGATAGGGCTCGGAAAGAAGACCTTCCACGTCCGCAAAACCCGTTGCATACAGGTCGGGAAAAGGAAGGGCTGATGCAATGAGTGATTGAATGTCCATGGATAAAACCAGGCCTATAAATTTCTCGGCAATCTGAGGTCCTTGCCCCGTACTGGCTCGGTCATTTCTATTCCCGTGTCATAATCAAGCTGCCGGGGTTCGTATTCCTCGTTCTCCCGCTGACGGGTCATACCAGTATATTCCCAGGTGGGTTTGGATGCGTCAGTACGCCACGGTCGGCGTTCCCAGTAATATCCCCGAAATGGATCACGGGTATCATTCATCCATTTCAGGAGCCGGTCGTGGAGCCGATTGCGTTCGGCAATGCATCCAGGCGCAAGAATAAGGTTCTTCATCTCATGCGGGTCATTTTCAATATCGTAGAGTTCATCGCTTGTCAGCAGGTTGACCACCAGTTTGTATTTGCCGTCAAAGGTCGCGCGTATGGGTTGGAAACCACCATAGCCGTCGTGGTCAGTCTCGTACCTGCCATATTCCATGAATATTGCATCGTTCACGCGTACCTTTGGATCGGCAAATGCAGCAAGGGCTGATACGCCGTCAAATGCCTTGGACACAGGCAAACCAGCGGCAGCCATGATTGTTGGCGCAAGATCAATGTGTGAAAAAGGCTGGGACGTGGCTGCGCTGCCTGGGGTGACACCGGGCCAGGAGACAATAAAGGGAATACGCGTGACCTCGTCGTACATGGCAGGCCCTTTGTTTGTTATATGGTGCGCGCCAAAGGCATCGCCGTGATCGCTGGTGTAAATGACCAGGGCGTCGGGCGTATGAGTCCAGATGGCATTGAGCACGCGTCCAATCTCACTGTCAACAAAGGAATTGCTGTTCAGATGGCCATCCTGCACAAAGGTCTTGGGATTCTTTTCTCCAAGCCGCTTGCCCGCCCATATACGATGATGCTCGGGTTTGTCAGCAAGGGAATCAGCGACATTCTCTGTTGCGGGAAAGGTATAATCGTCGTACATATGGTTGTACGGCTCAGGACACAGAAAAGGCTGGTGGGGTTCGTCGTACGATACGGTGAGAATAAAATCTTCTTTTCTGTGCTTTTCGAGAAAATCAATTGCCCGGTTGGATACGCGATGGCCAAAGGTAAATTCAGCGGTCATTCCCGGCTCGTGCGAGGTTTCGTAAATGCGGGACTTCACCCTTTCAGCCGGCGTAAGCTCTTCGATGTAGTTACGCATGTCGTACCAATAGACAGGGTCCCAGCCGTCGGGACATTTTCCAAGCCCGAAATAGTCGCTGCCATCAAGGTGCCATTTACCAATGTACGCGGTATGAAACCCATGGTCTTTCAAACGGCGGCCAATAGTTTGCACATTGTCGCCCAATCCTTGGTTGTTGGCCCATACACCATTAAAGTGCGGCCAGGTGCCCGTGAAAATGGCTGAGCGCGCAGGACCGCATACGGGCTGGCAGGTATAGGCGCGGTCAAAACGCACACCCTTTGCGGCCAGCGTATCGAGAGAGGGTGTCTTCATGTCCGGATTGCCATAGCATCCCACCATGTCCCATCGCTGGGTGTCAGTCATGATCAGGACAATACGGTTGGCTTTTTTCATGGTTTCTCCAGGTTGAGTAACAGATGCAGGAATAAAATACGTTTTTGAAAGAAACCGTTTAAATGGAAAACCGTGTGCTGGCGGCTGTTGCATTAACGCGGATAGTCTTAGAGCCTGTTTGAAAAGTCCTTCCTAGCGTCGCCCGGCTGCGAACGGCCGTCTGCTGCGTTGCGCTCCCTCACCGTATCGCAGAAAGGATACGCTTCGGTCGCGCGCCTTGCATCCGTCCATTCTCGCACGGGCTTTGGCCGACGGCCGGACTTCTCAAACAGGCTCTTATCGTGTTCCCGAACGGTCCAGGATATCACCGGCACGTATGCGCTTCTCAAACCAGTCGGCCATGTCCTGATCTTGTGCGCCAGCTTTAATCTTCAAATTCCCATTTTTGTCCAATTGGTTATATACCTGCCGAGACCATCCAAACGCCGTCTCCAAGTCTTTTTGCCTCAGCGGTGTCCGTTCGTTTGAACCGCCGGCTTTACTGTATATATTGAACCATGCGTCCCCGCCGCCAATATAAACGGCACAGGGAAACGACAACCCGGGCATCATGGTCAGGTCAGCGTATTTACCAACCCCGTATGCCCATGTGGCCTGGTGCCACTGTTCTGTTCTGGGCCGTCCATAGGCCATGTGCCTGAAATTCCTGTGGCCCGTGGGCTTGTGCATCCAGGAATAGAGCTGTTGCTTTGTCCCTGCCATTGAAACGCGGTCGTCCATCATGGCCGTGATAAGCGCGGCCATGCCGCCGATGTCCTCGCCAACAACGCCGATCTTCGCGGTATCGCACCAGTAAGGTACCAGGTGCAGATAATCAACCAAACGTTTGATATCGTAATACATGAGCCCCAGCGTGGGCGCGCCAAACGCCCGGACCCACTGGTTGCTGACAAAATCAGGGGCAATGAACTGGCCAGCCTTTGATGCATGGTTTATGCGGTTATCGCCCGTGCCCCTGAACGTGGCGCTGACCACGGCATATCCTTTGGTCTCAAGCGCTTTTTTCATTCCCTGAAGGCCCTGGCTGCCTTCGGGTGATACCAGTATAAAAACAGGCACACGGATCCCGTTTTCCCGGGGAACATTGGAAACCGTAAAATCAAGTGTACAACTTGAGTCAATACGGATTGCGTTTGCCGTAGGATCAAAAGTGACGGCCTTTGAGGGCAGACCCCTGAAGGCATCGGCTGCAATGCCTGCACGCGTACGGGTGAGAAGCGTGTCCAGGGCGTTACGGGTCATTGGGGGTGATATGCCGGAAAGCCACATGCGCCCAAGTCTGTATTGCAGCCAGGCCGCGTTGTTCTCATACGGATCAGCAAGCCACCCAAACGCCCCTTCATGGACCAATGCCCGGCCGCTGATATCGCCGATATCTTCCGGCTCCTTGTCAATTGGCGTCGCGCAGCCTGTCGGAGCTCCGTCATTCCCTTTAAAGTGCACATTGAAAAATTTCAGGGCAATGACCTGTTTGGCCTGGTCATAATTGTGCTTTCCAATGTTCGCGAACCTGCAATGGGTCTTTGCCTTTCCAGCTCCGTACAGGTCCCAGATTGGAGCTATTCTGGAATCCCAGTCCCGCGCATCCATTGCTTCCCTGTATCCAAAGGGTTCAATGGCCTCGGCAATCATGCAGTATGGCCTAGGCGCATTCATGGCCATGTACTGCCATTGGTCGCCATACAATCCAACAAAGGGAAGTATATCGCATGCAGGCATGGGCCGTTCCCGGATAATGCTCATGCCCTGCATGGAACCGCACACGGGAACGCTGGCTTTGATGCGCGTGTCAATGGCGCTGAACCAGAACGTCGCTGTGCCGCCGCCCGAGCACCCAGTGGCGCCTATCTTTGATGTGTCTATGTCTGGTCTTCTATAGAGATAATCAACCCCCCGCATAAGACTGCGCAGCTGCATCTGCGCCACGCCAAAGCCGAATGGCTCGCACAACTGGCCATAGTGGCCGTCGTGATTTCCCGGATGACAGTCGCATTCCGTGGAATACCCCATGTCGAAAAAAAGAACAACATACCCCTCTTTTACCATTGCGCGGGCCGCCCATGATTCCGTCTCTGTGGGCGAGTTTTTTCCCTGGGTCTCGTGGCCGGAATGAAAAATTATAGCGGAAAACGTGGGGCCGCCCAAGGCTGGCAGATAGAGAAGGGCGGTCGCGAAATATCCCGCGACAATGGGAATCGCAACTGGCCGGACAGAATACGTCCCGTGATCAACAACCGCTCCCTCGCGGACACCGGACAATGGATCTGATTTTTCAAGAGAAAGTGCGCTTGCCATGCCAGACCGTATCTGGTCCTGAATGGAATCCCATGCAGCGCTTGTGGCAGGCGTTTTGTCCGCGTGCGGCGGCAGCTGACAACCTGCCCATGCGCTGTACCAGTTGTTGAATGATGCGCACGACCCGGATTTTGCGTATATAGCAGGGCAGACCGCGATTAAAAATACAAAAAAATGACCCACGGATTTCATACGCATAAGGTTTTCGATAAAAATCCTGACTGTATGGCCAGGGGAAGATCGGTTTTAAAGGCTTCAACATACTGGCATCGGGTGTTTCGCGCCCTCAAAGCATTTCTTTCAATGACCTTGTCTACGCGTGTTTCATCAGGGTTTTGGGATTTGTGGGCCCTGATAAGCACCTTTTTCTTATCGATGACGCTTGTGATATCAACAAGGAGGTCTGGCTCGAATTGTCCCATTTGCGCAGCGTCATTCTCGCCCATGTACAGTTCAACGTCCTTGGAAATACCGGAAAGGTGGATCGCCTTGGCCGCGATAGCATAGGCCGCCACATGGTCCGGATGCTTGTTTATTGGCCAAAGGGTGAAAACCGCAACAGGACCCAACCGCCGTAATGCGGCCGCAACAATGGCGCACACATCTTGGTGCGCAAAAAGTTCGCCATCTATTTCGCCCAGAAATGTCAGATGCGCGTTCAACTTTTTACATGCCGCCATCTCTTCCTTTTCACGGATGGCCGCAGCTTCATCATGCGTTTTCCCTTTGATTCCCCGTTCCCCTTTGGTCGCGCATAAAACATGAATTTCATGGGTTTTCCCCAGCAAACACGCTGTTCCGCCCATTGCATGGGCGACATCGTCCGGATGGGCAACGATAAAGACAACCGTGCCGCGTTTCTTTGCCTTTTTCATAAATGCGCATCCTCCCGCTTTGATACCATAGTCTAGTTTTCTATTCAGGCTCCTATCCGCACCATGGCGAATGCCAGAAATATAATAATAATCACTCCGGCAACTCCCGCCAGGAATCCCCACACATCGACCTTGTCGATCCTGCCAAATTCGAGGTTTGTACCCGGGAACATCTTGGCCTTCTCCAATATTTCAGGACTTTCAGCGGCCAGCGCCACGTTGCGTGTGTCTTCTTCCTTGTCCGGCGATACAGGCGTCCGTAGCTTGGCATAGAACTGGTTCAGGACACGGTTGTCCTGCTTTTGCGTCACCAGGCACATGACGAACAGCAATAACAACGGAAGAACCATGCGGATGAACAACCGCACACTCTCGAGTTCCTGCGGCCGCAGCGCGTCGAGCCGCACCCCTGCCTTATACAACAGGAACAGGTCAAAATAAAAGAGCCCCTTTCCTGTCAACTTTTCTGTTTCGCGGTCCTTTTTCAGGCCTTGGGAGAAAAACAGGGCAGTGCCCCCTGATTTGAACGTTTTTTCAATCGTGTTGCCCACGCTGATTGCCGCGGGCCTCTCTCCCACTGCCCTGCCTTCTGTGTTGAGAAAATCCCACTCGGAAATCTGTCGCGCCCGGATATTGACATCCGCCTCTTTGGCGGCCATTGCAACGACTTCCACCTTTTCCCGTGTGGCCTGGGTGCAGGCAATGCGCACACCAGGGACAATGACGGGTATGCACAGAGGCAGGACAAAAAACAGGATGGTTGCAACAAGCACTGTGGCCATTGTACCGATCCTATTGGCCTTTCTCCAGAACATGCCCAGCCAAAATGGCGCGGCAAACACAATGGGTAATTCCCAACTGAGTTTGAGTTGGTCAAACACATCGTTATACGCGACGGCTATAAGCGTTCCGCCCGCCACTACAAGCCCGCCCACGATCCTTCCTGCCGTGACATAGTGGCCATCGTGACGGTCTGGGACAAGCGGCCGGTACATATTGTTGACAAATAGCGCTGAGGCGGAGATCATGTACGCCTGAGCCGAGGACATAAGCGCGGCAAGCAGGGATGCGATCATAAACCCCACGAGGCCCAGACCCAGGCCTCCCAAAAGCTCATGGGTCGCATAGCCCCATACCAGGTCCGGGTCTGATATTTCGCGCGCAAAAAGCGCAAGAATAACCAGTCCGGTCATGCCCCAAAAGAGCGTGACAACCCGTTTTATAAAATTTCCAGCCAGCCCGCCTATTCGGGCCGAGAGTTCATTCTTGGCCGATCCGCTCATGGTCATGCGTTGCGGCTGCACCACAATGCCATACAGGTTCAGGAGGCTGATAGCAACTACATAATACCAGGTGAACTCGCTTGCCAGGGGCGACCCCAGCAGACTGAAATAAAAATCATTGACCTTGGCGTGCAAACCCTCGAATCCGCCCAACCGGTACAGTCCAAAGGGCAGCATAATGACCGAGAGCAGTATTATGAATATGCCTTGCACCACGTCAGCGTAAAACGACGCCACCAAGCCGCCCGCAACAGCGCAGGCAATAATGACCACAGCGACAGTTATGATGGTTATTTTTGGGTTGAGGTGCGAAAAATTGGCATTTGGTTTCAAAGCTTCCAATTCCTTCAACCGTTCTTTTTGCCCGCTGTTCAGCGACTGATAATCAGCGGCCTGGAGCGCCTTGAGCTCGTAGAACATGCCCTGCTCCGCGACCATTGCCGGGGTCATGTCTGATTTGTCAATGGGAGTGAGGGCGATCAGCGTTTTATTCAGGGCCGTGAAACCAATAGAAATGTATGCCATGAAAAAAATGATGCCGAAGATCGCATAAAAACCCGCCAGGGATTTGCTCTGAAAACGCTCCTCCCAGAAATCGGCAAGGGTCAGCATGCGCATGCGCCTGTACCAGGGATAAATGATCCAGTTGAACGGAGTGGTAAAAAGCCAGTTTAGGACTGTCCAGATACCAGAAATGCCGTCACGAAAGGTGTTGCGCGCAGTGCCAATTGGCGAATCCGCTGATGTGCCTGTTCCGAATACCGCAAAAATCTGAACAAAAGAACCGAATCGCCGCGAGCCAAGGTAATAATCAACCTGGGTCTTGACACGTTTCATTGACCAGTAGCCGATGTAGAAAATGAGCGCAAAGTAGCCCAGAATAACAATGATATCCAGAATAGAAAGCCCAAACATGGTTTATCCTTTCGTGGCGGTGAGGGAAATGTTCAGGACACCGGATACAGATGGTGAATCCGGTGACGATACGCTTCGATAAATGAACTGTTATGCTCGTCTCCGCCGGGAACATTGTTACTCAGCCAGATGTCGGGATTTTTACCGCGGTCAGCCAATATTTGGACTGCGGTGGAAGTGATGCAATTCAGGGTAAAACAGGTTGCAATGGTGGCCGTAGGCGTGACCTTCTCTTTGATGCCTTTTATTTTCAGAACAGCGTCGAGCACAGGCACGTGGTTGTCAACAGCAACGTGCGCAAGGTCATTGATATTCTTTTTGCTGGGATGGCGCCATTTGAAACTCAGGGGAACCGCTTTGGCAAAGGCATGGGAGTTCACGGTAATAAGTTTTACCCCGCGCTTCCGGCCCTCAAGCGCCACATCGACGGATGCGGGATTTAAGCCATAGAAATTGACAACAATGAGAGGATCGCCTTTTTTTACTTCATAAAAATTCAGTATGAAAGAACCTGTACCGCTCAGCCGCGCCATTGTGGGGTGTGAATAGATGACGTTCATTCCCGGGGGGAAAATAGGGTTGATGGGTATCAACCCGCCGGCCCGGTAGAAGATTTCCATTGCCGCGATTGAAGAGTGTCCGCCTGCGCCGAATATATGCACAAGGCGGTCGTCAATGATGGCGTCCGCGATGATTTCCGCAGCAGCATGGATCTGCGCGCGTTCTTTCCGTGTGATGGCGGAAAGTATGCTCTGGATGACTGAAAAATACTTTTTCGAGATGTCCATGGGTGGCCCTTTCGTGAATGTTTTATTTTAATAGAAAGACTTGTTTTGTTACAGCCATGCCTTTGGAAACAGCCTTTACAAAAAAGATACCGGATGAGAATCTGGTTGCATTCCAGACAACCCCTGTCGAGAGTTGAAAGCCGCGCACAATGAATGAGTCCACCAGGTGCCCGTTAATATCGTATATGCAAATTCGATACAGGCTTTGCGCACCAGCGCCGGAAAGCGTTATCTTCGTTGCTGGATTAAATGGGTTTGGCGAGATTGATAGTGCAACATCACTGTTTTCTGGCGCCGCCCTGTGTGCCGCCGACGGCCCGTCCTTGTATCTGAATTCAAGCCAGCTGCCCGTGGAGGTCAGCGGGAACGAGGTATAGGTGACATGCCCGTATTCATCGACTGTCACGTCCTTTGATGCATAGGTTGTTGCAAAATCTTTTGACAGGCTTTTTGCCTCAAACGTGGCTGTTGGCATGGGCCTGAAATGCTGGGCGCGGCGCGGGGTAATATCCGCGGTCTGGTTGCCGCCGGGGATGGAACCATTGGGAATGGCCTGCGATTTGACCCATGCCCTGAACACGTCTGTTGAGTCGATGATACGGTTGACAGCATCAAGCGTGTTCAATGAACATGCCCACGTAACGCCGAAATTTTCCAGCGCCTGGCCCACGCCAAGGCTCGCGAAATCATACCTGTAGGCCAACTGACTGAAAGGGACCACATTGCTGGATAAATTTGATATGCCAAGCACAGCTTCGTTTCTTTTCAGTTTATAAGGATCGGGGAATGCGACTCCGCCATTGTAAAAACTGTTGATTGCACCATGTCCGGCCACCGCTACCCGGTATCCCCATGCCCGTTTGCTCGCGTTTAGGCTGTCGGCCCAACCAGGAATGTGATGGGGAGACGCGCAGCTGGGATCCTGGTTGCCATGACCGATAAACATCATGGGCCATTCTTCAGCCGCCCGCAGCGGAGTCGTGGCCTGTTTTTTCTGGTTTTGCCACCACCAGATGGGCATGCCATTGAACTTGAAAAGATGACTTTGGCATGCAGGGTCTTTATACATGAAGGATAAATTTGCTTCTTTTGATCCCCATTTCCAACTTGCATTGACGTCCCACTGGGCAAATGAAACTGATGGTATTCCCCATTGACTTGCCCAGTATGCCGCACTGTCATTTAAATTTGCAGTATTGTATGTTTCCCAGTCAACAAAAGCGTCAGAAGCATATCCGGAAGCAAAAAAATCATAATAACGGCTAAGCAGTTGTACCGTACCAGTTCCCCCCATTGAACCGCCGGTCAGGTAAATCCTGTTAGTGTCAACATTAAAATCCGGATGCCGGGCAAAAGCCTTCATTGAATTTATCAGATACTCTTCCTGGTAAAAAACCATGGTATCATTGTCGCCTGCCACAGGGCCTGATCCGTTCGGGTGCGCCTGGTAATCGTAATGCTTACACCAGCCAGTATACCAATCCCTGTATCCGTTCATGAATACCTGATCTATCGTTGATCCCCGTGCAGTGTTGAAGATCAGGCCAGGGCCGCTGTATCCGGTCAATGCGAATGTTATTGGATGCGCCGATGTCCCGCTACGTCCCAGCACATAGGAATCCCCCCACATGACCGACAGGGTGTTCCAGATGTTCCCGCCGCCTGTTGTCGGATTCATTGAGTACAGGTTAAATCCGTTGTCGTCGTAAAAATAAGCGTACAGACGGCACTGATGTTTTCCAGCACTCCATTCTCCCTGATAAATACAGATAATTCCAGGGGGCGCGATGGCCTCAGAGGAAACCGCGACGCTGTTTCCGGCATTTATGGATTTATCCTCGGTCCCGCCGGTAATTGCCGTAACAACATAATTGCCATTGCCTTCTTCCCGAATGCGATGCACATACAGGCCGGTCCCTGCTGGAAGTTCATCTCCCTTTCCAGCGTGATCAATGCCATGTTCCACTATACAGTCTGTTATGACATATCTCGATATATTAACCGGTATCTTAAGCCCATATGGTTCATCAGGGCCAAATGTGCTAATACCGCGGTAATAAAGATCACCGCTATTTACCCCGAACACAGAACCCAGGGCGCCGCTGTTCTGTGAAGCGCTGCCAATATAATACGCACTGTTCAAATCAGCTGTAGAAAGGGCTGAACCTGTTTTCCGATAAACCCGGTATTCAGCTGCTCCTGAAACTTCAGTCCAGGTGATGAACGTCTGGCCTTCCCGGTAAAACGCCGTGACATTGGTTGGCGTGCTGGGATAAACATTTGACACAATAAAAACTATAAAGATGATCTTCAGCAGATGTTTCACGAAGCCCCCTTTTTATTCTATTTACCTCATCAGGATAGCTTTAGATACTATTTTCTTGCTGCCCGCTTTTAACCTAATACAATATATCCCGCCCGGCAAATCCTTCGCATTCCAGAGAACGCCCGTTGCGAGTTCTGAATTCCGTAATGAAATTTCGCATACGCGCTGTCCATTCGTAGAATAAATCACCATTTCAGCTTTTTCAGAACCTGGAACATCAGGCCCAAAGCTCCCGAAAATTTTCGTGATCGGGTTAAACGGGTTTGGATACGCATGTATAAAGGCGGCGTTTGCATGCATACCCGTTGTTTCGGTCCGATTTATGTCTGGCACGGTAATTTGATAAACATGGATATGGGGCTCTTCCTTTTGCTGGTCCGCAATATAGAGCCTCCCTGTCTCAGGATCATATCCAGCTCCGGCCATTAACGCGCTGCCGTCGGAACACATTTCATCCATCGTCCACATTGCATAGGGATGCATTTCCCAGCATTGCTTGGCGCCACTTTTCACCTGAAGCAGATCATTGGCGTCATATGCCCATACCCGGTGGACATAGGGATACGCATGGCTCCCTTTGCCTCCGCTCACAGGATCATAGCATACAATGTCCGGGGGGTGGTCATAACAGAATTCTCCTATGCCATGGGAACCAATGAAAAGTACGCTCCGGCTTCCCGGTGGAAACGCAATACCGCAAAAGTTTGACATCCAGTTGAAGAGTTCGCAGGTATCGCCTAACTGACAATCCTCCAACTTGTGCTCATTCGGATAAAAAAGCAGAGTGGTCCCTGGTATGGTGTCTTTTGCCCCCACATCGTCCGGATCAAAAACTGTGGCTGCCGGACCGGCTGAACTGCAGGAAAGGATTGAGAGGGCTTTACCGCCGGAAAGCGCCGGACCGCCCATAAGCGGTCGCCATTCCGGGGGTATTGTTGTCATAAACCCGGCCACTGACCTCGGATTTGCCACTGCATCCATCGCGAAAAACCCCTGAAAATCATTGCTATCAGAAAGATTAAAGCCCGATACGCCATGAGAATTGACCTGCGCGCAAGCGCCATCGTAAAAGCTTGCACCGGTAACAATAAGTCGTCCGTTATAGGGCAGCATCCCATATAGCCGCGGCATATAAGCTAAATCCGTTTGAATATGTCCCTCAGTTACGTCGGCAAATGGCTGCAATACTGTGGCCCGGTTCATACTGCTATAGACGTTACTTTGCACCAGCAGGCTGTCTGCCGGCACTTCAATCTGAGCCACATGCCCCGGATTCCAATTATGGCCTTCCATAAAAAGCGTGTGTTTGCCGGTTGAAGGGTCTTTGTAATGGGTTACAGCAGCACCGCTGTAGCCAAAACGCGAAGTCCCGATAGTGGCCGTTGACATGGAAAAGGCACCGATGTAAGTGACGTCGGATTTTTGGATAAGCGGCTCTTCCTGCGGGCTAATACCCATGGCAAGCATTGGCATCATGGATATCAATAGAGACGTTCCGGAAACGAGGCTGGCGACGATCTTCATTGTGCCCTCCCTATTTTAACAGAACGGCCTTTGCAATCATTTGTTCACTTCCGGCTTTATAACGAACAATATAAGTACCTGACGGGCAATGGGAAGCGTCCCAGGTAATGCCGGAAGCAAGAAGCAAAGAGTTAGCAGCAAGCTTCTGAACCAATTTCCCGTGAATGTCAAATATTTGTATTTCAATATTTTTACTCTTTAATTCCCGCCCCTTGATTCTGATTATTGTTTCCGGATTAAACGGGTTTGGTGATATTTCCATGGACATTCCGTTACCGCGTTCTCCAGCGTTTACCGCAGATGTTGTCGGGCCTGATTTGTACCTGAATTCAAGCCAGCTGCCCGTGGACGTCAGCGGGAACGAGGTATAGGTGACATGCCCGTATTCATCGACAGTCACGTCCTTTGATGCATAGGTTGTTGCAAAATCTTTTGACAGGCTTTTTGCCTCGAACATGGCTGTTGGCATGGGCCTGAAATGCTGGGTACGACGCGGTGTAATGTCCGCTGTTTGGTTGCCGCCAGGTATGGAACCGGTCGTTATTGCCTGCGACTTGACCCACACCCTGAAGACTTCAGCGGAATCAACGATACTATTTATTCCATCAAGCGTGTTTAACGAGCATGCCCATGTAATGCCGAAATTTATTAACGCATGACCTACGCCCAGACTAGCAAGGTCGTACCGGAAAGCCAATCCGTCAAAAGAAACCGCGTTATTTGAAAGATTTGAAACTCCCAGTACAGCTTCATTCTTTTTCAGCTTCAGATAATCAGGGAACGCCATTCCTCCGTTATAATAAGCTACTCCCGAATGGCCGGCAGTCATTATACGGCACGCCCATGCCCGTTTTGACACATTTTGCGAATCTACCCAGCCTGGGATCATGCAGGGCGAAGCCGCGCTCGGGTCCTGTGTCCCGTTAATCGAGAATATCATGGGCCATTCTTCGGTCATGCGTAAAGGATTGGTCATCTGCCGTTTTTGGTTCTGCCATTGCCAGATGTTTGTTCCATTATATTTAGATAAATGGGACTGGCTATAGGGGTCTTTGTATTCAATGGGCTGTGCGGCTGCTTTTGAGCCCCATTTCCAACTAGCATGCTCGTCCCACGTTGCAAAAGAAACTGAAGGCAAGCCCCATTGCGCTGCCCAATATGCGGCACTGTCGTTGAGATTGGCCGTATTGTAGTTTTCCCAGTCGGTAAAAACAGCATCGCCATATCCTGATGCGAAAAAATCATAGTATCGGGTCATTAATGCGACTGCTGCGCCGCCCATGGAACCGCCAACAATATACACCCGGTTTGTGTCTATATTGAAATCAGGATGCCGGGTCAAAGCCCTCATTGAATTTATGAGATACTCTTCCGTATAAAAAACCATGGTGTCGTTGTCACCTGCCACAGGGCCGGATCCGTTCGGATGCGTCTGGTAATCGTAATGTTTGCTCCAGCCAGTAAACCAGTCCCTATATGTGTTCATCCATACTTCATCAACAGTCGAATTCCGGGATTTATTGTAAATAAAACCTTTGCCGGGGGATCCATTCATCTTAAAAGTTATTGGATGCGTCGATGTCCCATTACGACCCAGCACATAGGAGTCTCCCCACATTATCGATAAAGTGTTCCAAATGTTTCCACCGCCCGTCACTGGATCCATTGAGTATAAATTAAATCCCTTGTCATCATAAAAATATGCGTACAGACGGCACTGATGTTTTCCAGTGCTCCATTCCCCCTGATAGATGCAGATAATCCCGGGGGGCGCTGCGGCCTCTGTAGAAACCATTACGATATTACCGGCATTTATGGATTTGTCCTCAGTCCCGCCGGCAATTGCCGTAACAACATAATTACCGTTCCCTTCTTCACGAATACGATGTACATAAAGACCTGTACCTGTTGGGAGTTCATCTCCCTTTCCAGCGTGATTAACGCCATGTTCTGCGATACAGTCTGTTATGACATACCTCGATATATTGACCGGTATCTTAAGTCCATAAGGGTCATCCGGACCAAATCCGGCAATACCTTCGTAATAAAGATCGCCGCTTGCCACTCCAAAAACAGAACCCAGGGCGCCGCTATTCTGAAGAGCTTTGCCAATATAATAGGTACTGGTAAGATCAGCGGTAGTAAGGGCGGAACCAATTTTCCGGTAAACCCGGTATTCCGTGGCCCCTGCAACTTCGGTCCAAGTAATAAAGGTCTGTCCTTCACGGTAAAACGCCGTGACATTGGTTGGCGTGCTGGGATAAGCATTTGACACAACAAGGACCACAAAGAACAATTTCAGCAGATGCTTCACAAGCCCCCCCTTTTTTAATTTACCTCATTAGAATTGCTTTAGACACTGTTTCCCTGCCTCCTGCTTTTAAACGGACAATATAGGTCCCTGACGAGCAGTGGGAAGCATCCCAATTAACTGAATTACTAATTTCGAATTTCGAATTACGAATTTGAGATGATAAATCAGCGACTAATTTCCCTCTGATATTGAATATTTTCAGTTCCGGATTCGTAATTCGTAATTTGCAATTCGTAATTATTATTGTTGTTGCCGGATTAAAAGGATTGGGGGACACAGAAAGCGCCATTTCCTCTTTTTCCCCAGGTATCTGTACATTGGAACCTGGACGCATAGTCCGGTTAATAATATCTCCCGCATTGATCCTGGCCTCGAACCAGTCTGCCATTTCCTGGTCTGTGGACCCTGCTTTTATCTGGATATTCTGGGGTTTGCCCAGGTTCATAAACGCATCAGCCGACCATTTATAAGCATTTGAAAGGTCAGTCTGGTTCAATGGCGTGCGGGCGTTATTGCCATCGCCCGTCACATAAATATTATACCAGTCATCGCCTCCATTCACATATGCCGCGCATGGATATGCCAGGCCAGCCATCATGGTAATGTCCGCGTACTTGCCAACACCATAGGGCCAGCTTGCTTCATGCCATGATGCGTCATCGGGCTTGGAATAAACAGGATGGACAAAAAGCCTGTGCGAGGTAGGTTCGTGCATCCAGGAAAAAAGCTGCTTTTTTGTGCCGACCATATCGATCCTGTCGTCCATCATTGCCGTTATCAAAGCGGTTATGCCGCCGATGTCTTCACCCACAACGCCTATTTTCGTGGTGTCGCACCAAGGGACCGTGTGCAGATAATCGAGTACGCGTTTGACATCATAATACATAAGGCCCAGCGTGGGAACACCGAAAATCCTGACCCAAAAGTCGCTGATCAGATCCGGGGTCAATAACGACGGCGTTGGGCGATTGTCCTTAACCCTGTTGTTTCCAGTGCCTCTGAATGTGGCTGCAACTACCGCATAACCCTTGCCTGCGAGGATGCCCCGCAATACAGAAAGCCCGGTATCGCCTTCTGGTGAAATCATTATGAACGTAGGTTTCCGGGCGCCGTTTCCATTGGTTGTTGAAAGGGTAAGTGAAAAGCTCGGGTCCACTTGAATCGTGGAACCAGAAGGGTTAAGCGGCACATCGATTTTGCTTAGTCCGCGGAAAGCATCGCTCATTATGTGCTGTCTGACATTTCCTACACGGTTGTCCAAATCCTGTTGCGCCACAGGAGGATTTATGCTGTCCAGCCACATCTTGCCCAGGTTATATTGAAGCCATGCCGCGTTGTTTTCGTACGGATTAGTGAGCCATCCTGATGAGCTGGTATAGGCCAGTACCGGTTGCGCCGGATCCTCATGGGCATATCCGAGCGGATTGCCTTCCGCTCCCTTAAAATGCATATTAAAAAATTTCGCCGCCATGATCGATTTGTTCATATTATAATTATGATTTCCCTCAGTCGCGTATATGCAATCAGCGGCCCGGTTGCCATATAGGTCCCATACCGGGAATATGCTTCTATTCCAGACTGCGGGAAATAACGGGCCTTCATTTATCATGTATAACGCCCGGGGGGCTGTTATGTTAAAAAACTGTAAATGCTCTCCATAGTACCCCACAAACGGGGGAATATGGCAGACGGGCCTGAATGTGGTAATGATAAAAGTCGTATCAACCGCCGTAGGACACACGGGAACGCTCACTTTGACCCTGTTGTCAATAGCACCGAAATAAAGGGTGACCGAACCCCCTGTGGAAGAGCCGGTAGCGCCTATTTTCGACGTATCAACGTCGTTCCTGCTGAAAAGGTAATCAATGCCCCGCATGCAGCTTACTATCTGCATCTGCGCAACACCAAAGCCGAAAGGTTCGCAAATTTGACCATAGTGGCTGTCGTGGGGCGGGACTCCTGTAAATTCTACGCTATATCCCATGTCAAACATAAGGACAATATACCCATCGTTTGCGAGCGTCCGGCACGCGCCGGTCATGTCCTGGGTTGAATGCTTGCCCCCGAGCCAGTGGCCTGAAAAATGGATGACAGCGGGAAATTTGGGCCCTCCTGTTTTGGGAAGGTAGAACGCGGCTGTTGCAAGATGCCCTGCAACAATTGGAATTCCAACCGAACGCGCCGTGTATGTCCCATGGTCTGTAACTACTCCTTCGCGCACACCCGATAATGGGTCAAGTTTGTCCAGGCTCAACGTACTTTGCATGCCATTACGAATTAATGTCTGTATGGAATCCCATTGAGCGCTGCTCGTGGGCATTATCCTGGCATAATCAGGCTGCTGGTTTCTTGCCCAGCTTGGATACCAATCGTTGAACGCGCAGAAGGCGGGGGCTATGTTTACAACTATTATAAACGACCAGAACGCTTTTAAAATAACCATCATACCCCCTTGCAAGACTGTCTTTCAATAAGCCGAAACGGAGCAAACCGTGTCTGCGGCAATGACCGTTGCCCGTTCCGCAGCATTCCATAAAGCAGATCGAGCGCGCTTTCGGCAAGCGCTTCCCTGTCTATGCCGATTGTCGTAAGAGGAGGATTTGATATTCTGCCGCCGTCAAAATCGCCTATCCCAATAATGCTCACGTCGCCCGGAACTTTCAGGCCTTTTTCAACACAGGCATTCAACGCACCCAGCGCAAGCCTGTCATTGGCAGCGACAATCGCTGTAGGCCGGATAGTGTCGATGATTGTATGCGCAACCGTATACCCATCCACGAGCGCATCTTTTTCACATCGCAAAACAAGGTTTTCATTATATTCAATGCCAGCATCAGTGATCGCTTTCATATACCCATAATGAATATTTAAAAACCTCTGATGCGATGGTCCGTTTATCAGAACGATTTTCCGGTGGCCAAGTTTGATCAGGTATTCCGTAGCGCAGCGGCCATATCCAATGCTGTCTACAAGCACCCTGTTGAACTCGTTTTCTATTGGGTCAGGATACAGGAGATATCCGGAAACAACAACAGAAATATGCGCCTGCTTGAGAGATTTAAGGATTTCCGCGGTCAGCAGGCCGCTTATGACAATGCCATCTGGTGAATGCTTGTCCCTGATGGATACAAGGAGATTGTCTATGTCTTTTTCCGAATTTATTGTGAAAAACATCATTTTATCGCCGCGATCTTTTGTCTTACTTTCGAGTTCCAGCAGCATTTTAGAATGATGTTCGTCAAAAATCTCCCTGTTTGCCAGCACAAAACCTATTGTTTTCTGCTTTGGCCCTATTGCATCAAGCGGCTCCTTGCCGATAAACGTCCCTCGCGGACCGAGTTTGAAGATTTTTTCTTCCTTTTCAAGGATATCCAGGGATTTTCGGATGGTCATACGGTTAAGGCTATATTCCCGCGCCAGTTCTCTTTCAGATGGAAGCCTATTGTTCGCAAACTGGGATGAAGTAATTCGTTGTTTCAGGTCTTCCGCAACTTTCTGGTATGTGTATTGTTCTGTTTCAAAAGGCATGATGTTTTCCTTTTCTATGATATACCACTTTAATATGGTATAGTCTATACCATAAATATACCACTGTTGATCAAATTTGTCAATACTTTTTTTTAAAAAGATTATCAGTCGGTGTTGACCGAAAAATGGCCGAAACGAAGAATCAATTTTATCTGACAAGCATGGCTTTTTTAGCCATTGTGTTTTTTCCGAACCTCACTGTTATAAAATAAATACCGCTTGGCAGGGCAGAGGCATCCCAAATATAACCAGAAGTCAGAATACAGAAGTCAGAAGATATTTTGTCAATTAATTTTCCATAGACACTGTATATTTTTATTTCTGGTTTTTCGCCTGGCTTAAGGCCGCTGACTGTTATCCTTGTTGTCGGGTTAAATGGGTTTGGCGAAACCTCAAGCGAGGTCCATTTTTCTATTTGTTTTTCCCGTATGGAAGAGATTGGCCTGGTTGTACGGTTCTCAATGTCCCCGGCATTTATGCGTGCTTCAAACCAGTCCGCCATCTCCTGGTCAGTCGCCCCTGCTTTAATTCTCATGTTCTGGTTTTTCCCCAGATTATTAAACACATCAGTCGACCATTTATATGCAGAGTCGAGATCGTTCTGGTTCAACGAAGTCCTGTCATTCCTGGCACCATCGTAGGTGCCGTAAATATTGAACCATACGTCGCCGCCGCCAATATAAGAAGCGCACGGATATGCCAGACCCGGCATCATTGTCAGGTCCGCGTATTTGCCAATACCATATGGCCATGATGCCTGGTGCCATTCAGCGGTTTTCGGCGTTGCATACAACATATGGCCATATACCCGATGGGTTGTTGGTTTATGCATCCATGAGTACAACTGTCCTTTTGTGCCAACCATATCAACGCGATCGTCCATCATGGCGGTTATCAGGGCGGCCATGCCTCCTATATCCTCTCCCGCTATACCTATCTTTGCCGTGTCGCACCATGTTTGCGTATGCAGGTAATCAAGAACCCGTTTAATGTCATAATACATCAACGCAAGCGTGGACCCGCCAAAGATCCGTATTCCCAAATTGCTGATGTAATCAACCATGTCGGCATAAGAAGTACTTTCCGTGTATCGGTTGTCTCCGGTTCCCCTGAACGTGGCTGTTACCACTGCATATCCCTTGCCTGCCAAAGCCGCCCGCAGGCCGGAAAGCCCTGTGGCGCCCTCCGGTGATATGACAATAAATACGGGTTTTACGCTCCCGCTTCCATTCGTAATTGAAAGGTCCAGGGAAAATGCAGGGTCCACATGAATTGTTGCGCCGCTCGCATTAAGACTCACGTCATTCTTTGGAAGCGCCCTGAAAGCATCTGCCATAATGTTCGTCCGCACAGTATCGATCCTATGTTCCAGTTCAGCCTGATTCAATGGAGGAGCGATCCCGCCCAGCCACATTTGGGAAAGGGTGTACATGACCCATGCGGCATTGTTTTTATACGACTCGTTGCCCGTAAGCCAACCGCTTCCATTAAAAGGGTCCAGAAGATAATCCGCGGGAGGATTTGCGCTTGAATTTCCCACCGGCGAACCTTGGTTTCCAAAGAAATTGAGGTTGAAAAACTGGGCGGCCAAGACTTGTTTCGCTTCATCATAATCGTGCTGCCCTATTTGCATCCATTTGCAGCTTGTTGATGCATTGCCATAGGTATCCCACACGGGTTTGACATATGTGTCCCATTCTGCGGGGTTTGGATTGGAAGCGTTCTCCTGCAGCATAAAAAAGGCCCTGGGTGCGGCCATGGCGGTAAATTGCCATTGCTGGGCATAAAAACCCGGGAAAGGCAGAACATCACATATTGGGTACGTGAGTTTTTGGCCGAAAAACATCTGGTTCATTGAGGAACATAAAGGGATGCTGGCTTTGACCCTGTCATCAACAGCGCCAAACCAATAAGTTGCCGTACCGCCCCCTGAAGATCCTGTTGCACCAATCCTGGTGGTATCAACATCATTTCTGGTGAATAAATAATCTACTGTGCGCATTAAGCTTCTCAGCTGCATCTGTGCCACCCCAAAACCGAACACTTCACATAATTGACCATAGTGCCTGTCATGATTGGGCGACATGGTACCGAACTCTGTTGAGAATCCCATGTCAAGATGTATGATAATATAGCCTTCGTTTACCATTGTTTTATTTATTCCGGTCATGTAGTACTGATCATTTTTGCCATTGGTCCAATGACCGGAATGGTTGATAATTGCCGGGAACCGCGGTCCTCCTGTTTTAGGCACATACAGTATCGCTGTTGTATAATAACCGCCCACAACCGGGATTGCGATAGCTTGGGTGGTATATGCGCCTTTATCTACCGATGTCTTTACAATAACATCTGAAAACGGGTCAAACTTTTCCAAGGATAATGTGCTTTTTAAACCATCTCTCATCTTTTGCTGCAATAAATTCCATTCTGCTGAGTCAGCGGGAATGGTCGCTGCATAGGTCGGCAACTGGTTTGCGGCCCAATTGTTAAACCAGTCGTTGAAGGCTGCAAATGTAGCGCCAGAAAAAATTGCCAAAACAATGCCTGCTGCAGATAAAGTTGTACGCATTTACCGCTCCTCCTTTTCATCGTTCTTTTTCATAGCACATCTACATATACCATAATATACCTTTTTTCCATTTATCTGTCAATACTTTTCGCTATCTTAGCTGTTAAAAATATTTATTGATTATTCTTATTTAATTTGTTATATTAATAACATATACCATTGTATTCCATTTGATAATTTCGTATGAGAATAGTAGTACCAATAAAACAGGTTCCCGAGACCAGCGCAGTGAAGATGGACGAGGCCACTGGTACAATGATCCGGGACGGGGTCGAGGCAATCATCAACCCGCTGGATCTCTATGCAATCGAGATTGCAATCCAGCTTCGCGAAATCCACGGCGGTGAAGTGGTGGCAATCTCCATGGGACCTCCAAAAGCCTCCATTGCCCTGCGCGAAGCCATTGCCATGGGCTGCGACTCGGCAATTCTGATCAGCGACAAGGCCTTTGCTGGCAGCGACACCTGGGCTACCAGCAACGTTTTGGCAGCAGCCATCCGGCGAATCACCATTGAAAACGGTCCTATTGACCTGATCGTCTGCGGGGAACGCGCCACCGACGGGGATACCGGACAGGTAGGCCCGGGCATAGCGTCCTTCCTGGACCTTCCCGTAGCCAGCTATGTATGCAAAATAAATGAAATCACCAACGGCCTTTGCTGCGTTCATCGCATGGTGGAGGATGGCTATGAGGTACTGCAGATCCAGTTGCCGACTGTAATGACCGTGGTTAAAGAGGTGGCCAGTCCCCGTTTGCCAACGCTGCGCGGAAAGCAGAAGGCCAAAAAAGTTGACCTGACTATTTGGGACGTAAAAAACCTGGCTTTAGAAGGCAGCAAGCTTGGTATTAACGGCTCACCGACCCGTGTAGTCAAGATATTCCGTCCCAGCGTGGCCCGCAACTGTAAAAAATTCATTGCCTTGGACGATAATGCCATCCAGGCTGCAGCAGACAGGGTGGTCGGGTACCTGCAGGAAAAAAAATTGATTTGATCGGTTCTTGCTATGGAGAAAGCGATGGACTACAAAGGCATCTGGATATTGGCTGAACAATCTGCTGGAAGAGTACAGGTGATCAGCCACGAGCTGCTTACGCGCGGAAGAGACCTGGCCGGAAAGCGTCAAACCGAACTTACCGCGGTTATATTTGGAAACAACATCAACAACAACGACCTGCAGGAGCTTATCGAGCGCGGGGCTGACCGTGTGCTGGCCATGGAAGCGTTTGCCCTTGAACATTTTCTCATTGAACCCTACGCCGCTTGCATGCTGCACCTCATCACCCAATATCGCCCGGAGATAATCATCGCCGGAGCGACATCCACAGGCAGAACTCTAATGCCCTATGTGGCGATAAAGGCAACCGCCGGTTTGACAGCTGACTGCACTGTGCTGGATATTGAGGAAGGCACCGGCAACCTGTTGCAGACGCGTCCTGCAATCGGCGGCAATATCCTGGCGACCATAAAAACGCCTAAGTGCCGACCGCAAATGGCGACTGTCCGGCCCCAATCAACCCAGCCAGCCCCGCGGCAGGCTGGCCGCAAAGGCACGGTTGAACGGCTTCAGGCCCCCTCGCACCTGCTTGTGAGCCGTATGCAACGCATAAATTTCGTGAAAAACCAGGAAGAGCATGGTTTGGCCCATGCCAATGCCATTGTGTCGGTCGGACGAGGCATAAAAAAAGGTGAGAACCTCAAGATCATCCACCCGCTTATAAAGGCCCTGGGGGCCGCTTTAGGGGCCTCACGCGAAGTTATCGACCGCGGCTGGTTAAGCTATTCACACCAGGTCGGGCTTTCCGGCAAGACAGTCAACCCCAAACTTTACGTGGCAGTGGGCATCAGCGGATCCATTCAGCACCTGGCCGGGATGCAGACCAGCGAGAATATCATAGCGATCAATAGCGATCCGGATGCACAAATCTTCCGGGTGGCCGATATCGGTGTCGCAGGAAATCTTTTTGACATTGTTCCGGTGTTGGCGGAAAAGATCCGGCAAGCGAGGATGATTTCATGAAAACCAAAGGTTCTATAAAAAAAAGACGCCTGCGTTACAATCACATGACCCCGAAGCTTGCCGCAGAATTATGTAAAATATCCGGCGAAAAATACGTTATCTACGATGACAAGGAAAAACTCGAGCCATATTCACACGACGAGGTGGCAGAAACGCAATACGCCCATATGCCCGAAGCGCTGGTGCGGCCCGGATCAACAACGGAAGTATCTTCCATAATAAAATGGGCCAATAGGCGCAAAGTCCCGGTTACACCCCGGGGAGCAGGCAGCGGGCTCTCCGGCGGCGCAGTACCCATCCACGGCGGCGTGGTCATGCATATGGACCGTATGAACAAGGTGGTCGAATACGACCGCATAAACATGACCATCACTGTTGAACCGGGCATGGTAACAAATGATATCAATGACCTGATCAAAGGTGACGGACTGTTCTACGCAGGCTATCCCATGAGCCTGGAAACCTGCTATATTGGCGGAAACGTGGCAGAAAACGCCGGTGGCGGCAAAGCCGTCAAGTATGGTGTTACCGCCCGCTACGTCATTGGCCTGGAAATCGTCACGCCAACCGGCGACATTATTACCCTAGGTGGTAAGCTGGTGAAAGATGTCACCGGATATAATGTCATCCAGCTTATGGTGGGTTCGGAAGGCACGCTCGGGGTTTTCACCAAAATAACCCTCAGGCTCATGCCTCTTCCCAAGGCCAATGTTGACCTCCTCTGCCTGTTCAAAACGCCTGACGAGGCCATAGCGGTCGTGCCCAAAATCATGACCGCTGGAGGAATCATTCCCACTGCCATTGAGTTCATGGATAAAACTTCTGTGCAGACAACCTGTCAATACCTAAATGAATCCATTCCGTACCAACAGGCCGGGGCAATGCTCCTGATTACCGTGGACGGGCCCAATGCCGCCCAGGTGGAGCAGGAATATGAAGCCATTGGCGAGCTGTGCATGAAAAATGGAGCCATTGAAGTGTATGTGGCAGATAATTTCACCACCAGCCAGAGAATCTGGAATGTACGGAAAAACATCGCTGAAGCTTTCAAGGTAATTTCGCCCCACCAGAGTCTTGAGGACATTGTCGTGCCCATTGCGTCGATTCCGGAGATGGTCCGCGAACTCCAGGTATTGTCAAAAAAGTACGGCGTAAGTATTCCATGCTATGGGCATGCTGGCGATGGAAACCTGCACGCCACGCCGGTTATGAATCCCGCATGGACGCTGAAGCGCTGGAATGATACGCTGCCCAATATTCTCATCGATCTTTACACAATCACCTCCCGCCTGGGCGGCACGATCTCCGGCGAGCACGGCATCGGGCACAAGCGAAAGAAATACATGCCCCTCGTGGTCTCAAAGGAATACCTCGGGATGTTGCGTTCAATCAAGAAAGCACTTGACCCCAACAGCATCCTCAATCCCGGTAAGATTTTCAACACACTAGCGTAGATTTAAATTGATTATATTTAAAAAAGGTTCGTATACCATCATACTCCAAAGGAGCAGGACCTATGGAAAAAAAAATGTCTCTCAGTAGTGTCAAAATTAAACAATCCTCATATCAGACCACTACATTAGATATAGTAAAAATCATTCTTGACGATACTTCATTTAATATCAATGCCTTAACCGCTATTCAAGCCAGTCAGGACGGTGACCTTTTTATTGGCGCCACAAACCATCAAAGTGAAGATCCAGTACTTTTGCGAGTCGATCTGAAAGAAAACACTGTTTCAGACACAGGTCTGCGGTTCCCTCCCAAAGGGCCAAAAGGCTCGCGGCAATATTCAATAGGCGATAAAATCCATTCTGCCCTTGTATGGGGGACTGGAAAATGGGAAGGATGGCTTCTTGCCGGCCATGGTTCGCATATCTGGTGGGACGACGGCGGTTGGATTTTTGATAACCGATTTTTTGATGGCGGCCATATATACGCCTTTCATCCTGGCACAGGAGAATGTATTGATCTGGGTCTACCGGTCTTTAACAATACAGTGCATGGTCTTTCCGGAAACGAGACCATGCTTGCAGGCTATTCCCTGCCAGACAATCACCTATTTATTTATGACATTGCCAAAGGAACGCACAGAGATCTTGGCCGCATAAGCGCCTACTGCTGCCATAATCTCATCTGTCGGCAAAACAAGGTCTTTGGCGTCTATCGTAAGGCCCTGGGCGAGCAGCGGGGAGATATGGTGCTTGCCGCGGACAAGGCCGCATTCCTTTTTGTGTACCATCATGACACCGGCCTTATGGAACGGACAGATATATTGATAAGTGAACTTGAAACCAACATCCGCTTCAACTCAGGAATAGACTCTTGGATATCGATGGACAATTGGGTCTATGGCGGCAGGGTGAATGGCAGTCTCTTCCGGTTCGATCCTGATACGCGTCTTGTTGAAGAATTGGGATATCCTGTTGCCCCGATAAAAGGAACAATGACAACAGAACAGGTCCGAAAACTTGGCGGAAAAGGATGTGCTGGAATTAATGGAAACGAGAGGGTCACTGGCATGACCGCGCTGGACAAGGACCTTATTGCCGGCGTGGCAGGTTTTCCTTGCATGCACGTGTTCACTTTCGACGCTCGCGTTGTATCCATGGTCGATTATGGCCCGGTGAATGATACGGACAGCATGTGTTATTTTCACTCCGTATGCCTGGCGCGAATGCCGGATGGCCGGCGTGGCCTTGCATGCATTGAAACCGACAGTATGCGTCCAGTCCTGTACTTGTGTTTTCCGCGCACTAGGAGCTTTTAATAATAATATCAATAACCATAAACCCGGTATTTTAGGAGAAACATCCCATGGCATATACCTCTCCGCTTATCTACATCACGGTCGCCGATGATTTGCGAAAAAAGATTGAGTCCAGCTATTTTCCCGGCGATAAACTCCCGCCGGAACGGGAGCTTGCCCGGGAATACAACATCAACCGGCTTACGCTCCGCAATGCGCTGAAGGTCCTTGAAAAAGAAAAACGGATATACAAAGTTAGGCCAAAGGGAACCTTCATCGGGAAAGAACCGGAAGATGTAAAGCGCACGCTGCAAAAAACAATCGGCTTCCTGCTCGTGAATAGAAACAGCCTCGATGAATTCCATTCCAAAACGCTCGTTGAACTTGAACACTTTGGCCAGGAACGCGCGGTAAATATCATGTTTCTCACCGTTAATTCGGAAAAAGATGTCCAATCCGTTGTGGCGCCGCTGATTGGAAAAGGAGTACTGGACGGCATCATTGTCAGCGGCCTGCTCAATCCGGCTGTTCTGAAACTGCTGAAAAGGCTTGGAATACCCACTGTAGCCCTCGGGTATCTTATGTATCCCGATCCCATTGAACAGGAGTTCAACAGAGTGGTGGTGGACAGTGTTGGCTATGGACACGAAGCCACTACATATCTGCTTGGTCTGGGACATCGGGACATTGCCCTTCTTAATGGTCCCTCGTACCAGTGGTTTTTTAATATCACCCAGGGATACATGCGGGCGCTCACCGAGGCGGGCGTGCAATACCGGGAGGAACGCGTCCGCAAATGCGAGAAAGACACTATGATGCATGGATACACTGCGGCCAAAGCGCTAGTATCGTCGAATTGTCCCACGGCCATTTTCGCGGCCAATGACAGGCTTGCAGAGGGCGCCATGCATGCGGCGTTTGACCAAGGCCTGAAGATACCCGGTGATATTAGTATTATCGGCGTAGGCGATTACGAAACCGCCGCCTTGACAAATCCGCCGCTCACAACCATCAGTATTGACCGGAAAACCCTTTCCGAAAACGTCCTTGAGCTGCTCTTTGGCATGATGCAAAACAAACAGCGGCCGCCTCAAACGCGGTTCGCTCCGTTCCGTATTCTTGAAAGGGAAACCTGCGGAAAAATCAATTCCGGAGAACGAGAAGTTCGTGCGCCAACAGCCAGGCTTTCAGTTTGAAACGCAACCATCCTTGGAAGTCAAATCTCAGCGCAGATCAACAATAGCGCCTGTTTCCGCGCTTGTGCGCAGTTTCAGACACACTTCCGAAACATAAAATGATTCCCCGGTTGAAAGAAGCAGACCGCTCTTTTTTTCCCTGACCGTGTCCATTATTTCGCGGAACACATTGCGCTCAGGACCAATTTCAAGGTCAACAGGGCCTGCTGTGTCGGTGATAAGCGTGGCCGTGTTGTCTTTTACCTCCACAACACCTTTTGATCCAATGATCCTGATGCGGTCATCACCGTGTGTGGGCGCCTCAACAGGCCGGCAAAAATCAAGGTTGATGGTGGCAGGTATGCTGCCTTCAAGCGCCAGCACTGCGGTTGCCGCGGATTCCATTTCCCCATGGTCCCTGTTGCCAATCCTGGTCTGCGATGCATATCCGGAGATGAATCTTTTTCCCGTGTACCAGTGGATCCAGTCTATGGCATGGGTCCCTATCCAGGGAATAATGCCCCCGTATGTCTCCTGTTTGCGGTAAAATGCAGGACGATTGCCGATCTTGTATGATTTCTGGGCCGTTGCTTGGACAATCTCTCCCACAACGCCTGAATCAATGGCCTGTTTTGCCGCAATAACAGCTGGCCCGTATCGAAGCTCCTGCATTGCCAAAAGCAATACCTTGGGATTTTCCTGTGCAGCCTTTCTCAAGTCATTTAAATCGTCGAGTGTGGTTGCCATTGGTTTTTCAGTATAAGTATGTATCCCTCTTCGCACTGTATTGGCCGCGATTTTTCCATTCAGGTAAAAATGGGAATTTACGACAACGATATCGGGCTTTTCTTTTTCGAGCATTGCGGTATAACAGTCATAGAGCGTGGTTCTACCCAGATGCGGGTGATTGACAAGATTTTCCATCTCCTCGCCGGGCGCTCCGGGCGCCACGCCGATAACAGAAGCGTCTGGATCGGCCTGCACAGCCTTGAGTGTGCTCCAGTAATGGCCCGAAGCGCCGATAATACAGATTTTCATTGAAGCAAATATAACTATTTTTCAGCGATCAACAAAGCCCGTTGGGCATTTTTTTCTCTTGTGTTAGCGGCCTGGATGGGTTATTTTCTTGACTAGGAGGGCGATTCTAAAGCTATGCGTACCCATCAGGAAATCAACGAACGAAGCAGGGCCCTGGCCGCTGCTGTTGTCCAGCGGATCGACATGGACGCTGACCGGGCGGGCCTGGAACATGCCCGGACCGTTTGCCGCCGTTGGCTGGAATCGCATAGTGAAGGATGCGTCAGAGAATGGTGCTCGATTCTCCAGAATCCTTGGGCCAAAATACGGTCTATCCTTCTGGACCAATCAGAAGAGGGAAACCGCCTGCGGCAAAACTCACCTTTCTGCGGCATTCTTACCCCGCGTGAACGGTGGGAAATCTACCGGAGGTTTTAAAATGAAGCGTCTTGAACTCGAGCATCTCATCAGGGCCGCAGGCGCTATCGCCGGTTCAGATCAGATCGTTGTACTGGGCAGCCAGGCCATTCTGGGGTCATGGATTTCCGCGCCAGCGCAGCTGCTGGTGTCACAGGAAGCGGACGTCTTTCCCCTGGACAATCCAGAAAAAGCGGATCTCATCGACGGCAGCATAGGTGAAATGTCTCCCTTTCACGAGCAATTCGGGTACTATGCCCACGGTGTTGGTCCTGAAACCGCCACGCTCCCTCCAGGATGGCATGACCGGCTTGTGCGTGTACGCACGGAAAATACCCGGGGAGTCACCGGTTTGTGCCTGCATCCCTTGGATCTTGCCATCAGCAAATTGGCTGCCGGAAGACCCAAAGACATGGATTTTGTGAAGGTGCTTATAGAACAAAAGATTGTGGCGTTGCCGCAGCTGCACCCTTTGATTAGTTCGCTTGATCCTCAGGTTTCTCAACTGATATCAGACAGGATGAAGGCAATCGCATAGGCCTGCGTTTAATACTTATCGTCAGAAAGTAATTACCCGATTCTCTTGCCGCGCCTTTTCAGCGGCAAAGACCATGAGATGTGATTCCAGGGTTTCCCTGGGACCAGACAGGATTTTGCTTGGGTCGTGGAGCGCCACAGCTTTGGTAAACGCCTCCATAAGCCCATAGTCGCCCCCTGCATGACCTACTGTGGCCATGGGAGACTGTGGCACCGGAGGAAGTGGAACAGTTTTCCACTTCTGGTCCCGGAAACAATACACTCTGATCTGTTCTTCGTTTGCTTCCATCTCCCCCATGGTCCCAAAGAGCCTGGTCCTTCTGCCGCCCAGACCCGTGAACGCGGTCATGGTAAACGCGGCTGTCTTTCCGCCTTTGAATTCCATGTTCACTACCTGATGGTCAACCACGTTATTATCGCATTCATAGACACAACGGCCATAGGGACCTGTGCGAAGCGCCGCAATGACATTTTTCTTTGTAGGTTCCTTGCCCGCCAACATTCTATCAAGCGGCCAGCTGGTATCGCCCTTTTGTATCCGGTCCCTGTAATACAACCGCACTGCCGAATAGGGGCACTGCGGTTCATAGGCGCAATCAAGGCATCTTATTGCCCTTCCCGCCTGTTGCGGTTTCCCGCTCTTTTTGAAATGAGTAAGGTTGCCGAATGAGGAGATCGACGTGCACGGCGCATCCATCATGTAACGGATCCAATCCAGATCGTGGCACGATTTTGCCAATAACATGGGTGACGATTCAGCCTCATTGCGCCAATTGCCGCGCACAAAGGAATGTGCCTGGTGCCAAAACCCCACAGGTTCCAAGTGCTGCATGCTGATCAGGTCGCCGATAAGACCCTGGCGAATTGCTGTTTTGATAGCCTGTGTATACCTGGTATAACGTAAAACATGACACACACCAAACAGTATCTTATGCTTCAATACCGCCGCGACAATACCACGACAGCTCTTCTCTGTTGGCGCCATGGGTTTTTCGAGCAGCAGCGCGTATTTCTTTTGGGCAAATGCTTTGGCAGGCGCTTCGTGCATGCTGTCCTGCGTGGCCACAATGACTGCGTCAGCGAATTTTGGCCGCTTAGCCATCTCTTTCCAATCCAGAAAAATATTTTTCGCTGGAATGGCATATTGTTTTGCCATGTGTTGTCTGGCCAGGGGATTTGGGTCTGCCACACCAACCACCCTGGCTCTATCAGGATGATGATGGCAATACTCCGCGTAAAATTGGCCTCGGCCGCCTGTGCCAGCGATAATGTAGGTAACCGGTTTCATGTGCAGCATCCTTTGTTAATGTTGCTAATAATATAATGAAATCTATTATATTAAGAAATATCCAAAATGGCTAAATATTTAATAAATCCGGCTATACCCGATATTGGCTGTCTGCGTAAGTTTGGACTGCCTGAAGATTACTTTAAAGGTACCGCACCCCAACCCTTTACCCTGCCATCCAATGTACTGGTCTGGCTTCGCGAAAACGAAGAACCAAGCGGACTCGACGCCTGCCACTACCGGTATCTCCTCTGCTTTAATTTTCTGACCCAGGGAAACGCGGTGGTCGATCAATGCGTCTACTCGTTTGATCCATACCAGGGCATGCTCATTTTTCCCTTTCAGTTCCATCATTTCAGGTCTCCAAGCCAGAAAAACCGGCAATGGATATTGATCACCTTTGAAATGAACGAGACGCCGTTCTTTGACCAGTGTAAAAACCGGATCTTTTCAGCGGATAAGAATATGCTGTTACTTTTACGCAACTTGATCGACGCTTATACTGATGAGAAAGTTGCCAAAGCCAGCCAGAACCGTGTCCCCCTGCTTTTAGGACTGCTCCTGAATGAAATCGCCCTAGGTTTTCAAAAATCGTCCCCGCGGCAACGTACAAATAAAACAGCCTTTGCTCCAAAACTTGCACTCACTGTTCATAAATATATTTACGCGCACCTGGGTGAAGGCCTCGGCATCAAGACAATCGCCAGGGAATTTGGCATGTCAGAAAGCAGACTGCGGACCAAGTATCGAGAGGAACTGGGAATAAGCCTGGGAAAAACCCTGCAGACCATTCGATTTGGCCGCGCGCAGGAATTAATGACCGCGCCCGGGAAATCAATCTCTGAAATCGCCTCTGCGTGCGGATATCAGTCGCTCTATGCGTTCAGCCTGGCGTTTAAAAAACGGTATGGCGTGCCGCCCCGCCAGTTCAGGCAAAGGATTGTTTCTGCTGGATAAAAGTTAAAACACAGTTTTTGTTCGTAACCATTGCTTTTTAAACACTTGACCGGAAAATCAAAATGCTTATCAGTATCAGTTTATCAGGTAATCCTATGAAAAAAGCTCTTCCATCGTGACATGATGATGGAAAAATCCGCTTTCCTTGAGTGACCGATCCGGGCCGTACAGACTTATGAGCACTCGTTCAATGGTGTGACCCCTTGGCAGTTTCAGAAGCCCGCATTTCCTCTCAACTTCCGGAATAACCTTGGTCCCAATCGGATCCTTTGAATGCTTGATTTCACATACCGTAACCACTCTGTCCGCACGCCGGTAGAGAAGATCTATCTGGAAACCGGAATCTCCCCTTTCAAAATAAGGGGAAACTGTCAGAACCTCATCCTGAAAACCCAATATCCTGGCAATTTTATCGGATTGTTTCAGGCAGAACCGCTCAAAGGCAAACCCCAGCCAGGATTGAAAACCTGGAGCGCAAAGGGTTTCAAATTTTTTCTGCGAATTGCTTTCGTGTATGGTCCTGATACAGGGGGACATGAATTTAAAATAAAAACACAAATATTCGTCAAAAAGCCGGTACTTCCTGAATTTAGTGTTGCTTGACCGGTCGAAAGGGACAAAAGAGCGGATAAACTCTGAGGTTTCGAGATTTTTCAGATACGACATTAGTCCGCCGCCGCTCGAAATTTTTATCTTTCGACCGAGTTCCACGGCTGAGAATAATCCAGCCTGGAGCGTTTCCACGATATGCCGGTATACGGCGGTTTCCCGAAACTGGCTGTAAAAAATCCGATCCATTTCCTGGACCATACCGCCCTGGGGTGTAAAACAAAGGCGATTAATGTTCTGATTGAATGACTTGTTCAGATCTATTTCTTCTAGATATTTCGGGACAGAGCCGAACACCAGAAGGTAGCGCAGAATCTCTTCCTGATCTCTTTTTCCTTGGAAGAATTTTTTTGCCTCTTCGGGTGCCAGGCCTTGTAACAGCAGTTCCAAGGTGATTCTTCCATATAACGCCTTGGAGGCAATTACCTTTTTTACCATAAATGAAGCAATGGACCCGCACAGAATCAGCATGACATTCTTGTCTTTCCAGCGGGTATCCCAATAATATTTAATGAGGCTGATCAGTGATGCACGCCCGCTGGCCATCCACTGTATTTCATCCAAAAAAAGAACAAGTTTTCCACCCCGTGTCGGGGCATTCACCACTTTTTCGGTGAGATACTGAAACACCTGTTCCCACGAGCTGAAAAGCATGTTTTTCAGGAAAGAATCGCTGGTTTGCTCCTGAAGTTGTTGTTTGAAATGGGCTATCTGCCGTGGCATCCGCTGACCTTCGATGGCTTCGAAGTGGCAATAGGCCGGTTTTTTCTTTGAAAATTCCCCGATGAGGCTGCTTTTGCCAATCCGGCGTCTCCCGTAAATTACGATCAGCTCGCTTTTCGTGGAATCGTATTTTTGGTTAAGCAGGTCGAGTTCGTGTTTTCGTCCGAAAAACATAGACACTCCTTTCACAATCCGCAAACAATGTTAAAATAAATATATTTGCGGATAATGGCAAATAAAAATCAATAATCCGCAAACAATACATAATGTACAATCTTTGCGGATTCGGACAAATATCAATATGTTCAAAAACGGTTATCAATCGCTCTATGCGTTCAGTCTGGCGTTTAAAAAACGGTATGGCGTGCCGCCCCGCCAGTTCAGACAAAGAAGTCGCGACAGTACACCGTTGAAACCTTTTTTTCCGACATAGAGGATTGTACACACTTTTTCTACATGTGACAGGTTTTGTCACATCTCATCGTTATATTAATACGCGTACATTTCGTGAAATTTAACTGAAAGCGCGCGGTGCCATGTGATGTAATTCAGACCGTCCAGAAAGTTTATCGCCCGCGCGAACCTGATAATTCCCCTTTCTTCAAAGTCATAACCAGCCATTTTGAGGCATTTGAAAGGCTGTATCCGGAGAGGTTCCAGGGAAAATACGGCTTCTGGCGTCCGGTCATACGTTCGTCCCTCGATAAATTCCTGAAATGCGGGGACCTGAAAGAAGGCTTTGCCCGCATCCGCTGTCCTGATTGCGGCGAGGAATTCTTCGTAGCCTATTCCTGCCGCCAGAGGTCTTGCTGTCCCTCCTGCGACCAGAAAGGGCCCTTTTGCTGGGAATCTGACTTGTGGACGAGGTCATTGCCCAAATCCCCCACAGGCACCATACCCAAGCGTTTCCGTGGCTATTTCAGATATAAATCGGAAACTATTGATTGCAGTGTAAGAATAGAGGCCAATGACCATGAAACCATCAAACGGCTGGCCCAGTAACGGCCAAATAAAAGGAAGTTGATGACCTGGGCGGCGCTGATAAAATGTGTATATGAGGCGATGCACCGAGTTACTATGTTATGCAATAAAAAAGCTACCTTCCTTATTAAGCCGACCTCAAAGGTCGTTTCATTAAACGTGGTCGCTAGGCGCCACAAATTGAAAGGAAGGTAGCCGATGAAAAAGATGATTAA
>Ga0208373_1000187_pt1 | contig 118026 bp, 94 predicted proteins | sample RifOxyC2_FD_184036 | JGI IMG/M metagenome (GOLD analysis project Ga0208373, IMG submission 184036) | Soil microbial communities from Rifle, Colorado - Rifle Oxygen_injection C2 (SPAdes) | ecosystem: Environmental > Terrestrial > Deep subsurface > Rock core/Sediment | place: Rifle, Colorado... | reverse complement strand
GACACCCATGGCCTGGCCCATCTTCACGCAACTGCAACAGGGCGTCATTGACGGCCAGGAAAACCCGATTGCGGTCATTCACGCGGCGAAGCTGGTCGAAGCCGGCCAGAAGTATCTTTCCCTCACCCGGCACGTGTATTCGGCACTGGTTTTCGTGGCCAACAAGGCATTCATTGACGGACTGCCCACGGCGGAGCGCAAGGTGGTCGTGGATTGCGCGCACACGGCATCGCTGCAGGGTCGCAGCTTCATCCGCGACAACGAGATGAAGCAACTGACCGAACTAAAGGCCGCCGGCATGCAGGTGGCGGAGAAGCCGGACCTGGCGGCCTTTCGCAAGGTGACGGCGCCCGTGATCGCGTCCGCCACAGGGGATACCAGGAAAATGGTCGAGCAGATCCAGGCGCAGGTGAAATAGCCACAGAATTTATAACCGGGGAGGAGGCAGCGTTCACCTCCTCCGACTTTTATACGGGGGGATGGCAACTCCATCCCCCCGCGTGTATCAGCCGGACGGGAGGAAACCATGCAGGCGCTGCAGCGCGCAAGTCAAGCCATAAACACAATCGCGGAAAAGGTTCTCATGGTCATCGGTGCGGCGATCTGCCTCATCCTCTTTGCCCAGGTGGCGTCCCGCTACGCGGGAGCCTCGCTGGGATGGTCGGAGGAGGTGAGCCGTCACCTGCTCGTGGCCATCACCTTCATCGGCGGCACGGTTGCCTACAAGCGCGTGAGCTTCATCGGCTTGCAAGGGTTCGGTAACAGCCTGGGGCCCGCCTGCCAGCGGGGCATCGTGGTCGCTCTGCAGCTCCTGACCCTGGCCTGTTTCGCTCTCATCGCCTGGTTTGGGGCTACCTACACCCTGAAAGCCGCCGAACACACCTCCTCCTCCCTGCAGATCCCGATGTCGATCCCTTTTTCAGTGATCCCGGTCGCCGCCGTCATCTTTGTCGTCCACGTGCTGGCGGATATGGCCCGGACCCTTGAGCGGAAAACGCCATGATCGTCGTCCTTCTCTTTGGGTGCCTCTTTCTGCTCATTGCCCTGGGGCTGCCCATCGCCCTGTCCATCGGACTGCCCGCCATCGGGTTCATGCTCACGCCCGGAGTCTTCCCTGCCGGCGTCCAGATTTCGGCCCTGGGCCAGACGATCATTCAACTGCTTTTCGCGGGTGTCGATTCCTTCGACCTGCTGGCCGTGCCGCTCTTTATGCTGGCCGGATCGATCATGGAGACCGGAGGAATATCGCGGCAGCTCATCGACTTTTCAGACAGCCTCGTGGGCTGGGCGCCCGGGGGCCTGGCCTGCGCCGTGATCGTGGCATCGATGTTTTTCGCCGGCATCTCCGGCTCGGCCGCGGCAGACACGGCTGCCATCGGCGCCATCGCCATCCCGGCGATGATCCGCCAGGGCTACCCTCCCGCGTTCTCCGCAGCGCTGGTGGCGGCTGGCGGCGCCATCGGCGTCATCATCCCGCCCTCCATCCCCATGGTGATCTTCGGCTTCCTGACCAATGTATCCATCGCCAAACTCTTTGCCGGCGGCATGCTGGTGGGGGTTCTCTTCGGCACAAGCTTTATGGCCGTCGCCGTCTGGACATCATGGCGCCACAAGTACGGGACCCGTCGGCCGTTCTCCTTGGAACAGGTGTGGGCGTCCCTGAAAGATGCCGTCTGGTCCCTGGGGGCCCCGGTGATCGTCCTGGGCGGGATTCTTGGCGGTGTTGTGACGGTGACCGAGGCGGCTGCCCTGGCGGTCTTCTATTCCCTGCTGGTGGCCATGGTCGTCAACCGGCAGCTCAAATGGAAAGACATGCCGGGCATTCTCATCCGCTCCCAGGTTGTGGCCGCCACCATTCTCTTCATCATTGCGATGGCCAAGGTCTTCACCTGGCTGATCGCCATGAAGCAGACCTCGCTGCTGCTGCAGAACGCCATGACCGCGCTGGCGCTTCCGCCCTGGGGGTTGCTGCTGCTGGTCATGGCGGGCATCCTGGTCCTGGGATGCATCATGGAAACCACGGCCGCCCTGATTCTGCTTGTGCCGGTGCTGGCGGTCCTCACCCCCCTGATGGGGGTCGACCCGATCCAGTTCGGCGTTCTTATGGTGATCAATCTCGCCATCGGCATGCTTACCCCTCCTGTGGGCATTTGCCTCTTTGTGAGCTGCGGCATTTCCGGGCAGCCCCTCGGCCAGGTGTCCCGGGCCGCGATGCCATTCGTGGCAGTGGCCATCGTGTCGCTGCTGATCGCCTGCTACTGGCCGCCGCTGACGCTGTGGTTTCCGTCGCTGCTCTACAAATGAAACGCTTGCATGGAGGTTATGCAATGAAAGAATTCACCGTCCCACAACGCGCTGCGCTTTCGTCTCTGGTCGCACCCGACCGATTTTCCATAGGTACATCCAATCGGGAGCTTCATCTGCGCGACATCTCCTTCCATCAGGGGATACTGCCGGCCGGGATCATCTGGCCGGTAACGACCGCAGAGGTCTCGCGCATCCTGACCTGGACTTACGAAAACGATGTGCCCGTCACCCCCTGGGGGGCCGGCACCAGCACCGAGGGCAATCCCGTGCCGACGCGGGGCGGCCTTGTGATGGATCTGACCCGCATGAACCGCATCATAGACATCCGGCCCCGGGATCTCCAGGCTGACGTCGAGCCCGGCGTGCTGCGCAAGGAGCTGAACCGCCAGACCGGCATACACGGCCTTTTTTTCCCGCCGGACCCGGGCGCGGACGCCACGATCGGCGGCATGATCGCCAACAACGCCTCCGGCGTGCAGACCGTTAAATACGGCGCCACCAAGGATTACGTGATGTGCATGACGGTGGTGCTGCCGCGCGGTCAGGTGATCCATACGGGCTGCAAGGCCCCCAAGTCCTCCGCCGGATATGACCTGACGCGGCTTTTCGTCGGTTCCGAAGGGACGATCGGGGTCGTCACCGAGGCCACCCTGCGGCTGACCGGAATCCCCAGCCATTACCTCGCCGCCACGATTCGCTTTCCTGATCTGGAAAAGGCCTCCGAAGCCGTGGCCTTGATGATCGGCTCCGGCCTGGGCCCTGCCGCCCTCGAGCTTCTGCCGCCCGGGTTGATCGGCTTGATGAACCGCGAAAAAAACCTCGGGCTGACGGAAGCGCCTTCACTCTTCTGCGAGTTCCATGCGATCAGCGCAAACGCCCTTGAGGAAACGGCTCGTCTCGCCAGAGAATTGTGCGAGGAGTGCGGCGCCACCGGATTCCAGTACGCCGTTGCGGAGGCCGACCGCAGGGAGCTGTGGCGTGCCCGCCACGAGGCATGGGAAACGATCCACCGCGCCCATCCGGGCCAGGAGACCCTGATCGTGGATGCGGCGGTGCCTATCTCCCGCTACCCCGAAATGGTGGTGTTCGCGCAGCAGGCAGTCGACGCCCACCAGGCCATCGGCTACGTCTTCGGCCACGCCGGCGACGGCAACCTGCACGTTGTGATGGCGGGCAACCCTGCGGACAAGGCGGGGTGGGGGAAACTCGAGGCGATCAACCAAGCCATCGTCGAGAAAGCCATCCAGGTGGGCGGCACTTGCACGGGCGAGCATGGGGTCGGCATAGGCAAGCGCAAGTTCATGCGGATGGAGCACGGCGAGAGCTTCGAGCTGATGCGGCAGATCAAGAATCTGATCGACCCCAAGGGGCTCATGAACCCGGGGAAGATTTTTTAGCCGAACCACCGTCGTCCTCATTTGAAGCTAATCTACCATCTACCTTGCTTACGGACGGATATCCACTCTCGAGAATGGTATTCATTGAGCCCAGATATCCCTTGACAAGCGAGAACGGCACACCTATACTTACAGCCAATGAAAGCAGTGCCTTGGTGACGGTGCTGAATCTCAAGTTCCGAAACACCAACAAGGATTCCTATGAACCAGACCAAATACCGCCTTGTCACCCGCAGCGACTTCGATGGTCTCGTGTGTGGTGTCCTCCTCAGCGAACTCGGCCTGATCGACGAAATCTTGTTTGTCCACCCGAAAGACATGCAAGACGGCAAGGTCAAGATCACCGGGCGGGACATCACAACCAATCTACCCTACATGCCGGATGCCTATCTGGTGCTCGACCACCATGAGTCCGAGACGATGCGCAACCCCGGCGAGTGCACTAACTACATCATTGAGGCTCATGCCCCGTCAGCGGCGCGGGTGGTCTACAACCACTTCGGCGGCAAGTCAGCGTTCCCCCGCATCACCGAAGAGTTGATGACCGCGGTTGACAAGGCTGATTCGGCCCAGTATTCTGGGGAAGAGATTCACGATCCTCAGGGATGGACCCTTTTGAACTTTGCGATGGACTCGCGCACCGGTTTAGGGCGATTCCACGAATTCCGCATCAGCAACTACCAGTTGATGATGGACCTGATCAAACATTGCAGCGAGCACACCGTTGACGAGATTCTGGCGATGCCCGATGTACAGGAGCGTCTGACGCTTTACCGAGAACATGCCGAGCGCGCAAAGGAGCAAATCCTGCGCTGCACCAAGCAACATGGCAACCTGGCAGTGCTCGACCTTCGGAAAGAAGACACTATTTGGGCCGTCAATCGCTTCATGATCTACGCGCTTTTCCCTACGGCAAATATTTCCATCCACGTGATGTGGGGTGTCCAAAAGCAGAACACGATCTTCGCAACGGGCAAGTCCATACTGAACCGCAGCAGCAAGACCCACGTGGGCAACCTCATGCTCGAGTTTGGCGGAGGCGGCCATCAGGCGGCGGGCACCTGTCAGATAGCGAACGACAAAGTTGACGAAGTGCTCAATACACTGATAAAGCGGATCAATACCGACGGCTAATAAAGAATATTTATTTATGGCCGCCAAAGGAATCGCGAATATTGCAATAGAATATGGACTTGTACCTGTGGCGCACCTTTTGATCCGCTTCTATCTTTTATCCATAAAGCTCCATGGCGAAAACGAAGACATGATCATCAATATCCCCAAACCCTTCAGCCATATTCTGGTGCGTTGGGGTTGGAAGGATCTTTTATAAATACGCTTTGATTGAAAATCTCCCACCGGCGTCATGGTCAAAATTCCCCAGCGACAGGGCGGATAGTTATCTCAACCGGCCTGGAGGTATTCCTCAAAACCCATCGCCCGGTCAATGACCCCGTTGGGGGTAATCTCCACGATGCGGTTGGCCACGGTGGAAACCAGCTCATAATCGCGTGAGGCCAGCAGAATCACTTCCGGAAAGGCGACAAGGCTGTTGTTCAGGGCGGTGAGCGATTCCAGATCAAGGTGGTTGGTGGGTTCGTCGAGAATGAGGGCGTTGGCGCCAGCGAGCATCATCCGGGAGAGCATGCAGCGGACCTGCTCTCCTCCGGAAAGGACGCTGGTTTTCTTGAGTGCCTCCTCCCCCGAGAAGAGCATCCTCCCGAGGAAACCACGGGCGAAGCTCTCTCCGTCGCAGGGGGGAAACTGACAAAGCCAGTCGACCAGATTCAGGTTGCCACGGAAGTAAGCGCTGTTTTCCTTCGGGAAATAGGCGGAAGTGATAGTCGTTCCCCAGCGAAAACTACCCCTGTCCGGGTTCATCTCCCCGGTGAGGATCTGGAAGAGGGTCGTCTTGGCCAGACCGTCGCCTCCGACAAACGCAATCTTGTCCCCTTTACGCAGGGTGAGGTTCAGGTTGTTCAGTACGGATACCCCATGGATATCCTTGCCGAGACCGATGATCTCCAGGATGGTATTCCCGCAGGGGCGTTCGGGCTTGAACTGGATGAACGGGTACTTCCGTGAGGAAACCGGCATATCCTCAATGGTCAGTTTGTCGAGGAGCTTTTTCCGTGAGGTTGCCTGCTTCGACTTGGAGGCGTTGGCGCTGAAGCGCTGGATGAAGGCCTTCAAGTCGTCTGCCTTTTCGATCGCCTTGCGGTTTTCGTTTTGCCTCTGCTGCAGTATCATCTGGCTTGCCTGGTACCAGAAGTCGTAATTACCTGCATAAACCCTAATCTTGCCGAAATCGATATCGGCAATGTGGGTGCAAACCTGGTTGAGGAAGTGGCGGTCATGGGAGACGACGATGACCGTGTTCCGGAACCGGGAGAGGAAATCCTCCAGCCAGGCGATGGAGCGGAGATCCAGGTGATTCGTCGGTTCATCGAGCAGGAGCACGTCCGGATTGCCGTAGAGGGCCCGGGCGAGAAGGACGCGTACCTTGTTTCCCCCGTCGAGCTCCTTCATCTTCCGGGAACAGAGCGATTCGGGGATGCCGAGTCCCTTGAGGAGAACCGCCGCATCGGTTTCGGCCTCATACCCGTTCATCTCGGCAAATTCCGCCTCCAGTTCAGAGGAAAGAACTCCGTCCTCTTCCGAAAAGTCGGGCTTGGCGTAGATCGCCTCCCGTGCGGCCATCACCTCGTAGAGCCTTCTATGTCCCATGATGACGGTGTCGATGACCGTCTCGTCGTCGAAGGCAAACTGGTCCTGACTGAGTACCGAGATCCTTTCCCGGGAGCCGATGGAAACCTCTCCCGAGTTCTGCTCCACATCGCCGGAGAGGATTTTCAGAAAGGTCGATTTTCCCGAGCCATTGGCGCCGATGACGCCGTAGCAGTTCCCCGGCGTGAACTTGATATTTACCTCTTTGAAAAGCACCTTCTTGCCATAGGCAAGGGTGACATTTGATACGTTAATCATGTGTTTTCTTCCTTCTCAATTTCTTTCGCACAGTATCCATAAATAAAAAACCACAGGGTGGCGCTCCCTGTGGTTTTAGGTTGAGCGCCTCATACAACATTGTCGTCCGGATCGCAATGGTTATTTTACTAAAATAAGTTGGGGAAAATGACTATAATTCACTCTTTTTCACCGGTTGAAAACCGGGATGCCGAAGCGCTTGTTCTCGGAAGCATGCCGGGGAAGGCATCCCTTGCCGCCGGTCAGTACTATGCCCATCCGAAAAACCATTTTTGGCCTATTATGGGCGAACTTTTCGGCGCCTCTTTGACCATCCCTTATGAAAAGCGGTTAATTATTCTTAAATCGAGCAAGATTGCTTTATGGGATGTGCTGGCGTCATGCGTACGGGAAAGCAGCCTTGATGCGCGCATCCTCAAAGAGTCGGAAATTGTCAATGATTTTGAACTTTTTTTCAGTGAACACCCCAATATATCCGATCTTTTTTTTAATGGCCTAAAGGCCGAGCAGATTTTTTTGAAGAAGGTGAAACCATTGTTGAAAACCAGGGAATTTGCCTGTAATCTTCTGCCCTCAACCAGCCCGGCGCATGCCGCTCTATCCTTCGAGAAGAAACTGAAGGCTTGGGAGGCATTGGCACAAAGAGTCGGCAGGTAATGGACTGATCTGTCTTTGAAAGGATGGCAGTGTCTTATAGGTGCAGATTCGGCAACATCTTTTTTTCAACAAAGTCTCGCTGTTCTTCGAATTTCTCTTCATTTTCCGCCGGGGCAAGGCGGATCATCTCATCGAATCGGATCGTCACCCGCGAGAATGGTTTGGGGAGAAAAAAGCGGTCCCAACTGTTGAAATACCAGGCCCGATCGGCAAAGACGTAGAAGGGGACGATCACCGCGTCCGCGTATTGGGCGATTGCGATCAGTCCGTTTTTGACAACCCCTGCCGGCCCCTGCGGCCCGTCGACGATGTGGGCGGCGAGACCGGTTTCTTTCAATTTATTGATTATTTCCTTCATGGCTTCCCGTCCGCCCCGGGAGGAGGAGCCGCGTATCGGTTCCCAACCGCTCCGGAGGGCCACCCCGGCGATGATTTCCCCGTCCTTGCTTTTTGAGATCATCAGCCCCGGATTAAGGTCATGGTAGTTCCGGAAGTGACGAATAGCGCCGAAAAATTGCTGATGCCAGGCGCACAAAAGAACCCGCCCGCCCTGTTTAAGATGATCCCTCCAGGGGGTTTCGTTTTCCACTGTCAGGCGCAAAGTCCAGGAATAAAGGCGTATAAAATGGTACAAAAAGCCGATAAACGGCTGTGAAGTCAAAATGATGTCGATCTTTTTTGGCATATCAGTTCGTTTTTTGCATTGTCCGGCGAAGGGCAGCCAATGCCCTGTCGATATCATCCCTGCCGATGCCGTAGTGGGTGACCATCCGGAAGCGGGCTGGGCCGGTGTGCGACAGTTTGACCCCGCATGCTCCCAGTTGTCTCTTGAATTCATCATCATTGAAACCAGGGTCAAGAAGGTCGAGATACACGATATTGGTCTGTACCAGCTCCGGATTTGTTGCGAGTCCCGGGATGGATGCGATTCCGTCTGCAAGAATACGTGCATTTTCATGGTCTTCCGCGAGACGATCGACCATCCTTTCCAGGGCGACGATTCCCGCCGCGGCGATAACCCCGGCCTGACGCATCCCGCCTCCCACCATTTTCCGAATCCGGCGCGTCCGCGCGATAAAATCCCTGCTGCCGCAGATGACCGACCCGACCGGGGCGGCGAGCCCTTTGGACAGGCAAAAATTTACCGAATCAACCCCTTTCGTCAGTTCCCGAACATCGACGCCGAGGGCGATAGCCGCATTAAAGATGCGCGAGCCATCAAGGTGAACAAGAAGGCCGCGGCGGCGGGCGAGCGCGACAACGGAGGCGGTGTACTGTGCCGTCAACGCGGCGCCGTAGCAGCGGTTGTGGGTGTTTTCCAGACAGATAAGGCGGGTATGGGGAAAATGGATGTTTTCAGAGCGGATAGCGTTTTCCATATCCTCCAAATTGAGGGTCCCGTCGGGCTGATTGGGGAGCGTATGGGGAAAAACACCGCCCAGGGCAGATATTCCACCCGCCTCGTTAAGAAAAATATGTGAGATATCGCCGAGGATGATTTCCTCGCCGCGGGCGCAGTGGGTCAACACGGACACCAGGTTCCCCATCGTTCCGCTGGCGACAAAAAGGGCCGCCATCTCCTGAAGCCGGTTTACCACGTCGTCCTCGCCGTAAACGTCGTCGCCGGGGTCAGCATGCAAAATCGCCGCCCGCATTTCCGGTGTCGGCAGGGTTACCGTATCGCTTCTCAAATCCACTTCAGTCATAAGTAAAATCCCTTTCCTGTTTTGATAACTATCTTATATTATTGATAACACATGGTTTACAATGTTCAGAAGTATAGGGGGGCTGTTTTTTCTTGTCAAGGGATATTGTGCGGAGAAATAGCTTGAAGAGCGGCCGGATTATTGATAGCATCACGGCACAAAAGAGGCGTATGTTATGCGGGCGGTATTACAGAGAGTGGAATCGGCAAAAGTAACGGTAAGCGGGCGATTAATATCGGAAATTGGCAAGGGAACACTTGTTTTTCTTGGCATTGAACAGGGGGACAGTGAAGCTGACGCGGATTATCTTCTGGAAAAAATAATTAATCTCCGCATTTTCGAGGACAAAATGGGGAAAATGAACCTTTCGCTCCTCGACATCGATGGCGAATTGCTCGTTGTTTCCCAGTTTACCCTGCTTGGCGATTGCCGGACGGGCAGAAGACCGTCCTTCACGAATGCCGAAAAACCGGAACTGGCGCGCCTCCTGTATGACTGCCTGGTTTCCCGGGCAAGAAAAAAGGTGCGGCTTGTAGCCGAGGGCGAATTCCAATCCATGATGACGGTACTGATTGCCAATGACGGGCCGGTCACGATGCTCTTGGACAGCAAACGATTATTTTAATAAACTGGAGGTCTTATGTTAGATGATAATGTAGTTGATGCATATACTTTTGATGACCTGTTGCTGGTTCCGGCGGAATCGAACGTTCTGCCGCGGGATATTGATGGCTCAACCTTTTTAACCAATAATATCAGACTTAATATCCCGATAATCAGCGCCGCGATGGATACCGTCACCGAGTCGCGAACGGCGATCAGCCTGGCCCAGGAAGGGGGAATAGGAATAATCCACCGCAACATGAGCATCGAGCGGCAGGTCGTCGAGGTTGACAAGGTCAAGAAGTCGGAAAGCGGGATGATTGTCGATCCGATTACCATTGAACCGGAACGGAAGGTGAGGGACGCCCTGGAACTGATGAACCATTACCATATATCCGGCGTCCCGGTTGTCAAAAACAAGGTTCTGGTAGGTATTTTAACCAACCGCGATTTACGCTTTGAAACCGATCTTGACCAGACGGTTGCCGCTGTAATGACAAAGGAAAATCTGATAACGGTTCCCTCCACCAATATTTCCCTGGAGGATTCCAAAAAACTCCTCCACAAACACCGCATCGAAAAACTGCTTGTCGTTGATGAAAAATACCAGCTCAAGGGACTGATAACGATAAAGGATATTGAAAAGATAAAGAAATACCCGCTTGCCTGCAAGGATCCGCTGGGAAGGCTGCGGGTCGGGGCCGCGACCGGCATCGTTGATCGCGAAGAGAGAATAGCCGCGCTCCTTGCGGCGGGGGCGGATGTAATCGTTATCGATACATCGCATGGCCATTCCGCCGGAGTGCTTGATGCGGTTCAGGACACGAAAAAAATTTTTCCACAATGCGAACTGATTGCCGGAAATGTGGCCACCTCCGAGGGGGCCATGGCCCTGATAAAGGCCGGGGTTGACGCCGTCAAGGTTGGGGTCGGACCCGGCTCCATCTGTACCACAAGAATAATCGCCGGCGTCGGCGTCCCCCAGATGACCGCGATTCGCGATGCATACAAAATTGGCCAGAAGTACAATATTCCGATCATCGCCGATGGCGGGATCAAATATTCAGGAGATATCGTCAAGGCGCTCGCAGCGGGCGCGCAAACGGTCATGATCGGGAGTTTTTTTGCGGGAACCGAGGAGAGCCCGGGTGAGACCGTCCTCTTTCAGGGACGCAGTTACAAGGTGTATCGCGGGATGGGTTCCCTCGAAGCGATGAAAATGGGCAGCAGGGACCGCTACTATCAGGATGATCTGGAAACCAATGCGAAACTCGTCCCGGAGGGAATAGAAGGACGGGTTCCCTATCGAGGCTCCATCTCCGCCGGCATTCACCAGTTGCTCGGGGGGATAAAGGCGGGCATGGGCTACGTCGGCTGCCGGACGATAAGTGAGTTGCACCAGAAGGCCAGATTCGTGAAGATTACTTCGGCGGGGCTTCGGGAAAGTCACGTGCATGACGTGATCATAACTAAAGAAGCGCCAAACTACTGGCTGGATTAATCAATGGAATTCTCCGATTTTGTTCATCTGCACGTACACACGCAGTACAGCCTCCTCGATGGCATGATCCGTCTCGATGACCTTTTCAAGAAGGTGAAAGAGTACGGAATGCCGGCCGTGGCAATGACCGACCACGGAAATATTTACGGCACGGTTGATTTCTATAAACAGGCGATTAAACACGGACTGAAGCCGATAATCGGCTGCGAACTGTACGTGGCGCCGAATAAACGCACCGACCGGGCCGGATCAGGCCCCGGGGAAAACGCGTACCATCTGCTCGTTCTTGCCACCGATATGCAGGGGTACAAGAACCTGATGAAATTATCGACATTGGCGTTTCTCGAAGGCTTTTACTACAAGCCCCGAATCGATAAGGAGATTCTCCGAAAACATCACGAAGGGCTCATCGGCATGAGCGCCTGTCTGCACGGAGAAATTGCCTCCGGCATACTTCGTGGAAATATCGACGAGGCAACGAGGCAAGCCATGGAATACCGTGACATTTTCGGCGACGGGAATTTCTTTCTCGAAATCATGGAAAACGGGATTCCCGAACAGAAGAAGGCAAACGAGGGATTAATTGAATTGAGCCGCAAGCTTTCCATCCCGCTGGTTGCCACCAACGACTGCCATTATCTCAACCGGGAAGACGCCGAGGCGCACGAGGTTCTGTTGTGCATTCAAACCGGTAAAACATTGGAAGAAGCCGACCGGATGCGTTTTTCCACGGATCAATTCTACCTACGTTCCCCGACAGATATGAAGAATCTCTTTACATATTGCCCTGAGGCCATTGAAAATACGGTAAAAATAGCGGAGAGATGCAACCTTTCCCTTGAATTCGGGAAGTTTTACCTGCCTGCATTTGAGGTTGGCGAGAACCAAACGCTCGACGGTATGCTGCAAAAAATGGCTCGGGAAGGTCTGTCATTACTGCTTCCGAAATTACTTGGCAACGATCCGGAAAATCTTAAAGAGACCTACGAAAAAAGGCTTGAACAGGAACTGGCGATAATTGGCTCCATGGGTTTTGCCGGTTATTTCCTGATAGTCGCCGATTTTATCGAATACGCCAGAAAAAATAACATCCCGGTAGGGCCGGGAAGGGGATCAGCCGCCGGCAGTCTGGTTGCCTGTGCGTTGGGGATAACGAAGATTGATCCGATCCGTTACAATCTGTTTTTCGAGCGGTTCCTCAACCCGGACAGAATCAGCATGCCTGATATCGACACCGACTTCTGTCCGGAAGGGCGTCAGCAGATAATCGATTACGTAACGGAAAAATATGGCAAGGACAAGGTTTCACAGATCATCACCTTTGGGAAGATGCAGGCACGGGCTGTCATCCGGGATGTCGGCAGGGCGATGGGCGTACCTTATGGAGAGGTTGACCGGATTGCCAAATTAATCCCGAATGTTCTGAGCATCAAGCTCGACGACGCGATTAAAATGGAGCCTCGCCTGCAGGATGAGCAGAAAAATAATCCTCGCATCAAGAAACTCCTGATTCTTTCAAAAACCCTGGAAGGGTTGAACCGCCATTCTTCAACGCATGCGGCAGGGGTTGTCATCTCTGATCTTCCGCTGGTCGAGAGAATTCCGCTCGCCAAAAGCCCGAAGGAAGACGTGGTCACCCAGTTCGCAATGAATGAGGTTTCCGACGTAGGCCTCACGAAATTCGATTTTCTGGGACTCAAAACTCTGACCGTCATCAATGACGCGACCCGTTTCGTACGGGAGGGAAGGGGAGTGGTTCTTGATATCGACAACCTGCCCCTCGATGACCGCAATACTTATGAATTGCTGATGCGCGGGGATACCGACGGCATCTTTCAGTTGGAAAGCTCCGGCATGAAGGATATGCTGGTCCGGATGAAACCGGACTGCATTGAAGATGTGATCGCCTTGATAGCGCTGTATCGACCCGGCCCGATGGAAAACATTCCCGAATTTATTTCCCGGAAGCAGGGCAGAACAAGGATTGTTTACGAAACCCCTGAACTGGAGGCGATTCTCAAGGAAACTTACGGTATTATCGTCTATCAGGAGCAGGTGATGCAGATTGCCGTTGCCATCGGCGGCTACAAGCTTTCCGAGGCCGACACGCTTCGCAAGGTCATGAGCAAGAAGAAGACCGATGAAATGGAGAGCCGGGAAAAACCAAAGTTCATCGCCGGGGCAAGGAGTAAAAATATCCCCGAGGGTAAGGCCCTGAAAATATGGGAGCAGATGGAGACCTTCGGAAAGTACGGATTCAATAAATCGCACAGCACGGCGTATGCAATGGTCACCTATCAGACCGCCTACATAAAAACTCATTATCCGGCGGAATTTATCGCGGCGCTTTTGACCAGCGAGAAGGATAACCGTGACAAGATCATAAGTCATATCGGCAGTTGCCGGGAGATGGGGATAAATGTACTTCCGCCGGACATAAATGAGTCGATGAGGGACTTCAGCGTCGCCGGAGATCACGTCCGTTTTGGACTCGCGGCGGTTAAGAATGTCGGCGCCGGCGCCATCGAATCGGTGATAAAGGTCAGGGATGAAGACGGACCTTTTACATCGTTCTTCGATTTTTGCGATCGCGTCGATCCCCGCAAAATTAATAAAAGAGTTATCGAAAGCCTGATCAAGTGCGGGGCGTTTGATTCAACGGGAAATAACCGGAATCAGTTGATGACTTGCTACGAAGAGATTATGGAGAGGGCGCAGAAGCGTCACAAAGAAAAAAGCAGCAACCAGATAAACCTTCTTGATCAACTTGAAGAAAAAGTGTCAACTGACTGTAATACAACAGGAAAAAAGAAAGTCACCCTTCCGGAAATGGCCGAATGGGAGCATAAGGATCTCCTCGCCTATGAAAAAGAGACGATTGGTTTCTATATCAGCGGCCACCCGCTTTCGCCGTATAAAGAGCGACTGGGGCTGATCGTGACGGCTGATTCAGCGAATCTGAGGTCCAAAACGGATCGCGAGCCGGTGACGATCGCCGGAGTCGTCAGCAGTATCCGCGATGTTCAGACCAAACGAAAAGAGACGATGGCCTACATCCTTCTTGAGGATTTGAAGGGTTCGGCTGACGTCATTATTTTCCCCGAAGCATATAAAACCAGCTATCAGCTTCTGCATGGCGACGCGCCATTGCTGATTAAGGGAATCGTTGACGCCGGGGAAGAAAGTGTGAAGGTAATCGCCTCCGAAGTGACGCTTCTGACTGAAGCCGCGGAACAGTCCTACAGCGCGGTCTATTTCACGGTTGACATGAAACAGGCCGCACCCGAGGACATCGAAACCCTCTTTAGCTGCCTTCAAAAGTACACGGGAAAACTGGACGGATATATCAAACTGGTGGATCCGAGGTGCGAAACCTTGCTCTATCTTGGCCAGGATATAAAACTCGATTTTTCCATACCGCTCAGAGCGGAAGCAGAACGGATACTCGGAACAGGTTCGATTCAATTTGTATAGAAGGAATTCGAAGTTCCGGCCACCCGCATTCGTTATCCCATTTCCACGACTGGAGGAGAGGGTGTTGAGTCCGTCTTGGATAGATGGTCGGCTTGTGTTGCCGGACCTGTCTTCCGATGCTCGCCAAGTTTACATAACATATCTTATAGGCTAACCGGTCAGACCCCTTCATCGGCCAGTTTTTTGATCAAACTCGCCTGGCTTGCGGAAAGCTTCTTGGGAACATCGATGTTTATCTTTACAAACTGATCCCCCTGTGCTGTGCCGGAGCCTTTGAGTGCGGGGACTCCAAAACCCTTCAGGCGGATCTTGGTGCCGCACTGTGTTCCCGGGGGGACCTTTATCCTTTTAATGGAACCATCGATCGTCGGAACTTCAATGCTGTTTCCCAGAACGGCCTGGGAAAATGATATCGTTTTTTCGATGTAAATATCATTTCCATCCCGGGCGAACAGAGGATGAGGAAGAACATTAATATTCAGGTATAAGTCACCGTTTGGACCGCTGTTTGTTCCTGGGTATCCTTTTCCGGAGAGCCTCAGCTTCTTGCCGGTATTGATACCGGCGGGAATTTTCACCGTTATTTCATTGATCTTGTTTTCACTTCGCAGTGAAATCTGTTTTTCCGCACCAGCAACAGCTTCTTCCAGGGTTATGGAAAGATTGTAATGCAGATCCTCTCCCTTTTGCGGCATGGAGTAAGCGGATTGCCCTCCCCCGAACAGATCTTCGTAGGAACCGCCGCCGCCGCCGCCCGTTTGAAAACTGAAGCCGCCCCGCCTGCCGGTGCTGCGAAACCCGCCGCCATGGCCCCCAAATCCAAAACCTCTTAAAATTTCATTCAGATCGACGTTGCGGAATATATCTTCCTGACTGTAACGCTGGCTGAACTGGTCAGAGCCGTAGGTGTCGTACTGTTTGCGCTTTTCAGCGTCGCTTAAAACGGCATAGGCCTCGCTGATTTTCTTGAATTTTTCTTCTGCCTCACGGTTATTCGGATTTTTGTCCGGATGGTGCTTCATTGCCAGTTTCCGGTAGGCCTTCTTTACCTCTTCCTGATCCGCTGATTTTTCAATTCCCAGCGTCTTGTAATAGTCCTCTGTCATAATATTTCACCGTTTTCGCCTTTTAGCAAAGTCGTCCAACTCAACTGAGCAGAGACAGCTTTCTTTTTATCAGGATGCTTCTTGCCGGATCAGTTGTCTTTAAAAGCGCCTTCTGATAGAACTCTACTGCCTTCTTATTATCTTTCAAGCCCTCGTAAACTCCCGCAATATTTGTATAATTGATAACTTCAAAGGCGCTGGCGGTCTTGGTTTTCATCGCCAGTTCATAGAATTCCAGGGCCTTTTTCAGGTCTTTTTTTTGTTCTTCGCATGCGCCCAGGCCGTTGTAGGCGAGTGTGACCAAATCGTTATCGGGAGAAGCGCGTTTGATGAACGCATGGTATGAGGCCTCCGACGCCTCATAATCGCGCCGACTGTAATATAAATTCCCCAGACGGTAGTATCCAAGAGAAGCGACGTTACTCCGTGGATATCTGGAGAGGAGCTCCTTCAATCCTTTTATCAGCGATTCGTCGCCGTCGGGCGAACCCGCCTTGACATGAGCGGTCAAAGCGCCATTGTAAAAACCCGCCGCCTTGTTTTCGTAGTTCGTCTGGTAGAGGTAAAAACCGCCGGCAATCACAAAGATGACGGCAACTATCCCGGCTCCGAAATATATTTTACTCCGGTGGGTTTCGACAAAAACCCTGATTTTAAGGAATAAAACTGTAAGCTTATCAGGTTCTTCGAGTGCTTTTTTCTCTAACTTATGCGTCATGTTTTTCAATTCTCTCCTTTTCGGCGTGATAAATTGTTTAAAAGCTGTCCGTGTTCATGCGAAGTCTGATTGCCTGCAAACATTCCCAGTTTGTCGGTAATCAAGGCCGGAATACGGATAATTTTTCCAGTTCTGTCCGTACAGGCGTGCACAGTATAACCCTCGGTCAGCAGGTGGGCATGATCTTCGTCCCATATCTTGTGGGTAAATTTAATGCTGGCCCGCTTGATAAAGTCGATTTCGCTTTCCAGAAGAACGAGGTCATCATATCGGGCAGGCAGGTGGTAATGACAGTAGGCCTGGGTCAGGGGAAGATTGAATCCCAGTAACTCCAGGTCCTTATAAACGATCCCGAGCTCGCGAAAAAGCTCGTTCCTCCCTATTTCAAACCAGCGAATGTAATTGGTGTGATAGACAATGCCCATCGCATCGGTGTCTGCATAAATAACCCTTATCTTCACTGATTCTCTATTCAAAGAGACCCTCCAGGTCACCGACAAAATGTTCCATGAATCGATATCCCGGGGAGACCATGTTGCCAGAATTTTCGGCATTGGCTTCGCCGAACGGAACACCCCTACGCTGATTTTCACCTGCACGGGAAGAGAGAAAAGCAAGCGGGCTCGGATCGGCAATATGGGTTTTTAGGACAATCGGCGTTCGGTGGTCGCTTAAAACGGCAATCCGGTATTCACCAAGCAGGGGAATTCCGTTAAGGATTGTACCAACAACCTGCTTATCGAAATCCTCAATCGCCATTATCTTCCCACTGAGATTTCCTTCGTGCCCCATCTCGTCGGGGGATTCGACGTGGAGAAAGACAAAATCGAGATTCTGGAGCGCGGACAATGCCTTTTCGGCCTTGCCGACATAATTGGTATCGGTGTAGCCGGTTGCCCCCTTGACCTTGAGTACCTCGAGCCCGGCATAAACCCCGATTCCGTTCAAGAGATCAACGGCGGATATCATCCCGCCTGTAATTTGAAATCTCTCCGTCATTTTCTGAATCCGGGGCGCCCTCCCCTGCCCCCATAGCCAGATAGACGTTACCGGCTTCAGCCCCTTCGCTCGTCGTTCCCGGTTAACCGGGTAATCGGCAAGAAACTCCTGCGACAGCTTCATCAGACGAGATATCTCCGGGGCACCCTCCCCTTCGGGCAGATACGGCGCAATCTTCTGGCCGGTGATGTCGTGAGGCGGAGTAGCCTTCATGCCAGGCTCTCCCCCGTGCCACACCAGCAGGTGCCGATACCCGACACCGGGATGAAACCGAAACTTCTCCGAGCCCAACGCAGCGTTCAAGTCGGTTATAATGGGTGCCGCCTCCGCAGAGGAGATATGGCCGGCCGTAAAGTCCTCCATGACCGGCTCCGCAGAGTCGCTTAACGTCACCAGGTTGCAACGAAAGGCAACATCATCCGGCGAAAGTCTGACTCCCATATTGGCCGCCTCGAGCGGCGCCCTTCCCGAATAAAAGACGCGGGAGTCATAACCGAGGACGGCAAGATTCGCCACATCGCTCCCGGGGGCAAGCCCCCGGGGAATTGTGTCGATCAGGCTCAACGTTCCCTCCGCTGCGATCCTGTCCATATTGGGGGTGTCGGCATATTCGAGCGGAGTTCTTCCGTTCAGGGATTCGATGGGAAAATCCGCCATCCCGTCTCCCAGTAACACTATGTATTTCATGAAAGTTTATCGTCCTCTACTCTGATCAGCATGGTTTTGCCCATAGCAACATCGAGTCGGTCGATATCGGCAAGCGCCTTTTGGACGTCGCGTTCCTGGGCTTTGTAGGTGGTCATCACAATGGGGACGGCGCCATCCTGCCTTCGTCCCTTCTGGATAACCACAGCGATGCTGATGTTATTCTGGCCAAGGATGCCGGAGATGCGGGAAAGGACGCCCGGCCGGTCGGCAACTGAAAACCGGAAATAATAATTGGTAACGATTTCATCAAACGGCAATAGCTTGATATCTATTATCTTTTCTTCATCAAGAACCCGGGGCGGAACACGTCCCGCCACCCCCTTGATGACATCCCGGGCTATATCGACCACGTCGCTGATAACGGCGCTCGCCGTTGGCATCATGCCCGCCCCCTGGCCGTAGAGAAATACGGAATCAGCAGCGTCGCCTATGATGTGAAAAGCGTTGAAATTGCTGTTGACGTTGGCAAGAAGGTGAGAAAACGGAATCATCGTCGGGTGCAGTCTCGCTTCAATGAATTCACCACGGCGGATGGCGATAGCGAGCAATTTTATCCGATAACCGAGCTCCCCGGCAAAAGCGATATCCTGCTCGCCAATACTTGCTATCCCTTCCCTGTGCAGATCGTCAAGGTGCACCCTCTTCCCATAGGAAAGGGAAAGGAGAATGGCAAGCTTGTGCGCGGCATCAACCCCTTCGATGTCAAAGGTCGGATTGGCTTCAGCAAAGCCAAGTGTTTGGGCTTCTTTCAGGACAGCCTCAAAGGAACCGCCCTCATCGGTCATTTTGCTAAGGATAAAATTTGAGGTCCCGTTGACAATCGCCATGATCGATTCTATCCGGTTGCCGATCAGACTCTCCTTGATCGTTTTGATGATCGGGATCGTCCCGCCCACGCTGGGCTCAAAGCCGATATTCACCCCGTTTCTATGCGCACTCCGGAATATATCGTCCCCATAAGTCGCCAAAAGTGCCTTATTTGCCGTACAAATGTGCTTTTTATTGTCCATCGCCTTCAGGATAAAGGTGCGGGCCGGCTCGTATCCACCCATCAGCTCGATCACTATGTCGATTTCCGGGTCATTGAGGATGTCGTCTGCTTTTGTTGTCAGAATCCCTTCCGGGAGATCGACCTCCCGGGGGGTGGTGATATCGAGATCCGCTATTCTCTTCAGGCGAATCTCCGCCCCCAGTCGTCCGGCGATCAGTTCGCCGTTTTTCTGGAGTAGCTTGACCACACCCGTACCTATTGTGCCAAAACCGATAAGTCCTAAATTAATAACCCTTTTCATTTTTTATAATCCTGCCGGTTTATTGTTATAACATATTGAGCTTATTAATATTCTTTAGTCAGCTTGTCCAACTCCGCCAGGGAAAATACCGGACCGTCTTTGCAGACGTATTTATTGCCGACATTGCAGCGACCGCACTTGCCGATACCGCATTTCATCCGCATTTCCAGCGACGTGATGATATTTTCCTTTGAGAATCCCAAATCGAAAAAAACCGGCAGCGTAAAGCGGATCATGATGGGCGGGCCGCAGATAACGGTCACTGCGTTTTCGGAACTGGGCGCCACCTCTTTGCATACAGTGGGGACAAATCCTTCCCTGCCCTTCCACGCCGCATCTCCCTTATCAACCGTGATATTCACGTTCAGGTCGTCCCTTTTTTCCCAGGCGGCCAGTTCGTCTTTGTAAAGCAGCAAACCGGGATTTCTGGAACCGTAAATTATGGTAATTTTACCGAAACGTTTGCGGTTGTCTTCATAAATCATGTAATTAATCAGGGATCGCAAGGTTGTAAAGGCAAAACCGCCGCCGACAATCACCAGGTTTTTCCCTTCCAGATACTCGATCGGCCAGGAATTGCCCAGCGGGCCGCGCACGCCCATCATGGTTCCTTCTTCCATTTCATGGAGGGCGCTGGTAACGACTCCCGCTTTCTGCACGGTAAATTCTATATAGCCCTTCTGCGTGGGCGAGGAGGCAATCCCTATGGGAGATTCCCCTTTGCCGTAAACGGAAAGCTCGCCGAACTGGCCGGGAATATATTGGAATGCCTCTTCGTCTTCCTTATTCACGAATTTCAAACGGAAAGTCTTGATGTCTTTCGTGTCCACTTCCGTGATAATTTTGGCGATCTCAACAGGATACGGGATATAAGGATTTTGCATTACTTGCTCCATGACTATAACTTGGAAATATCTTCCACGACTTTTCTGATGTCCAGATTAACGGGACAGGATCTCACACAACGGCCGCAACCCACACAGGCGATGGCGTTAAAATTATCCACATAATACTTGAATTTGTGCATGATGCGCTGGCGCCATCTCTCTTTCTGCGAGATTCGCGGATTGTGTCCGGACGTTTCTTTCGTGAAAAGAGGAAACATGCACGAATCCCACGAACGAATCCGCACCCCGTCGCTTCCCGTAGCCTCATCGCTGATGTCGAAGCAATGGCAGGTGGGGCACAGATAGGTGCAGGTTCCGCAGGCGAGGCACTTGCTGTGGATTGTCGCCCAGAAGGGATGCTCAAAATTGCTATCCAGAAGCGGTTTTATTTCATGAGCCGGTATCTTGGATTTGATGGCCTGCTTTGCCTTTTCGCTGATCTCCATCTTCCTGCTGTCGTCAGCCTCATCGGTTTTGAGATCGCCGAAATATTTCAGCAGTTTTTCTCCTTTGGCCGTGATGAATTCCGCCAGATAATTTGCGTCAAGCTCCGTCAGCAGAATATCCGCGCCCCCGCCGGAAAGAGGTTCACCATCCACAGAGGTACAAAAGCAGGTAGCGTACGGCGGCTGCACACAGGTCAGAGTAATAACCGTGGTATTGTTTCTTTTGGCGACATAGTATGGATCCCTGTACTTTTCCTGATCAAAAAGCATGTCCAGGAGCGCAAAGCTCTGGGCGTCACAGGGACGAACGCCGAAAAGGACCGCTTTATCTGCCTTGCTTTCTTCCTCGGAAAAGACCATTCCTTTCGGAGTGCGGGTGTATTTCATCAGCTTTTCCGTATGCGGGAAGAATACCTGCTTGGGCGCGTTTCGGGAATTGAGATAGGCGAAAAATGGCTCCGTATCTTGAGACAGGGGCGCGAAAAGCACGTTATCCTCCTCTCTTACCGGGACCCAAACCGTCAATTCCATCGCCATCTTTCTGGCTATACCTGCAAGCGCATCTTTATTGATTAACCGCTTTTCCATAATTTCCTCTAACTTATGTGCCTTCGTTTCAGCAACTCTGCCGCACCGTTAAATAAGCTTCAACTCGCGGAGTAATGGCCGCGGATCAAAGATGTGTGATTTGAAAGTCTCCTCTGCTCCAGATAATTCCATGGCCAGCGCCATTAGTTCGGTAAAATAAAATACAGGCATTTTCAAATCTTGAGAGGGACGCATGTCAAGATTATTCATGCACAAAGGACAGGCGGTAACCACACAGTTAGCTCCCGCTTCCCGAGCCGCTCGCATCAGTCTGTCAACCATGTTTACAACAATGTATGTTTTACTGATGGCCAAACTGCCACCGCAGCAACAGGTTTTATAGGACCAGTTGTGGACATCAGCGCCAAGCGCATCCAATATGTTGCCAAGCAGGTGAGGGTTTTCGTAATTATCGAAGGCACAGACCTCCGGGGGCCTTAAAAGCAGACAGCCGTAATAGGCAACCGGCCTTAACCCGGACAATTGCTTAGTCACTTTTGCGGCCAGCGTATCCAAACCGATTTCATTGTAAATAATATCGATCGGGTTGCGGATTGCGTTGCCACCCTCGTATTTGGCGCCGACGATGCCTTCAATCCTTGTTTTCAGTTTCTCGTCGGTTTTCAGATGATGCTCAGCCGTTTTGAAACGATTGAAACAGGCGGCGCAGGGAACCATGACATCCCTGTCGTCCTTCTGGGCGATAATCATATTGCGCGCCGACAGGGCAATGGAGAGGTCGAAATTTGTGCTGTGCGCGGACGAAGCCCCACAGCAGGACCAGTCTTCAACTTCCCTGAGTTCAATCCCCAGTGCGCTGCTGACAGCCCTCATTGACTGGTCATATTCTTTTCCCGTCGCATGCAGAGAGCAGCCGGGATAGTAGGAAACCTTCAACACCAACCTCCTTATTTACCAACACTTTGTTTCTAAAGAAATTTATCCCCCTGGGCCTGATTTTTTTCAAAGATGTCTTTCACGGATTTCAAATCCTTCGTCCGTGGCGACAACAGGGACAATTTGCCCTTGGCAAGCATATCGGCTCCCAGAAGCATGTCCGAAAACAAATCACCGGATTTTAATTTATACTGCACCATCAGCAGGGGCTCATTGATTCTGCCCAACATTTTGATATTGGCAAGGAAGGCATCGTGGAATTTCAGGATGTTTTTCTCGTGAGCGGCAACGCCGGACTCAATTGCCATCTGCCTTAAAGCATCCATCATCCGCGCTATATCCACCTCATTGGGACAGCGGGTTACGCAGGTTTCGCAGGAAAGACAAAGCCAGATGGTCGAGCTGTTGAGCACTTCAGCGCGCTTGCCGTTTTGAATCATCCTTATAACCTTGTTCGGGTTATATTCCATGTAGGCAGCGACGGGACAGCCGGCAGTGCACCTGCGGCAGTGATAGCATCTCTGCAGGGGCACTCCGTCAATTCGCTCATTAACTTCATCCAGGAAAGTTTTCATATTCACCTTTTTTACCCGAACTTATTATGGGTTGTAGATAAAATCCTGCTTGTCATGTTCATCGTATTTGCCCAAGGGCGGCATATCTTCCAGCGAAGAGCCCGCCCTGCTGCCGAAGAGTTCCCAACAATCCTTTTCTTCCTTTTTCAAATAATTGCGCAGGTCAACACCCGTCGTGCAAACGGAAACACAGGAGCCGCAATCAACACAACGGCCGACCATGTGAAATAGGCGCATACATTGAAATACCTGCGTATCGCTCTCGTCATCACCGATGCCCACCCACTGCGGCTGGCTTTGTTCGGCAAAGCACGTCGGGCAGTAACAGGAAGGACAAGCCTGCCGGCAGGCGTAACAGCGGATGCATTTACCCATTTCCTTTGTGAAGTGAGCCCAGCGCTCGGCAAGGGACTTTTTCTCAAATTCATTAATTTTTTCGTATTCATTATCCGGGTTCATGGCCGGGGCCGGAGACCCGATAATGATGTCGGAAATAACCGGATTATTAAACCGGCAGGCGCGGCAGTTGTCAGCAAGAAGATCGGCCCGGGAAAGAGTTTTATCCCCGGCGGCGGTCCTGACATTAATCTGTCCGTTTTCAACATTCCCATCCAGAATTTCTTCACCCTGCAAAGTTTTCTCCAGTCTTTTTCTGTCCAGATACCCTTCGCAAGGGACGCCGATGATATGCACTTCATCGCGGTCGTACTGTCTCTCCTGGAGATGGAGAACAAGTGACCTGGTTGTGCAGCCGCGGGCGACAACGCCGATAACCTTCTTTTTGCGGTCTTCCGGTTTGACGCGCTTCTGGGAATTCTTGTGATTAGTAATAAAATCATGCACATATTTAGCAAGATTTTGCGTGCAGAGTTCGTTGAAGACCAGTTTCGCGGTTTCTTCCGGAGAGGTTATAAAGCAAGGTGTCGCAGTCAAAGGCAATGTTCCTGTTTCATAGCCGATGATGACATCAACCCTTTTTTCCGAAAACAGCCTTTTTGCTTCGTCCCGTAATTTTATTTCGATGTTTTCCACCATTGGGCTCCATCAATAATCTATTTTCCAATTAACCAATTTGCTTGATCATTTTTTCAGCAGGTCCGAGGGCCTTGACCTTGGCGGTCACACCCCTGATGACTTGCGCGAAACGGTCGCCTTCGGAGGCGGAGACCCAGGTAAATATCGTCCTGTCGCCTTCGATGCCGATGTAATTCAGGAAACTTTTTAACGCGGCAAACTTGCGGCGGGCAACCAAATTTCCCGATATATAGTGGCACTCGCCGGGGTGACAACCGGAAACAAGAACCCCGTCTGCCCCTTCCTGAAGTGCTTTCACTATATAAAAAGGATTAATCCTGCCGGTGCAGGGAACCCGGATAATTCTCACATTGGGCGGATACTGAATTCTGCTGATGCCCGCCAGATCGGCGCCGGCATAGGTGCACCAGTTGCAGACAATCGCGACAATTTTAGGTTCCCATTTTTCTTTTTCCAAATTTTCAGCCATATATGCTCCCTGCACGGCGCTTTTGCCGCGATGCTTATCGTTAATAAAATGCCCCTATTTGGGAGAGGATTTCCTCATTGTTAAAGCCGTTCAAATCAGCGGCGTTCATGCGGCAGGATGCCGTGCAGACGCCGCAGCCCTTGCAAAGGACGGCATTGACCTCAGCGCAGCCTTCCATGACATTGACCGCAATAGCGCCGAACGGGCAGTTGATTTCGCAAAGTCCGCACGCCGAGCAGAGCTCCTTGTTGACAAAAGCCGTCTTTCCTTCCGCCTCAATGTAATCCCGTGTCAAAATCATACAGGCGCGAGAGACAGCGGCGTTTGCCTGGGTGACGGATTCATCGCTGAACTTCGGCGAATGCGCCATACCGCACATAAAGACCCCGTCGGTCGCAAAATCCACCGGGCGCAATTTCACATGCGCCTCGAGGAAAAACCCGTCCTGGTTGGTCGGCACTTTCAACATGTTGCCGATCATCACATTTTCCGGATTGGGCACAACGCCGACACTCAAGACCACAACATCGGCAGGCAGACTGATTGCTTCATTGAGAATCGGATCCAGAATATTTACCGTCACCTTGTCGCCAGCGGCAACAATTTCCGGCTTCATATCCTCTTCATAGGGGATGAACTTTATATTCGCCTCACGCGCCTCTTGGTAATAATCTTCCTTAAAGCCGTATGTACGGATATCACGGTAGATAATTGTAATGTCCCGGGACGGATCGTCAGCCTTCAATACCAGTGCATTTTTGATGGCCTCGCTGCAGCAGAAGCGGCTGCAGTAAGGCCGCTCCTTATCGCGGGAACCGACGCATTGAATCATGACAATGTTTTTGGCCGCGGCAAGTTCTGGGGCCTTTTGGTAAATCAGACTCTCCAGCTCTCTTTGGGTTTTAATTTTGGCGTTTTGACCGTAGAGATATTCCTGCGGTTTATGTTCAGAGGCTCCACTCGCGACAATCACAACGCCGTGCTCAAAAACTTTTTCAACACCCCTGGCCAGTACGGTTGTTTTGTAATTGCCGATAAAGCCTTCTATTTTCTTGATTTGCGCGTTTTGGACGACGGTGATTAACGGATTATCATCTACCTTTTCCAAAAGGTTTTTAAGGTGGTCGCGGGTATCGAGCCCTTCGAGAGTTTTATACAAACGACGGTAATTGCCACCCAACTGATCTTCCTTCTCCACAATGAAGGACGGGAATTTCAGATCAGCCAGCGTCAGTGCTGCCGTAATCCCGGCCAGACCACCGCCAATAATCAAGGCTGCGTGATTGACGGGAAGCTGACCGGGCTTCAGAGGTTTTAAATAGTGCGCCTTGGCTACAGACATTCTGACCAGATCCTTGGCTTTTTGCGTTGCCGCTTCCGGTTCATGCATATGAACCCAGGAATCCTGATCGCGGATGTTGGCCATCTCAAACAGGTATCTGTTCAAACCGGCCTTTTCGCAATTTTCCTGAAACAGGCCCTCATGGGTACGCGGAGAGCAGGAAGCCACGACTACCCTCGTCAAATTATGCTCCTTGATGACTTCCGCCATCTTGACCGCCGTATCCTGCGAACAGGTGAAGAGATTGTCCGCAGCATAAACAACCGACGGCAGGGTTGCCGCATAATCCCTGACGGAGGGAACATCGACGACACCGCCGATATTGATGCCGCAATGGCAGACAAAAACACCGGTGCGTACTGCCTGGCCGCGCAAATCCTTTTCCTCGGGCAACTCCTCGGCGATCGTCAGCGTGCCGCGCTGGGCGGTCAGCAGACCTTCCGCACAGGCGGCGGCGGCGCTCGCTTCCATGACCGTCTCGGGAATGTCCTTGGGCCCACCGAAAGCGCCGCAGACAAAGACGCCGGGGCGCGACGTCTGCACCGGGTTTTCCAGGGTGGTTTTGCAGAAACCGTGCTTTTCCAGTTCTATGCCCAGGCTGGCGGAGAGTTTATTGGCTTCTTGGGGCGGCGTGAGTCCGACGGAAAGAACGACCATGTCAAATTCTTCTTCCACCAGTGTGCCGTCGGGTTTTACGTAAGTGATCAGCAAATTGTTCGTCTGCTGTAATTCTTTAATAACCGAAGGCATCGAACGGATGTAACGGATGCCGTATTCGTCTTGGGCACGATTGACAAAGCGATCAAAATCCTTGCCGTGGGCGCGAATATCCATGTAGAAAATGGTAGCATCCAGTCCATTGGCGTGTTCCTTGCCGATAATCGCTTCCTTCGTCGCGTACATGCAACATACAGAAGAGCACCAACTGTTGTTGCAGGAGGTGTCGCGGGAACCGACGCACTGAATGAAGGCGATCTTTCTGGGCTCTTTGCCGTCGGAAATTCTCTGCACATGCCCGAAGAAGGGGCCGGAAGCGGAAAGAATCCGTTCAAACTGAATGCTGGAGACCACATTTTTATAAATGCCGTAGCCGTATTCACCACGCAGCCGGGCGTCGAAAATCTCAAAACCCGGGGAAGCAATAACGGCGCCGACATCAATTGTTTCTTCTTCAAAAATCATATCATGGTCAATTGCCTTGGCGAGACAGGCATCAACGCACTGATAACATTCCGAACAGATGCCGCAGGAAAGACACCGCGCCGCTTCAGCTTTGGCCTGCTCTTCGGTGAAACCAAGGCCGACCTCATCAAAATTTGATTTCCTTTTCTTGACCTCCATCAGGGGATACTCAACGCGTTTGACTTTTTTGACCATGCTGTTGTCGGCATGATCTGCCAGGCCTTTTGTCCAGTCATGGGCGCGTCCCGCCCCGAGGTCCCCGCCACTCAGATAACGACTAATGGAAATCGCCGCCTGTTTTCCGGCATAAATAGCTTTGACAGCCGTTGCAGGTCCGGTTGTAACGTCTCCGCCCGCAAAAATTCCCGGCACGCTGGTTGCGAAGGTTACGGCATCCGCGTCAATGTTATTCCATTTATTAATGGTTATGCCGCTCTTGTTGCCGATGAAGGATAGTTCGTTGGCCTGGCCGATTGCCGGGACAACAGCATCAACTTCCAAAGAAAACTCCGAACCTTTGATGGGCACGGGCCGACGTCTCCCGCTGGCATCGGGTTCGCCCAGTTCCATGCGGAGACATTCAACGGCGGTGACTCGTCCGTTATTGCCGATAATCCGTACCGGCGCCGCCAGAAATTGCATCTCAATTCCTTCTTCCAGCGCCTCTTCGATTTCATCGGGGGCTGCGGGCATTTCGGCCCTTGTCCGGCGGTAAAGAATGAAGACGTCCCTGGAGCCGGTGCGAATTGCCGTGCGGACTGCATCCATTGCAACATTTCCGCCTCCGACTACCGCAACACGGTTACCCAGGAATACTTTGTCGCCGAGATTAACCCTCTTCAGGTAATCTATGCCGTGAATAACCCCTTCCAAATCCTCGCCGGGAATGTCGAGTTTGGAGCTGATATGCGAACCGCAGCCGATGAATACGGCATCATGGCTATTTTTAAGTTCAGCAAGCGTGACATCTATGCCGACACGGGTATTCAATTTAATTTTAACGCCCAGATCCTCTATGATTCTGATTTCGGCGTTGAGGATATTTTTCGGGAGACGATATTCAGGGATGCCGACTGCCAGCCAGCCTCCCGCTACCGGAAGTGCTTCAAAGACTTCAATGTCATAACCTTCGATGGCCAGGTAATAGGCGGCGGTAAGACCGGCTGGGCCGGCGCCGACAATCGCCACCTTCTTGTTTTTCTTTTCCGCTATTTCGGGAATAAATTTGGAGGCATCGTTCAAATCCAGATCGGCAACAAACCGCTTCAAGTGCATAATATCAACAGGTTGCTCGACCTCGCCCCTTTTACAGGCTGTTTCACAGGGATGGTTACAGACGCGGCCGCAAACCGAGGGGAACGGATTATCATTTTTAATGAGTTTCAGCGCTTCGCGGTATTTACCGGCGGCAATGAGAGCTATATAGCCCTGCACGCTGATATGTGCGGGGCAAGCGGCTTTACAGGGAGAAGTTCCAAGTTTATCAATGGCAAAGGCACTGGGAATCGCCTGGGGGAAATGGCGGTAAATCGCCTTTCGTTCACTTAAATCACCATTAAACCCGGACAAAACGGAAACCGGGCAGACATTGGCGCAATCACCGCAACCGGTGCATTTATCGAGATTAACAAAGCGCGGGGCGCGAGTCATTTTTATTTTAAAGTGCCCCGGTTCGCCCTCGACTGTTTCCACCGTGCGCCGCGTCATTATCTCGACATTAGGATGGCGGCCTACTTCCACCAGTTTGGGCGACAATATGCAGGCGGAACAGTCATTTGTCGGGAAAGTTTTATCGAGCTGCGCCATTACGCCGCCGACACTGATCCCGTTTTCCACCAGGTAAACTTTTATTCCCGAATTCGCTAAATCGAGGGAAGCCTGAATACCGGCGATCCCCGAACCGACCACCATTACCGCGCCTACTTCTTCGTTATCTTTCAGCACTGATCTACGCCTCGTTGATTTTTTTAATAAACGCCATGGCAAAAAATATCTGATAAAATGACAGACCTACCAGGATTTTTTAAACATAATTAAACTGCCCTGTCAAGCGCAGTTTACACTCGGACACGGCAACGCGTTGAATTGTTTATCGGGCAGAACAGATTTACCGGATAGTAGGGGCGCGGCATGCCGTGCCCCTACTATCCGGTTTTCGCCAGTGACAGTCTGCCCGCCCACCTGCTTAGCAGTACCTCTCTGAGTTCAGAGTGATCCGGGTCTGTCAGACGCGGATCGTCATTCACAACCGAAAAGGCATCGTCCTTCGCCTCACCCAGAATTCTGCCGTCCCGCGCGATATTGGCAATCCGGAAATCGGGAAGGCCGGATTGTCTGGTTCCCAGGAACTCACCCGGTCCCCGTATCGCCAGATCCTCTTCGGCAATCCGAAAGCCGTCACTCGTTTCCTCCATGATGCGCAATCTTTTACGGGCATCCTGGGAGGAGGGCTTTTGCACGAGCAGAATACAATAAGATGGCGCCTCCCCCCGTCCGACGCGGCCCCTCAACTGGTGAAGCTGGGAAAGTCCGAAACGCTCCGCGTGTTCTATCACCATCAGCGACGCGGCGGGAATGTCTATCCCGACCTCAATGACCGTTGTCGCAACGAGAATATTTATTTTCCTTCCCACAAAGTCGTTCATAACCTGATCTTTTTCTTTCCCTTTCATCCGGCCATGCACAAGACCGATTTTCAGATCGGGAAAAACATCCTTCTGTAGGTGTTCCGCCATGCGGACGGCATCCTTCAAATCCAGATTTTCCGAAGCCTCTACAAGGGGATAGACAATGAAAACCTGATTGCCTTTTTCAACCTCACGACGGATAGCTCCATAAACACGCGCCCGTTGCGACTCCGAAAAAACATTCGTCAGTGTTGGTTGCTTTCCGGGGGGCATTTCATCGATAACCGAGACGTCAAGATCGCCATACACCGTCATTGCCAGGGTGCGGGGAATGGGGGTCGCGGTCATGACCAGAACATCGGGGATTTGCCCCTTTTTGCGGAGGGCCGCCCTTTGAACGACGCCGAAGCGGTGTTGTTCATCGATCACAACCAGCCCCAACCTTTCGAAAATAACCTTTCCCTGAATCAGTGCGTGCGTCCCTACCACAAGTCCAACCTGTCCGTTCTCTATCTTCCCCAGAACCTCCGCCTTTTGGGGTGTCGATAAATTACCAATCAGCAGTTCGCATGTGATTCCAATTCTGTCCAGCAGTTTCGATATATTTCGGAAGTGCTGTCCGGCAAGTATTTCGGTGGGGGCCATAATTGCCGCCTGATATCCGTTCGCGCAGGCAACGACGGTTGCGGCGGTCGCAACGATTGTTTTTCCGGAACCGACATCTCCCTGCAAAAGCCTGTTCATAGGCATTGGAGAGGCCATGTCCCGCCGAATTTCCTCAATCGTCCGACTTTGGGCGCCGGTAAGAGAAAACGGGAGGATACTGTGGAACGTGCGCAACATCTCCGGATCGATATCAAAAGCGATTCCCTTTTCCAAAAGCTGTCCTTTTTTTCTCAAGGCCATCCCCAGTTGAAAAAAGAAGAACTCATCGTAGATAAGTCGTCGGTGGGCCTCCGAGTGCATCTGCTGGCAGGGATCGATATTCTGATCATTATCGGGGAAATGCACCATCCGCAAAGCTTTGTGAAATTCCATCAGGGAACGGCTTTTGAGTATTTTTTCAGGAATAGGGCTTTTCAGGAGGGGCGCAAAGTCGCGCACCGTTTTCCACATTATCCGGCGAATGGTTTTTTGGGGGAGCCCTGCCGTTTCGGAATAGATCGGGACAATTCTGTTGAAGTGAAGAAGCTGATCCTCGCTGTCGTTGAGAATTTCAAACTCAGGATGGATTATTTCCCTTTCAAAAGGAAACCCGACAATCTCGCCGGCGAGAATTACGCGTGCATCCGGCTTGAAGGCATTACGCAGAAAAAGTTCCTGTCCTTTAAACCATTTAGCCTTGATAACCCCCGAGGAGTCCTCAATAGCCGCTTCAAATACCTTTTTTCTGCCGTAGAAACGCAGCTCGGCATGCGCGACCCTGCCTATGACAATCTGCCTTACGCCAGGGACGGTTTCCGCGATCAAGGAAATATGCCTGCGGTCTTCGTAGCGGCGGGGAAGAAAATAGAGGAGATCTTCAACAGTTTTTATATCTTTGCGGGCGAAAAGAGAGGCTATCCTCGGCCCCACCCCGGGGATAAAATTAATAGGGCCGGAAAGTGCGTTCTGCGTTCGCGCCGCCCCCTCCCCTTTTCCGTCACTTTTACTATCGGCGACCGTTTGCAGAATACTTTTCAACCCGGCAAGAGAGTTGACCGCCGAATTTATACGCTCCTTTTTTTCTTCAGGAGTCAACCCGTCATAAGCGGAGAAAAACCCCGAAAGTTCAGTGATGTGGCGATCTACATCCTTTATCTGGGAAAGTTTATTACTTTTGGTCTTGATAATTCCCCGGAACTGCTCCAAAAGCGCTGTCATCACCTCGTCAAGGTTTTTGATCAGCGACAGACGACTGTAAGAGTTCCACTCTGCAAAAAAAAGCGGAGCCTCCATTTTTTCGACTATTTTTAACAGTGATTCCATCTTTGACCTTGGCCGCGGGGATATGGAACGTTACAGCGATAACTGTCATAAACGTTAGTTTTTCTAACAGATTCTGCATTTCGTGACAAGTAAATAATTGACTTTATGGTAAAGCTAAGCTAATAAACACCGGGCCATTGGAGAGCTTTGTAGAACCATCTCTTATTGCTGCCCCGGTGGAGGTTTGGGCCTGGAACATTATGATCTGTAATAACATATTAATGACCTTTGAGGAGAAAATTTGAATGCCAGACAAGATTACCTACAGGAAATCAGGTGTTGATATTGATGCGGGAAATTCCTTCGTGGAGAGGATAAAACCTCTGATAAAAAACACCGCCCGGAGGGAAATGATTAGTGGAATTGGAGGTTTCGGCGGACTTTTTCACCTTGACACGGGAAAAATAAAAGACCCCCTTCTTGTCTCTTCCACGGACGGTGTCGGAACCAAGCTCAAGATCGCGCAGTTGATGGACAAGCATGATACGGTAGGAATCGACCTTGTGGCAATGTCGGTAAACGATATCATTGTCCAGGGAGCCGAGCCGCTCTTCTTTCTCGACTACATAGCAACCGGCAAACTGGATGTCGATAAAGGCGTTAAAATTGTCGAAGGAATCGTCAAGGGCTGTCAGGAAGCAGGCTGCTGCCTGCTCGGCGGGGAAACGGCGGAGATGCCGGGGTTCTACCCCAACGGCGAGTATGATCTCGCCGGTTTTTGCGTCGGTGTAGTCGAAGCTGATAAACTGATCGATGGCTCCGAAATCCGCGTCGGCGACCGGATTATAGGGATAGCTTCATCCGGGTTGCATAGCAATGGCTTTTCGCTGGTCCGCCATGCCCTCTTCGACGAGGGGAAGCTAAAACCAGACGATAAAATTGCCGGTTTCGACCAGGTATTGGGGCTGGAGCTCCTCAGGCCAACCAAAATTTACGTAAAACCGGTTCTTAACATTATTAAAAATTTTAATATCCACGGAATTGTGCATATTACCGGAGGGGGCTTTACGGAAAACATACCCCGTATTACCCCTGCCCAGTGCTGCAGCCTGATCCGCAGGGATAGCTGGCCTGTCCTGCCGATTTTTGATTTAATCCGCGATATTGGCAAGATTGACGGTGATGAGATGTTTCGGGTGTTCAACATGGGGATCGGGATGATTCTGATTGTGGCAAAAAATGATGAAGCGGAGATTATCGACCGCCTTGGTAAAATGGGTGAAAACTCCTACGCCCTTGGAACAATCGAAATGAGAGGGAATGATGAGCGAGCAGTTTCCTTTATCTGACAATCATGGAAACAGGCGGACAAATCGAAAGATAACGCTCGGCGTTCTTGTTTCGGGAAATGGATCGAATCTCCAGTCCCTTATAGAACATATAGAAAATGAAAAGCTCGACGCGCAAATAAGTGTTGTAATCAGCAACAATCAAGACGCCTACGCCCTGGAGAGGTGCAGAAAACATAATATCCCCACGGCTGTAGTCGATCATCGTCGCTTTCACGTCAGAGAGGATTTTGACAGGCGGATGATAGAAATCCTCAACGCCGCCGGAGTGGAGCTTGTTGTGATGGCCGGGTTCATGCGGATACTGACTCCCGCCTTTTTCCGCGCCTTCCCGATGAAAATAATCAATATCCACCCGGCCCTCCTTCCCTCTTTCCCGGGACTCCATGTCCAGCAGAAGGCAGTAGCTTATGGGGTCAAATTTTCCGGATGTACCGTTCATTTTGCCGATGAAGGCGTAGATTCCGGACCTGTCATTATCCAGGCTGTCGTTCCGGTTTATGACGATGATGACGGGGAAAGCCTCTCCAAACGTATTTTGAAGGAGGAGCATCGTGTATATCCCCAGGCCATCCAGTATTACGCAGAAGGCAGAATAGAGATCACCGGTCGCAAGGTGCACATTCTGAACTCCGTCCGGAGTGAGCATACAGCCCTTATCAACCCGCCTTTGACAATAACTTGAAGGAGGTTCCAGGCATGAAAACGAAGTTTAATGTTCACAAAACGGAGTTTAATGTTCATAAAACGAAGCTTAATGTTCATAAAACGAATATCAGTTATGATTTTACAATACATTCTCTTGGGGAATGCACTATCCCGTCTCCCGTCACTGTCAGTTACTTTGTCCCCGAAACAAGGAAATTGCTTTTCAATGCCTATCTTGACGAGTATGACTCCCTGAAATCGCCGGAGGGGTTGCCGCTTTCCTTTGAGATGGCAGGACCACGGAAGAAGATATATTTTGATCCCTCCAAGACAAAAGCCGCAATAGTTACCTGCGGCGGACTTTGCCCCGGCATAAACGATGTTATCCGCTCGCTGACAATGGAACTTTACTATCGCTACGGGGTTCAAAATGTTGTGGGAATAAAATACGGATTTCAGGGACTTATTCATAAATATGGCCATCCGACAATTCAACTCACACCCGATGTTGTAAAAGACATAAACAACCTCGGGGGCTCTATTCTCTCCTCTTCCCGGGGACGGCAGGATGTAAACGAGATGGTGGATGCCCTCAAAAGGATGAACATTGATCTGCTCTTCACAATAGGAGGCGACGGAACAATCAGGGGGACTGACGGTATAACCGAAGAGATCTCGAAGCGCGGCCTCAATATTGGGGTTATCGGGATACCTAAAACAATAGACAACGACCTTAACCTGATACAACAATCTTTCGGTTTCGATACCGCCGTTTCCGAATCGGTCAAGGCTATTCAGTGTGCCCATGTTGAGGCTAAAGGGGCGCCCAATGGGATCGGATTGGTCAAGATCATGGGTAGAGAAGCAGGCCATATCGCCGCCGGCGCCGCCCTGGCACAGAATGATGTCAATTTTGTACTGATTCCTGAGGTGCCCTTTGATCTGGAAGGCGAAAAGGGTCTCTTGCGGGCAATTGAAAAACAGCTTGAAGAAAGCGCCCATTGCGTTATCCTTGTCGCCGAGGGCGCCGGACAGGAACTTATGCGCGGTGAGGAAGGAAAAATTGAGACCGACGACTTCGGTAGCCTTAGTCAGGGAGCTACCTGCACATATCCTGCTGTCTGCAGATATCCCGCCAACCGGCCCAAAATTGAAACGGACGCCTCCGGCAATCCTCGGTTGTTTGACATCGGCGCCTTTCTCAAAAGAGCGATCCAGGATTACTTCGCAAAATCAGGAAAAGAGGTAAATCTGAAATATATCGACCCCAGCTATATGATCCGCAGCGTTCCGTCAAACGCCAGCGACAGCCGCTACTGTGGAGCCCTCGGGCAATACGCTGTTCACGCCGGTATGGCCGGAAAAACGGGGATGATTGTCGGCCTGGTGAAGAATGAATACGTCCATATTCCCCTCCAGATGATAGGTTCCGGCACGCAGCTCGATCCGCATGGAAATATCTGGATGAGGGTACTGGAAGCTACCGGCCAGCCTCCTTCCCTGAAGAATGATTAAAAAACGCTTGCAATTATGGCAAATATGATTTAGGAGTCCGCAACATTTCAAAGAGGAGTCTGGATATGTCAAGAGTTTGTGCAGTATGTGGAAAGAAGTCGTTGAAGGGCCATAAGGTAAGCCATGCCAACAACAAGCATTCCAAGGTATGGCAACCAAACCTCCAGAAGATCCGCTGTGTTGACGATAAATCGGGAGGGGTCAAGCAGGTTAAGGTTTGTACCCGCTGCATCCGGTCCGGTTTCGTCAAAAAGGTTGTCTAAGAATATTGTTCAAGAGCCAGAAGGGGCCGGGGAAACTTGATTAGTTAGTTGCCCCGGCCTTCCTTGCTTATCTCGCCTGTATGTTTATTATCCTTATTTCTATCGGAGCAAGATGTCCGTTCATGATTTTCCGACAACCCGCTGGCATTTGCGGGAAGAGAACAGGGAAGCCGAGGTGTTGTTGGCCCGGAATCTGGGTATAAGCCCGATCGTTTCCAGGATCATTATCAATCGTGAAATCGGCTCTGCTGATGAAATAAGGCATTACCTCGCCCCTTCCCTTCATGATCTCCATAATCCCCTCTTGATGCGGGACATGAAGAAGGCCGTTGAGCGGCTTATCGCCGCTTTGCACCAAAACAAAAAAATTGTTGTTTATGGCGATTATGACGCGGACGGGATAACCTCGGTCGTTGTGCTTTTGCGTTTTATCAAGGAAATTCATGGTAATGCAATCTTCTACATACCAGATAGGGTGTCGGAGGGCTATGGGCTAAACTCTGCCGCCGTGAAACGATTCCATTCCGAGGGAGTGGGACTTATTGTTACCGTTGATTGCGGCATGGCAAATCATGAAGAAATATCGCTCGCCAAGCAACTGGGAATCGATGTTATTGTCCTCGATCACCATGAGCCTTCGGAATCACTGCCTCCGGCAGACGCAATCGTCAACCCGAAGCGCTCTGATTGCAGTTTCCCCTTCAAGCAACTGGCCGCTGTCGGCATTGTCTTTAATTTTCTTATTGCCCTGCGCGGCGCCCTGCGCAGTGAGGGATTCTGGAGCAACGGCAATTGCCCTAATCTGCGGGACTATCTCGATCTTGTTGCCTTGGGAACCATCGGTGATGTTGTGCCTCTTATCGATGAAAACCGGATATTCGCCAAAATCGGCATGGAGCTGATATCGCAGGATACAAGAATGGGAATACGGGCGCTGAAAATGGTCTGTGGACTGGAGGGAAAGACGGTAGAGGCAAGCAGGGCATCATTTACCCTCATCCCCCGGATAAATGCGGCGGGAAGGATTGCCTCCGCGGGTTATGCGGTCGAACTTCTGCTTTCCGAATTTTCGGAAGAGGCCTGGAATCTCGCGCAAAAGCTTGAAGGTTTTAACAAAAAAAGACAGTCCATGGAACGAGCCATCTTCTCTCAACTGCTGGAAACAATTTCAAAGGCAGCAACTTCTGGAGATAAGGAACCGATGGTTTTCTCCTCACCGGACTGGCATCCTGGGGTTATTGGAATTGTCGCCTCTAAACTGGCGGACCGTTTCGGTCGGCCAGCCATACTTATCAGCATCAAAGATGGATTAGGAAAGGGATCAGGCCGCAGCGGCGTCGATTTCAATCTGTTCGAGGGGATAAAACGCTGCGAATCACACCTGCTTGCCTATGGAGGTCATCGTTATGCGGCGGGCATCCTGATCGAGGAAGAAAATATAGGCCCTTTTACGAAGCAGTTAAGTGAAATCATCAACGACGGTTATCCGGAACAGCTATTCACCAACTGCACCGCAATTGACGCTCAATGCCTTCTAACAGACATAAACCATGAATTGCTTACGCAAATTCACCTGCTGGCCCCGTTTGGAAACGGCAATCAGGAACCGGTCCTCTGTGCCAGAAACGTCAGTGTCTCCTCCCCCGGGATTGTCGGAAACAACCATTTAAAGATGCGCGTCAGTCATGAAGGCGTCTCCAGGGATTCCATATGGTTCAACAAGGGTCAATACCTTTCCGGAATCAACCATTCGCTGCTCGATATCGTCTTCACCCCGAAAACCAATGGCTGGAACAGTTCAGAAAGCATACAGTTGGTCATGAAGGATGCAAGGGCAGTTGTTTAGGCTGTAGGCTGCAGCCTGACGGTCTCTCTTTTTAAAGCCATCTTTTTCTGCGCCGGTAGGATTTTACGTCGTCATAAGATTTGGCATCTCCGGTTACCGACATTCCCAGATAGAATTCCTTGATGTCCGGGTTTTCACGGACGTCCGCCGCGGAGCCCTCCATAACAATCTTGCCGTTTTCCATTACATAGCCATAATGGGCAATCTGAAGCGCCATCTGGGCATTTTGCTCGACAAGGATGATAGTGGTTCCCTCATCTTCGTTTATCCTTTTGATTATGCCGAAAATTTCCCGCACGAGGATCGGCGCCAGACCAAGGGAGGGCTCGTCGAGAAGAAGCAATTCGGGATGGGCCATCAGCCCCCGTCCGATGACGAGCATCTGTAATTCACCGCCGCTGCAGTAACCGGCCAGTCTTTTGCGCATTGTACCTAAGGCCGGAAAATATTTATAAACCTTGTCAAGGTCTTCCTGATACGGTTTCCCTGCCCTTGTCGCCGTTCCCACTCGCAGGTTCTCCTCTATGGTCAGGTATTTAAACGGCTGACGTCCTTCGAGAACCTGAATAATGCCGTTCCTTGTTATCTCCTCTGGAGATTTGTTATGCATCTGGAGACCTTTATAGACGATAGCCCCTTCCGTTACCATACCGTTTTCCGGTTTCAGAAGTCCCGATATGGCCTTCAAGGTTGTCGTCTTGCCTGCCCCGTTACTGCCCAGCAAAGAAACAATCTGACCCCTCTCAACCGACAGGGAAACGCCTTTCAGTACCTGGATTACGTCCGAATAAACAACCGAGATATTATTAAGCTGCAACAATTTTTGTTCCATGGATGAAACCTTCAGTAAGGGAAAGGCCAGAGACGGAAGTTGGAACGGACTATCCGCCACACCTCCGCTAATCCGCGCGGTTCAAACAGAATAAAGAGAACAATGGCAACCCCGTAAAAAAACTCCCGCAGAGGCGCCAGACTCAAACCCAAATGCGTGACAATTGCGCTGTTCATCAGGGAATCCGTCATAAAGCGCAACACTTCGTTAAGCACAGTGATGAAAACGGCCCCAAAAATTGAACCGGAGATACTTCCCATGCCGCCGATTATCACCATCGCCAGGTATTCTACCGAAAGCGAGAGATTAAATGGTTCCGTTGTGATGCTGCCCATATAGTACGCCCAGAGAGCGCCGGCAAAACCGGCGTAAAAAGAGCTGACGGCAAAGGCAAACACCTTGTAAGGAAAGATGGGTATCCCCATCCCTTCCGCTGCCCGGTCGTTATCCCTGATCGCAATCCATGCCCTCCCGAAGCGGGTGCGTACCAAGTTGACGGCAATCCAGGTCATTAAAATAAGCAGTGGAAAAATTATGTAATAAAAAGGCACATCGCCCATGACCGTGAATCCCGCAAACGAGGGCATCGGCAAAGTGATGCCCATAGTCCCCTTTGTCATAAATTCCCAGTGGATAAGGACATATTCGATTATGAACTGACCTGCCAGGGTGGCGATTGTAAGATAGAGCCCTTTGAGTCGTCCGGACGGCACGCCAAAAATCATGCCGACCCCGGCGGTGATCAACCCGGCAGCGGGAATGGTTATAAATATAGGAAGATGGAGCCTGGTCGCAAGAATCGCCCCGGCGTAGGCGCCAACCCCGAAGAATGCCCCATGGCCAAGCGATATCTGCCCGGTAAAGCCGGTCAGAAGATTCAGTCCAATAACTGAAATCGCCGCGATTCCCGTTATATTCATAACATAAATGATGTACGGGCTGATCGGCAGCAGCGGCACCAACAGGAGAATGAGAACACCGACCACGGCCCATATCCTGCCGAAATCTGTGGAAAAGATGGTAAGCTCCCGGCTATAGGACTCGTTGAAGTTGCCGCATGGATGTAATTGGATTTTCTTCATCTTTTTTTAAACCCGTTCTATTTCTTTTAAACCGAACAAACCGTATGGCTTGATCAGCAGAATGAACACCAGGATGATATAAGGCACGACATCGCGCAGTGACGGGGAGATATACCCCCCGGTAAACGTCTCCAACAGGCCGATAATCAGACCGCCGACGATCGCACCTCCGATGCTGTCGAGCCCGCCAAGAATTATCACCGGAAACACCTTCAAACCCAAAGCTGACAGATCATGAACATTGACCCCATTGATAATCCCCAGAATCACGCCGCTCATTCCGGCCACAAGGGCGGCTATTGCCCAGGAGAGGGCAAAAACCTGTCGTACATTGACGCCAAGGGAAAGGGCAGCCCGCTGGTTATCGGCTACCGAGCGCATGTAAATTCCCTGGGAGGAAAATTTAAAAAAAAGCCCGAAAAGTATCAAAAAGAAGATGCCTATTCCAAAAGTTGCCACATAAACAGGCGGGATGCTGACCACTCCCCAATAAATACCCATCGATTCCGGAAGAAAATTCGGGTATGTGTAGAGTCCCCCGCTCCAGATGAGCAGAATCAAACCTTTGAACATTGCCGCCAGTCCAACCGTCAGCATGATGACAAAGATTAGTTTCTCGCCGATCAACGACCGGAGAAAAATCCTTTCAATCAGTATTCCGGTGATAAAACATGCAATAAGCGTAAAGATAAACGCGAAAATGACAGGTAGCTTTAAAACTGTGATGAAAATCAGAAAAAAATAACCGCCGAGCGCCAGCAATTCACCATGGGCAAAGTTCAAAACGCTTGATGATTTAAAAATCATTACAAAACCCATTGCGGAAAGTCCATAGACAAAACCAACTGAAAGCCCTCCGATCAGAAGCTGCAAAAAAAACCCCACCTTACACCTCCCTAAACGTGCAGTTACTTGAAAATGATAGTTCCTGTAATCCTCTCAATCGGGTAGTCGGAACTGATTGTTACAAAGCGATTATAACACGGACGATTGTTTCTATCTCGCCTACCTGTCCATCTCGATAGCGTACCTTTCCCTTGATCGGAATCTCGCTTTCACCGGTGTACATACCCTCTATCAGACGGTTGTATGATTCACTGACAAAGTGGCGGCGAACCTTGCCGGTTCTGGTCAATTCCTCGTCATCGGCATCGAGCAGCTTGTAGAGGAGGATGAACTTGTTGATTTTCATGACATCCGGCAGTTGCTTATTAACAGTGCGCACTTCCGATAGAATCAACTCTTCCACCGGGGGTTGCTGGGAAAGATCTATATAAGTGGTGTAGGGGATCATCCTCTTTTCCGCCCAGCTCCCGGTGTTGCCGAGATCTATGTTTATCAGCGCCGTCAGGAACGGACGTCCCTCGCCGAAGATGACAGCCTCTTTGATAAAGGGACTGAATTTCAGCCTTGTCTCGATGAAATCAGGGGAAAAGGCCTCTCCGCTTTTGTTGCGGATAACCTCCTCCCTGCGACCGATGATCAGCAGATGACCATCCTTATCCAGATAACCGGCATCACCGGACCGCAGCCATCCATCCGAGAAGGCCGCCTCGGTCGCTTTCTCATTCTGATAATATCCCTGAAAGACGGAGTCGCTGCGAATGAGCACCTCCTGGTTTTCATCAATTTTTATCTCGAACCCGGGCAACGGTTTGCCAACGGTTTCCGGTTTTACCTCGTCATCCGGCTGAATCTGAAAAACCCCACCGGACTCAGTCAAACCATAGCCCTGTTTTAAATTAAGTCCGAAGGAGCGGAAAAAGGTAATAACCTCCGGGCTTATCGGATGTCCGCCTGTATAGGCGCCGAAAAAGTTCGCACACCCCATTCGATCAAGAAGACGACGATAAACTATGATAGTGGAGAGTTTGTGAAGAAAACTTAGGAGCAACGATGGTTTTTTCTTCTGGATACGGCAGGTCTCCATCAAGCGCCCCACCCGTACTGCCTGATCGAAAAAATAACGCTTGATGAAACCGGCATCCCCCATCTTGACACGAATCTTTGATGCCATGTCCTCCCAGAAACGCGACGCTGTTATAATTCGGGACGGCCCTATCTCACGGAAATCTTCCATCACGGTTTCCGGCATTTCCGGGAAATTCATCGTCATTCCCGAGTAAAGAGCGACCCCAAAGGCCCACATCTGATCGACAATCCAGGCCGTTGGCGACATTGAAAGCCAGTTTTCACCTGGTTTTATGTCTGTCGCCCTGGTCCACATTTTTCCGATTGTAATGATGTTCTGGTGAGACAGCATGGCCATCTTGGGAACGCCTGTTGTGCCGGATGTCTGGAGCATCAGGGCCGTTTCGTCACCCCTTCCTTTTATTAGCTCTCCATAAAAAAGTTCCGAACGCTCGCTATCTATTTCTTCCCCTTTTGCAAGCAAATCACGGAAGGAAATAATCCACGGATTATCCTTGTAGAGACGCATTCCCGTAGGATCGATGTAAATAATACTTTTGACATGGTCCAACTTATCGCGGCTTTCCAGGAGTTTGTCAACCTGTTCCTGGTTTTCTACAAAAACAAAGGACGTGCTGACTCGGTTCAAGGCGGTAACAAGTTCTGCGGCAACCGCCGAAGTGAACAGATTCAGACTTATCCCTCCTACCGCCTGCGTTCCCATTTCGGCAAAAAGCCATTCGGAGTGGTTATCCATGATGAGTCCTACCACCTCACCCCGCTTAAGGCCGATCGCGAGCAAGCCGAGCCCAACTTTTTTAACGTAACCAAGGTAATCTTTCCAGCTATAAACGTCCCAGATGCCGTAAGCTTTTTCCCTTATGGCGGCCTGTTCGCCAATAATACTTTCAGCCTGAGACGCCAATAGCTGCGGTATGGTTCCCTGAAAACCGGTATTATGTTCGTCGCTGTCGAAGCTCAAAAATCTTCCCCTTTCAGAGAATTTTATCATCCCCGAGGTATGCCTTGATCACCTCCGGGTGTTTGACAATTTCATCGGGAGTTCCCTCTGCCAGTTTTTCTCCAAAATTGAGAACGGCAATTCTGCTGGCAATGCTCATGACAATTGCCATGTCGTGTTCGACCAGAATCATGGTTTGTCCCCAAGCCCTGTTAAGTTCGAGAAGAAAACGGACCATATCCTCTTTCTCCTCGAGATTCATCCCTGCAAACGGTTCGTCAAGCACCAGCAAATCAGGCTCAAGGGCAAGCGCCCGCCCCAGTTCGATTCGCTTCATCAATCCGTAAGGGAGTGAACCAACAGGTTTGTTACGGACGGACTGGATTTCCAAAAAATCAATGATCTCTTCCAAAATGCGACGGTGGGCAATCTCCTCTTGCCTTACCGACTTCAAAAAGAAGCAGGCGGCTAAAAACCCATAATGGTAGTGGATATGCCTGGCAAGAAAAAGATTGGAAATAACGGTCATCCCGGGAAAGAGCTCAATGTTTTGAAAGGTCCTGCCTATCCCTATTTCCACCAGCTTATGGGGATGCAAATTTTCTATTTGCCTTCCGTTAAATAGTATCTTGCCTGACTCTGCATGATAGAAGCCTGTAAGGCAATTCATCAGGCTGGTCTTTCCTGCGCCGTTGGGACCTATGACGGCGAAGAGCTCGCCGCTCTTCACCGTCAAATCAACATTTGTCAGCGCCCTGACGCCTCCAAAAGAAAGGGACAGCCCCCTGATCTCAACATCCGCAGGTCTTCTGGCTTTATTTTTGTTTTCGTAAATGGACGGCTGTCCTCTAAAAGCCTTCATCTGTCTCTTGTCCCCTCCCGTTTCGCCTGTTTCTAAATCATCCCTCAGGAGAATTGATGATCACCCTATGCTATCTAAGAAGTTTTATCTGTTCTTTTTCCGGAACGTAGAAGTTTGTCAAAGGCGTATAAGAACCATCTTCATTGACCGAAACCATACGTCCGCTCAAAAAGGGCTCGTGGTTGGATTTTGTATATGTGACAGGGGGAAGCAACCCTCCAAAATCTTCATTGCGGAAGGATTCCATCGCATCATTTATGGTTTTGCTGTTGACGGCTTTATATTTTTCATCCGCTCTCACCATCGCCCTCTCCATGATGCTGCCCATTACAACTCCAACCCAGTAGGAGGTATCGAATTTATCGACTGTTTTATATCGTTTTATCAGCTCCTGCATGAGCTCACTTCCCTTATTTTTATCGCTGGGAAGACAGCCGAAGAACTGCATTTTCAAACGGTTTCTGATCAGCCCCTGACCCATTTTGAAAAAATCAACATCGGTAGAGGTCCAAGTGCCAAAAAATGGAGGATTGTAATTGATTCGATCGGCGCTGCGTAGGGCGGCTATTATCGCCGTCGGCGTCAGCTGCATGAAAATATATTCTGCGCCGGCTTTTTGGAGGCGCAGCACTTCCGTTGAAAGATCAACCGTTTTGGGGGGAAATTCCTCAATTGCGACTATATTTACCTTCTTTTTGGCTGCATATTCCTTGGTTGGTTCATGTACCGAGCGCCCGTAGGCATTGTTATATGTGAGAAGCCCGACCTTGGGAGGTTCATTGCCTTTGTGAATAGCCAGGATATAATCAAGAACAATCTTGGGATCCAGACGGTAGCTGGCAAAAGGCAGGTACATGTATTCTATCGGCGCTTCAAGTATCTCCCATCCTGATGAGTAATTGATGGTGGGTATCTTGTAATTCTGAATGACCGGTTTGGCAGCAAGTCCTTCCCCTGTCGACCACGTGGCGATCATATCAACCTTGTCCTGGACAGCGAACTTTCTAACTGCAGCAACCGCCTCGGTAACCTTGTAAGCTGTATCAACGAGAATCATTTCAATTTTTTTGCCGTTAACGCCGCCTTTTTCTTCATTTACATAACGGAAATAATCCTGCTGTCCTTTAGCGTGATATTTTCCCCAGCTTGAAATCGGACCAGTCAAATTAATAGCTGCGCCGACCTTTATTGATTCCGAGAAACCCATCCCTGGCCAAAGAAAAGAAATGGAAAGTATGCTAACCAGAAACCCTTTTTTTAAAAAGTTCATGCTCAAACCCTCCTTGAATCGTAAAAAAAACTTCGTCAACGACAAACCGAATACGACGCGGGCAACTATTACCCTCTTCCACGGCTCTTCCTCACCCGAAAGCCAATACAAACTCATATTGTTAGAACTACATTTTGGAGGTTTTTGTGTTAGTGTTTCGTGGAACTGTAAAACATGAAATAGTGAATGTCAAGCAAATTTTTCCATTCATCAGAATACTGAATCTATTTATATGAAACGATTTTGATGCACATTGTGGGGCCACACTTCAGGAATCAACCGTTTGTCTGTTTCTGCCCTCGCTTACATTTTGAAAAGTCCTGCAGATTAAATCTGATAATTGAATAGGTGTAATAGGCCCTTTTTTATTATACCAATAATAGTTCCAATTGCACATTCCAAACAATAAAAAGGTAAGAACCGTCAATTCGTTTTTATCTCTTTCTCCATTACAACATTCGGTCAGAATATTGAAAGCCATCTTGTAATACTTACGCTCTTTTTTTAATATCTCGTTATAATATTTAGACGGTAGACAATGCGATTCATGCGTGAGGTTTTTAGCCTCGTTGGTATTTTTGCAAAATTGATCGATATGCCTTGAAACAAAATATTTGAGCTTCTCATTCCCCGTTTTTAATCTGCCGAGTTGGTCTTCCAAACCACCCAAGACCAAGTCCATGTGATTATTAAGGATAAAGTAGAGTACTTCTGGTTTACTTTTGAAATAATAATATATCCCGCCCTTGCTTATCTTGGCGGCATGGGCAATATCATCCATGGTTGTTTCCAGATAGCCTTTCCGGCTGAATAAGCTTGCGGCCACCTTGGAAATTTTAAGAGACATTTTTAAAACTTCGCTGTCCAATTTTTTCATACGTTTTGAATCAAAGAAATCCCTCCACATCGAGATTTTTTGGCAAATTAGGAAAAAAGCTCACGAACTTCTAACAGGTTTTGTTTTTCAACCCGCCATGCGCTCTTTTTTAACATTGGAAACAATATAATCAACAATTGATTTTGAAGTGCTTTGAGGGGTAAAAACTTCAGCCACACCTTTTGCCTTTAATTTTGGTATCTGTTGTTTCGGAATTGTTCCACCGCAAATGACGATAACGTCATTCATGTTTTTCTTTTTCAGCAGATCCATAAGATCTCCAACCTGACTATAATTGGAACCATGGCTACTTATCCCGATCACATCCACATCCTCTTGAATGGCCGCGTGAACAATCATTTCTGATGTCTGATAGGTTCCCAGATATAGAACTTCCATGCCTGCATCCCTGAGAAAAGAGGAAACAACCACACCACCAACAGTATGCTCGTCAAGCCCAATCATTGAAACAATAACCTTAATTATTTTTTTTTCATCCATAATCTTAACACCTTATCTTTCGATAGAATTTTTTCATATAGTGGGGGGGAAAGTCCTTTAGCCAAAATTAAAAGGGCAATCAATCATATTGAACGGGTCATAACTCAAACCCCGAGCCTTCCGAATCACTCCCATTACCTCGCCCGCCGTGGCATAGGCCTTTACGGCTTCAATAATGGACGGCATCAGATTGTATCTATCTTCCTTCTGTGCGTCCTTATAAAGTTGAAATAGGCTTTCTTCGATTAAAACTGTATTTCTTGTTTTTTTCCATTCCTCCATGCGTCTCGCTATTTTTTCCGAATCCTCAGCTTTAACTTCTTTGATGGGAATCTCGAATTCTTCTTCAGGCGGAATAACCAATTTGTTAACTCCGATGATCACTCGATCTCCGCTTTCCACCTCTCTTTGCCTTTCTCGCATCGCTGTCTCTACCATATTCTGAATATATCCCTTCTTTACAGCAGCAAACATCCCGCCCATATCCTCTATTTTGTCCCAGATCTTATAAGCTTCTTCCTCAATTTTGTTGGTAAGTGATTCAATAAAGTAAGATCCGGCAAGGGGATCCACCACATCCGCTACGCCGGTCTCGTCTGATATGATGTGTTGGGTGTTCAAAGACATCCTCGCAGCCAATTCCGAAGGTTCCGCATGTGCATTGTCCATGGTAGCATTGTCAATTGCAGTGCAGCCACCGATGACTCCGGCAAGGGTTTCTATGGTAGTCCTTACGATATTATTAAGTGGCTGCTGATAGGTCATTGTACGGCCGGATGTGTGAACCGCTATAAGAAGTTGGCACGACCTATCCTTTTTAGCTTTAAATTTCTCTTTCGCTAATTTTGCCCACATCCTCCTAAGCGCCCGCATTTTCGCAATCTCCTCAAAGAAACGTATTCCGATGCTTACAAGCTCATAGGGGAGGCTGGCAACATCATCAAAATCAAGCCCACGTTCATTAACTAACAAACCACATAGTTCGTTGAGCATTGCCATCTCGACTCCAAGGGCTTGGGCATCATTGAGGCCAGATTCCCGACAGTGTTGGCTTAGAAGAGCCGAACGTATTCTTATCCCATTTCGTATGGCATATTCCGAAGCATCGAGAAACAGCTTCCGATCTAGGTCTAAAGGTTGGCAGTCGCTTTGGCCAAAACAGTTGGCAAAAGGGTAAGACGTAGCAGCACCGTGGATTTCATTAAGATCCACTCCGTACTTTTGGCAATAAATAACAATATAGGCTAACTGCAATGGACCACAAGCGCACGTGCTCAGAAGCGTCACAGACTGGCCGGTCATGGGGATGCCATCCATAAGTTCCTCAAATTCCAGCAGGGAACCACCCGGCCATCCCAGGACACCGGCCTCTTTCCTTCCCATTGGATGATCAGCATCTATGGGCATAGCAAAAGTTCTGTCACAAATAACGCACATACCGCCCCTCTCACCCATTTCCCGGTATTTCTTAAGAACTCTGTTCGTTTCCACAGAACTACCCAACCCAGCGGTCATTCTCTGGGTCCAGAGCCGACTTCGGTATCCGTTTGGATGATACCCCCGGGTGTAAGGGTACACCCCGGGATCACCGAGATCCCTCTCGTAATCAAAACCCTCGATATCATCTGGCTTATATACAACCTTTATTGGGTGCCCGTAGTCCGTTTCTCGTTTCATTTTTCCCTCCTAATTTTCTCCGCAGTACGTATATGTTATTTACACGTTACTCGTCGTTCTCACAAGATGTTTCGCAGTAATGATATTCCAACCATCTGGTTTTAATCCGAACAGTCAGTTTACCCATTCCATATCTATTTCCCGTTGTCAAGCTTTTTTCTTAGTAGATGCCAGCAATACGTGATTTAAATCAGGGAATACAGGCTGAACATTCTCCTCCAACACCTCAGGATCAAAAAAATGACCACTCCTCCAATCTGGAATCCCTTGAGGAAATTCCAGTCATTACAAGAGCTCATTCCCTTCCGTTTATGTTATACTGGGGACCTCCGTATATTTTCTTTATCTTGTCCCTGTCTGGAGACTCATCCTCAGAAAGTGGAAAGTCACTGACAAATTCCACATATTGAGGCTTTTTAAATCTGGCGATACGTTCTCCCACAAAGTCAATTATTACCTGTGGTTCAAGCACGCGCCCCGCTTTTAATTGACAAACTGCTTTGATCCCTTCCTTCCATTTGGGATCCGGAACACCAAAGACCACAACCCGTTCAACATCTGGATGTTCCAGTATTACTTTTTCCACCTCGGCGGGATAGACGTTTTCCCCCCCTGGTTTGATGAGTTCCTTATCTGCCTTACGGCTTTCATACCATAGGAAGCCATCTTCATCGAACCGCCCTAAATCACCGGTGTGAAGCCAGCCATTACGGAAGGTTTGGGCATTATCATCAGGACAATTCCAGTACCCCTTAAACACCAGAGGTCCTCTTATGACCATTTCGCCTGTCTGGCCAACAGGTACTGGACGATCAGAAGTGTTGACAATCATGGTTTTAACCAGAGGAAGCATCCTGCCTGCCGATCCGGGTCGCTCATTGTAAAGGCAACAGCTGCAAAGAGAGGAAGTCTCTGTTTGACCATATCCGCAGCAGAAATACCCTCCGGTAACAATCTGGTACTTTTCTATCGTTTCTTTGGTGTCTAACCCGATAACAGTCTTAAGAGAGGTTATCTCTGCGCCTGTTTTTTCTTGATTATCCAGTATTTGCGAAAGCATGGGCGAAAACTCATACATTACCGAGACTTTTCTCTCCTCAATTAGCTTTGTCACCTTTGAGGCATCAAATTTACTAATGTTGACGTTGAGAGCACCGGTTTGAAAGACTAACATAGTAGAAAAGAGGCCAGCTATGTGAAAAAGGGGCAGGACGCTGAGCCCAACGTCCTGTGGTGTTAGCTTCAAAAAATAGGATAAATTCATTCCTGCAAGAAGGACATTATTGTGACTCAGTAAAGCACCTCTCGGGCTGCCGTTAACGGCAGCAGTATGTATGATTACGAAACCGTCATCTGAGGATACATCCGGCTGTTCAAAATTACCTTGGTTTCCCATTAAGGAATCAAAATCAGATAATTCATCGTTGTCCCGGCCAAGAGCGAAATATTTTTCCACTGAAGTAAGTCGATCCTTTAATCTCTGGATAATTGATTGAAAATCCTTGTCCACAAAAACAACCTTGGGCGCACAATCATTCAGATTGAAACAGACTTCCTCTGGGGAAAGTCTCCAATTGACAGGCAACATGATAGCCCCCAAGGCAGCCGCAGCGCCGTAAAGGAGGAAGTACTCGAGACTATTTTTCCCTAGCACACCAATTCGGTCTCCCCTTTTAACTCCAAATTGCTGCAACCCCGTGGCAAGACAGTCTACGTTATCCTTGACTTGTTGAAATGTTAATGTCCTACCATCATCAACTTCGATCCAAGCGTTTCTTTTATGGAAACACTTGGCATTTCGATCTATCATGTCATAAATGGTGAAATCATAAATCCCCATATAACCCTCCGGAAAAGAACTATAGTATGTTTCCATGGCAATGGGCGTTGAAATTGAGATTAATTATTGTCCCCTTTGGGGATTGGGAGAAAAAACCATCGCCTTCAGGCAAAGACGTTAGCATGCTTGCGGCACGAGATAACTACCGGAAGTCGAGCCAGACCGTTTACGCCATAAGACATTGCAGTGTCAGATTTGCCTTTTTACTGTTGGTCACTCCATCTCCCATAACGATCCCTGAGGACTCGATGCAGGATCTTTCCCGTCCCCGTGCGGGGCATCTCCTCCCCCTTTATGAAATCAACCGATTTGGGCCTCTTGTAGGCAGCAATTTTCCCGTTGGTAAAATCCCTGATCTCTTGGGCGAGACCATCGTCCGCTTTGTATCCATCGTTAAGAATTACTACTGCCTTTATGGCTTCACCCCATTTGTCATCGGGAACGCCTATAACGCAAACATCTTTAACTGCTTTGTGGCCACCAATAACATTCTCAACCTCAGATGGATACACATTTTCTCCACCTGTAATTATCATGTTTGCCTTTCTATCAACTAGGTAATAAAAGCCATCCCTGTCCCTCCTTCCCATATCGCCAGCTGACGACCATTCGCCCCTAAATGCGGCCTTGGTCTTTTCCGGCTCTTTCCAGTATTCCTTGAACATCATCGGGGTGCGATAAAAAATCTCACCAACCTCACCATCAGGAACCGGCTTTCCATCTTCATTCAATATTTTGATCCTATCGATACCAAAGTATTCTTTCCCTATTGACCCTAATTTTTCAAATTGGTATTCAGGCCTCAGTTGAGTAACCCCCCCCCCCTCCGTAGTGCCATAGGTTTCCCAGAGTTCGGCATTCTTAAAGTAGCTCATGATGGCCAGTTTCAAATCTTTCCTGGCTGGTGCGGAAGAGATTAAAAGCTGGCGAACAGACGAGACATCAATGCCCTTCTTCACTTCATCAGGTAATGCAAGAAGCGTAATATAGTGGGTAGGAACCAGCGATGTGAAGGTAATCTTGTATTTCTCAATGGTTTTTAATAGGTCTTCTGGATCGAAAGAGATCATATTGTAAACAAAAACAGGGGCGGTTTGTATCGTATATGGAAAAGAAAAATAGATGGAATTTACATGGCACATTGGCATAACTAAAGCCACCTTATCACTGGGAAGCACATTCTGGTTACTAATAGTCATGTAATACTGTGCAATATAGCTCTCATGGCTTTTTACTACACCCTTTGGGCGGCCGGTAGTTCCCGAAGTATACATAATTGTCCATATATCCGCGCTATCCACCATCACACCGGGCTCATCTGAAGATGATTTGGCTAACAACTCTTCAAAACCGACATATCCATCAGGAGGCGTCCCCGTGCCCAAATAAATATATGCATCAATAGCAATCGGCAACCTGTTCTTAATAGAATTAATAATCTCAACGAATGGTTCTTCTACAACTAACGCCTTACATTCCGAGTGGCTAATAACATATTCGATCTCAGCCTCCGCCAATCTGAACATGAGAGGAACCATTATCTGGCCGCCCTTAGCACTTCCAGCATAAATATCCATCCATTCGCCCCTGTTATAGGAAAGGATAGCAAATCGCTCTTGGTACCCAATTCCCATATCCGCCAATCCATTGGCCAAACGGCAAGCCCTTTGGTTCCATTCTTTGAAAGTATATCCCCGATATTTGTCCTGCCATCCAAGCTTATCAGGATAGTTATAGGCATTCATCTTAAGAATAGTCCCCGCATGCATCCATTTACTTTTTATCATTTTTATCTCCCTCTTCACTTTCATTATATTTTACACTGAATCACCCTTTGGAGCAGAGGATAAACTACATTGATTCCTTCTTGGTAGTTTGCTAATATGCTATACTGGAATGAAAATGAAAGGTGTGATAGGGACGCATCGTCCCTTCCCTCCGACACAGGTGTCAAATGATATTAACCGATCTTTAATATAATAGAGGCGGCCATATCACCAGCGGCACAGCCGGTAAATAGGCAATAACCGCCACCCAGAAGCACCGTCTCTTCTATCATTTCCATTATGACCCGAGCCCCAGTAGCGGCCTGAGGATGACCGTAGATCAGGGAGGTCCCATAGTTGTTCATCTTCATAACATCGATGCCCATCTTCTTTGCGAAGTTGACGTCGTTGGTGGCAAAAGGAAGATGACTCTTGATGGCCTTCATGTCTGTAATTTTCAGCCCGGCAATGGCAAGGGCCATCTCGGAGGCCGGTACGGGCGCTGCTGCCATGTACGTTGGTTTGAGCCGGGCAAAACCGTAGGACACAATCTTTATCTCGACTATTGGATCTGTGCTTAGTTCTTTGGCCCGATCCCTCGTTGCGACGATGACACCGCAGTTACCGTCGGCGGGGAACGTCTGGCTGCCAAAACTATGGACGCCGTCCGGATTAACCGGCTTCAATTTGGCCAACCCTTCGAGTGTGGTCGGGGTGATACCCTCGTCCTGATCAATGAGCTTGGTCTGCTTCCTGGAAACTTTGACTTCCACCGGGAACATGTAGCGTTTCTGGAAGGCCCGGTCATTTTCCAAGGCCATGAGATATTGTTCATAGCGTCGTGCAGTAACCGCGTCACATTCCGCTTTTGTGATCCCCATGTCCTTCGCCACACCGTCAGCGGTCGTCATCATGGAGATCCCTTCACGGGGATCTCCATTGAAGCCGTCCATCATCCAGTTTTCACTCAGCACTTCACCGCCAGGGCCTATGGGATTCGACCAGACGGTATGGGCGCTGTTTGAGGCACGGTCGGACATCAGGCCAAAGGCCGTATTGACAGAGCCATGATCGATGGCGAGAGCGGCAAGCTGCAGGATCGTCGTTGAAGTTGAACAGGCCTGATGAATCATAAGGGACGGCAAGAATTTCTTGTCGTCGGTAAGGAGGGAAGTGGACCAAGTATGGGCCCAAAACAAGTTCTTGTGCAACATAGTGATTCCGAAATAGCAATAGTCGAGGATCGCCGGATCGATTTTTTTCTTCTGTAGGAACCAGTTGCGAGCAGTCTTGCCACCTAACTCGATTGGATTTTCATTCTGCAGACTTCCCTGCCAGCGGCTGAACGGAGTCGAATAATAGCCGCCGTAAGGAATATACGCATTCGAAAAAGTGTTCATAAAAATAATTCCTTTCTTAATTTGATGGTGTCTCTTTTTGCATCTACTTTATCCAAGCTCTCAACTCAACACTTAAGACCGTCCTTGACTTGGGTATCATCTGATATGTCAGGTCTTTGTTTTATTCGACATTATCACTGGTACGTAATGCGGCACTCCTCAATCGCGTTTATGCCCTTGATCAGGCTGCGGATATTTTCCAAGTGCAGAGTATAATCAATTGTTATTTAATAGAGTTATACTAATACGATTTGGGCAATCCTAAGACTTTTTCCGCAATAAAGCAAAGTATTAGTTGAGGGCTGATCGGCGCAATGCGCGGGATCATCACCTCACGGAGATAACGCTCGACGTGGTACTCCTTGGCGTAGCCGTAACCGCCATGGGTCATAATGGCAGTAAGGCAGGCATTGAATCCGGCCTCGCCAGCAAGATACTTGGCAGAATTGGCTTCGGCCCCGCACGGCAGTCCCCGATCATAGCTCCCCGCGGCCTTGAACATCATGAGGTTAGCGGCCTCCAACGCCATCCAGCATTCGGCAAGGGGATGCTGGATGGCTTGATTCTGCCCGATGGGACGACCGAACACCACTCTCTCCTTGGCATACTGAGTCGCTCGCTTTAGCGCTATACGGCCAAGGCCAACTCCTTCCGCAGCTATCAGGATTCGCTCTGGATTCATGCCATGCAGAATATAATGAAAACCCTTTCCTTCCTCGCCGATTCGGTCCTGAATCGGGACTGTTAACTGGTCGATGAATAACTCATTTGAATCCACGGCCTTCCGGCCCATTTTTTCGATTGCGTGGACCTGGATATAACGACGATCGAGGTCGGTGTAGAACAAGCTAAGGCCTTCGCTCCTCTTTTTTACCTGTTCCAAGGGAGTCGTGCGCGCCAGGATTAACATTTTTTCGGCGACTTGCGCCGTGGAAATCCATGTCTTGGTGCCATTCAAAACGTAATGATCCCCCTGGCGCTCAGCCTTGGTTTTTAACTGCGTGGTGTCGAGGCCAATGTTGGGCTCGGTCACTGCGAAACAGGCTTTTTCTATTCCTTGGACCAAGGGCGGGAGCATCCGTTGCTTCTGGTCTTCGGTACCAAAGACCACGACGGGGTTTAATCCAAAAATATTCATGTGCACCGCCGAGGCCCCGGTCATGCCAGCGCCCGATTCACTGATGGCCTGCATCATGACGGCCGCTTCCGTTATGCCTAACCCTGAACCGCCATACTGTTCCGGAATACATATCCCCAGCCAACCGTTTTTTGCCAACGCCTGGTGAAGTTCGTGCGGGAAGTTCCCGTCTCGGTCTCTCGCGAGCCAGTATTCATCATCAAATTGGGTGCAAATCTTGCTTATTGCCTCTCGTATTGACTCTTGCTCGGAAGTAAGTGAAAAGTCCATTTTTATTCTCTCCTTTGGTGATATTTCGATCATATTATTTGTTTAAGCCGAGTAGACTTGTTTCTCCCGATATAGAGGTTGAAATTTATTTTCTCTGTTTGCCGCTTGGTTTCCCGGCGGTGCACAATATTTCAACCATGTATCTGTTGTCCCCGGCCCCTCACAGAACCGGACTTGCAGATTTCCTGCATCCGGCTCTTTACGCAGACTAACAAGCGGCTACACAATACCCTCCTTCTTCAACCTCTCCAGCTCTTTTCCGGATAGATTGAGTTCCTTCAGATATATTTCATCGTTATTCTCACCGAGTGCCGATGCCCGCTTCCTTATTGACCCGGGACTTCGTGAGAGCTTAGGAACGATGCCCGGCAACGGGACTTTCCCGATACCGGGATAATCGACGTCTACCAACAACTCCCTGGCACTGACCTGGGGGTCTTTCACCATTTCTGCAGGGGATTTTATTTCCCCGCAGGGCACCCTTGCTTTCTGCAGGATCTCGACGAATTCGGCGGCAGTGTAATTTTCCGCCAGTCTACTGAAAATTGGCTCGATCAGTGACCTGTTTTTGAAACGGGACATATCATCTTTTAGGCTTGGATCATCGGCCAGTTCCACGACACCCAGCGCTTTGACTAACCGTCGCCATATCCTGTTACCAACAGCACTTAACATAATCCAACGGCCGTCTTTGGTGCGAAAGGCATTGGAGAAATTGTAGAAACTGCTGTTCCCGACTTGTGACCGCTCATAATTTAAAAGCGCAACCTCGGCAGGGATCCCCATCGTGGCGACGAAAGAAACGGCTGTATCCAAAAGACCCAGATCAACTTCCTGTCCAAGTCCCGTCTTGTAACGATTCAGCAGGCAGAGCGCCGCGCTGTATGCCGCCATTAACCCAGTCGAGCAGTCGATCACGGCTAGAGAAGCCCGGGTGGGCGGGGTTCCGGGAAATCCGCACCAGCTCATCATGCTCGATAAAGCCTGTGCGACTGAGTCAAAACCGGGCCTTTGGGCATATGGTCCTGTTTTACCGAAACCGCTGACCGAAACCACGATGATTCGGGGATTAATTGTCCCCAAATGGTCATATGAAAGAATTTTGGCTTCCGGGGCGCCAGGGGAGAAACTGTGCATCACAACATCGGCGGTACTTACCAGTCGGCCAAGAATATCCAGACCCTCGTTTCTACTGATGTCAAGGGTGATGTCTTTCTTATTGCGGCAGGTGATCATGCCATAGGGAATACTTTCCCCTGTGGATGTGAACGCTCCTAAGCCGCGGTCAGCCGAACCGCCCGGCGGTTCGATCCGTATTACCTCGGCACCCATGTCAGCAAGAAGCATGCCGCCATAGGGGCAGGCAACATAACGACCGAAATCCAGAACCCGCATTCCTTCCAAGACAGGGGCCAATCCCCCTAAAAGGTTGGTCGGGCCACTCCATTGCCCTTTGGCCTTTGCCTGATTTTTCTTACTCATCTCAACCTTTCGCTTCATTTTTTGCGCCTTTTTGATTGCACCGTCTGGCAACCCATGCAAAACATTTTCACTCCAGTGACGAATACTGGCAAACAATACAAACTCACTTTAAAACCAGAAAAGGAAAAAAATAAACACAGCTTATGTCAACTTATTTAATGAATTGCATATAATAAGTGGCCTCTTTTATCGTTTTTCGATTCGGCAAGGGATACTTCTCAAAGGTGTTGTCCCGAGGACGGGATCAAACGGATGTGAGCCGCTTGTCAGAAGGTTTATGTTCGATTCGGTCCAGCCGAAAAGCGATTTTTCGCCTCTTTCGGGAAACCACCAGCCATAATCCACTTTGACGACAGAAGGTTGTAGCTTTTCAGAAATGGCTGCTTCAAGGTGAATCCGGCCATACGGTGTAACTACATCCACCGTGTCTCCGCTGGTGATTTTGTACTCGAAAGCGGTTTTTGGATGTACAATTACCTTCGGCTTTCCATGTTTTTTCCGCAGGGAAGCAAGCTGGCGATAAGCTGAGTGGAAGAAATATCTCGACTTTGCGCTCGTCATTACCAGGGGAAACACCTGATCTCTATCGTCAGGTACATGTGCAAAAGGAACAGGAGCATATCCGTCCCTTTCCAGTATCGAAGACCGGATTTCAACCTTTCCGGATGGCGTTCGAAAGCCGACCTCCCTGTACTTATAATACTTTTTTTCACCTTCCAGGATACCCACCTGACTAAACTGTTTGTAATTCATCCCTGAAGGAGCCAATATCTCTTCCAGACATTGCGCCGTATCCTCCCAAAAATATTTTCTAAAGCCAAGACGTTTTCCCATCTCGTTCACTATTTTTATATCGGACCAACATTCACCTTGTGGTTCTATGATCTTTGGTCTCGCTTGGACATATCCATGAGGCAATCCGTACAGACCAATATCGTCGAATTCCATATTGGTTGCAGCCGGCAAAACAAGATCCGCTAATGCGGCGGTGGGCGTCATAAATATCTCGGAGACTATCAGCCAATCAAGTGTTTTAATAGCCCTGAAGACGTTCTGCGAGCCGGCATAGGTAATGAGTGGATTACTGCCCTGTACGATTAGAGACTTAATGGCATAAGGCAACTTCTTCAGTATTGTCTCGATCATAAGTGAACCGGGAATAAAAGGCAATCGTGGCGAAATGCCGTAATACGAGCAGAATTCCTTTTTGAGGTTGGAAGTTGACACATCCGTCGCCATGAATTTCCGAAGACTCATTACAGGAGGAACGGTCTGCTGGACATTACCACCGGGAGCATCCAAGTTCCCGGTAACAGCCATGAGGATGACTATCGACCGGCAGGTCTGGGACGTATTGAACCCATTATTATCCAGTGCATTTCCCCAATGTAAGACGGCGGGGCTGGATTCCGCATATAGTCTGGCTGCTTGCCGTATCTTCTCTTCAGGAATCCAAGTCCATTTGGATACCCGGTCGGGACTATACGTTTCTATGCTTTCCCTCAGTGCGTCGAACCCGATCGTCCATTGCTTCACGAAATCCATATCGTATAGATTTTCATGGATAATAACATTTAAAAACGCGAGGGCCAGAAGATCATCTGTTCCCGGCCGTATTTGAAGCCACAAGTCAGCCTTTTTTGCGATCTCCGTCTCGTAGGGATCAATCACGATAAGCTTTGTGGATGCATTATCCAGTGATCGCTTCAGGTGTATACCAAGGATACCCTCCTCATTCGTATGGAAAGGATTGCTTCCCCACAGCAGAATGCATCGCGTGGGATTTTCATAGTCGGGAACTGGCAAGAATCCACACGTAAATTTCCCCATCAGCTCCCGCGGCCAATGGCATACACTTCCGGTAGTTGCCAGATTGGGCGTGCCTAGAAGATTAGCTAATCGCATGGTAAATAGATACTCGAGACCCTTAGGGGCGCCCATGGCAAAGGCAATCGATTCAGGTCCAAACTTCTCCTTCATTTTCATGATGGTGTCGGCTGCATAATCCAAAGCACTATCCCATGAAATCTTCTCCCATCTTCCCTCGCCTCGATCCCCCTTCCTTTTCATAGGATAGAGCAACCGCTGTGGGTGATAGATACGTTCAAGGGAGGCAAGCCCTTTTGGACAAACGTATCCCTTACTTCTCGTATCCATCTTATCAGGACGTACCCGTGATGCATGTCCATTTTCTACCAGTACCTCCAGCCCGCATCCTCCGTGATCAAAACGGGCACAGTGTGTCCTTATCCATTGTCCCTGCATTGAAAAAGTCACTGCCTTTCTTTCAAAAAAGACTGATACAAATTTATAAAATCTTCAACACCGGGTCCTATATCTTTAAAGTCAAGACTATCTTCACAGATTTTATCAATAATTCCCTCGGTAATCTCTGTTTCTCTCACTGTTCTTATTTTTGTAATTTCCCATGCCTCTAATCCAAGCAAATCTGCAATCTCGCAGTCTGAAAGACCGGTACATATTTTTGTTTCCATTTCGGAATCATAGGAAGGCTTCATCACCTGAACACCCAGACCGAGCATGAGAATCATATCCTTGTATTTATGATATTTGCTCTCATCAACCAGTCGAGGACCAAATGGCATCCATGTCTTATCCACCTTCTTATCTTTTCCTGTCTTATGTTTTTCCACCGTTTATCCCCCTTTTGACCACTGGGCATGCCTTTATGCATTCCCAGCAGTTCGCAAAATATCTCATAGATCCGTAAGCCAGCCTGTTTTGAGCGTTGGCGAACTCATCTCCATAAAGCATCTGCTTCATGTCAAAATCTTTGTCCTTCAGCGCCATTTTTATAGCTCTCCTGATCAAGATTCCGTGATCTTTGTCCCTCTGACAGATCGAAGCGCACTTGTATCTCAGATACGTCATCTTCTTGATCCGACCATTCTCTATTTCCCCTGACAAACACTGAAGGGGACATGCTTGCATGCAAAACGTCTGCCCTGTTTTTTTGTACAATTTAATACAGGCCGAATGGGGGCAAATCGTCGTATTGAGCGGCCCATCCGGCTCCAATTCAAGTTTTGTGATGCAAGAGCCCAACGATAAGAAGCCATACGTCTGATTCAATATAACGCCGCCCATCATAGACCGCTGCCCAAGCCCGGCCATCTCTGCGTGGAGCTTGATGCTCTGCCATGGCATAGTACCCCCCTGAAGCGATCCCCCCAAAGAAGTATTCGCGATAGTGGGTACAGATTCACTCCCGAACTTCGCCTCCAGAAAGTAGCTCAATCCGGCGGCATGTCTTACAGGACCATCTCCCGTAGGACCGATTTCAACCATGACCTTGGGATGAGCCTTCCAACACCCCTTTGTCGGATGCATCCCGCCCAGAACGACCACACTTCTGGCGCCAGGAAGTTGATCATCAGGTCGGTAACCAACCGGTGCATACCTGTTTATATCTTCCACAGAGGCAATGCCAACGGCCAAGATTCCCGTCCTTTTCAGGGCATAACCCCTAATTTCCTCTTCTATTCGCCCCATAGTCAATCACCCTGCTCACTCACGTTTAGCATAGTTCGACATTTAGATATGACAACGCTTTTTTCGTACTCTCAGAAGACTTTAGTAAAACTATACTCCATCAGGGCTTCCCGCACGGCCTCAAGATTTTCAGCCGGGGCCATGGGCGGGTATTCACATGCGGGCATCAGGATAAACCCGCCCGTTCTCCCATTTGCCTGCCTTAGGCATTTTCTGACTTCCTGCTTTACATCCTCCTTTGTTAAAATCTGAATAGTGGTTGTTGATATGTTCCCGGCCAGTATCTATTTTTCATCCAAGAACTTGTCCGTCTACTCCAGATTCGTGGTGTCTCCTATACTGAAAACGGCCATATCCGGGAGAGGGACCCTTTCCCAGTTCAGGTTGCCCGCATGATCACCACACAGGTAAAACATGATCACCCTTACCCCTCTATCAAAAATCATGCAATTGCACTATTATGGCAGGCAAAAATTTGCAAAAACTGGGACAACTTTACGGTTTAGTTACTAAGTTGCCTTAGAGCCCAATATAAGCTTTTATAACATCAGGGTTGGATATCACTTCATGCGTCGTCCCTTCTGCTATCTTAGTGCCATAATCTAGGCACACCAAACGATCGGCTATTTGGGTGATCATTTCCATATCATGCTCAACCCAAATTATGGGGATTTTCATTTCATGCCGAATTCTCAGCAGAAAACGCGCCAGATCCTCTTTTTCTTCCCGATTCAAACCGGACCCAATTTCGTCTAAAAGAAGCATTTTTGGATCCATGGCCAAGGCTCTGGCCAATCCCACTAACTTCTGGACACCGAATGAAAGATTTCCTGCCAGTTGCTTCCTATATGGATACAGCTCCAAAAAATCTAAAATCCGCTCAGCTTCTTCCCGTGCTCTTATTTCTTCCTTCTTTCCCGGCCCCCAAAAAATGCCGCCCGAGAAAATACCTGTTTTTGTTCTGAAATGCATACCTGTCAGAGTATTCTCAATAACATTTAAATGGCTGAAGAGTTCTATTTGCTGGAAGGTCCGCGCAATGCCCAACGGAGCAACTTTATGTCGGGGCAGCCCAACTATCTCATTGCCATCGAAGACTATGCTTCCTCTCTGAGGAGTGTATACTCCATTGATACAATTCAATAAAACTGTTTTTCCCGCTCCATTGGGCCCGATTAACCCCAGAATTTCCGAGCTTTCCACACTAAAACTGACGTCGAAAAGGGCATTTAAGCCTTTAAAAGAAATGCGAACATTCTTTACAGTCAATATTCCATCAATATTCATTTCAGCCCCACCAACGTCTGGTCCTTTTATATTGTTTTATGTCCGTGTAATTTTTTTCACCGGTCTCTCCGGTACCCAAATAGAACTCGCGAACATCAGCATGTGCCAAGAGCTTCTGAGATGTTCCGTCAAAAACAATTCGACCGTTTTCCATAACTGCCGCATAGTCAGCAATGTCCAGCGCTGCAGCAGCATTCTGTTCAACCAATAAAATAGTCAAATCAAATTCGTTTTTCAGCTTAACAAGCGTTTCGAATAACGAAGAAACGACAAGGGGAGCTAAACCCATGGAAACTTCGTCCACCAGCAGAAGCTTGGGGTCGCAAAGCAGAGCCTGGCCTATTGCCAGCATCTGTCTTTCACCCCCGCTTAAAATACTTGCCAGATGATTCTTCTGAGTTTTGAGTCGAGGAAAATACTGATATATTGTTTCAACTTTATTTTTTCTTTCTCTTTCACTCCTGCTTTGAGAGCCTGCTATCGCCAGGTTTTCTTCTACGGAGAGCGTCTCAAAAACCTTGTTTCGTTCCGGAACCAGAGTAACTCCCATCTTGTTAATCCTATGCGGTGAGACCCCATTGAGGGTTTTCTCCATGAAAACAATTTGTCCGTCGGTAATATCCGCGTTGTCAGACCCAAGGAAGCCTGATATTGCCCTGAGCGTGGTTGTTTTACCAGCCCCATTTGCCCCAATGAGGGCGAATATTTGTCCGCGTGAAACATTGAACGACACGCCCTGGAGGGCAGTGCTGACATGGTGATAAACCACTTCTAACTTACTTACCTTTAAAAAAGGCTCATTTGGGGTATTCATTAGTCACACTTACCTCTTGGTTATCGTTAACGGCTTATACCGAAAAGGCCAGAGCATAAAATATGCTCTGATTCGCCGCCAGATTTCGGCTAAACCCAGAGGTTCAACCAACAGAAACACGATAATAATAAGCCCGAAAATTCCCCATTGAATTGAAAAAAAGTACTCTTTAATAACGCCAGTAATCCCCAACATGTCAACTATAGACATAAGCCCAAAGGGTACCAATGTTATCAAAAAGGCACCCATAATCGAACCCAAAACCGAACCCATGCCGCCAACGATGATCATGGCAAGATAGCTTATTGTCAATCCAAAAGAATATTCTGTAACAGACGCTACATTGGTATAATAAGCATATATACAACCTGCCATCGAAGCAATGCTTGTACTGAGAACAAATGCCAGAACTTTATAATATCCGATGTTAATTCCCATAATCTCTGCAGCAATGTCCCTATTATGTATGGCAGTCCAGGCACGCCCTGGTTTTGAACGCAGCACATTTGTAATAAAAATCCCACACATCCACACCATAATACAGAGTACCCAATACCACCCCTTTTCATTGGACAGGGTAAAGGGCCCAATTTTAGGATCAGCTATCGGGATACCAAATCCGGCTCCAATATAAAATTGGTATTCACTTAGAACATAAACAATAACATAATGAATACCCAGGGTACTGATACCCAGATACATACCCTTGAGCCTTATAGAAGGTAACCCCGCAATAAGCCCCCATATTGCACCCACGATAGCCGTTAAAGGAACAACAACAAAGAAAGGCATTCCAAATTGTGTGCCCATTATAGCTGCGCTATAAGCTCCCAGAGCCATAAACCCGGCATGGCCAAGAGATAAAAGGCCTGCATTACCACAAAGTAGATTCAATGCCATCGCACTTATGGAGGCGATGGCAAATAGATTCGCTATGTGGATGAGATATTTGCTTGCCATAAAAGGAAATAAAATCACAATGAGAATACCGATGGCCACACATTTTTTTCGAAATGGGGTATCGAAGGCCTGAATCACCATATCTTTTGAAAGGGATGTCTTTAAATAAGGGCTCTTTGGTGAAGATTTAGCAATTATATCTCTCATTTTTTCTCCTAAACACGCTCAATTTCCTCTTCTGTTCCCAATAAGCCCCAAGGACGAAACAGCAGTACGATTATCATAATGATAAAGGGTATGGCATCTGCCAGCCTCGGGTTGATATAATTTGAAGCGATAAGTTCGGTAGCGGCAACAATAAAGGCTGCAGGGATGATTCCCTCTACACTATCCATCCCGCCAACAAGGGCAACGGCAAATGCCTTGATAGCCACGTGACCCAGATTCAAGCTTACTTGATAATTTGCACCAATAAGTACAGCAGCCACAGCGGTAGCAAAAAAGCCAATGCCCCATGCGAATGCTGTGACAAAGTATATGTTAATGCCTCTCTGGGATGCCAGAAGGGCATTTTCAGCAGTAGCACGCATCTGCTTGCCAATTTTGGCAAATCGATAGAAAGCAAAAATTGCTATAAAAAATACTATAGTTGCTATTATAATGATAAATTCTGTGCTGCTCATCCGTATTCCTGCAGGAAGTAAATAATATTGAGACCACCCCAAGGGAATGCTTTCCATTTTTCCGCCCCAACCCAGGGCAGTAATAGCATTTAGCACAATGCCCAAGGCTACGGTTATGATAATAGTGGAAAAAATAGGCTCACCGGCCATTGGCTTTATCACTAACGCGTAAATAGCGACTCCCAAGATAAAGCCCATAACAAGACAAATTGAAAGAGCGATAATGGGTGGACCTGCAAGGAGTTGCGTCAAAGTAACGGCAAGATAAGCGGCCAGCATTGCCATATCTGAATACGCAAAATTCAGTATTCTGCTCGATTTATAAATAACGACAAACCCTGCAGCCAGCACGGCATATATACAGCCCAAGATAATGACAGAGATTAAAAATTGCATAGCGCGTCCCCCCCCGGGGGGAATGCTCGATTCCCCCCCGGGTTTAGTTTTGCATTTATTAAATTTATTTAAACTTCTTTGCTATCTCTTTGGGCTCAATCTTGAACCAATTCATAGCAGGCACCAAGGCCTTTTTCTCAGCATTCCACCTATAAACCCTCCACCAAGACGGCCCATGGTGATCAGTGGGGGTAAACTGGATTGGACCACCTGTCAGACCTCTGGTGTCTAAATTTGTCTTTTCTATTTCAGAAATTAGCTTTGACCGGCTACAGGGCCATCCCGCTCTGGTTAGAGCTTCCTCTATTATCCTGCCAATGACCCATCCATTGAAATGTCTGGCAGATATGGGGTATTTATAACCGAATTTCTCCATTGCCTCTTTAATTTTTCTCATCTCAGGAATATCTTCGTATGCCGTGGCCCAACGACCGCCCCAAAGAATCCATTCTCCACTACCAACAAGCCGCTTCATGCCTTTGATTAAATCCCCCTCTGGTGTAAAATCAGGGATCATTATATCTTTGGTATAGCCCATCTTCTCTAAGGCTAATATTTGGGGAATGACCTGTGTTGACCCCTCAATGCCATAATAGATATCGGGGCTAATTTTTGCTATCTTGTTAACCCATGGTGAAAAATCAACTGTATTTGTCGGAATATCTTCACCGTATATCACCTCATAGCCCATGCCTTTAAGCCATTTCTCTTGAAGATCTCTCCAGAATCTGGCCCCAGGGGTAGCAAATCCGGTTATCGCCACAGTGGAGCCTTTTGGCTTAACCGCCTGTATAAATCTGGCACTGGCATATGCACTTGTATGAAAATCTGGGTGCATATTGTGACCAGTAGCAAAACTTATAGAGCCAGGCTTGGTATTATATATATCACCCACAACGCCGGTATACCCTGTTATTACCGCCACTCCTTCTTTTTCCGCTAAGGCCAAAACAGGAGGCTGGGATCTAGAGAATCCGAGGCCGCAAATGGCTAATACATTATTCTCAAAGATCAATTTTTTAGCTACTGCTGCCGATCGAGCTGGTTCAGATTTACCATCCTCAATGATTACCTTAACCGGGTGGCCATTAATACCGCCTCTGGCATTTACCAGATCCATATACACCCTGAAGCCCTCTGAATCGGGGGCATAGTTGTCGCTGGCATCACCGGTGATGTCAGTTAAATAACCAATTACATAGGGGTCTGCTGCGTCTAATATGCTTATATGCCCCATGAAAATAAGTGAAAAAAACACCAAAAACATAACTATTCCCATTGTTTTTTTTCTCATGACAACCCCTCCTTTTTTTAAGTTTTTATCTAAGTTCCTGACACCTCTGCCTCATTTTATTTTTACGTCTTCTTCATACATCTCCTCAAGCAAATCCCCAAACATCTCATTCATCAGGCTTCTCTTAATTTTCCTGGTGGGTGTGGTTTCCCCAGCCTCTGGATCCAGTTCCTGCGGGATAATCCTGAATTTCTTCACTTGCTCTACTCTGGCAAGTGACTGATTCCCGCGTTTCACCTCCTCTTCCATTAACTTTTTTACATCCGGATGGCTCGCAAGACTGGTGAATCCTGTATAAAGCACCTTATTTCTCCTCGCCCATTCTGCAACCGTATTAAAATCTATTTCAATTAAAGCAGAAGGGAATTTTCGTCCATCGGCAACGACAATCACTTCACTTATATACGGACTCGCCTTAATTGCATTTTCGATGAGTGTCGGAGAGATGTTCTTGCCCCCTGACGTGATCATGATATCCTTTTTGCGGTCAATCATCTTCAGGTTTCCGCCCTGTGTGTACTCGAACACTTCACCCATATAGAGCCAGCCATCCTTTACAGTCTCTTTGGTTTTTTCCTCGTCTTGCCAGTACCCACCAAAAACCCCTGGCCCTGAAACCAATAGCTCTCCGTCATCTGCAAGCTTCACCTCGTTAACCGATATCGGTTTCCCCAAGTCACCCGGGCGGGGGAAACCAAGCCGCTGACTGCTTAGGATACCTGATGCTTCGGTTGATCCGTAAAGATTTACCATGTCCAGGCCCCATATCTGCCAAAGACTCTGTATTGCAGGTGGCAACGGCGCTCCGACACTGATAGCGTATCGCGCCTTTTTCAGGCCCACCTGGTGCAGGATGTGTCGGAATGATATCTGGGATGCAAACCAGTACAAAATACGCCATACCGTAGAAACCCCATCATGGTTCCATATTATTCCCATATATCTCCGGCCGATTTGCATGGCCAATTGATAGCTCATCCTTTTTATCCATGAACTGCTCTCAATACCCACAAAAATCTGTGCGGCAAATTTTTCCCAAATTCTGGGCACGCCATGAAAGAAGGTTGGTTGCACTTCGAAGACAGTCTCCTGCATATATTCTGCACCTTCACCGATATGTGGAATCCAGTCGTAGACCAGCGGGAAGTAGATAGAAAAGGATCTTTCAACGATGTGGGCCAAGCTTAAATGAGAAATAGCCTTTTCTTGATGAGTCAGCACATCCGGAAATACCTCACTGAAAGCATACACAAATGATGAAAGGATTCCCCTGTGAGTAATAACAGCCGCCTTGGGTAAGCCGGTGGTGCCTGAGGTAAAAATTAGAAAAGCAGGTCTATCACCGCGTGTTTCTTTGATAACTTCACGTAATTTATCAGGTTCCTTAACCTTGCGCCTTTTCCCCATATTTTGGATGTCCGAAAAACTCATCAATTTAGGATGTCGATACCTAAACATTGCCCTGGTATCAACCACAATGATCTTTCGCAAAAATGGGTATCGATCAATAGAAGGGAGTATCTTATCCACATATTCTTGATCTTCGGCTATAAAGAATTTTGCCTCAGTTCGCTCGATCGTATAACACGTCTCCTCAGGTGAAGATGTTGAATAGATACCAAAACTTATTGCTCCGGCACTGAGTACTGCCAGATCGGCGTAAAGCAATTCAGGACAAGCATCACCCATAATGCCTACCCGGTCGCCCTTTTCCAGTCCTAATTCAAGTAGTCCAAGACAAAAAGTTTCCACTTCTTCCCAGTAGTTTTGCCAGGTGACTTCTCTGTAAATCCCAAGGTCTTTATAACGAAAAGCAATTGAATCTGGTCGTTGTTCAAATCGATCAAGGAAAAACTTGGGGATGCTTTTGCCACTCAGGATGGATTTGAGTAGCTCGGAATGACTTGATTCGTCGGGAACACGATTAACCTTATTTCTCTGAAGCAACTTCTCGACCATTTGCCTCTCCATATTCCTTACTCTCCCCACCGTTTGAATAGCTCATTCTGGATGCCAAAATAGTCAAAGATCTTGTAGTGTTGTCAAATTTAAACCTGGAATAATGCGCTCCATTTATGAACATTAAGCGTCACTTTCGTCATCTGCGTACATCATCTTTTTTTAAACGTTAAAAAAAAGATTCGTTGTCCCTGTAGGAAAGTAAAATTGGGCTAAACAGTCAACGGTTATAAGTAGCTGAGGTCATCCAAGCCATCTTCGGTGCTCGATTATAGTCACCAAGGGGTCAATTCTCCCTCTTAATCACAATAGCACAGGCAACTCCCGTACCCCCGCATATGCTTGCCACACCAACTTCCTTGCCCGTCCGCTTTAGCGCGTGATAAAGTGTAACCACTATCCTCGCGCCGCTTTCTCCCGTCGGATGACCTAATGCAATCGCCCCGCCATGTATGTTCAGCCTGGACCGATCCCATGACAAAACCCGCTCGTTAGCAATGATTTGACATGCAAAGGCCTCATTTACCTCTAACAAATCAATATCATTGAGAGATAATTTTCCTTTCATCAGAGCCGCCGGTATGGCCACACCCGGTCCTTCTCCCATATAGGCATTCGCAACACCTACGGAGGAAAAGGCAACGAAAGAAAAAAGCGGCTGCAACCCCAGTGCCTTTGCCTTCTCTCTTGACATCAAAATCATACTGCTCGCCCCGTCGCTCAGACCGCAGGAATTCCCTGCTGTAACGGAGCCTCCTTTCTTGAAGGCAGGGGGCAGCTTGGCCATCTTCTCCAACGTCGCATCATAGCGTATCGGTTCGTCCCTATCAAACACCTCTTCAGGCCTTCCCTTTATCCCAGGGATTACAACCGGAACGATTTCATCGGCGAACCATCCCTCCCGCTGGGCCTCGGCAGCTTTTTGATGGCTGCTTAACGCAAATTCATCCTGCTCCTCCCGGGAAATCTGGTATTTCTCCACCAGATTCTCTGCCGTTTCCCCCATCAACATATTACAATAAATATCCCGTGTGTCATTCCATCCGTCCTGCAGTACCTGATCACCCATCCTGAATCCGTCCCACCTGCCTGTCCTGAGAAGATAGGGGATGGTACTCATGCTTTCCATGCCGGCAACCATTGTGGCATCGCATTCTCCCAACAGGATATTCTGGGCACCAATGATAGTCGCCTTCATCCCGGAAGGACAGGCGCAATTTATCGTGACGGCATGCACCTCCTGAGGTATGCCGCCCTTAGCGGCAGAAATTTTGGCGGGATTCGGACCATTTCCCGCCTGACGGCAATGCCCTACCACGACCTCATCGATAACGTCCCCTTCGATTCCGGCTCGTTCAAGTGCCGCCGAAATAACCGTAGCCCCAAGGTCTCTAACATCGATGTTCCTCAGTTTACCGCCAAATTTCCCCATGGCAGTTCTACAAGCGCTTACGCACACAATATCACTTATCTTCATGGCAGCCCTTTCATAATAAACGCTAATTTTTCAACTATCTACCCGACATACCCGCCATCAACACCCAGGACCTGGCCGGTAATGTATTCGGCATCATGGGAAGACAAGAATACGAAGGCCGGAGCAATTTCCTCTGGTTCTGCAAAACGACCCAATTGAATTCTGGAGAGATAAATCTCTTTGAGTTTCTCATCAGACCTGACGGTGGTCGTCATTTCCGTGTCTGTGACGCCTGGGCAGACCACATTTACAGTAATACCGTACCTGCCGAGTTCGCGCGATGCCGATTTGGTAAAACCGATAATTCCCGCCTTGGCTGAAGCATAATTGATCTGTCCCACCGTCCCGAACAATCCCGCCGTAGATATGACATTGATAATCCTTCCCCACTTTTTGTCTTTCATGTGCCTTGCGGCAGCCTGGGCGCAGTTGAACGTTCCCTTAAGATGAATATCAATAATCCTGTCCCAGGAGTCTTCGGTCATTTTGAGCAGCAGAGCGGGCTGGGAAATCCCCGCATTGTTAACCAGGATATCCACACCTCCCAACTCCTGAACGGCGCGTTCGACCATTGCCTGAACGTCCTTATAATTGCTCACATCCGTTTTCACGGCGATGGCCTTGCGTCCCATGTTGTTTATTGTTTCCACAACTTCTTTTGCAGCAGCGTCATTACTTTGATAATTAACCAGAACGTCGGCTCCCTCTTTGGCAAAGGCAATGGCCACAGCCCTGCCGATGCCTCTTCCTGCGCCTGTAACAACAGCCTTTTTATCTTTCAGTCTCATACCTCTCTTTACCTTTCTCTTTACCTTAGCTTCAAAAGGCATTTTGCAAGCTAACTGCCATTGAACACCGGCTTTCGTTTCTCCACAAAGGCCTTTACACCCTCTTTGAAATCTTCTGTGCCCATGCATATTGAAGCCAGATCCACATCCATCTGGCACGCTGAGTCCATATCCATTTCCGAGCCTTTATTTACGGAGGTAATCGCGGCCCACAAGGCTATGGGCGGTTTCTTGAACAGGGTGTTTATGAGGAAATCTTTGGTCGCATCCACAACCTCATCCGGCGGCACAACCTTATGCACAATTCCCAAGCTGAATGCCTCTTCGGCCTTGATCTGCTCTCCGGTAGCAACATACCATAAAGCCCTTCCTTTCCCGATGAGTCTTGCCAACCTCTGGCTGCCGCCATTTCCTGGAAATACACCTACATTTATCTCCGGAAATCCGAATACAGCCTTGCTCGATGAAATCCTGAAATGCGAGGCCAACGCCAGCTCAAAGCCTCCTCCCAGACAAAAGCCGTTAATGGCCGACACAACGGGCTTACGGAAATTCTCAATTTTCCATAAGACTTCTTTAAGTTTATTCATGTACGGGATCGATTTGACCAGATTCATCTCCAAATAGGGAAAAATATCCGCACCGGCTGAAAAGGCCTTTTCCCCTACTCCGGTTATCATCAACCCTCTTATTCCTTCCTTATCCAGCTCATCAAAGGCGAATCCGATCTCCATTTCGGTTTGAAGGTCCAAGACATTGTATCTATCAGCACGATTAATTGTGATGATGCCTATCTGGTCCTCTTTTGATAATAAGATATTTTTAAAATCCATGATGCCTCTTTGCTTGCTGAATTTCAGGTGTCATAGAGGGACAACACCAAATGTTGTAGCCGCTATGCCCCTCTATGACATATTTCCTACTTCTTGGGCGGATAAAAAACCGTTTCAGCCAATTCGTCGTCATAAATATGGCCCTTCGCATACTGACGGCGAAGTTCAATAAAATCGATTACGCTTGATCCAGTTATCTTCTGGGTATTAAAGGCATTAAAGCCAAGCCACGCCTCTGCGTTCATATTCGCGGCCAGACCGTATATCGCCGAGACCTTATTTGCATCCCAGAAGAACCTCTTTTTTATGCGTAAGGTTTCTATGCCTTTCATCAGGCATAAGGGCATCAGGTTTGCGAGTGTCCAGACCATGTTGTTGATGTAATCGTCAAGTCCGCTGAGATCAGTAGTCAGGGTCTTGAATAAGGCCTTGCTCTGAGCAGCCTCATCTCCGGCCTTGAATTCGCCATATACAATTTGGCCTTCTCTGGAATAGGTATCCGTGATCACAAGTGGATTTGCCACCCATTTTCCATCGGCATCTTTTTTGATAGGAATGGCCTTGGTGATCAAACCTAACCTCTCCATCTTATAGGCGCTCCACTGCTCATTGGAGATGCAGCTCCACATGGCCTGCTCCATGCTTAAGTTCCAAGGTAGAAAATCAGTGGACCCTCCATCAGGAACAGATCCATGGCGCGTCCCTGCCTGCCCGAAAGTTGCCGTGTCAGAAGCCACAGTCAGATCACATGCCTGGCCAATCTCCTGTCCCCCGGCGATTCTCATTCCATTGCTCCGACAAATGACCGGGGTTCGACACTTGAGGATAGCATCCACCATGCCGGAAAACAGATCCACATAATCAGCATACTCCTTGGGCCTCTTAGTATAGTATTCAGCATACTCCTTGACGTTACCCCCTGTACAGAAGGCCCTGTCTCCAGTGCCGGTAAAGATAGTGGCCACCACGTCCCTGCTCATAGAGGCCTTGTGCATACCGGCAATGACTCCTTTGACCATCTTCGTGGTATAAGACCCAAATTGATCTGGGTTATTTAAGGTAATCCAGGCCGTGTACAACCCTTCCACCTCATTACCTTTCGGATCCAGAAGTGGTTTTTTTTCATACATTGTGCAGGGCGGTTCTGTTCCAAAATGTTCGTCACCGAACAGATTGTGATCCTTCAGCTTGTTATCTCTTTCTAAAAAATCTATCGCCATTTTTCTCCTCCTTAAGGTGTCTTTAGTTTTGTTCAGAAATCCGGTGTTAAAACAATACGCTGCATGGGCGAACCTGTTTTATGGACTTCGTCGAATGTCTCAACGATACTGCTCAAGGGTCGTGTTTCCACAAAGGGCTCTATATCTATTCTTTTTGAAAGTGCCATATCCAAAACAATCGGATAGTATTCAGGTAAACAGCCCCATGTTCCCATTATGTCGGCGTCAAAGGCCATGAGCCTCCCAATTGAGTATTCAACTTTTTGCAAGCCAAATCCGACGACCAGTAATTTACCCGTAAACCCAAGTAGGCTCAAAGCGATTTCCTGGCCAGGTTTTGTCCCGGTTACCTCAAATATCTTCCACCCATAGTTAGGAAGGCCGTTCTCTTTGCAAATGGATCTGAATTCCTTTGTCACTGCCCCAGCGTCTTTGTTTGTAGAGTTAATAACAAAATCGGCCCCGTATGAGAGCGCCCTATTCAGCTTTTCTGCATTCCTTGAAATTCCGATAACGGTCTTAGCCCCGAGGGCCTTGACTATCTGCCCTTGATACTGACCCACACCTCCGGTAATACCGATCACCACTACATTATCTCCCGGTTGAAGATCTGCCCTTTTGGCCGCCTGGTAGGGCGTTGCCGCCGCATCGGCTATAACTGAAAAGTGTGATAGGGGGATCGCACCTCTATCTTTAATTTCACAAAGATCTATTGATGGGACAGGTATATGGCTTGAAAAACCTCCATATATGCCCATGCTGTTGCCGGGCATTTTTTGAGCCAAGCACCTGTTCGCTCTTCCAGTCTTACACAGGTAACATTTCCGGCATGGCATGGCTGCCGCAATAATTACCTCTTTTCCAATCCAGCTTTCATCTCCCGCAACGACTGTTCCGCTTATTTCATGACCCAATGTCAGAGGGGGGTTGTTGACCGTTGGTACGCCATCATAAAAATAACCCAGATCGGTATGGCATACGCCGCACCCGGCTACCTCCACTAAGACCTCGCCCTCCCTGAGCTCCGGAACGGGAATACCGGTCTTTTCGAATTTACCCTCGGTGATCTTACCGGTTTCCTTGTCTTTTCCCCATGGTGCAATCATCTGCCATGTCTGAATCTTTTTAGGAATGTTGTACACCTCTCAAGCCTCCTTTCTTTATCTAACTAACATAATACTACTCAGAAATTTGAATAATTAATATTAACATAACATTTTTAGCAAACAGTACACGATCCAATCGCGGACAGTCGATAAGGGAGTTGTGTTCTTCTTCAAATCTTCCTGTCCCATTATTTAATCTGCCAATCTCTTCAGACCCTGCCCTTCCAAAAATGCATCGAAGCGTGCAAAAGTCCTGGAAGCGTCATATTCACGCGGATCAGCCACATTGCCTTCATAGGTCAGTACATTGATTCCGGATTCCACAAGGGCCCTCCTCGTTTCTAACTGTCCCACTGCCCAGCCCTCACAGCCTCGGTTCAGGTGCATCATAGCACCTTGGCAATGCCAGTCGGTGGCTATAGAGACATCAACGTTACGCCTTTCTATCATTGGGAATCGGAAGCTCCTTGCCTGCAACCCATAATCAAGATACCAGGAAGCCAATGCCCGGAGCGCACCATCTCTGGTTTTCACCTGTTCCTTTAGATCATACGGCGGCTCTGCCGCTTTAACATGAGGGACATCGTCTTGATCATAGTAATAATTCCAGCCTCCTGAGAGCATAAAGTCATACTGACTTCCTACGCAGACTACGCCAAACTTCTCCAAGTATCTAAACATATTAAGGGCATACCAAGGCGGCTGGCTGTTGTGGATCATCCGGTATCTTTCATACTCAACTCCTGCAATACCCTTGGCAATCCGGTCTTTAAGTTCATCATAGAGGGCATCGAAAAACAAAACCGCTTCCTTGGTGTGACGCCGCAACACATGAATGACATAAAAAGCATACATCGTTTTCTCATCCATCGGCGCCGGGATATTCTTGTTCAGCTCGCAGCATTTTGCCCATTTGGAGGTTGACATTATTTCGTTGTAGACTGCGTCGCCCAACCTTTCATCATCGTATTGCCTATCCGTAACCTTTTCCATCCATGGAATCGACTCATGCATCTGTGCCAGCAGGTAGTTAAATTTGTTTTCCTTCCGCTTGTCGCTCTCATTCCACTTCGGCCATCTATACATGGCCCCCCCATCGATTACAAAGTAAGGTCTATCTGTAAACTCAGCTGCCGGCTGATACCATTTGCCGTGAGTATCGCAAAAGTGGAGCTGGAAATAGAAATCTGGATGGGGATATTTTCCGCCAAAAGAGAACTTATCCCCAAACAGAGAGCCGAGATAATTACGACAATACCCGCAGACATCTCTTGCATACCCCTTCCCTTCACAAGCAGCCATCATCTCTTCGGATTTTCCTAAAGTACCCGTAGACGCCCCATAGGGCTCCCCTCCAAAAGGCACATAATCATCGCCAAGTCCGGCAGGGAGCCCGATAAATCCCTCAGTTCCACCACTAGCAACAAGCCAATCCTTTTCACCGGACGCTTTTTGCGCTAATTTGTTGTAAATATCCATGCGAAGCTCTTTGGCCTTGCCCCAGCAATCAAACGATTTCGTTGGGTATCTTTTCACATCAGTCATTATTTTTCCTCCTAAACAATGTCCATCATGAGTGATTCTAAGAATGCCTCCACTCTGGTCGAAAACTGTCCCACCGGTAAGGTCACGTCAAGTTCAAGAAAATACGTGGGGATACCGTTATCTTCTAAGTACTTCCTCAATGGCGGTATATCCATCTCATGAGGATCGCAAAACTTCTGCTGTAACACGATGGCGCCATCAACCTTCCACTCTTTCGCTAATTTCAAGGCATGATCAAAGCGAATCCTTCCGGGCCAATCTTTAGCAGGACACGGCGGACGGTCTATATACCGAGAAGCAATAGCTTGAATCCTGTCCTCCTCTGGCACCACTTCGCCCCAGAAATATCTTGTGCCTGTGCAGTGCTCATCAATTACGACCGTCGCCGGCAAGCTCAAGCCCTGCTCTATCATTTTTATTAATTCTACATCATCATTTTCACTCCCAATGAGCATTAACCTGGTGCCTGTCTCCCTATCCAATTTGCGTTCCTTAAGTTCTTCCAGGGCTTCTTTGAGGAGTTTGTTATGATCTGTTTTATCCATTAATTGCCCTGATACAACCATATACATGGACTCAAGACCGGTTATGGGGGGATCAGCTGCTTTCCTTAAATCATAAATCTGCCTCATCAAGCGGCGACTTTCGTTAAAGACCTCTATGGAATGATCCAAGTCATCATCAGTTATCCTTCTGCCCACCCAATCCTCGATGTCTATTTTGAAGCACTCCAGCTCTCCTCTCAAATACTCTCGGCTTTTTGGACTCTGGCCGGAGCATGGCACATCTGCCCGGAAAATTTTCGGCTGCGGTTTTACATTAAGATACCAGGCCTCAAAGGATTGGAGCAAATGCATACAGCAGTTACCGTCAGCGATGCCATCAATGTAATCGGCCTTTCCTCTCAGGCCCTGGGCCAACACATCACGACAAAAGGGACAAAACATTCCAAAAAGATATGGCGCTGTTTCATCTTCTGGCTCATGACTTCCTAAAAGCCGAGTTGTCAAGACGCCCCCAGCATATGCAATCTCTTCAGGGACATATGTACAAAAACAGCCCAATACTTTTCCTCCGGTTTTTTTTGCTTTCCAGTCCCTTATATAATCGCCCCTGTTCTCATAGATTTCTTGAAATCTCTCAATTGCTCCCATTGCTCATTCATCTCCTTTTTATCAGATTCCCCCATTAATAAAGGTCATCAAAATCAGCGTTCCCTTCCGGAACTCCACCGTATTGCTGCATATATTGTTGAAGTAATTCACTTTCCCTTTTTGCATACATCGGATACTCTTCCCAACTAAAATACCTGGCCTTTTTAAAACTTCGCAGTTTGTCATTCATCTCTTCGAACAAGTTCATTGTTCCTTTAATGAAAATGCGTTTCATGTCGGCATCAAACAATTGAAAGACACCTTCTGTTTCGGGAATATCTTCGATATTCTTAGCGTTGAACTCAGTCCACGCCTCTGGTGGCATAGTAGGAGGTGTAAACTGCAACCGCAGATCACACCTTAGGCAGCGTTTTGCCTCCTCCATCGCCTGTTCTCTGGTATATCCGCCTATGACTTCTTGAAATTTTTCAGCAATGCCCGTTACAGGGAGTGTCCGAACCGGCACTCTTCTTAGGGAGGCAAAACCACTCTCTTTTCCCAAGCAGGGGTTCGACCGCCCTCCTTCTCCGAACCTCTGCTCAATTATTCCCCGTCCCCCCAAGAATTGATCTATGGCGGAAGCCGCCTTCTTTCCCATGGCAATGGCTTCGACCACCGTAGACGGTCCACTCACCATATCCCCACCCGCGAAAACACCTTTTCTTGAAGTAGACAATGTCCCTGGATCGACCTCTGCATAATCAGCAGTACCAAGTAATAAATTGAACTCAGGGACTATTGACTTCTGACCAACTGCGACTATGACATTGTCAAATCTCATGTTGAATTCGCTGCCTTCAATGGGAGTTGGATGTTTTCTACCGCTATCATCAGTCTCACCAAGCTTCATACGGAGACATTCCACCTCAAGTTCTCCATTGCTTTTGGATATTTTCTTGGGTGTTACAGTAAAATCGATTTTAACACCCTCGCTAATAGCCTGTTCAACCTCTTCCAAATAGGCCGGCATCTCAGCCTTGCTGCGACGATAAAGAATCGTTATTTCTCTTGTTCCAAAACGAAGCGCGGTCCTTGCAGCATCTATGGCCACATTGCCACCCCCAATTACTGCCACCCTGGCCCCAATATCTATATTCTTTTCTAAATTTACTTCTCTGAGAAACGAAATCCCGTCGATCACTTCTCGAAAATCTTCTCCCTTGATGCCGAGTTTTACCCCGCCCTGTAAACCCAAAGCCAAAAAGATTGCATCAAAACCCTGGGCAAAGATTTCCTCAAGAGATCCTATCACCGCACTCGTCTTAATCTCCACTCCTGCTTGTCGTACATCTTCTATTTCTCTCTTGAGTATCTCTCTTGGCAACCTATACCCAGGAATACCGAATCGAAGCATTCCGCCCGGCTCGGGCAATGCCTCGAATACGATAACAGTATGTCCTTGTTTTGCCAGATAATATCCACATGTCATCCCTGCCGGTCCAGAACCGACAATAGCCACCTTCTTACCTGTTTTATCTGCAACCCTATCTTTTTCTTTCCACAAGCCCCCATCATGGTCCGCAACACAACGCTGCAGCTCCTTGATAGCAATAGCTTCATCCAACTCCGCTCGTCTGCATACATTTTCACAGGGATGGAAACAAACCCGTCCCAACGTGGCTTGGAAAGGCGCTTTTTCATGTACTACCGCTCCTGCATCAGCAAAATTCCCCGCAGCAATCAATCGGACATACGCGGGGACATCCATCCCTACGGGACAGCAGTTCTTGCAGGGGACAAGATACTTTTCTCTCTCTGCCCAAATTATTCCCTCATCCGTCAACGCGCCGGTGGGACAAACTTCAACACAGGCACCGCAGAATCTACACCCCGAGTCTTTAAGCGTGGGTCCGGCAGTGCCGACAATCAAACTCTCGTCACCGGTAGTAAAGGTCAGGACGCCAACGCCTGTCATCTCTTTGCAAGCTCTGACACAGCGGGCGCAACTGATACACAGGTTGTAGTCACGTTTGAACAGCGGCTCGTCAGCCACGACCGGTAACCCTTTCGGGACATAGGGGGGAGTATCAACCCTTATCTCAACGTACTTGGCTACCTTTCTGAGCTCACAAACATTAAATTTATCGCAACAACGCTCATTCACGGGCACATTACTTATGCAGCTCTTTAAGTCACACCCCTCCTGCTGGGGGCAGACCAAGCACGTATGAGGATGTCCGGACAAAATATTGCGCAGGGTTTCCTGTCGACGTTCTTTTATATCCTGACTATTGGTGTGAACAACCATAGTTTCCTGAACCACGTTATTACAAGCGGTCTTGACACCGTATCCTTCTATCTCAACCAGACACAGCTGGCAGCCCTGATAGCCTCCCTCTGATCCGTCAGTTCGACACTCCCCTTGGTAAACCACCTGAGATCCGTTACCAGAATCAAAGGCGGGCAGGTCAGGATGATAACAAAGGGCCGGGATATATATCCCAGCCCTTCGGGCCGCTTCCAGGATTGTCAGACCTGCCTCTACCTCTAAATCCAACTCATCAATTGTCAATCTTACCTGCATCATTTTTTTATATTACCAGGAATGACCAATCGCTTCTTTTTCACACACCATCACGCAGCATAAATTCTTTAACTCATGTGCCAAAGTCTCAGGTGAAGGCCTGCTGGACGCACTGCCACTTTTCGCAGTCAAATATGATTTACAGGGAGAACAGGTAAATCTCAGCTTTTGTCTCTGTTTTTCGCTGACAAAAACTACTGTCCCAGATCGCATCGGGTCGGCAGGATCTTCGCCGATTTCTAAAACGTTTTGGGGACAGACCTCCGCACATTTACCGCATCCATCACATTTATCTGTGTCTATCGTAATGAAATACTCGCCCGAACCATCCTGGTATCCCCAATTTGCCAACATAAACTATTTACCTTTCTCCTTTTCTTTTAAGGCCCGGGCAAAAAGTGCGGCACCTACCGCGCCCGCAATTTGCGTGTCAAAGGGTACGCTTTTTTGCTCATACTCTGGATTATGCCATTTTTTGGGGATGAACTTCATTCCACACTGTTTTTCTATCCGTTCAGATACGCCCCTGTTTTTTGCAATTCCACCGGTGATTGCGAGTTCCGGCTCCAAACCGACACGTTTCATTAACTCCATTACACGACTCGCCGTCGCGGAACAGTACGCAGCCAGCACCTTATTCACGTCCCAACCTTCCCTTAAAAGGCCTGCAGCCTCCGACTTGGCAAAGATCACACACGTACTGGAGACTGGCTTAGGCTCATCATCAATATCAAAGGAACGCTCACCGACCTCGATTATAGGTACGCCTACAAAATCAGCAAAAACCTCCATACCCCGGCCGGCGCCGGCAGCACATTTATCATTCATGACGAAATTCAGTAGCTTACCACGTTCATCAATGCGAATTACTTTGCAGTCCTGCCCCCCCATATCAAGTATCGTTCTGATGCGCGGGCCATACATCCAGTTTGCGCCTCTGCCGTGGCAAGCGATCTCTGTTATTGCCCGCTTGGACATGGGTATAAGCACCCTTCCGTAACCGGTACCAACACAGTAATCCCAGTTATCCACTGTCATTCCTGTGCCTTCCAACGCCTTGTTTGTCCCCTTCCACGCACTATCCGCACTACCTGACCCACTCCTTAGGCTAGCATAAGCGTAAAGTTCCCCATCCACCATGATCACGCACTGAGTGCTAACAGAGCCTACATCTATACCCGCACTTATAATGCTTCCTGCTCTCCAATCTATGTCCGGATTGGTCCATCTCGACTCCTTCCATCGCCAGAGTTCATTATTATCTTCTTTAGTTTCAGCAACTACTGCCACGTCCCCTGTCAACATGCTCATGTCTCCTTTCTACTGCTCTGCTGCTGCCAAGGCAGCACCTAAAGCACCTATATATTCAGGATATTCCGGAACTAATACGTCCGTATTGAAACCACGATTCAGCGCGTCAAGATAGCCGGCATTCTTTGCGAGACCACCCACAACAACTACATCCTTCTCAACACCGATCCTCTTGACCATTGCGACAACCCTCTCAGCCAAGGCATCGTTGACGGCCCGGGCAATACTTTCTTTAGGTGTCTTGGAATTCACGAGAGAGACGACCTCAGATTCAGCAAATACAGCGCACTGAGCGTTTATGGCTACCGGTTTATCTGAGCCAAGCGAGATTTTCCCAAAGTCTTCTAAAGTCAACTCCAGGGCTCGTGCCATTGACTCACAAAATGCGCCTGCACCGGCAGCACATTTATCATTAGTAGCAAAATCCTTTACTGATCCATTCTCAACCTTGATTCCACGGGAATCCTCTGCTCCAGAGTCAACCACAGTCCGAGCAGAGGGGATGGCAAACGTCGCACCCTTTGCAGCTGCGCCTATTTCGGTAATGTCAACATTATGAGGAGGCGCATATTTCTTGCCACTACCGGTAACACCAATGCGCTCGATCCCCTTTACTGATATAGATGCATTTTTTGCCGCATTTTCAAGAAGGTCTCCAGCTACCTTTCCGGGCTCAAATCCACCTGCTGCCTTTGTCCTTGCAACGATTATACCATCCTTCAACACCACAACTTTTACATCTTTGCCACCTATGTCTATGCCTGCAGTTATCACGATCCTGTTCTCCTTTCCTGTCCTCTGCTATTAATATCGAGCCTACAATTACCCCTTGAGAAACTATCCTTTGATATTTCGAAATATTACCACAAATTCCTTCTCCAACACGGGCCCCTGGAGGATATCAGGTTATAAAAACACCAAACTGAATTTTCACCTATGAAAAATCCCTGTTTTACACGGTATTAGTTTAAGCAACTTACTGTTCAAGCCTTTCGGATTATAGCTTAAGAACCACTCATCTAAGCAAGGATTGCCTTATTTCAATTACAAGCAAAGTACATGCCACATTAACTAACTAGCATAAATCACTTTTCTTTTAATATATTTTTATTTTTTCTTATTATGATACGGTTCCGTATATTCAATAATCCCCAATATTTTGTGGTTTTAATTTTACATGTTTCGTGTCCTTCCGCAGCAAGCCTGCGTAGCTGAAAAATCTAAGCGGGTGCGGACAGGAAACTATTGGTTGTGATAACCTAAAATTGATGACCTCGTCAAAAGTCGCTGATTCGTAAAAAATGATTTTTTCAGGGGTCATCAAACCTCACAAGTATGAAAAAGTCGATTGTAGGGCAATTATGGAGGTCGTTTTTTTCACACGACCAAAAAACGGCGGCTCTCATGACTTTTGACGAGTTCATCAATTTTCGGTTGTCATTCCCACCTTGGAATGGGAATGGCTGGCACAAAGACCAAACACGTCTTCCCATAAAGCGGCAGGGATGGGTGTCCCTCGTTTCCTCTGCAAACACTATCCCTCAAATCGCCTCTGTACTTCTTGAAGATTTACGTGGCTGTAAACTCTTGATCCATTGGTTATCCTCCTTATTGAGTTGATAACCAATCATAACCGCCTAATAAAAATTTTTCACACAGGCTTACCAGAAGGACACCTTCGAGCCTGCTCAGTTATTCAGTTCGTTGCGCAACCCTCACAAATCGAAGAAGCCTACGACGCCATCCATAAATGATTTTCTCTATTAACTCATCAACTTAACATCAATTGTTGATCACAAAATCGAGACTTTTTTTCACGTTTTGAAGGTAAAAGCTTATCTTGCCTGCAGGACGCGGCCTATCGTCATAATCTCCGCTTCTTTCGGACCCTCGTATAGTTCTAGTATCTTGGCGTCCCGGTACCACTTCTGAACGGGGTACTCATCTATATATCCATAGCCGCCATGCAGCTCCACCGCATAATTCGCGCAGAACACCGCGGTTTCGCCACCGAAGAACTTTGCCATCGCGGCCAGCGTATAATCAGGACGTCCTTCGTCAATGAGCCAAGCCGCTTTATAGACAAGTCCTCTGAGCGCCTCAATCTTAATCGCCATCTCGGTCAGCTTCATCTGCGTTATCTGAAAGGAGCCTAACGGCGCCCCAAACACGGTGCGTTCCTTAACGTATTTGATGCTCGTCTCCAGGCAGGCCTCGGACAGCCCTATGGCCTGCGCGCCGACTATCACGCGGGTTGTATCGAAAAGGTGCACAAGCTGGCGGAAGCCATTGCCCTCTTTGCCGACAAGGTTTGTCTGGGGAACGCGCACATCCTCAAAGGCGATCTCCGCGGTGTTACTCGCACGGATCCCCATCTTGCCGTGAATCTTGTTGCGGGTAACACCTTTGGCATCGGCCGGGACAATGATCAGGCTGAAGCTGTTGTGCTTTTTCTCCTCAGGATTGGTTATGCACTGGACGACCATGAAATCGCACACCGTACCGTTTGTGATAAACATCTTGTTGCCGTTGATAACATAATCGTCTCCGTCCTTTACCGCACGGGTCTTGTAGCCGGCAACATCCGTTCCGGCGTTTGGTTCCGTAAAGGCCCCGGCGCTTACTTGCTCGCCCCGGCAAATGGGCGGCAGATACTGTTTCTTCTGTTCTTCCGAACCGTACTGATAAATCGCTTCGCACCCAAAGGTGGCGATTATGATGTTGAGCCCCTGTCCCATATCCACCTTCGAGAGTTCTTCTGCAATGATTGCATTTCCGAGGATGCCCGCGCCGGAGCCGCCGTATTCCTCCGGCAACCAGGCACCGACAAGACCGTTTTGTGCCGCCTTCTTCCTGATCTCCGGCATGTATTTCTCTTTCTCGTCACACTCTTTTACTAAAGGTGCAAATTCCGCCTGCGCGAAGCGATAAGCCATATCCTTGAGCATCTTCTGTTCCTCAGTAAACTCGAAATCCATATTGCATCTTGGTACATTAAAAAGCATCGTCATTTGCCATCAGAATCACTCAAGCTTTTTAAATACCATCCTCCTTTCTTTATTTTTTTGTTGTTATGTTGTGGTAGTCGGATAGATGTCATTATATCTAATTCAACAGAGGGAAGCCAAAATGAAAAAGATCAAAAACATGTTCCGTGATGACAACCAACGTTTAAAAGGGACACTTTCATGAAAAAAAACCTTGACATCTAGTCACCGTATCTCCGGCAAAGCCGGAGGCTTGTAAATGTGAACCGCTCAAAGCGGTCTAATTATGAACCGCCTGAAGGTGGTTATTCTTCAAACATACTCAGTTGATCTATGCGACGATCTTCAGTCTCCTGTCGCCTGATATAATCGCGGATTGTCTCCTCATCCGCACCAACCGTAGAAACAAAGTAACCGCGAGCCCAAAATGCTGACCAGTAAATTTCTTCTTTCGACACTTTGGTATCCACACCGCATGATACTTGCATTCCCATTTCGTATGGTTTAAGCTTTGAACGTCTTCCACAATTTGCCTCCCGCCCTGTAAACTTTGAGCGGTTCACAGCCGGGAGGCTTTCTTATATTCCCGTAATTGTCAAACCCTATGAGTCCCCCGCCAAAGCCGGGGGATTACTCAGGAGAATTTAGTCCCATCCTTTACATCAGAGATAAATCTCTTTAATCTCTTAATTGCCGGCCCTTCCCCCAAAAACACGCAACGTATTTGGAACAAAGAGGATGTCCTTGATCATTTCGTTTTGATCCGAGGGGACTCTTTTTGATCACATCCCCATGAATCTTGGGGTACGCTTTTCCTTAAAGGCCCGGACGCCTTCCAAGTAATCTTTGGTCTGTGTGAGCGCACCCTGGGCATAAGCCTCCAGTCTCAAGATGGTTTCAAGGTCGGCATTTATGCCCTTATTGATATTTTCCTTGGCCAAGGCCAATGCAATAGGTGGTCCTTCTGCAATCTTTTCTGCGAGCTTCCACGTCTCTCCTTCAAGTTTATCGGGGGACACCACTCGGTTTATGATGCCAAGCGTGTAAGCCCTTTCAGCCGATATGATATCACCTGTAAAGATTAGCTCACAAGCCCTGGGTATACCAATCCGGCGAGGGAGAAAATAAGTCCCACCGCAGTCTGGGTGGAGGCCCAATTTAGTAAAGACCTGCCCAAATGTAGCTGAGGAAGAGCACACTATCATATCGCATGCAAGGGCTACATTGAATCCGGCACCCATTGCAGGGCCGTTGACCGAAGCGATGGTGGGTTTCGTACAGAAGTGCAGACTTGCTATCATCCGGTTCCCATGCTGGTTCAGCCATTTAATGAATTCAGTAGGAGGTATGGGAGGGTCAACCATGTCAGTCATATCTCCACCTGCACAAAACGCTTTACCCTTTCCCGTAAGAACGATTACCCGAACATGTTCATTCGACGATAGACTCTCGATGGCATAAGTGATTTCATCCGCCATCCTAGATGTAAGGGCATTAAGCTTTTCAGGTCTGCTGAGTGTAAGAATTCCTATGCCTTCCCTTACGTCAACCACGATCTCCTCAAAATCCATGTTCCCCCCCTTTCTACCCGCTTTATCACTATTGCCTTAAACGTACATCCTGCCTCCCACCGATAGGCCTGACTTTGACTTAATTTGTATACAGACCTCGTTTTTTTGAGGCAAATCTCCGGTTATTTTATTGACACTACTTTCCCTGTACTTAATGGCAGCCATAACAATGAAAGTCTTTGTTTATTGATACATCTTGTTAGTATATAATATTATTGGTAAATATTTAGCTGTAAAATTTGTAACTATTATTTTTTAATTTTTAGATGTCCAATTAACGTGTAATTTACGGTTATAATGGTGCCTACTTCCCGACAAAATTTGGTTTTCTTTTCTCCTTAAAGGCGTTAATGCCCTCCAACATATCGGCGGTTGTACACAAGAGCGCAAAAAGGTCTCTTTCCATATTCAAGCCGTCTTCAAGGCTTCTATCGTCACTTCTATTTAATATTTCTAATGCATATTGAGACGCTAATGGAGCAGTCGAAATGATTTTTTTTGCAATTTTCTCTGCTTCTTGTATCAAAGTACCTTCAGGCACAACATGATTTACAAGCCCGATCTTCAGCGCCCTTTCAGCGCCTATCGTATCCCCTGTCAACACCAACTCTGCGGCTATGCCTTTCCCACAGATACGAGACAACCTCTGTGTGCCCCCAGCACCAGGTATTAGTCCAATCTTAATTTCAGGCTGCCCAAATTTAGCATTTTCAGATGCGATCCGCACATGGCAGGACATGGCCAACTCACACCCGCCACCTAATGCTATCCCGCTAATTGCAGCAATTACCGGTTTATTTAGATTTTCTATCATGTTGAAAGTATCTTGAACCTTGGCAATATGCTCCTTTGCATCGATAGGGCCTGAAAAGCTCGATATATAGCCGATATCTCCACCGGATATAAAGTATTCCTTGGCGTTGCTATATATTATAATAACTCTGGTATCCGTGTCATCGCGATACTTTTTGAAAACCATAGATAGCTCATCCAAGAGACTCCCATCGAGCGCATTCATGGTCTCGGGCTTATTTATACAAATATATGATATCCTATTTTTTGTACTACATCGCAAGTATTTAAATTCCATGATAATCTCCTATTCCACTTCCACAATCATGGTCTCTGCTTGTGACAATCCCCCGCAAATAGATACAATCCCCTTGCCCCCTCCTCTGCGCTTAAGTTCTCTCAAAATACTCATCAAAATCCTACATCCTGATGCTCCAACGGGGTGTCCTATCGCTATTGCACCTCCATTCACATTAGTCTTTTCCCTCAGTTCAGCAATTTTCTTTTCATCTCCCTCTCCTACGATACGCGTGCCAATCAGAGGCATCGCCGCAAAGGCTTCGTTTATCTCTATAAGATCCATCTCGTCAATACTCATATCGGCTTTTTTCAGGAGATGCTGAATAGCGAAACCAGGCACTGCCGCCATCTCTCTTGGCTTACCAGAATAGCCCCCACATGCCATAACTCTTCCCATGATTTCCAGTCCCAAATCCTCAGCTTTTTTTCTCGACATCAAGAGAACTGCCGAAGCCCCATCGTTCAGCCCCGGTGCATTTCCCGCAGTAACCGTAGGGCTATCATAAATTGTTCGGAGTTCGGCCAACTTTTCCAATGTGGCCTCGGGCCTGGGTTGCTCGTCCTTATCCAGAAGGGTGGTTGACGATTTTGGACCTGGAGCTTCAATGGCCATCAGTTCTACTCCAACATTGTATTTTCCATCTTTAAGCGCCTCTGCATAGGCCATTTGGCTTCGGTATGCCCATTTATCCTGAGCTTCTCTCCCTTCCCCATACTCTAACGCCACATCCCCCGTATCTGCGGAAGCAGCTTTAAATCCAGGATAAATCAGCCCAAAGATCCAGTCAAAATTGACAATATTCCCGAATCGCGTCCCCCAGCGCACATCATGAGGAACAATGAGACCTGCCCGGCTCATGCTTTCAACCCCGGCGGCCAAGGCAATGTCAAATTGGCGGAGTCTGATGCCCCAGTACGCCAAACGGGCGGCCACAAGACTCGAGGTACAGGCCGCATCCAGAGTCAAGCTGAAGATATGATCTGGAAAGCCGGCCCTAAGTGCTATCTGTCGTCCCACTACAGATGGCGCGGCGGCCTCAAACTGCATACAGTTGCCTACATATATCTCTTCCACCACGTCGAGTGGAAGGCCCACGCGATTTACAACCTCTCGCATTACGGCTGCACCCAATTCCTCTACCGGAATAGTCCTCAAGTTTCCGCCAAATCTACCGAATGGCGTCCTTACCGCACTGACAATTACAACATCCTGTTCCATACAAATTCCCTTTCTCATTTAGTTTCCTTTTTTCGTCTCTGGCTTATCATAATCCCAAATAGGTCCTCCGGATCAATTCGTTCTCCAGCAACTCATCGGGCGTGCCTTCCGCCACCAATTTCCCTTGAGAAAGCACATAGTTCCTGGAAGCCAGTTCAAAAGCGTAGCTGATATCCTGTTCGGTCAAGAGAATAGCCGTTCCCATACCATGTATATCCCTAATCCTCTCAAACAGGGTTTCTTTAACCATGGGAGCAAGCCCCACCGAAGGTTCATCAACCAACAAAAACTTGGCCTGAGACATCAATGCTCGGCCAATGCTCAACATGGTTCTCTCGCCGCCTGATATTGTCCCAGATATCTGATTTCTTCTCTCCAGTAGCACTGGAAAAAGGTTATAAACCTTTTCAAGGCTATCCTGTATTTTTTTCTTGTCCCTACAAAAATAGCTGCCAGCATAAAGGTTTTCAATGACGGTCATTTCTCGAAATGGCCTCCCCCTCTCAGGGCAAAGGATGAGCCCTCTTCTGGCTATTTCGTGGGCTGGTAAATCTGTCATTTCCTCCCCATCAAAGATAACCCTGCCTGTAATGGTAATCTTACCCTGCCTTGTCCCCTTGAGCGTATCTTTTTCCCATTTCACAAGCCCCGCTATCGCACTAAGCAAGGTGCTCTTCCCTGCCCCATTGGGTCCGACAAGGCTAACCATCTCTCCCACATCCACACTCAAGCTCACTTTATTCAGCACCATAGCCCTATCATAGAGAACCGTTAATTCATTGATTTCAAGATACAAACTTGAACGCCTCCTTCCCTATGTAAGCTTCTACCACCTTCTTGTTCCTCACGATCTCTTCGGGAGTGCCGATGGCAAGGATTTCACCGAAATTAATCACAATCACCCTGTCGACGATCTCCATCAACTCCTTCAACTTATGCTCCACAATCAACATCGATGGCCCCTCGCTATGCAACCTCCCAAAACGACCTCCCTTATGAAGTCGCTTTAAAGAGCGGGCGATAAGATTTGTTTCCGCCGGGTTCAATCCTCCAAAAGGCTCATCAAGAAGCAAAAGTTCGGGTTCCGTGGCTATGGCCCGTGCCAACTCCAAACGTTTCAGATCTCCGTGGGATAAAACAGAGGCCTGCTCAAGTGCAAGATCAGCCAAACCGCAGAACTCCAGTGCATCCCGTGCCTTTGCCTCCAACGTCTTCACCCACTCACCTTTGCTATTGGCCCTCCGGCAAAGACACGAAACCATGACATTGGCATGGACCGGCAAATGACGAAAGGGCTTCACCACCTGAAACGTGGAGGCTATCCCCTGATTAACAATGTCTGAAATCCGTAGTTTAGTAATATCTTCTCCCTTAAAAAGTATTCTTCCCATTGTAGGCTTAAGGATACCCGCTATAAGACGTATGGTGGTCGTCTTTCCAGCCCCATTGGGACCTATAACACCCACCATCTCTTCTTTGCCAATATGAAAGCTTACATTATTTATTGCCAACAGGCCCCCGAAGTTCTTGCTAATATTTTCAACCGTCAGCAAATGTTCAGACATATCACGCCTCCCTCAGTTCTCTACGGGAAACTTTCCCTACATCGGTCTTCGGAATCTCACTCGCGAATTCCACAATTTTAGGAATCTTGTAATGAGCCAATTTTCCCTGGCAAAATTCTATAATATCCTGTTCTGATAATTTTCCTCGCGCATCCGACTCCAAAACGACCACTGCTTTGACATTCTCACCCACTTTTATGTCTTTTTCGCCGATAACTCCGACTTCCTTTATTTGGGGATGGTTTTTCAAAACCTCTTCCACCTCTCGTGCGAAAACGCGGAGCCCCTTGTATTTTATGAGATCCCTTTTTCTATCATAAAGGTAAAAGTACCCATCTTCTTCCATCCTGCCCAAGTCACCGGTTCGCCACCATCGCACATTATCTATTATCGCCTCGCAATCCCTGGTTGCCTCAGGATTATGTAAATACCCCTTGGTGACTTGCGGCCCATTCACTACTATTTCTCCGATCTCGCCCATTGTAACAAACTCATCCTTATCAGGATCAAGTATCGCCGCCATAGTGTGGTGCAGAGGGATGCCGATCGAACCGAGCTTAGCTTTTCCCAGGGGTTCAGCATGACTCATACAAGTCGTTTCGGTCATTCCATAAATGTTATGAAGAGTTGTCCCTGTGCGATTTTCCCAGTCTTTAGCAGTTGCTTCATGAAGCATGTCGGCACCCGTTATGACAGCCTTGAATTTTTTCCAGTTTACAACCCTCGTTTTCTTATGGTCTTTCAACACTTCATAGAGGGCTGGACTCCCGGGAAAAACCCTTACCTGATACGTTACCACGGAGTCCAAAATATCATCAATATCAGGAGTGGTAAGAATAACCAAAGTAGATCCCCTGATAATCCCGCTAACCACACATGTCATTAGCCCCGCAGCATGATAAAAAGGCATATAGGCTATTACAACGTCCTTACCCTCCTCAAAGACAGGGAAGAATGAATAGTATTGTGCTTCATTAGCAATAATATTATAATGCGTTATCATGACACCCTTTGGTTGCCCTGTCGTTCCACTCGTGTAAGGAAGAACTACAACATCTTCCTTGGGGTCAACTTGAATCATTGGATAACCAGGGGTATATCTTTTGATCAGGTCTGCTAATTTATAAATTCCCGTTCGCTCTACAATTCTCGGAGAAGGTGCCGCCATTTTTTCGTATACACCCCTGAGGACACTCTTACCCATCATCTTTTTCAACATCGGCAGGGACTCGGTGATATTGGTCAGAATCACGTTCTTGAATTCAATTCCCGTCTTCTTGACAGCATCATAAAATATGTCCTGGCAAATAAGATGCTCAGCGCCGCTATCTCCAATTTGATGCTTAATCTCGCTCGAGACATAAACAGGACTGATAGGTGTTATTATCGCCCCCACCTTTAAGGCGCCATAGAAAGCGATAATGTACTCAGGGCAATTGAGCAACAAAAAGGCCACCACATCTCCCTTTTTGACCCCTAACTCAGACAGGGCAGATGCAAACCGATCTACTTGTTCCCTCAATTCGTTATAGCTGATCTTTCTCCCATAGAATATTATGGCTGTTTGTTTTTTCCACTTCGCCGTCGCCTCATCAAAGGCCTCAATTACCGATCTCAGCGGAATCTCGATATCACTGGATTCATATAAATGAAGCCATGGTCTTTCTTCATATATTGATTTCAATTTGCTTACCCTTCTCCTTGTTCCTTTGATCTCTGCTCATCCAAATGCAGGGGAGCACCGCACGCCCTGCAATAGCGCCGTGTAACTGAATTAATCAATTTACACCTTGGGCATGTTATTTCAATTTTGTCTCTAACCCAAACAGACAGGCCTTCAGGCATGAAGAGAAGGGTGAAAATCAGGATTAGAGAAGAAACAACCATACGTATTTCTGATAATAATCCACCACTAAGAGACAAAAGCTCTATCAGGATATAGAGGATGTAGACTCCAACTACAGCGCCGTATATGGTCCCTATTCCACCAAATACCGTCCATAATATCACTTGAATTGAAAAGAATAGGTCCAGTGTCGTAGGCCCTGCAGACCTTATGAAATGTGCATAGAGACCGCCGGCTATACCACCAAAAAACCCGCTTAGGGCGAAGGCAACTAACTTGTATCTCGTCGTATCGATCCCGGATGTGCGGGCTGTAATTTCATCTTCACGAATGGCCTGCAAAATCAAACCAAACTTGATGATTTTACTTCCTGCATCAGCCAGTTTCCACATTACAAAAACGGAACATAACATGACGGTGTTGACAATCCAGTAATCAAAAATTTTTGAACCTGATAGGCCTTTTAAGCCGTACAGACCCAACTCACCGCCCGTGACATCAGGGAACAAGAACAAAATGCCGTTGAGAATCAAAGGGAAAGTAAAGGTAACCAAGCCCAGATAAAACCCCCTCAGTCGCAAGGCAGGCAACCCCACAAGCAACCCTACCATTACTGCAACAATAGCCCCAATAGGGACAGTCAGCCAAGGAGATAGACCAAAATGGATATTTACCAAAGCGGATACGTAGGCACCAACTCCAAAAAACAGGGCGTGCCCAAGGCTCAATTGCCCGGCGACACCTGACAATAGGTCCCAGGAACTGGCATAAATGGCAAATATCCCTGCAAAGGTTAGTATTCTCAGTATATATAGGTCTGTAGTAATCATCGGAATAACGACCAGTGCGAGAATAAACATGGCGGCAATCACCCTTCCCGGGACTGCGAACACATCAGTTCGAAACCAATAATATAGTCTCCATGCATATTTAAACACTAGAGTCTCTCCTCCTCAAATACTACACCATATAATCCCTCGGGTCGAAATAGTAGTACAATGACCATGACAGCCATAGAAACAGCTCCCCTTAAAAAGGATCCTCCAGGAACCAGGAATACAACTCCTGTTTCGGCAAATCCAAGGATAAAAGCGCCAACAATACATCCTTTTATGCTCCCCAGACCTCCCAGAACCACTGCTGCCAAAATGGCCGGAAGTGGAGCCACCCACATCATAGGATTCACCGAAAGTATGGGTGCCACCACAATGGCGGCAAGACCAGCCATAGCTACAGATATGCCTACGGTTACCATGCAGATCCTGCTCACATCAATTCCCATAAGGTTGGCTATCTGCCTATCCTCAGAAACGGCCCTAATCGCGATACCAAGCCTTGTTTTTGAAAGCAGTAGCCATAGAAGACAGATAACGACACCTACGGTTACAATCGCCAATAGGTGCTGGTATGTCACCCTAACATCTCCGATTTCAACAAACCCGGGAATAAGGGGCGGTATTCTGCGCGGGTTTCCGCTAAAAATCAGGAGTAACACCTCCGCAAAGAGCATACCCACAGCTACGGTAATTATCATGACCGTAAAATTATGGGCCTTCACCCTATCAAAGAGCAATTTGTAACAGAGCATCCCAAAAAGGGTTGAAAGAATAATGGCCAAACCCGCAGAAAGCAAAAGGGGAAGACCCATCATAGTGGTGCCCATATAGATTAGGAAAGCGCAGATCATATAGAATGCACTATGAGATAAATTCATGATCTTGGCCACCCCAAAAACAAGAGCAAACCCAATGGCCAAAAGAGCATATACACCTCCAAAAACCAAGCCGTTAATCACAATAGCTGCAAACATTAATATTTCCCCCTGCTCTAGGAAGCGGAAGCTCCGCCCCCCTTCTGGAACCAGACCTCAAGCGATGGGTATCTTTATATAACTGGGGCCAGGCCCCTCAAGTGCTGGTTCTGGCCCCCACCTTAGTTAGAATCACTTTTGCTTTTTCCAGTATTCCACCATAACGGGAGGCAACTGATAATCTTTGGTGCCTTCGTATTTAAAACCCTCCCAGCTTTTGTCTCCCAGCAACGCATTGCCGTCTGGCCAGACAGTGACCAATTTCCCATCCCGCCACTGGACCCCGACAAATGTCTGGTATCCCGGGGCAAATCTGGGCTGGTGGGCCTTACGGGGTGCTTCCTTCCATGCTTCTTTAGGTTCAAAGGCGATTCGTCTGGACATAGCTCCGGAAATATCAACCTTCTCGATTTCAGCAATCACGGCGTCTGCCTTAAGGGTGCCCGCTTTTTCAACAGCTTCTTTCAACACATATATGACATCGTAGGTAGCGGCATTCTGCTCGGGCCACGCCTCAAATCTTTTCAGAAATTTCTTAAAGAATGGCAGGGTTTTCTCCGATATAGCCACGTCATTCCCTATAAAGCTAAAGAATGACTCATAGTTACAATATCCACCCGTAACGTCCCAGTGATTCTTTCGCTGGGCCTCTGTGTTGAAACCGATTAGAGCAGCCGGGATTTGGAGTTCACCCCATTGCCTAGAGGCAACGTCTCCCACTGGGCCGCTCATTATATGGAAAATGATATGTGCCTTGGCATTCTTAATGGCGGTCAATTCGGCCGATATATCGGTAGCCATTGATGAGGGCCTCCATGTCCCAACAATCTCCATTCCCATCTTAGGCAAAGATGTCTCGGACATCTTCACTATCGGATCGACCCACATGGTCTTTTCCATCAGCAGCGCCACACGAGGTACTTTAATGCCAAGCTCCGTTCTTACCCTGCTGGCTGCCATGTTTACTAGGCCTAATATACTCTTCCCCACATCAGTAGAGTCAGAGTGTACCCTGAACCAGTATTTGTATCTGTCATAATTCTTTGCAATACGAGTAGTTGCCTCCGGGTGAGCTATCCCGCCGCCGTTTCCCCAGATCACCTTATGATCCGCCATCACCTCTTGTTGTGCCAGAGCGGCTTCTGTCCTACTTCCGCCAACGATAAAATCCACCTTATCGACTGTAATAAGCCTTTCCATGGTGTTTATCGCATCGGGGATGCTCTGAAATTCATTCGAATCTGCCTTAATAAGCTCTATTTTATACGGCTCCCCCTTAATGACGATTCCTCCGGCCGCATTTATCTCCTCGGCCGCCAAAGTAGCGCCGTACCATGTGTGAAGACCCCTCTCAAATTTCATGGGACCCATAACACCGATCTTGATATTCTTCGCCGCATAAGCATGTGTGCCTGTTATAAGCATTGCGAGACCTAATACAAAAAGACAAACATAGTAGCACTTCATCTTTAGAATCGTTCTCATCGTACTGTTCCTCCCTTTCATAAAATTGTTAGAGTTAATACTTGTTAGTGCCTTAATCGTTGGACTCTGCTTAACAAAACAACAAAAATATGCCGCTATCTTCATAAGCTCTTGAGTAAATTAAATGTCGTAGCCCTGAGTATATAAATTCACTTTCTTATTACAGAGGGGGGTCGCTTTCAGCCGTCAGCAATCAAATGTGTATGTTTACCTTCGGAGGATCACAGGAATAGTCATAGAAACCTTTGCCTGTTTTTTTCCCAAGAAGCCCTGACTTAACCATCTTTTTTAGCAACGGAGGAGGGAAAAATCTTGTATCCGCATAACTTTCATAGAATACGGACAATGAATTGTACATGGTGTCCAGGCCCGCCAAATCGAGAAGCGTAAATGGCCCCATGGGATATCCACAGCCCAACTTCATGCCTTTGTCAATCTCCTCAACCCCAGCTATACCGTCCTCTAACGCCTTAATTGCCCCGCAAAAATAAGGAGCCAGAAGCAGATTTACAACAAATCCGGTATTGTCCTTGGTGACGATAGGATCTTTTCCAATGGCTTTTCCAATCTCAACAGCGGCCTCCACGGCTTCAGAACTGCTGAACAACGATCTTGCAACCTCAACTAGTTTCATCACCTGGACAGGGTTGAAAAAATGCATCCCAACAACCCTGTCCGGTCTGGATGTGGATGCGGCCATTTCAGTGATGCTTAGCGACGAGGTATTGCTGGCAAAAATGGTATGAGCCGCGCATAGACTATCCAGTTCTTTCAGTATCTCTGTTTTTAGATTCATGTTTTCAGGAGCTGCTTCAAAGATAAAATCACAGTCGGCCAGATCTCTCAGTTCGAGCGTGCCGTGGAGGTTCTCCAAAACCTCATTCATCCTTTCCGCAGTGATCTTGGACTTACCAACCGCCCTTTGAAGTAATGCTTTGATCTGATCAAAACCCTTGTCAAGGAATTCCTGTTTTATGTCCCTCATCCAAGTCTCGTATCCTGCTTCCGCGCAGACTTGGGCGATTCCGAGGCCCATTATACCGCATCCCAAGACTCCAATTCTATTTATCTTCATCCTTCTCACCCTCCTAATTTTTCTTGCTGAAGCTGCACCCTCACCAGAAAAACACTATCCTCAATAGTTATCTAAAGATAAAAGTAATATAAGAGCCTATCCGTAAATAACGTTTTAAGTGTGCTAACAACTTAAATTCAGGATAAATTATTTTATTTACGGATAAGTTCTAAAACTTACGGAGCTCCAACGATAACCACGCCACAGACAAATTTCCCCGGCTGCCCCCCCTGACTGTGGGCCAATCCCATCCTCACGTTTTTGAGTTGTCGGGATGGATCTTCAGCCTTCCTCTGAATCTGTTTGTATATCTCATACACAGCCCTAATTCCACTGGCCCCGAGGGGGTGGCCAAAGGATTTCAGCCCTCCACTAATGTTGATAGGGAGGCTGCCTTCTTGTGTGAAAGTACCAGCATCAATGTCCTCCTTCGCACGGCCCTTTTCGCAGAGACCGAGCGATTCAATGGCGATCACTTCGGCAATGGAAAAGCAGTCATGGACCTCTGCCATATCCAGCTCAGTCCGAGGATTTTTGATGCCAGCCTGTTCATAGGCTTGTCTGGCTGCATGTTCGGTTTCTTCCCAATGGGTGTAGTCATAGTTACTCATCATAGCCCCCTGAGTTGGCCCCGCTGAATTACCCAGTCCCTTAATCGTCACATAATCATCTCTGAACGCCTTAGCATCCTCCGTGCGGCACATTACCGCAGCGACAGCGCCATCAGTCACCCCACAACAGTCATACAGCCCTAAAGGCCATGCAATGATAGGCGCATTGATCACTTGATCTATGGTAACCTTCCTTCTCAAATGGGCCCTCGGGTTTCGTGCACCATTGTAATGGCTTTTCACGGAGACTTTGGCTAGCATCCTTTTTCCCTCTTCCCGGCTCAAACCATATCGTTCAAAATATCTCGTCGCGGCAAGGGCGTAATTCCCTGGAGCCGTATTTGTTGTTTCATATACGGGGTGAACGACGGGCATCTTCGTTATCTCAATCGGAAGGCCACCATATCCGTAGTCTTTCAACTTCTCATAGCCTACAACCAATATCAGATCATAGGCCTTCGAAGCCAATGCAAATGCAGCATTTCTAATAGCGTCTTCACCTGTGCCACATTCATTTTCTACCCTGGTTATAGGAATGTATTGAAGTTTCAGTGCTCTAGAAATCGCAGCCCCGGTATAACCGGTCACGGTCCCCGCATAAGCGGCTTGAATATCCTTTGGGCCGATCCCCGCATCCTCAAATGCCTCAGAAGTCGCCTCAATAATCAAATCATCCACACTTTTATCCCATAATTCTCCAAAAACACTACACCCCATTCCGACAATCGCAACCTTATCCTTAATGCTTTCCATTATAGTCCTCCACCCAGTCAATCTCTCACCGGCCGACATTTCCAAAAATAATTGTGAAACCCATGTCCTTCATGAAACTTCCTAAGTGTCATCTCTAATGGCATGCCCACCTCGATCTTTTCCGGATCACGGTCCGTCATCACCGTCATAAATCTTGCACCTTCATCAAAATCAACGACGGCCATAATGCTTGGTAAATCTAAATCCCGTGTACGTTCGTCCATGCTGAAACTAAATAGGGTACCCCGTTCGTCTGCAAGTCTAACTTCCTCAAAATTATCCTTTGACTGACACCAGGCGCACACCCTCTGAACCGGAAAGTCGATCTGAACCTTCCCGCAGTTTATACATTTGTGTCCGATCAAACTTAAAATCTGTTTGCGGTCTCTCCAATAGGTAGTTAGCGATGAATAGGGAGGGGGGAGTCTATCGGCTTCCCATTTCAACATATTCCTAAAATGAAGGTATTTTCCGTAGTTGGGCAGCTTCATATGAGAACTTAGATTTTTCTTTATCCCTTTTCCATGTCTGATCCTCTCCACATGATCGGTTACCTTCAAGATAAAGCAATCACATCCATCGCCATAATTGGAAAAAAGAATGCTATCTCCATCCTTTGCTTGTTCAATAGACGCCGCCAACATCATCGGGCCATGAGCCGCGCCCGTATGCCCCACTACGGAAAACATGGGATCTTGAACCTGACGCTGATAGTCGAACCCAAGTTTTTTTGCCATAGTTATATGGGCTCTTTGGTTTGGCGCAGAAAAAACAGCCTTTGAAATATCCGCTGGTTTCAAGTTATGTTCGTTGATAGTGGTAAGAATCGCATCGTGAGTAATTTCGAGATACCCATGGGTTAACACGAAGCGGTCCTCCCAAGTCCGTGGGTAAAGATCATTATCCGTCCTCCAAACATCAATAAATTCACTTGTAGTACTGAATATCCTTTCAACTTCCAGCGAAACATCAGAAGCGCCGATTATAAAGGCTGCGGCTCCGTCTCCAAACTGCGTTTCAAAATCCGAGTCGGGTGCCGGTAACCGGCATTCCGCCGCAACAACAAGAACGTTACTTACAGAACCTGCCTTAACTGCATCTAACGCAGCCCTTATTGCATTCGTCCCCGATCTCAAAGATCCAGCAAAGTCAGATGTAAAGACATCTTTGCGCAGATTTAGGACTGCGGCCATAATGCTTGCAGTCTGCTTCTCCCTGTAAGGAGGTGTTGTAGAGGCAAAATAAAGTCCATCAATCATTTTACGGTCAAACCCCTGAAGACAGTCCGTAGCAGCCTCAACTCCCATGGTCAGGCTATCCTCATCGCAATTTGCAATTGCTTTTGCTCCCTTTCCTCTTTGCGTTCCCCAAACTTTTTCAATATCTTCTAAGTCAAGCCTATAAATGGGTATATACGCACCGTATGATACAATTCCAGTCATCAGCTCTCTCCTTTGATAATTTTAAAATTACATCGCTCTCACTGTACTCCAGTTCAGAAACTCTCATGTCCTCAAGCTATTCCCATTGCCTTAGAGCCTATCCGTAAATAATATTGATACATTCGTCAAAAGTCACGAGAGCCGCCGTTTTTGGGTCGTGTGAAAAAAACGACCTCCATAATTGCTCTACAATCGACTTTTTGATGACCCCTGAAAAAATCGTTTTTTACGAATCAGCGACTTTTAACGAGTTCATCAATAGCCACTCATTTAAGTATGTTTTGTTTTGCCAATTACAAGCAATATATATGCCATATTAACTAACTAAACGAAATCACTTTTCTTTTAATATTTTTTATTATTTTTTATTATCATACAGTTCAGTATATTCAATAATCCCCAATAATTTGGGGTTTTAATTTTATATGTTTCGTGTTATCTTAACTTTCCGATAAAATTTAGGAGGTAAATATTATGAACCAGAAAGCAATCTTCAAGTTTTTGGATGGACTAGACAAAGAGGAACTGATGGTTTTGCAGGTAGCAGCGCTTCTGGGAGACAGTTTCCGATTGGACCAGTTACTTGAATTTACGTCTATCAAAGCATCAAAGATATTCGATCTCTTCAGAAGAATGGTGAAAGAGAAACTCATCAAGAGAAAATCCGGGCTCGCTGAAGATGTTTACTTATTTGTTAAAAAAACAGCCCCTGAGACTGTCCTAATATCCATGGATGATGAAACAAGGGATCTGCTACTCTCAAAAATTATACCCTTTTTAGAAAAAGAACTACCAGCCGGCGATGGGAAAAAGTTAATTCTTGCAGAATTATGTCTAAAGTTCAGCAAAAATTATAAAACTCTGTTTCAACATATGAAAAAGGCTTCAGACCTACTGATTTCAGCGCATAAGACACAAGAAGGGCTTGATTTATATGAAAAAATTTTCAATGACATCGCGGAAAGAAAAGACACGGAAGGTAGTAAATCATTAGAAGCAATGATATTTTTTATAGATTCCGTCATATCTTACGCACCTATTGCCATCAATCTTCGTCCCGCGGAGACGATTTTGCCAATCATCATAAAGGCAAAAGCAATGACCAATAATTTGGGAAATAAGAGGGCGCTGGCTATGTTGGAACTCTGTTTGGGCAGACTATATCAATGTCAGGGCAACAGCATTAAAGCCTCTGAACACTATAACGAAGGTTGGAGTTTAGCGCAGGGCACGGGAGACGAGTTATTGCTAAAAAGAGCATCGAAACTTGCCGCGCTTACCCTGTTCTGGCAGGGTAGAATGATAGATGCGATTCAAATTTACGAACGTACCATCGGCGATATAGAGGAGATTCCGCCAGATCCTCAAGAGGTTTGGGCACATCTCATGCTGGCTTATTGTTACGGGATTACAGGTCGGATCGCTCGTGGATTGGGCTTAGCGGAAGCCATAAGAGAAATGGCTATCTCCAAAGGAAATCTCAAGACACAAGCATTCGCAGATGCAGTTATTGCACTGATATTATTAGAAGTTCGCCAAATTGAAAAGGCCGAAGTGCATATAAATAATGCATTGAGAATCGGAGAAATAATAAATAGTGATAATGTACTTTGGATGGCCATGCCATGTAAAGCCTATGAGGCATACGCACAGGGCAATATAAAAAAAGCGAGAGAGATATTGGAATCAGCCATAAATCACGCCAAAGTTTTGGGCCAAGTTCACTATCCTTCCCCATGGATTATTGAAATGCTCTGGTCTTTTCACAAAGCGAAGTTGGATCCCATCAAGGGATACTCTTTCCACTCCGAAATAACTCGCTTAAAGGATTGGCCGGACATTTATATGAAAGGCTCAGCCCTACGTTATCAGGCCCTTGAAAGCAGGATATCGGGTACCGATTATGAGGACAGTGAAGGGATTTTGGAGGAAAGTCAGAGGCTTCTTGAGGAAGCAGGGGCTCGCATAGAACTGGGAAGGACACAAGTAGAGCTGGCTAAAATTCTTCTCGAGAAAAGGAACATAAGACGGGCAAAAGAGATCGCCCATATAGCATACAGGAATCTATCAGATATAGACGACGCCTTATTCCCGTCTGAGTTAATGTCTTTAGTTGATGAGAAGCCCAAGGCAGACCGTATTTCCCATGGTCTTCAAGCTATTTCGAAACTCGGTGGCACGATTGACTATCAACCAGGCTACAAAAGCTATTTGGGAAAGGTTATTACGTTTTTGAGTGATATGTTCGGGGCAGAACGCTCGGCCATATTTTTAATACAGGATGAGCGTCTCAATGAGCCATTAAATATAGCTGCTACGAGAAACTTCAGCACCAAAGAACTTGAACAACTGATCAAGTCACCCGTGCGAAATCTCATATTGACTACTATTCAAGCAAAAGAGCCCCTTGTCATTGCCGATACCGAAAAGAATCCGAACTTGCTTAAGCAAAGCACGGGGGGATTTACCATAAAGTCGATTGCCTGCATACCTTTGTTGGTAACTGGGAAGGTTATTGGTTTAATCTATACTGACAATCGTCTCATAGAAGGGGTTTTCTCAAGAGGAGATACGATAATAATGGATGCTATTGCAACTCAGGTAGCTCTTTTTTTGAAAACCACAACTCTATACAGAGAACTTGAAACTTTCCGCAGTGGTTACGAAGAGGAATTCGCTCATCCAGTAGGAACAAGATCTCAAGTAGAATTTCCCGAAATAATCGGTAAGAGTCCGGCCATAAGAAAGGTGCTCGGTACCATACAAACGGTTTCAGAAACAGATGCTACCGTCCTTTTACTTGGGGAAACCGGCACCGGAAAGGAACTGATTGCCCATGCCATTCATCAACACAGCACAAGGGCTAATAAAGCATTTATTGTTGTGAACGTTTCTGCCCTGTCTGAAAATTTACTAACGAGTGAATTGTTCGGTCACGAAAAAGGGGCCTTTACCAGCGCAGGACAAAGTAAAATCGGACGGTTTGAGATGGCAAATAAAGGCACCATTTTTTTGGACGAGATAGGCGATCTGTCATTGGAAGCCCAGGTTAAACTACTCCGCGTCTTACAAGAAGGCGAATTTGAGCGTGTTGGCGGTACGCAAGTTATACATTCCGATTTCCGTTTAATAGCAGCCACAAATAGAAACCTGATCGAAATGGTTGCTGCGGGAGGTTTCCGTTCAGACCTCTTCTATCGCATTAACACCTTTCCCATTGAAATTCCTCCCTTGAGAGAAAGAAAAGAAGATATTCCGGAGCTTACGACGTATTTTGTGAAAAGGTACGCAAAAAAGCATCGTAAGAAACTAAAAAAAACACCCAACAGTGAAATGCAGAAGCTTGTCGCATATTCCTGGCCGGGTAATGTAAGGGAGCTTGAGCACATTGTTGAAAGGGCTATGATAACCTCAGAAAATGAAGTACTTTCAATCTCAGATTTTGGTGAACCTCATCGCATTCCCCCCAAAGAACAAGTCCGACCTCAAACAGAATTACTGCCTTTGGCAGAGATAGAACGAAGGCATATTACCAATGTCCTCGAACAGGCCAGATGGAGAATCAGGGGGGAGCAGGGGGCTGCTGAGATCTTGGGGTTCAAACCATCTACGCTTGAGTTCCGGATGAAAAAACTTAATATAAAAAGATAGCTTTTCTAGTGCTTGCACAATTAATGGTGAACCGGTTCGGGTTCTTCAGACAACATAGAGCGGTTCTTAAGTGGATAGATGCTCTGTTTCATACCACTTCCTGCATTTCCGGTAGAATATTACAGTAGACCTCATCAGGAGTCATGTTGTCAAGCCCCTGATGGCGCCGGGGTCTGCGACAAACTTACGGGTAACAATTTTACGGCATCGCCCGATGTTCCAAAAAATCTTCCCATCGGTTGCTCAGAATGCCGTAGCGCAGGCCCCCTGATGGCGCCGTCTTTTATTGTGTCTATCAAAATACTTTATATGAACAATATGCTTTTAGATAGACTATTTCAGGAGTTTTACATTTTCTTTTCCGGGGACGTAGAAGTTCGTCAAAGGAGTATACGAACCATCTTCATTAATCGAAACCATACGACCGCTGAACGAGGCCTCGTGATCGGAAGGCGAGTACGTGACAGCAGGAATCAATCCGCCAAAATCCTCATTTTTAAAGGATTCCATCGCATCGTTTATGGTTTTGCTGTTGACGACCTTGTATTTTTCGTTCGCCCGCACCATCGCCCGCTCCATGATGCTGCCGATGACGATACCTTCCCAGTAGGCATTATCGAATTTATCAACTGTTTTGTATCGTTTGATCAGCTCCTGAACAAGCTCAATTCCCTTGCCTTTATCGCCGGGAAGACAGCCGGGGAACTGCATCGTCAGACGGTTTCTGATCAGACCCTTCCCCATCTTGAAGAAATCCGGGTCGGTGGAGGTCCAGGTGCCCAAAAATGGAGGATTGTAGTTGATGCGATCGGCGCTGCGCAGGGCAGTGATTATCGCCGCCGGCAACATCTGAATGAAGATATATTCTGCGCCGGCTTTTTGGAGACGAAGCAGTTCCGTCGAAAGATCAACCGTTTTCGCCGGGAATTCCTCGATTGCAACTATATTTATATTCTTTTTAGCAGCATATTCCTTGGTTGGTTTATGTATCGAGCGTCCGTAGGCATTGTTGTAGGTGAGAAGCCCGACCTTGGGCGGTTCCTTGCCTTTGTGGACAGCCAGGATGTAATCGAGAACAGCTTCGGAATCCAGACGGTAACTGCCAAAAGGCAGGTACATGTATTCAATCGGCGCTTCCAGTATCTCCCATCCGGTTGAATAATTAATGGTTGGTATCTTGTAATTCTGAATGACCGGTTTGGCGGCGAGTCCTTCCCCCGTCCCCCACGTGGCGATCATATCAACCTTGTCCTGAACGGCGAACTTTCTAACCGCGGCAACCGCCTCGGGTACCTTGTAAGCTGTATCCACCAGAATCATTTCAATCTTATTGCCGTTAACGCCGCCTTTTACCTCATTTACGTAACGGAAATAATCCTGCTGTCCCTTGGCGTGAAATTTCCCCCAGCTTGATGCCGGACCAGTCAAATTGATAGCGGCGCCTACCTTGATTGACTCCGAGAACGCCATCCCAGGCCACAGAAAAGAAATGGCAAGGATGCTAACCAGAAACCCTCTTTTTAAAAATTTCATGCTCAATCCTCCTTCACTCGCAAAAAATTTTGTCCACGACAAATCAAATGCGTCGTGGACAACCAACTGCCGTGGACAACCACTCCGTTCCGCCCATGGCACTTCCCCACCCGAAAGCCAATGCAACTGTCTTTGTCAAAACTACAAATTTGGAGATTTTTCTATTTCGTGTTAGTGTGCGTGGGCTATAAAACATGGGATAGCGAATGTCAAGCAAATTTTGCCGTTCAGGGGACTATTCCCAGCTTTTCACAGCGATAATGTAATGAATCATAAGTTATTCCCAGTAATTGAGCAGCCTTGGACTTGGCCCCATTGGCCTTTTTAAGTGCTTTCTCAATCATGTTTCTTTCGAAGATCGCCAGTTCCTCATTGAGATTTCCAGCACCTTCGGAAATATCGGGAGTAGCCATCCCACCGCTGATACCCCCTGCTCCCCCGGAAAGTATCAAATTATCCGGGAGTATTATATTTGAGGTTTCCAGCGCCACACTCCGTTCTATGATATTCTTCAGCTCGCGTATATTTCCGGGAAACGGATACTCCAGAAGCAGCTCCATTGCATAGGCAGATATCGTCTTGACATCTTTTCCCAACTCCCTTGAATATCTTTCGATGAAATACTTTGTAAGAATGGGGATATCCTCCTTCCTATCTCGGAGCGGCGGCAGAAAAAACGGGATCACGTTCAGCCTGTAGTACAAGTCCTCACGGAATCGCCCGGATTTAACCATTTCCGCAAGATTTTTGTTTGTGGCGGAAATAATACGCACATCCACGCTAATGTCATCAGAACCACCGATCCGGCGAAAGGTCTTTTCCTGAACGACCCGGAGAAGCTTAACCTGCAGAAAGGTGGAGAGTTCCGCAATTTCATCCAGGAAAATTGTCCCACCCCTGGCAGATTCGAAAAGCCCCTGTTTATCCGAGTAGGCTCCGGTAAAAGCCCCTTTGCAATAACCGAACAATTCGCTTTCCAGAAGATTTTCAGGGATGCCGCCGCAATTTATGACAACAAACGGCATGCCATTACGAGGGCTGTTTTCATGGATAGCCTTTGCCACAAGCTCTTTTCCGGTACCGCTTTCACCAAGAATCAGGACATTGGTCGGGGTTTGAGCAATCTTTCTTATGGTTGCGTATATTTTGAGTATCTCCCTGCTTTTCCCGATCATTTCTCCAAAGTGCACCTGATCGCCCACCTCCTTCAGAAAGAGGAGGTCATCCTGCTTCTCGCCTTTGGCAGCCAGGGCATTGCGGATGATCCTTTTTAAATCATCAAGCGCAAAATCCTTTTCGAGGTAGTCGTACACGCCTTCCTTCATGGCTGCGAGCGCCGTTTCTGCCGAGGCGTAGGCAGTGATCAGGATCACCATGGAGCCGGGAGAAATTTTTTTTGCCTCCCTGATAAAGGCGAGTCCGTCAATATTAGGCATTTTGAGATCAGTGATGATCAGATCGAAGACCTCTTTATGACAGCGCTGCAGCGCCTTTGTCGCGTCGGCTGCCGTTACGACGATGTATCCCTCACGGGCAAGCATAATCTCGAGAAGTTCCCGCATGCCCTGCTCATCATCAACAACAAGTATTTTTGGCATTGCTCTCACCTTCGTTCCCTGTCAATTATAAAGGAGTTTATTACCGGCTGGAACGCGCATGGGAAAGGTTATTGTAAATGTCGTCCCCTTTTCTAATTCACTTTCAATATTGATAGTCCCCTGCCAGTTTTCAATCATCCGACTGACTACCGCCAGTCCGAGACCTGTGCCTACGGCCTTGGTTGTATAAAAAGGTTCAAATATCCGCCGCAGGTTACTTTTATCAATACCACAACCGTCGTCGCCCACTTTTATTTGTACGGAGTCGGTGTCGTTTCTACAGCACAGCGAAACTTCGATGGTTAAAACCCCATCAGCCGGCATAGCCTGAAGCGCGTTCAGGATAAGATTCCAGAGAACCTGCCTGAACTCAGTTTTACTAATATTGATCGATACCGGAGATTTCGGCAGGTTAAGGTTTAGTTTTAACGGTTGGCGCCAGTCCGGAACAAGGCGGAGTGAATCAATAACCTCGATGATTGTTCTTTGCAGCTCTACATCCTCGCAAATACCGGGCGCCGGTCTTGCCAATAACAAAAAATCCTTAAGAAAACTGTCCAGTTGCTCCTTTCCCCTTAGAATGATGTCAAATAATTTTTGGTTGACATGACCAGAGGGTGTATCCACGCTGAGAAGCTGTATTGACCCACCGATAGAGGCAAGGGGATTGCGTATCTCATGGGCAAGATTGGAAGCAATTTCTCCGGTAAAGGCCAGGCGGCGGCTTTTTTCCAGCGACTCCCGCATCTCGATTATCTCTGCAATATCCTCAAATATTATTATCTCTCCGATAATCCGACCCTGCGGATCACGCAGCGGTGAGAGTGAAGCACCCAGCATTAACCTTTTCCCCTTGTTTGTATGAAATGCCCCTTCAAAACGTGTCAAAACAGGGAATTTGCGGTCACCATCCTTTTGTTCCTGCAAAAAATCAAAAAAATCCGGAAATATATCGGCAAGCTTGCGGTTTTCAACCTCACTTAAGGCAAAGCCTGCTATCTCAGCCGCCGCCCGATTGAAGGACTTTATCCGCCCCTCGGGATTTATGGTCATGATGCCTGCGTTTAGAGACTCAATTATGCTTTTGTGGAGGATGTCAAGCTGGGCGAAGGCATCCTGTTTCTCGGCAAGAAGCGCCCGGGTTTTTTTCTCCTGCTCAACAACAAATATGGAGAGCAAAGCGGTAAAATAAAATGATATGATATGGGTGACAACCCTTGCGAATACATACCCGGCGTCCAGTTGGTAACCATCAAAAGGCGTGGGCAGGACTGGGTTGATCACCCCGTAATACACCAGAACAGCAAGAAAACCGTAAAATATGGCGGCGGCCGAGGCAATCAGCAACCCTCCCCTCCGACCCAGAAAAGTAACAGTGTATATTATAACAAGCGGGTAGAAAACGGAGTATAAACTGTGAATTCCCCCGGTACCATAAACCATTGCCGTTATGGCAATTACGTCGGCGATGCCTTGAATATAAATGTTTATTACAACACTGCGAAGATAGTAAAAAAAGAGAAAGAATCCGATGGAAATAAGGTAAAGGGATATTATAGTTATAAAAAAAAATGATTCCGAGATATTCGGAAATCCGTTTCCCCCATTTACCTCAGCGAAAACCGTTAGCCCCAGAATAAATGTAACGATAAATAGCCTGGAGAGGATAAGTAAACGGATTCGGGCTTTTATGTTATCGGTTCGTAAATATTTTTCTTCCATATTTCCCCTTGTATGGTAGAATATCTCAAAGGCTAAAAAATGCTTTTTGCTTTTTAATACGTTCAGTCCGATGAAAAGTCAACATGACATATTATGAACATTAATCTTCGATTTGCGATTGTTGTTACAATTGTTATTACTTGACATTTTTCCCTTCTTACTCTAATGTCCCGCTGATTTTCAGGCAACTTGCCATGTATCGAGAACCACAAAAAAATTATCGAACAAGGGGTGCTATGCAATGAACATTCTGATTTTTGGCCCGAACGGAAGCGGCAAGGGAACACAGGGAGCATTGATCAAAAAACGGTTCAGCGTCTTACATATAGAAACAGGGGTAATCTTTCGGGAAAATATCAATAAAAAGACGGATCTGGGAAATAAGGCAAAAGGATTTATTGATCGTGGAGAGCTGGTGCCCGACGAGATAACCGTCCCGATGATCCTCAACCGTCTCCAGAAAAGTGATTGCAAAAGCGGCTGGCTGCTCGACGGCTTTCCCCGCAACCTGGCCCAGGCGGAAGCCCTTGCGGATGCATTGACCAAAGCCGGAATGAAACTCGACCATGTAATCGAAATAATCCTTCCCCGCGAGATCGCCAAGAAACGGATCATGGGACGACGTATTTGCGCGGTTGACAACAATCACCCCAACAACATCTTCATTGACGCGATAAAGCCGGTTGCAAAAGAAGGCAAATTGTATTGCCGGGTCTGCGGTTCCGAACAATTGGGCGTCAGGGCCGATGATCAGGACGAGACGGCGATCGACAAGCGCCACGACATCTACTATGACACGAAAACGGGGACGCTGGCCGCGGTCAATTATTTCCGGAATCGTACCAATCTAATTGAAGCTGACGGGGCTCCCGGGGTTGAGGAAGTTTCTGCTTCCCTCCTCGCAAGGCTCTCCTGATTATGAACAACATAAGAAATTTCAGCATAATAGCCCACATCGACCACGGCAAGTCAACCCTTGCCGACCGGCTCATCCAGTTTACCGGCATCGTCGAGGATCGCAATTTTCAGGATCAGATCCTCGACAATATGGACATAGAACGCGAACGGGGAATTACGATAAAAAGCCAGGTCGTCTCTTTACCCTATCGGGCCAAAGACGGTTTGGACTACACGCTTAATCTGATCGATACGCCTGGTCACGTCGATTTCAGCTACGAGGTATCACGCTCGCTGGCCTCCTGCGAAGGTGTCCTGCTGCTGATAGACGCCGCACAGGGGGTGCAGGCCCAGACCCTTGCCAATCTCTATCTTGCCATGGAACACAATCTGGAGATCATCATCGTCATCAACAAGATAGATTTGCCTTCTGCGGATGTGGGCAGGGTAATCGAGCAAATTGAATCGGAACTGGGGCTGGATGCGACAGACCACCTGGAGTGTTCAGCAAAAATGGCAATCGGCATTGAGGAGATCCTGGAAGCCATCGTGACGCGGGTCCCTCCGCCGCAGGGCGATCCGGAAGCTCCGCTCGCCGCCTTGATCTTTGACGCCAAATATGACTCCTTCCGGGGAACGGTGATCCATTGCCGGATCTTCAATGGAACCGTAAAGGCGGGCGATGTCATTCGCTTTTTTTACAACAATGCCTCCTACAGGGTAGAAGAGGTCGGCCATTTCCTCCTCCAGCGTGAGAAAAGGGAGAGTCTCGGCACTGGTGATGTGGGCTACATAATTGCCGGCGTGAAGACGGTTTCGGATGTGCGCACCGGCGATACGATAACGCTGGAAAACCGTCCCTGCGTAAAGCCGCTGCCCGGATTCAAGGAGGTCAAACCTGTTGTTTTCGCGTCAATTTATCCGATTGCCGCCGACGATTACTCCGATCTTTCCGATTCCCTCGATAAATTCAAACTCAACGACGCCTCTTTCATCTACGAAAAAGATTCTTCCGCCGCCCTGGGACAGGGGTTCCGGTGCGGCTTTCTGGGGCTCCTCCATCTCGACATTGTCCAGGAACGTCTGGAGAGGGAATTCGACCTGTCGATTATCATCTCCGTCCCCAGTGTCCGGTTTCGCTTCACACTAAAGGACGGCACAGCATTTTTCGTGGACAACCCCGCGCATTATCCCGATCAGTTGTCCATTATGAAATCCGAAGAGCCCTACATACGGGCAGCCCTGATGCTGCCGGAGCGTTATATGGGCGTCGTCATGAAGCTCTGCATGGAAAAAAGGGGCGTCAACTCAACCCTGAACTATCCGAGTCCCGGACGCGCCGAGCTTACCTACGAGATGCCGCTTGCCGAGGTAATCTTCGATTTCTATGACCGCTTCAAGTCCATCACCCAGGGATACGGCTCTTTTGACTATGATATAATCGATTATCGGGAAAGCAGTCTCGTGTTGCTCGATATACTGGTGAACGGAGAAAAGGTGGATGCGCTGTCGCAGATCGTTCACCGGGAACGCGCCCGTTCCCGCGGTCTTCAGGCATGTGAGCGACTCAAGGAGGAAATCCCCAAGCAGATGTTCAAAATTGCGATTCAGGGGGCAATCGGCGGCGAGGTTATCTCCCGAACAACCATCTCCGCATTCCGTAAGGACGTAATTGCGAAGTGTTATGGCGGCGACATTTCCCGGAAGAGGAAGCTTCTTGAAAAGCAGAAGAAGGGCAAAAAACGGATGAAGATGATCGGCAACGTCAGTATTCCGCAAAGCGCCTTCCTCTCCGTTTTGAAATCAGATACGGAATAAAAGTGCTGTCGCCCGGGCTGTACATTCATATCCCCTTCTGCTTAAGCAAGTGTCCTTACTGCGGTTTTTACTCCACAACCGACAGCTCCCTGATCGAAGGCTACCTTGCTGCCCTTTGCCGGGAAATGGATTATTACCAAAACTGGACAGAGCCCTTCGACACTTTCTATATAGGAGGGGGCACCCCTTCCGTCCTTACTGCCCGGCAAATGGAAAGGCTGGTTGCGGATGCCCGCAGGGCCTTCGTTATTGCGGAGGGGGCGGAGATCACTGTCGAAACAAATCCCGCTGACACGACAATCGCTTTCATGCAGGTTCTCTATCAAACCGGAGTGAACCGGATAAGCATCGGCGTTCAATCCTTCAACGACGACCTTCTGACTTTTCTGGGCAGACGCCATCGGGCCGGGCAGGCGGAGGCTGCTGTAAAGTCTGCAAGAGAGGCGGGATTCGAGAATATCTCCATCGATCTGCTCTATGGCATCCCCGGACAAGACATAAGGGTATGGGAGGAAACGCTCCAGCAGGCTGTCGCCCTCCATCCCGAGCATCTATCCTGTTACCAGTTGACCGTGGAGGGAGGAACGCCATTGGCGCAGGCGGTTTCAAAGGGCATGATCGTTCTTCCCGACGAAAATCTGCAGGCAGATTTTTTTTTCCGCACCGCCGAACTGCTCGAAAAAGCGGGGTACCACCAGTACGAGGTCTCCAATTTTTCCTTTCCGGGCAGAGAGTCGCGCCATAATCAAAAATACTGGAATCACAGCCCTTACCTTGGGTTAGGGCCCTCCGCCCACTCTTTTTCAGGTTGCGAACGGAGATGGAACCGCGCCGCCGTTGCCACTTACAGCGAAGAGCTGACCGCCGGACGGTTGCCTGTGGCGGAACGAGAAGCACTCGACCCGGAAAAGCTCCGCATGGAGGCCCTCTTTCTGGGATTCAGGACGCGACGGGGAATATGTCTCGAGGAGTTCCGCGTTCGCTACGGTCAGGATTTATTAAAAGAAAAAAAAATAGCGATAGACCAGCTCATCACAGGTGGTTTCGTCGAGCTAAGCTGCGGTTTTTTAAAACCGACACGCCGCGGCATGGCCGTGGCCGACAGTCTCGCGCTGATATAAGGCGGTCGGCCGTCGGCGATAAGACAGCGGGAAGTTACCAGTTTATCAATCTGAAAAGCAGATTCAGGAGAGTCGAAAAAACGACCGCAGCAGTAAGGTTGATAGCAAAAACCAGAGCCGATTTCTTTGCCCCCAATTCCCGAATGGAAACCATAAAACTCGCCATACAGGGCATGTAAAGCGTCAGCAGGACGCTCGCAACCACGATGGCGCCGGGGGCAAGGTTGAAGGGGACAAGCAGGGCGATGGATACATCCTTACGGAGAAAACCGAGCGTCAGGACGGAAACCGTTTCCGGGGGCAGCCCGAGCAGTCCCGTTACCACGGGCTTGAAAAACTGCGACAAGCCCTTCAGCAAACCGGCCGTCTCGATCAGGCCGACAAATTGCACCCCCACAATGATCATCGGCACCGCATCAACGATAAAATCCTTCAAGCGGAGGTACAATTTCTTGCCCAGAATCGCGGTGGAGGGAATCTGGTAGGGAGGAATCTCGATAAACAGCTCCGGCGTCTCCCCTTTCAGCATCCGGCTGAGAATAAAGGAGCTGACAATGCCGACAAAGGCTATCGAAAGAAAAACGGCGAGGGTGTATTTCAGCGGATAAGGGGAGAGCAGGCTGAAGATCATCGCCGTCTGCGGCATGCAGGGGGCAAGAGTCAGCGTCAGCGCCGTTGCGATAACCCGTTCGCGGGGCGTTTCGAGGACCCTCGTCGCCAGGATTGCCGGCACCTTGCAACCCAAACCGAGCATAAGCGGGATCGTGCCGTAACCGTGCAGGCCAAGATGGTGCATATAACTGTCCAAAAGAACGGCCAGTCTCGGCAGATAACCAACATCCTCCAGCAGACTGAGGACTAAATAAAAGGATACTATATAGGGAAGCACCGTCACAAACGGTAAATAGAGACCGGTCGTCAAAAGCCCGAAGGATTGCATCGGCTCCGGAGTAGCGCCCAGAAGCATGGTTTTCAGAAAGCCGTCGCCGAGGCCGGCCAGCGCCGCATTCAGAAGCGGCATCCACCCCTTTATAAAAAGCGGGTCGAGGACATAATTTATGAGTCCTTCTCCAATGTTGCGGATTATCAGAAAAACGACGAACATGACCACGGCGGCGAAGGGCAGCCCGGTCGCAGGACGAGAGGTTGCATCCTGCATTTTTTCCAGGAATGTGGCATGCCGATGAGTTATTTTTTGACATTCCGCCGTGATGCGTCCAATCAATTTCCAACGGTCATCGGCGTTTTCGGGAGGCTGGTTCGGCAGAGGCAATTGTCCCCGCCTGAAGTCCTCCATGGCGGCTCTCAGCTCGGCAATCCCCTCCCCCGTAGTCGCCACAAACGGGATAACCCTTATCCCCAGATGTTTTTGCAGAATTGAGGTGTCAATGTTCACGCCGTGAGTGTTGGCGATATCCCACTTGTTCAGCAGAATAATTATGGGAACGCCCAACGCGGCAAGCTCCAGGGTATAAAAAAGATTGCGTTCCAGATTCGTGGCATCGACAACGTTCAGGACAAGGGCCTTGTCGTCGCCGGCAAGCAATCCGGACGCGACCTCCTCCGCCTTGTTTGTCGCCTGATGACTGTAAGCACCCGGCACATCGACAATGGTGAAACGCTCTCCTGCCAAAACGGTGTGCCCCGAGGTGTATTCGACGGTTGTCCCCGGATAGTTTGAAGAAATAACCTCAAGTCCGGTCAGACGGGCGAAAACGACGCTTTTGCCGACATTGGGATTGCCCGCCAGCATCAACCTGCGGGGTTGTATTTTTACGATTATTTTTGCCGCCATGCCGTGACCCAGGGCAAGGCTCGTCCCCATTACTTCCACAATGGACGGTCCCTTGGAATCGGCCGGCGAACGCTTCACGATATTCCTGCCCTTGTAAAGACCCATGGCTTTGAGCTTTGTTTCGAGCTGCTGTCCGCCTTGTATCTCGGTTATTTGAGCAGTTTCGTTTTCACGCAAAGAAAGGAGCGTAGCCGAATCCACGGGCTTCATAATACTGCCCCTCCTGAAATAAATCTGTTCAATCGTCGCAACGTAACCATACCTTCCGCGGGGAGCTTTACGCCCAGTCGCTCTGCGTGTCAAGGAGTTTTCAGCGGGGGCGCCCAAGTCAAATTTTGACACGAATTACAAAAATAATTTGACTTTATTTCACAACTTCGATAGAAGAGACGCAACCTTGTCAGCAGACGGCTGTAAAGCATTGAAACATCGGCAATATCAACAACGGGGAACGCCTTTGCATCGGAATGGAGGTATATTTTGAAATTGATGGCTTTGCCACGGATTATCCTTGGCATCCTGCTCGCATTGATGTTGTTATCCGAAAATGCTGTTGCTGGGCAGAGATATAAGGTTCAGCGCGGCGATACCCTCTCCCGGATATCGTCAAAAACAGGCATTTCCGTTGATGAACTTCGAAAAATAAATAATCTTTCCACAACCCGCTTAAAGATTGGACAAACGCTCGCTTTGGCGAAAGAACAGAAAAAGACAAAAATAACCGAGGCGCCGTCCGGGCAAATTGCCGTGTCGCTCACGGATGACAAGCGTAACCTGGAAAGCGAAAAAGCGGATATCAATCCTCCCGCACACTCTGGCGTCCCGACAAAAAACGAAGTAGCCATTCTCGATGACGAAGAGACGAGAATGCTGTCGAAATGGGACAACCCCAATGAACAACAACTGCTCGTCAAGGTCGCGCTTGCCTTTCTCGACGCTCCTTATCGTCTGGGCGGTTCTTCTGTCCGGGGGATTGACTGTTCCGGTTTTGTCAAAAAAGTGTACTCACTGTTCGGCATAAATCTTCCGAGGACTGCTGCCGAGCAATCCCATGTCGGACTTGAAGTCGCCAAGAGCAACCTGACCGAAGGGGATCTTATTTTCTTCAATGAAAAGAGCAGGATTGGTCATGTCGGCATCTACATCGGCGAAAACAAATTTGTCCACGCGGCTTCGACAAACAAGGGGGTCCGTGTTGACAGCCTCGATTCTTCTTACTACAAAAAACATTATAAAAGGGCCGTTCGTCTGAAGGCAAAAGAAGACGCCATTTAGCCTTGGCATCCTTGATTAATTTCCCAGACGCCGTTCGCCGAGCCGCATCGGCAGAATAACGGCCAGCGCGCAAATCATTAAAACAATAACGAACGAGATGACCAGCCAACCCAACTGCAGATTGGAAAGCCTCCGTCCCTGAATGTCCGCCATGAAAAACTGATAGACGGGCCCCGCCTCCAGAATAATCACAGAAGCAATAAACGCGGCGGAAATCAGCATGAAAAACAGTCCTCCAAAACTGGTGACCGACTGAGAGGAATTTTCGGCATGAAAATCAGGATATGCAGCGCCCAGTCCTATCCCCAGGGCAATAATCCCCGGTGTCACAAGAAAAATTGTCACAACCGATAAAACCATCATAAAGGGCGTAACCTGAAGAAGAATATTCGAAATTACGATAAGAAGCTCGACGAGGATAAGCAGCGGCACGTAATATACGAATAATTTAACCCAGAGAAACTGACGCAGTTCAACAGGCGCCGCCCTGATGATCCAGAATGCTTCCCCTTCGCAACTCACAGCCGGATAGACGAATCTGGCTGCTATCGCCGTAAGAACAAAGGCTGCCAGTCCCATGTTCAAAAAAGAGAAGATATTCTGGATATACACCGTTCTTATCTTCGCCTGTTCCACCGGCAGAACCGAAAAATTATAGAGATAGACGACAATCAGGGCCGCGATCAAAAAGAGCTGGGTCCACTGAGTCTGGTCACGGAAAAAGGTCCGTACCTCTTTTACCACCAGCGCCCTGAGAGGTCTGGGGATCATCCCGAAAAGTCGCCGGCGGTGGGAAGAGACAGCTATTTTGTGGACCAGAAGCCTTGCCGAAGATGTCTGCGCCTTGGTATAACCGCCAAAATAAACAAGATCCGCAGTCCAGCCAATAATATAGGAAAGCGCCCCCGTGCAACTCCAACAAAGGGAAAGATTAAACAGGGCCTTCCCTTTCAGGTTTGCCAGCGCCGCGCTCAGGCAGTCGAACGCCCATGTAGTCGGCAAAAGCGGCGAGCCGGTTGTTCCCATCTCCTTCAAATACAAAATCAGACTGGCAAAACTCTCCGGATTAACAAGTCTTTCCGGTCGCATCAGCCGAAACGCCACGATCAGCGCAACGACAAAAATGAGCCCCAACAAGACAAACAGGGAGCGGATTCTCCCGGCCGGAAGAATAAACGCTGTTATGAGTACCAGAAAAACACTAACCGCGGAGGCGATAAGACAAAGGGAGACCATCGTCATGCCGGCTGTCAGATAATAAAATGCCCCCGCCTTGTAAACTATTCCATAGGAAAGAAAAACGGGCATGCTGAAGAAAAGCGCCATCCAGGAACTGTCGATCGTGCTTTCCAGCCAGCGCGCCATGAATATAGAGCCACGCGCTGCCGGCAGTGAATGAACGAGAATCAGATCGCGGCTCAGGTAGAGCTTGGAGAGGGAGGCGACAATGCCGCTGAAGACAAGAAGCGAGAAAATGGTCATGATAACCATCGAAAGAAGCTTATGGGCCAGGATATCTCCAAATTCCTCTATGCCTCGGAAATATGTAAGCACGCGATAAAAAGCAATGAACACGCCCGTCCAGAAGAGGATGCCGATAACGGTAAAAAGCAGCAAACGCACGCGGCGGTTTCCTCCGTCTTGGGAAATGCCCGCATTTTTAAAAGAGAGGTAGCGGGGCAGAAGCAGCGTTGTGATTTCTTTCACAAAGTCTCCTCCCCACTTCCGGTAAGGCGGAGAAAAACCTCCTCCAGATCCCCTTCGTTCAGGCGGGCTGTCCCCCGCAGATCACCGGTGGTTCCGAGGGCGATCATCCGGCCCCGGTGGATAATTCCGATCCGGTCACAGAGGTCCGCCGCTATTTCCAGTGTATGGGTGGACATGAAGATGGTAACGCCGTTGTCGGCCAATCCCCGGAAGATGTTCTTGACCATCCTGATGCCGGCCGGATCGAGCCCGACCATCGGTTCGTCGACGATAATTATCTCCGGATCGTGGAGAAGTGCCGAGGCGATGATCAGCCGCTGTTTCATCCCGTGCGAATATGACTCGATAAGATGATCCCCCCAGTCGTAGAGGGAAAACCTCTGCAGGAGCTCCTCTGCTCTAACAGGGAAATCCTCCTCTGCGACTCCATAGAGAGCGCCGATGAAACCCATGAACTCCATTCCGGTCAACTTTTCATAGAGAAAGGGCCTGTCCGGAATAAAGCCGATGATTTTCTTTGCTTTTTCCGGATATTCTGCAACATCGATCCCGGCGATCGCAATGGTCCCTTCCGTTGCGCCGAGGATTCCGGCCATCATGCGCAGGGTTGTCGTTTTTCCTGCGCCGTTGGGTCCTATGAACCCAAAGAGCTCCCCCTTTTCCACGGTCAGGTTCAGATGGTCAACGGCAAGGGTGCGCCCATATCTTTTCGTCAAATTTACCAGTTCTATCATCTCTCCATTCCCACGATATCCAATGTCAACCTCCCGATCAGACCGGTCATATCCACCTGACTCTCCAGAGAACCGCGAACAAAGCGCAGATGAGTCACATCCGTCGGCATCTGGCCGAGAGCGGCATCCGCTGTAATCCAGCCGCCAAGTTTTTTGATATAGATAACATTCCAGGCATGAAAGAAAAAACTTCCGCGCATGTAAACGAGCCCCGTTTCGATTTCCGTTGGCAGGCCGGCAGCCCTTCCCATGGCCGCCAGTAAAACTGCATGCTCATTGCAGTCTCCGACCATGTTCTCCAGTGTTTGCAATGCGTCAGGAACAGAAAAGACCGGCCTTTTGACAATGTTTTTATGTACCCAGTTTACAAGTTTTTCAGCCTTCGTCAAATCGTCATCCGCTGCCGCTACAATTTCGGAAACCTTCTGTTTTATTTTGAGATTGTCCGACTCAATAAACGGCGCAGCTTTCAGGTAAGGCTCCAAATTCCCCGGATCAGCAGGGGACCGAGGCATACTCTTGAGAGATTTTTCGCTCCTTATCGTCAGGAGTCCATCCTTGTATGTCTGGCGCCCGCCCTCAAGCAGGAAATGTCCGGCGGGAAGATTATGAAGACGAATGGTTAATGTTTTTAAGCCTGGGGCATCAGCGATCGGTGTGGACGAAGGGATTGCGGCGGCAGCGGTGAGATCGGAACCCGACGCTGCATCAAGCCTGGATAACGCCTCCTTTTTTGAAACCATCTGCAAAACGATCCCCAAGATACCCTCTTCCCGAAGCACAAGACCTTCAGGCGAAACCCAGGCAATCTGTTTCATCCCCATGAAATCAACCGATAATTTTCTTGCCGGCGTTGCTTTTCCCATGACAGTCAGGCTCTCATCTCCAAGGGATATTATCGTAACCGGTCGCCGGGACAGTGTCGCCGGGTCAAATAACGAAAAGGTTCTCCCCTCCCCCGGCTTCAGATTCGACCTCCCTGCCGCTGCGATAACGCCGCCACCTAAGTACGGAGTATTCGGCATGGGAAAAACTTTCAGGTTCTTATCCTCGCCCATGCGTACAGACATTTTGCCGTCTTCAAATTTACCCTCCGCGGTAAACTCAAAGAGGTTGGAGCGCAAGGCAAATTGAAAATCTGAAATTTCCCCTCCCGCTTTGAGATCAGCAGAGGTTTGAACGTTGATAGGCTGGACAATCCCCATCGTATTGATCCGCATGAAGAAAGTTTCGGAAAATTTAAAGCCTTTTTCTGTTTGTGCCAATCTGCGAAAGACATAGCCAATTTTTTGACCGTTTTGAGTTATCGTCAGCCACGTTTCGCCATTGGCGGCAATTATCATGACAGGCGTCTGTTTTTCCTCCCCTCTAAAAAGTCTTTGGGGAATGTCCAGGCGAAGAAGCAAAAGGACAAAAAAGAGGAGAATTGCTCCTCCTCCAATAATATAAGACTGCCATTTACCGACTAATTTTGTAATCAATTTGAGCAATCGCTTCCAACCTTCAACCAGTTTATTCAGGCGGACTGTCAACATGGACATCTACAGCCTGTGTTTGAGCGATTAGAAGTATAAGAAGCATGCATTTTCAAGTCAAGAGAAAACGACACCTGCAATAACAAACCTTGACTTTGTCTGAAGTGAGCGTAGACTTAAGCTGATATTGAATGATATATAAAAATACAACCATTGTCCCTCCCTTATGGGGAAGTGGAAAAACTCTCTTCCTGTCACTTATGATGTGATTCTAATCGGGCAGAAAGCCGTTTCGTCGATGGGGAAAGCGATTACCTGCTCATGTTTTACCGATTCAGTATTATCATGGAGATTAAACGTGTTTAACGAACTAAGAAACAAGTGGAAATTAGCGGTCATCATCGTATTATTTTTAATTTTCCCCATCCTGACGGCAGGAGTTGCCCATACTGCCACTTTGGGGAATCTCTTCTCCGTTGCGGCAACCGCTGGCCAGGAACTTGCCTCCTATTCATACGCTTTTGATGGAACCAATTATCTGGTCGGAATTCAGGGTGATGCGGCTCAGGGCAACAAAATAACCGCACAGCTCGTCTCGCAATCAGGAACGCTGGTAGGTTCTCGCATCTCCGTGGGCCGTACCGGCAGCGCGCCATTTATTGCCTTTGACGGCACGAATTACCTGATGGCGTGGTCTGACTATGCAACCAGCCCTAATAATAAACTCTACGGGGTGTTCATCCGTAAAGACGGAGCAGTGGTCAACCAGCCATTTGTTATTGAAGATGGGCCTCTCAGTCAGAGTGAAATTGGGGGGATCAGCTTTGGGGGCGGGAAATATCTGGTCGTGTACCACAAAATCGGGGAAGGAATAAGAGAGGCCGTCTATGGACGGCCCATATCTCCATCCGGAGAATTTGGGTATTGGTTTGTCATCTCTAACGGATATGGCAACAAGGGTTTGAATAATGTCGCCTTTGACGGGACGAATTTCTTTGTCGTCTGGAATGACAATATCTCCAATAATCAAGTAAGGGGAAAATTTGTCAGCCCTAATGGGGTAGAAGGGACGGAAATTGCCGTGAAGGCAAGCGGCCTCCCCAACGATAACCCGCTGACCGTGGCCTTCGATGGGACAAATTATCTCGTTGTCTGGACAGAAGAGGTTAATGCAACCTTGCACAACTGGGATGTCTTTGGTCAACTCGTCACACCGGCAGGCGTCCTTTCCGGAGGAAAAATCAGCATCAGCACGGCCCCCGGCCAGCAGTTTACACCCCTTATCGCCTTTGATGGGACGAACCACCTTATTTCCTGGACGGACATGCGAAACGATGCCAACGGGAATTGGGCTTGCGACTTCGGAGAAGGGACATGCATGGACATCCGTGGCCAGCTCGTAAGCAAATCCGGTACACCTGTCGGCTCGGAGTTTATCATCAACAACAATGACGGCAACCAGTCGGGCGGTTTTGCCGGGCAGGCGGTCAATGGACGGCTATTGGGCATGGTCAATGACGGCGTTAACATATCAGCATCCGGTTCCGTCGGGGGTGATGTCTATGGGGTCTCGCTGGCAGTCGAAGATATTCCCGCGTCAATATCCGGGATATGCGGAACAGCCGCTGGGCAGACCTTCGCGTCAAAGCCTGTCTCGAATCTCTGCAGCGTTGGAACTCCGACCATTGTCGCCGGCAGCGGGCCGTGGACATGGAAATGCACAGGGTCCGGCGGAGGAACAACGGCTGATTGCACTGCAAATATCCTGCTGCCCTTGATATGTAGAGGCGACATCAACGGTGATGAAGCGCTTACCATTGCCGACGCTATTCTGACATTGAAGGTGCTGATTGGCAGCAATCCCCTCGGAATCCGGAAAAATTACCCGACCTCCGGAGCGGACGTAAACAGCGACGGCAGGATCGGCGTTGCGGAGGCCATCAGTATTTTACAAGTCTTATCCGGATTGAGACTGTCTGAATGCTATCAAGATATCCCTGTTGACGGCGTCTGCGGATCATCCAACGGTGGAATATTTACAACGGCGCCTGCGGCTGGCCTTTGCGGTGCGGGGTTAGCGACTTCGGTAACTGGAGACGGTCCCTGGTCTTGGAGCTGTACCGGCGCCAATGGCGGCGCGACAGCCGCCTGTGCAGCAACCCTCCAGGGAACCCCTGTTGACGGCGTCTGCGGATCATCCAACGGTGGAATATTTACAACGGCGCCTGCGGCTGGCCTTTGCGGTGCGGGATCAGCGACTTCGGTCACGGGAGACGGCCCCTGGTCCTGGACCTGTACGGGAGCCAATGGCGGCGCGACAGCCGCCTGTGCCGCAACCCTCCAGGGGACTTATGTATGGGATAGCGCCCAGTGGGATAACTGCCTGTGGGAACAATAATTTTTATAAACAAAACTCAGATATTACCAGCGTATGAAGGAGGAAGAAACATGGAATGCTTCAGAAAAATGCAGATTTTGCTTGCTTTGGTTTTTCTCACCATAGTCACGATAGTGCCGGGAACTACATCCATAATATATGCAGATGGTGAGATTCCCTATACTTTTTCTCCCGGGGAAACCATCAGCTCCGCCCAGGTAAACGCTAATTTTCAGGCGCTTTCGGCACAGATCACGGCGTTACAAGCCCAATTGGCGCCGGTGGTCCTGTCTCCGACCTCCGTTGCCGGAATTTACGATTATTTTTTATTTGGAACAAGCATGGGCGTTAAAGCGTATAATGCCTATGACCACGGGTACCGCGTTGGCCGTACCAATTACCAAGGCACTCTTGTACTGGCTGCCAACGGCACAAGCAAGTTGAACGGGACCGGCGGGTACACCGAGATGGAAGTCCGCAGCATCATTTATCAACCCGATTATCCGGAACATAGCGCGTTTTCAAGCGTTTCAGGCACTTTATCCACGGACCATCCGACCGATATCGGCGAAACGACTTACACGGTAACCGGTTCAACCGTAACAGTGGGCGGCGGTATGTTTGTAGGCACCCTTTCTGCAGACCTCAAAATACTCGCAGGCATATTTAAATCTCCCTACGATAATGGTACAGGAGTCATGATCGGAATAAGACGGCCTCCGGGGCCCCCGATTATCACGAGCGCCACCTCTGCAACTGCCGATGGCTGGTACAAAACAGGCGACTCAATCAACATCGCCTTGAATTTCAGCGAAGCGGTGACATCGGCAGGGTTGACGATCACCCTGAACAGCTATGCCGCCATAACGACCGGAGCCATAAGCAACGCAGCAAGCTGGAGCGGTACATACACAGTCGAAGCGGGTCAGGCAAGCAGCGATTTGAGCATCAGCTCGACAACCGGAACCATAACATCAGTCGTTAGCCCGAGCTTTAGCACGAGCAACCCGACCATACCGGCAGGACTGAATATAGGGGACAGCAAGGCAATCGTAATAGAATAGATACAACATTCTCCATCTTCTTGCCCCTGTGGGTTTCGCCGGAACGAATGCGCTTGCCGCCGCTACCTTTTTCCGCCGGCCATCTTTTGTGACTCGGGCA
>Ga0208373_1000186_pt1 | contig 118224 bp, 141 predicted proteins | sample RifOxyC2_FD_184036 | JGI IMG/M metagenome (GOLD analysis project Ga0208373, IMG submission 184036) | Soil microbial communities from Rifle, Colorado - Rifle Oxygen_injection C2 (SPAdes) | ecosystem: Environmental > Terrestrial > Deep subsurface > Rock core/Sediment | place: Rifle, Colorado... | reverse complement strand
AATGTATTGCGGACGAGATCTCACCATTTTTCCGATTCTTCAGAAAAATGGTGGAGAAGACCGGGATCGAACCGGCGGCCTCTGCCTTGCGAAGGCAACGCTCTCCCAACTGAGCTACTTCCCCTTTTCTTTATCCATAATGCTTTTTCTTTGTTTCTTGTCTTCTAAATCTTTGGCTTTTTCGATTTCTGCCAGATTTCTGCCATCTTTTTTCTTGTAAATCCCTTCCATCGCCTCTTTCTTGTATTCGTCAGTTAGGTGGACGTAACGTAGCGTCATATCCAGGCGTTTATGTCCAGCAGCTTCCCGTACTAAATTTAGATCCTTCGTCTTCATTGCGAGGTGCGAACAAAAACTATGGCGCAGGGAATAAAACACAGCACCCTTATTTTCTAATCCTGCTAGCTTAAGAGCCTTGTAAAATGATTTTCTTACATGCTTAAATGGTTTCCCGTGTTTATTCTTAAATATGTACTCGTCGAGGTAATCTTTTCTATCTCCTACAGACTGCGCTTTCCAATCCTCCAAAGCCTGCTTAGCATCTGTATTTAATGTTACCGTTAACCTATGACCATTCTTCGTTACATTAGTATATATAAAATTCTCCGTGAAATCAATGTCTTTCCATTTAAGACTAAATAATGTTATTGATCTTAATCCGGTATTAAGGTCAAGTATAACTATCGGCTTTAAATGTTTTGCCTGATGGCTTACCTTGTCACACGCTTCTAACAGCTTGTTAATTTCATCCCCTTCAAAATACACGATTCTTCCTAAATCTTCTCGGAATAGTTTAACTTCAGGAAAAGGATTATCTTTAATATATCTTTTTCCCTTGGCAAAATACAAGAAATGCCGAATTACATTCAGTTCCCTATCAACGGTTGAATGCTCAACAAGGTTGGCTCTATAAGCCTTATAATCTTCAATAATCTCCTTACTAATCTCAGACATTGCCAAATCTCTTGTTTTCCTGTTTCCTATTGAGGGTGGAACAAATTCCATAAACTTCTTGAGGGCTAACTCATCTGATTCCGGGTATTTTTTTCTCGAGTTGTTTCTTTCCCTATCCAAATATTCTTCTTTTGCGTCGATTACGGACTTTATTACAGGTTTTTTATTCTTAAAATAGCCCTTCTCAATTATCTCTGTTTGTATCTTGGCCGCAACGCTTTCAGCGTGTTTCCTATTTGTACCAATAATTTCCCGTACCCTTTTATTGGTAAAAGGATTTTTATAATCAACACCAAACATGGGTTTCTTTTTATTTACAATCTGATATATTCTTACTTTTACGCCCATTATATTGCCTTTTTCCTCATCTCTTTTATCTATGCTCAGAGATAACTTTTGTTCTTATCATAAGGGTCTATGCTATTACTAGCAATCCATCCCTCTAATTTCTTCCTATCAAAAAGCAATTTGCGATTCGCCCGAACAACAGGAATCTTCCTACAACTCACCAAATTATAAATAGTCCCGACAGCAAGACCTGTCATAACCGAAGCCTCCCTGATATTAAGAAGTCTTTTCTCAATATTTGGAGTCTTTTCAGGTCCGGGTTGCCCAAGCTTTCCATTTATCTGCCGGAGCAAGCCAACCACTTCACCAATACCATCCTCTTTCTTTATGAATCCAATCTGCACGATTATTAGCTCCTATAAAATACGAATAAATACATTTTTATTATATCCAGATATATGCATGTGCCGGCGGTGATAACCGGCACATGCTTTACAAAATTACTCTTTTGCGCTATATTTGTATTTGTCTATCAATTCCATAGTTTTCCATTGGAAATGATTTAGCTGTCGAATATACTTATGATGGTTTTCGGCAACTTTTTTTCGTTCAGATTCAAATTTTTCGACATCTTTTTCACCAGGCAGCAAAAGCAATATTTTGTGTGCTTGGACATAGTAGCCACTATAATTTTCCAATTCCTGCACCAAACGACGTATTTCTTCCACCATGTCTCCCATAATAAAAGTTACCTGATCACTTAATTTATTCATACATCCTCCTGTTTAATGGGCAAATTTAATTATCTATGTTGTACATTTTCTATAACTTGGGACCATGAAAGGCTCTACTCAAATTATAAACTTTTTAGCCAACTCTTGAGATTTTGCCCGAAAGCCTTCAATCTGCTTTGTTAATTTCTCAAAACTGCCCAATACTGTTTTTCTTTCAGAATCATATTTTTTTGCAAATTGTTCTGTGGGCAAGTATTCGGAAATGCATGTATTCTCATCGAAATCATCTTTAATGTTTTTAATTTCTTCGCTCATTCTTTCGATGTATGTTGCCATATCTAACAATTGTTTTGTTGCTTCAGCATTTAAATCATCCATATAGCCTCCTTTTATTTATGCGGGCGGAATTGATTTCCACCGCGCTGTTATTGTGTCTACCTCAATGATTGAAATCCGCGGGCAGGTGCACCCCTAGGCGGTGCACTACACCCGCCACCTTCTTACTTCCGCAACTTCATCAACCTCCTCCAGAACTTCAGTAAACGGTGGATGTTAACAGAATACTCTTCGTCATCCATCGCAAGGCTCTCCTTGAAAAACTTAACGACAGCAAGACAATCCCTTATTTCAGTCGCTGACAGGACAACCTTGCTCTTCATTTCAGCTGATGGTACGTCCCCTTCAGATAGAAGTTCGTTGTCATCATCACCCCGGATAGGGACTTGGTTCACTGGAGCCTTGGCTCCGAATTCTGCACTGTTCTTTCCATCTTCAATCATTGGGTTTCACCTCCTTTTTAATTAGATTTGTTCTGCAGATCCTGATCTGTAGCAGCAGAATGTAAAATCCACATAGTTAGCTGATCTTTGACTTTTGAATATTCGAGGCATGCCTTGCTCAGCTCAGAAGCTAATCCTTTTGGTAATTCCTGCTTTTGATCAGAATACCGGGCACTTATTTGTCCCAAAATGAACGCACCCTTGCTAAAAACAGCTATCAGTCTACGGACATCCGGGGTTATAGTAGATTGGTCAAGCTGCTGTTTAATATAGAATTCCGCCCCGCTCATACACGTTCTATTTTGCACAATATAGTCTGCTATAACTTTCTGACGGTCGCGAGGGACTCGCTTTAATAACCTGGCAAAACTTTGCTTAAGTGTCTTGTTGCGGATTAACTCCTGGACTTCTGGTACAATTTTTTTTACCAAGCTAAGGGAATTGGACACCCATTTTTGACATTTGCCCATACGCTTAGATATATCTTCTTGAGTCCGCTTATGCTTATTCTGCGCATGCAGCAACGCAATTCCGGTTTCTATCGGGGACAAGGAAAGGCTAAAGATATTATCCTGAATAGCAAGAGTATCAAAAGCTTCTTCGGATAAATCGTTATAAACGCTTGCCATAATTGTTTGATCGCCATTCAGTCGAAAAGCTCTGATACGACATTCGCCAGCAATTAGATAATATTTTCCATCCTTAAGGGACACCAAGATGGGATTTCTTTGTCCATTCTTTTTGATATCCTCAGCTAAGTCCACAAGATGCTGGGCAGGGAAGTCCCTGCGAGGATTATCTGCATTCGGCTCTATTTCCGTTAATTTCAGTTCAAGTACTTTCATTGTTCCTCCTTGTCTCATTTCAAAAACAATATATATTTTCTTCCCATTGCACCACCAAACGTTACGGAACTTATAGAATAGTGATTAACTCCGGAATTTGTCTAGTTTTACCAGGACTTCTGTATAAACCACACCAAGAAACCACTGATATGCAATAGCTGTGAGATTATCGCAATCCTTTCTTCTCAATGCGGCCTTTAATGGGACAATATTAAACGCAGCTCCTCCACCCTCGGCTCCGATCATAATAAATTTAAACATAGCTTCACGAGTATCCTTCGAGAATGCCACATATTCTTCCCCCTTGATATAAAAGTCGAACTCTTGTTTTAAAACTGCTTTTTGAGGGTCCCTCTCAGGTGAAATTTTATTCTTTCCAAATTTTACGTTCCACCCCTCATGAATGCTGTCAGCAACCAATTTAAAACTCTTGTCTAATTCACTTTGCAAATCTTTTAGTTTGAACCAAGCATCATACCTCCGTATCTGAATGTAATATTCACCTTTTTCGGTTTCAAACTCATGTATGCTCATGCGCAGAATTGGCTCTTTACTATCAATGTGATACATTAAATATTCCTCACCAGTTTCACTAGCAAATACCTTTTGAACAAACACCTTTTCATCTACTTTTATTTCAGACATTTTCTCCTCCTAATTTCTGATTTTTAAATATGTTAAAGATCCCAGATTATTTACATTAATGACAATCACCTTCTCGGGACAGAATTTTTGAGCCCAAGGAATAGTGGTTATTTTCGAAATCTGTCTAATTTTACCCATATCTCTCGACAAACCTCTCCAACAAACCAATTTTGAACCATCACGATAAGACTGTGACAATCTTTTCTTTTTATTACTGCTCTACATGGGTGAATCTCAATCATTCTACCTGTTGCCACACCTTTTGCTTCAACTACTCTAATTCTAAACAACTCTTCGTGCGTGACATTTGAATACACATCATATTCTTCGTTCCTAATATAAATATTTTTATCCGTTATCTCTGCTAGTTTACCCTCCCTTTTTCCATAAGATTTAGTTACTTCGATTACTTTCTCCTTTACCCATTTACAAAAGCCCATATTTTTACTCCTTTGGCAATACTGCCAGTAGAACATCCCTGCTTATATGGTTACTAATAAAAGAGGCTTTATTTAAAAGCCCAAGGTATTGTCGAGGTATCCTTGAGTACTCCGTGATAAGATTATACGCAGATTCATCTATAGTCAAACCAAGACGATTTGAAATTCTTTTCAAGGAAATCACTATTTCTTCCTTGGTTGGAATCTGCATATGGATAGTGAGGACACGGTCACAAAAGGCATCATCTATCTTTTCCAATGGATTTGCTTCTTTTTGAAAGTCTGCACCGGCAGTAAAAAGAAATCTGGTTGAAGGAGAAAGGTTTTCTAACGCATTAAGGAATTTATCTCTGATAGGCTGCGTGGTTCGTTGAAACTCGTCAAACAATACAATGTAGTATTTTTCGGTGATTGGAGCACCGCGCCGTATTGCATCATTAATTGTATCGTTGTAAAATTCATGACTTTGTTCTTTAGCGCAATTAACCTCTTCATACGCCCACCCATACTGACCAGTACAGCGTTGAAACCAGAGGCAAGAATTGCATCGACAGCAAGGCTCACTTTGTCCTATCTCAATGTTTTCACATAGCAGCGTCTTTGCGACTAAGCGAGCCAGAGCAGTCTTTCCGCAACCAAAGTTCCCTGTAAAAAGCATTCCCATGGGGAATCGGCCACTACTCAGAATAGATTTAATCATCTGCACGTTGTCTTTGTTTCCGGCTACTTCATCAAAAGTATGGAACCTTGCCTCAATCCGAATATCACGCATCTTTGGCCTCCGGCTCTGCAGCCTGGCTTGCAAGCTGGATGATTTTATTCTTGTCAAACCGTACACACATCCTTTGAACTTTTCTTTTGGAGCCTACACCGTCATATACACGCATACGCCAAGAATCAGAGACAATATCCAGTTCGGTCATGTACCGACGAACTCGTGAAAAACTCCAACGACTGAAATCGTAGCCCTGCTGTTTGATATCCTCGTACAACTCGTCTAACCGATAGTATTCATCTTTCGCAGTGGCTTTCTTGAAGTATTCGGTTAGATAGAATGCAAACATAGCGGCCATATTAGCCAGTCTGTTCCTGGCCTCCGCCTTTTCGACATAGTTCTTGGCAAAGGATTTTACTCTGGGTGATACAAAAGACCCCTCAAAAGATGCATCAATAACGTAGGCGAGAATAAATAATGGTAGCCACAAATCATCAAACCGGCTGGAACCTTGGGATAAATTTGTGGAGGTTAATTTATTGAGTAATTCAGAAATAGCGGGTCTTTTAGATAAAACAAACTCGGAGATACCATCGCTGAGGAAATCCGATTCTTGTGTTTTACTGGGGACAAAGCGCAGAAGAACCTCCGGCGATTTCTCCATTGAATAAACAATGCACCGCGTTCCGAGCCCTTGTTCTTTAGGTCCAATATTATCAGCTATAATCTTCGGTGAGTAGCAGTCATACCTTACGGTGGTCTCATCTTTACCTGCCTTAACATAGACGCCACCCCTGCGATAACCGGCACGTAATATTCTGCGCATGTCCGCGTTATTAAGGTACTCCGCCTCGTCAATGATAAGACAGGGATGGGATTCCTCTAAGATACGGCGTAAGGCAGCAGTAGTTATCTCTGAAACTTTTTGACTTACCGGGATCAAAGACGCTAAGACCTCTAGCAAAACCGTCTTACCACAGGACGGATTACCACGTAACCATATATATGGAAGCGTGTCGAAGAGATCCCAGCAACGGTTGAGAAAGACGTAGAGAGCTAAGACATCTACGAACTCGTCTGATTCGATGTAGCAATGCCGACGGATATATTGCCTAGTTTCCTCGTAAATATTACTACAACTAGCAATAGATTCTATTTTATCCATAACAAGGCCTCCTTTTGCAACGAGCTCTTTCCGGTGGGGGTTCTGAGTAAATCCACGACACTGTGGAAATCCGGTGGTAATTGCAATACATGGACTAGCTTGGCAAACCGCATGAAATAGGAACGGACAAAAGCTGAGCCGCTGTATCCGGCTTTATCGTTATCGAATGCAACGCAAAGTGCGAATGGAGTTAGTTTATCTAAGAAAAGCTTATTAGCATTGGTGGCGCCGAACAGGCCGACGGCGTTGAAGCCGTGACTGAGAAGGGTCAGGCAATCCAAGGCACCCTCGGTAAGGAATAGAGGCGAGTTAGGTAGAAGGTGAGATAATATGTCCTGGTTGAACATACTTCCGACTGGAACTGGGAGGTTGAGATACTTGACGCGAATCTTGGGATTGATGGTACGACCTTGCATGAATACAATCTTGCCGTTGGACTTCACGGGGAGAAGCACGTTGTGTTTCCACCCAAACCGGAGGTTGCCACGACCATCCTTCTTGATGTTAAAGAGGCCTGAGGTCTGTAAACGCGGAAGACCATACTTCTCTAAAAGATAAACCATGACATCGTTGTATTGCGGCATCTGCAAATATCTCAAGTTGAACTGGGCGGCTATTTCGGGAGAGATAAGCTTGGAGCATAGAAACTCCTTGCCTTGAGGGGTGTCGGATAATATAGAACATTGCGATAAGAGATCGGAGTAGATGATGTCCATCTCCGAAATAAGGGCGGGAGAAAGTTCGGGCAAGGAGGAGGTAGCAGCATCTTCCTGCCAGAGGTTATTATCCGGCTCTTTAGATATCCACCCCTTAATTAGAGCAAGGGCGTCATCGGTATTGATATGAAGGACCTGAGAAACAAGGCTTACATTATCCCCTGAAACTCCGCAGCCAAAACATTTGAACTTGTTCCTTTTGGTGTCAATGCTACAAGAAGATTTGTGGTCGCCTTTGTTGTGACGGACAGGGTTGAAACATTGGAAGGAATTGCCACTAAGCACTATCCCAAGTTTGTGGCATACATAACTGATTCTTACAGTTTTCTTAATCTGGTTAAGTTCTTCTTTTGTGAACATAGTATCCCCCTCCTATAATAGATATATAATATTTCCAAGAAGTACTAAATACAGTAATAAAAAGGTAATCAAGAACAGCAGCTACGCTGCAGGCTTCAGTTCTTTTTCCTGTTTCCGTTTCCAATTAGCAGCGTTAATGTAATCTTCGTCCAATCCTTCATAACCATTTGCCTCAAATTGCATATATGCATCGGAGTCTATTTCATCAGCAGTATTGTAATAGCTGGCAATAAATTGATTGGTTAGTTCCTTGAGTCTTATATTCTGTTCAGCATCGGTCAATATCATATTTAACATTATTTCTAAACATTTTCTGTCATACTCTTTCGAACTCATCCGTTTGCTTCGTTTTACTTTGATATTTTTCATATCTTGTTCCTCCTTTGTTGGACTTTTTAAGTAAGAATCAGAGTATCCATTCCAGTCCATAGATTTGCTACATTCCTTTGGAGCGGTATTCCGAACTTTCAGTTTCGTTTTCATATAGCCTCCAGGCTCTTCCGATTTGCTTCTATGGTAATTATATAAAATAAATATCAAACAATTAAGAAACGCTGGAGTTATAAGGCTGGCGTTACCATAAGCAGGGAAGTATAGGAAAATGGATTAATCAGGCATACCGGAGGGAATATCTTATTAGAACTTAACTTTTAAAGCGGTACAATGCTTGTTTAATGGAACCAGGGAGCTCTTTTCTTACATCTAAGATTGTGTTGTCATATTCGGTTTTCAAACTGTTATACGTTTCATCAGGCGCTTTAGGACCATATGGAATAACCATATCAGGACTTTTTTGTATAAGCTTATTTAAACTATCATCATCTACGCACTTACCTTTTTGCGTTAAATATTTTCCAACCTCACCTTTTCTCAAACTAGCCAATATCAATTTATTAAAGTATTCAGGGTATTCTTTCTCTATGCGTTCTGCTATTTTGTTATATGTAAGACCCTGCTTCTTCCAATTAAAACACATACTAACTCTATCATGACCAGTTTTCGTTTTTTTTATGCCTCTCCCGAATAATATCAATTTTGCTTTTTCAATACAAGCCCATCCCTTAGGATTATAGTTCTTCTGACAAAACAGCTTCGTTTGATCTAAATGATTTCTAAAGAGACTGTAAGGAAGTTCCTTTAAAATTTTAACAATATCGTCTTGTCTTGTCTCTGGATATATACTTAACTGAAGCAAAAGTTTTCTCTCAATCTTGGTTGAATGACAATCTGGGCAGGTGTATTGGATCGCTGCAGATACAGACTTTATTGCTTTCATATTAACTTCCATCATTCCTTTTACAACAGCACGACTCTCCCATTCTTTATTACATTTTAAACAATGAAAGACCACTTTAAAATCAGCTATTGGTTTCATTCCAGGATAGCCAAAAGAATCTATCCCCTTGTCAAAACCACATTCCGCTAAAAGATCACCAAAAATGTTTGTAAATTTATTTGAATCAACGATAAAAGATTTTAATTTTTTATCAAACATTCGTATGCTGGCTGAGGACTTATCGTTAAGAATAAGTCCGTTTTTATGAAGAGAATATTTGTCTACTATCAATCTCAATGCGTTCCAAAATTCACTATTTGTCAAGACTAGATTCTCTAGACGTTGAAAATATTCCTCATCAGATCTTGTCCAAAATCCTTTTTTTCTAAGAACCGTTCTGGTCTTAGAAATAGTATTTAGATACTGAGATTGTGTTACCATAATTCTTCAGCAATTTTAAGAGGCATGCGCTTTATTACTTTTTGCTTGTTTCTTCTCTCTTAGAATTGCCTGCATTGCTTTTAACCATCTTGCCGTAGATGCAATACTGGCTCTTTGCTGTAAACTATTCAATTGTTTAAAACTTTCTATAAATGTTTTCCTTGCGAATTTCTCTTTATGAGCGGAACTGCTGGTCGAAAATATAAGCTTCATTAGTTTTCCCATTTTAGTACCTCCTGGCAACATTACTTTTTATAATTCTATCATCTAAAGGAGATACATGCAATTAATATTATGACAATAGTACAATGTACTGAGAGTTCTCTATATTTATACTAATGATTCCGAAGACGCTGACCAAAAGAGTTGAGCATTATGATAGGCTTCTGCAACGTCGGTATTGCAAAGGGAAGGCCTCTCTGGCTTTCTCTAGAGAGAAAAACGTAAAAAATATCTAACAGTGTAGGTTGAAACGTCACAGAGGCAAGGGTAAGGTTTGGAAATGAATTTTTAGCAATGGAATCAACCCCGGATATTCTGGATTAATCTAGTTAATTGTCACAATGTTTGTATTTATTGGGATTTCTATTGGAACAGGAATCAAAGCTTTAACGGCAGCGTAAATATCTGTGTCAGTTTCTGGTGTTTCTAATGACACAATTAATGAATATCTTGCCGTAGAGTTAACTTTGTTGAGATTATGCTGCTCTCTCCACCACCCAATAACAGGATATACAGCTAACATATTACACGAAGCTACTTGAGCAGCTGTACCTCTCCAAATGTCAGAATACACGGAACCACCAATTCTTCTATTTTTGCTACCAATATCCCATCTTTCAGATCCCGAGCTACTTTCTATTTCTTCTTCTTGTTCGCGTACAGCAACGTTTATTCTTTTTTTGAAATCATTTTCATCTTCCGTCTCATTGTTAAGGTCAAATCGCAATCCATGAGATGCGTATCTATATTTGTTTTTCCAGCCAGCTCTCTCACCAGCAGCAGGTTGAATATAGAATGAAAGAGTTATTCTTAATTTAACATCCATTTCTCCCATTGCAAGCAGGATATCTTTTGGCCATGGCAAATGATGAATATTCATATCCTTCATCTTATAACCTTTTTCTGATTTCTCAAAAGGCTGTATAACTTCTTGCATCACAATTGTAAAAAGGTTACTAGAACAATACAATGCCTTATTAATGTCAGGTTTTCCATATCCAAATACCCGTAATATATTTCGGTAATCATTTTTTGTTCTCAATCCACCAATTTGATTTTTCATTTCATCATTCCAAGATGCAGAATGGACTATAAGCCCCCTAATAGTTTCTGGCCATGCATTATTATATTGCGCTCTAATTTGTGATGCAAACCAAGCAGCTTTAGCAGTAGCGGCACTAGTTGCATTAATGGTATCAAAATATCGAGAAGATATAGATTCAGAAGTAGAAAGAAGACTTAAGTCTTCGTGCTCTGATATATTTCCACTGGCATCTTTAAACAAATTTCCACCCTCAAAAACAACTTCTGGCTTTATAGGCCACTTATCATCCCAATAAAAAGAAGTTGTACTGAAAGGCGACAAGCCACCAAAAGGAGCAACCATCTGCAATCCATTATAACTGGAATCAATTATCCTGTTTTTTTCTGTATATGCACCTACGGTTAAGGCATTCCACGCCTGAGCAGGATTATGCACTGACGTAATCTTATTATTCTCGAAGTAATTGTCCCATTCTCCAGTATTTATATTGCCAGCAGAAACTATAATTAATTTTTGATCTTTACCTTCTCCGAAGGCTATATTATCAATCGTCCCTGACCAAGAAGAAGGTCTACCTTTATCAAAGTTTTCTTTACTAGTTATAGCCATGCAATAAACAATGAAAATATCGGGATTACTTATTTCGGCTCGACTAACAGCTTGTTGCGTTATGTCACCATACAATTCTTTTTGATTTATTCCCGTTCTTGGCAGAATTTTGACCGAACAAATTTTATGAGATACTTGAATTTTTTCTTTTGTAATTAAAGCCTGTTCAATATCTCCATATGCAATTATGCCAGCCATTAAAGTCCCATGCCCTTTTCCACCATCAAAATAATCATCCGTTCCCCAGGAAGCATTAATAGTAAGACAATTTCCTGAATCTAACACAGGCGCTAATAAAGGATGTCCACTATTAACTCCTGTATCCAATAAACAAACCATACTCTTAGAAGAATTGACATTGACCCTGCTTAATAAACTGTTAACCCAGTCTGTTTGATCCTTCTTTGATATACTTGTCCAGAACCCAGCAGGCTCCTGTCCAATCCTAAATTCAGCAAGTAAATCACTGGCCTGCATCAATTTACTCAGATCCTTCCCAGAGGCCTTAATAAGAACAACAACTCTCTCTGGAAAAATAAGTTGATTATCTTTTCTTTCAATCCCGATCTCTTCAAGTATTCCATTAAATATAGCCATCTCAGTTCCTTGAGTAGGCTGATCAGCACTTACACTAAGCCAAGCTTCAACCCAAACCGCATCATTTTCTGTAGGCATAAGATCTTCAGGATCCATCCAAAGCGTCTTAACAAAAGCACGGCTAACGTCTTCAATGCTATTTACCAAGTTTGAGTTCTTCGGTTTATCATATTTTGTAGTTATGTCCCTATATGCCACAATTTTTTTAATAAAATTGTTTTCTTTTCCTGAAGGAACATACACCATTGCCCGAACTCCATTTTCACTTTGCTTAACACTGCATAATCTTATTCCAATGCGCATATCCTCTAAACTATTTAACAATAAATCACAATCAACCTTACTGTCAAATTGAAGATAGGTGCCATTACGTGTTCTTATTGAACGAGCTTGCATTTCCTGTTTAAACTTTATTTCTTCTTGCAATATTGAATCAAATTCCAATAAAAGTTTTTCTGCATGTGATTTTCTATCTCGTTCAGGAATTCTAGGACCCTTTCCTATCTGGCTTGGGGAAGTATACCGAAGTGATATTGCCGAATGATCAATAAAGAGATGCGCATATTTTTTCTTTGGCATAAATAATGTGGATTATCTCCTATATACTGAAGTCCTTTCTTTTATCATTTTTATTAGCATTTCTTTTTCGACAAACTTCTTATCAGTCAATATTGCTTCTTTTACAGCATCGTTACAAGCTTGACTAATCTCGGAATGACTCAACTGACCAACAGTCTTTACAATATCCATTAGATCATAATTACCATTATATTGACCCAGTCTGTTTTCAATTAGTTTAATTATTTCCGATTCCGAAGGCAATTCATAATGCAATACATCGTCAAATCGTCTAAATAATGCTTGATCCAAAAGTTTCAGATTATTAGTAGCGGCTATTATTATACTATCTGAGTCATCTTTTTCAATAAACTGCAGAAAAGAATTTAAAACTCTTCGCATTTCTCCAACATCATTATCTTTTGCTCTCTCAGTCCCTATAGCATCAAATTCGTCAAAGAGAAATACTGCGTTACCTTCGCTAATAAAATCAAACACTTTCCGGAGTTTAGCGCTGGTTTCTCCCATAAATTTCGTTACTAGCTTATCCATAAGAATTATATTCAAAGGCAAATTAAGTTCATGTGCAATAACATAGGCCGTCATTGTTTTCCCAGTTCCAGAGGGACCAGAAAATAGTATTTTTCTTCTATTCTGCATATCGTGCCTACGCAATTTTTCTTTCTGAATAAATTCTTTTTCTATTCTTTTTATTCTCTCAAAAATAGCAGGTTTAAGAACCATGTCAGAAAGCCTTTCAGTTGGCTGAGCTTCGATTAATAGCCCCTGTAAATCATTATCAATAATATTAAGCTTGGGTTTGTTTTCTCTTGAATTATCTATGATTTTTTTTAATTCATCAGCCAACACAAGATGTCCAATCTTTGCTTCATGTGCGGCTATTTGTAATGTAATAGTCGTAAATTTTTCTTGATTCAGCCCATAATGAGCCTTTGCTAAAGCTTTTACCTGTTCTGCAGTTGGCATATTGATTCTCCTGTTTATGAGATGAAACCGCTAAACCAAGGTTATTATATCATATTTATTTCAGCTATGCTTAGATTATACTCTTCTAAATATACTTCATCACTTATCATTGATGGTTCTTTGCTTTTAAAATTAGGCTCTTTTCAATATTGTATAAATTTCCTACTAGAAAGGCAAGTAAATTGAGTGCGCAAAAAGTATTATTAGTCGGGTTCTTTGAAAACACCTATCTCTGGGTTGAAATGCAGCTTAACGGAGATTCTGGCGGGACCGCGGAGGTTTTTGGCAATAAAGAGTTCTACTTCTTGAGAATCTGTCTTCTTTTTATTAACTTGTAAAAACATTACGACATTGGAGTCGAAGGATAGACCATAGGTATAGCTAAGCCCGGCTAAGGAATTAGAATTCGCCTCACTTTTAGACTTCCTTGATATGCAGATAATAGTTGCATTGAGGGAACCGGCAAGTTGAGATACTGCACGGACTACGCCATCAATGCTGTTTTCGGAGCATTTGTCAGGGAGATAGAAAGAAAGGGCTTGAATTGAATCAATAATTATTAAAATCTGTTTATCTGCGCCGAACTCTGATATTTCCTCTTTCATTTGCTCTATTGATAAAGGTGCAGAATTAGCATCGACCAGTATTAAATTACTTCCGTATTCGGAAATACGGTCACTGGCGCCCAGTAAGTCTTTTCGGGTTTTCTGATCACTTATCTCGGTTATGTTCCGAATGACTTTGCCACTGATACCACTCTCTTGTTCGAGAATGCGTTGGGTATAAAAAGAGATGCCGTGTTCTACGCCAATCCAAAATACCTTATTACCATTCTTAGCTACGTTCCGCGCTATCTGCAGACAAAGGCTTGTCTTACCTGAAGATGGAATACCTCCGATTGTAACCAGAGAGTTTGGGAACAAGCATTCTATAACGGAATCGAGTGGTGGCAGGTGAGTTAATATGCCTTTGTTCTCAGTGTTGTTTAAGCTTTCCAAGTATTCCGGCAAATAATCCTTCAGGCTTATAATCGAGCTTCTATTGTCCTCCACTACTTACCTACCGCTACTGGGACTAAATTATGGTTTGAAGTAAGTTCTTTGTGCTTTCGAATGTACTCCTGCCTAAGTAGCTCCATATCCGCCGGTGTGAAGATAGATTTATTCTTCTCTATGGTATCGGTAATAGTCTTTAGCTCAAGAGTGGTAGTGCAATCATTGAACCAGTCGAACATCTCCTGAAGCTTGGCCTCACGAATCAATTCAGCCTGTGCGTCTTTGGCACTTTCTTCCTCATCGATGCTCTGTTTTGGTCCGAGTTCTCCCTTGTTATGCTTGTCAAGTATTCCTTGAAAGTCTTTGAATGAAGGATTCTCAAGACGGAATCCGACTGGGAATGTTCCAGACCGGTCTTTCTCAAAGACAGCGAAACGTTTACCATCCTTTTCACATTCGAGTCGAAATAAAATATCAAGCGCATAAGGCGTGTCTTTTTCGGAGTTCATTTTAACACCGATTTTTGTCAATTCCATATGGCCGTTCACATTCTTTATTTCGTATTCATCTTTAACACGGCCTATGAGAATAATATTTACATCCAGATTGCAGAGCCGAGTTAAAAGTGTATTATATTTTCTCTTTATATCTCCCCAATCACTGAATGTTAGGTCTATAGAGTCAAGATTAGCTTTCCCGTTACTCCTCATGAGCTTAAGTTTCTTGGCTTCGAGTTTTGAATCGAGCAACTGATTCCAGAGGATAGTAACCGGATCTAAAATTAAGGTTTGAATATTTAGTTTTGGAAGTGTTCTTTCAATCTCAGACACAGCTTCACAGACCTCATTGAAACTCTTAGTTTTAAATATCAGGGTATTTGGAAATCTCTCTGCATATAAATCGGAACCGGCCTCAAGGTCTATGATAAGAGCTTTCTCAAACCCGAGTGCAAAATATGTCTTTCCGGTACCGGTACCACCGTAAACACAAATCTTAAGATGCTTTTTGACGCTTTTAATCCTTTCAAACTTTACCATGATTACCTCCGGTTACATATTATGTTACTTATTAAAATGGCGGCAGGGCGCTTAAGACCACTTCCCTGCTTTCTTGTGTAGTATCTATGGGAATAATATGCCTTGATAACAACAATCTATCCACCTTACTGGGTGTACCTATTTTTAAAACAGGCTTTGGGAGTTCAATGACGGCCTTATCAATTATTTCCTTTACAACAGAGCTCATCTTGCGAAGGTCTTTTAGATTCTCCCAAAGTATTTTTGGCTCCTGTTTTACTACAGAGCTCCATTGTTCTTCCGTTATCAGAGGTTTAAGCTCCCCTTCGAGTATTTCTATATCAAACTTACGGTCTGTAGTCTTCCCCAAGGTTATAGGTGTTCTCGTTTTGTAGCTTATAACCTTCTCGGCACCTTGAGCTTTCAGTTCCCGGAAAAGCAGTCCCTCAATGTGCGTTTTAAGCTGATAGATTTTCGAGGAAAAGGCTTTTGCAGTCAAATATATCTCTGCCAACTGCACTGTACTCATTGTAGATAAGTTACTTTCCATTACTTCCTGTAAGGCAGTTAAATCATTCATGGCGTCTCCTCTATTTAGTAAAATACGAAGTTTTTAGACTTAGTAATTTGTACTTATCGCATTCACCGGATTTATATAAGCAAAATCCGCATTGACGGCCTGGTTTAGCAAAGAAGCCGGTCTTAGTACATTGTACTACCTCCTTGTGAGCCAGCTTTATTTGTTTAATGAAGTTTTCGTAGTCCTTGCTTGAGAAAGTTATCGGTAAGTCCATCTCTAAGGCAGGTAGAATAAAGCGCAGACTCCGAATCCTTCCGATATCCATCCCCTGTATACCCAGAGAATAGAAAAGGAATTGCAGTTTTGAAAGCCCTTCCTCACTTATTGCATTTACACACTTAAAATCATAGACATCCACAAACCCATCTTTGGATACAGTAATCAAGTCAACACGGCCGGATATAGCAAGAGGATTGTCTTTTAATTCACCGGCTATTAGGGTTTTAAATGTATGCTCAGGAAAGATTTTAGCTGATTCAAGGAGGTTAATATCTTTGAAGTATTGGATTAGATAATCTACCATTTGGTTAATATGAGTTAATACTGTTGCTTTATCTTCCTCCGAGTTACCACGCCAAGTTAGGACCGGAACCTCGGATATAATTCTATTAAAAACAGGCAGCGTATTTTCTTTTAGCCATAACAAGTCTTTATGTCTGCCTTTTAGAAACATCTCTGCAAGACCATGTACACAGCTGCCTTCAAGAGCATTACGAAAATCCTGTAGCTTACTCCGTGGATCTCGTTCGATTACCATTCGTTTGTATCTGTAAGGGCATTCAAATAGTCTTAGGGAGTAGAAAGAAAAGTATGGCACCGCTCTTGGAACAATCTGCATACTGTTATGCTGTTTATACTTTGACAGATACTCGGCTATATTGAAGTCAGTCATTCAGCTTTTCCTTTTGGAGTTTTAAAGCCAATTTCTTTGGCGGGGGATTTAAGTTGGTTCACTGCGAATACAAGATCATACTGTTGGATTGTATTACCTTCCCGTTCACGGGATATAATATATCCCCGCTTAACAACCTCCACAATCTGGGCTGGACTAAAACCATCTGTTATATCCGCTATATGGTTTATGTCGACTGATTTACCTGTATCGGTCTTCGAAAGATTTAAGTTTAGCAGGTTTATTCTTTCAGGCACGGAAGGATTTTCATAATGGATTATTACATCAAAACGTCCCGGGCGCTTGGTCAAGGCTTTATCCAACACCTCAAGCTTATTAGCTGTTGCAATTGTTACTACACCGTTTAAATTACTGGCGCCGTCCAACTGGTTCAAAAACTCATTGAGAATTCCTCCGTTGAAATATCCGCCATCCCTTGACAAGCCATATAAGTCAATGTCTTCCAAAACAACGATACAAGGTCGTATACTGCGAGCAAGAGAAAATACTTCCGCAACATCATCGCTCCGTTTAAGATGTTTTCCTGTGGCAACGATAAAATTGCAACATTTGATTGTTGACATAAGCCAACGGATAGTAAGAGATTTTCCCGTCCCCGGATCGCCAAACAGAAGGACTCCTCTCTTAATAACATTAAACTCATTTAACTCATTGGTATTGGCGTATTGCCTATATCGTTCGATGGTACCTACCACATTAGATTTTATAGAGCGTTTGATCTCTTCGGGTAATATAATGTCTTTATCTGCAAGCTCCTGAACCGACTCTAAAAACTCGCCGGCTCCATTCAATCTTAAATCAGTTAAAGACATAATTGTGTTCTCTAAGTCGGCAAAGAACTTCTTCCCCAAATCCAGCTTGCTTGCGGGAAGATAGACGTGAAAATATGATTTCACAAAATCATCCTTTGACAGCTTCATCCGCACAGCCATTTTATTGCCGTTCTTGTCTTTTAGGAAGTAGTTCGCACAATATGGGCTTATTTTATTGCTACCAGCCTGGTCATAAATAACAGGGAAAGACAATTCTTCTGCATATCCATTGTTTGTTTTTATTACCGTGTAGTTGTCGTTTATAAGTTTGTAGATTGCAAATGATACGACCCTAAACGCCGCAGGATAAAAATCTCTAAACAAGACAATGATATCGGTGCGTTTTTCACCTAGGAATTTCGCCATTATAGAGGACAAGTAGTCCTCGGCATATTTATATAATACAGGCTTGGTTATCTCTACAGTTAAACTTCGCTTCATTTATTGATTCCTTTCTTAAAAATATTTGTAAAGAGCAGGGATAAAAGAAGGAAGATGCTGATAGCTGGAAATAACAGCAGGCAGGCACATAGCACGACGGTAAAAGTTGAAGCAACTATATTACTTAGTTTAAATGATTTAGGCTTAACTGGCTGGGGAACAATATAGAGACGGCCTTTACTCTCAACAAGGTTGTAACTACTGTTATGTATTATTACTTTCTCCGGCATAGGTTTATCCTCTAAGATAAAATACGGTAAGCAGGCAATTAAGGCGGGTATATTTATAGGTCGGAAAGGCTGACTATGATATCCTTATCCATTAAGAACTCAATGCGAACTTTGGCAGACCTTCCCTTTGAGGCAACAATTAGCTGTTCAATAAAAGTTCTAAAAACCGGGGTTAGTCTCCACACTCCATTGCGAAGCTCACAGACGGGACCGATAAACTCCCTGATATTGATATTACTATTGCTTTGAATAAATTGCAGCTTTCTGTCCATACAGCTCCTTTCGATTAACTTTGATTCTGTTAACATATACGACAATAGTAATCTGGTTTGCTAAAGAAGGATTCTTTTCTTGCTGGAAAGCCTCTGACTCCCTATACAGGGGAAAAGCGTAAAAAATATCTAACAGTAATCTTTGTCTCGTCAGGTGACCTCCAGTGAAGTCTAGGTGCAATATATGAGACCTTTGTGATTCCTTTTCTTTTAGGGGAACATGGTGCGTTACATATGTTACTTATGCCCGAGCAGCGTTCCCCTTGGATTTGACCCAGTCATCTAAAAATATCTTACTCACGGTATTAGACGTAGTCCAGTTAATTTCATAATATGGAATATTTACCTTGTGGATGTACTGGTCTATGACATTGAAGAGAAATACAGCGGCTGTTTGGTTGGTGGTTAAACGCTGAGTACCGTTAGCAAGGTTTGCAGTACAGCTTCTTTCTGCTTTATCATCCTGGTTAGCAATCTCAGGATGTTGCTCGATAAGCTTTGGCCCGAAGTATGAGTCTTTCAGCATCCCCTGGATAAAAGTCTGGCCACCGATAAGTTCGTTACCTGAGTCTATGTACAGAGGACGATTGTAATTATTATCTATCTTCGATAACTCTGAAGATATAAAAGCTCTGGCTTTATTATTATCCACACAGCCGACAACAATATCAAACGCATTCAGCTTTACTTTCTCTGCTGTTTCCTCATTGTAATATTTAGGTATACAGGATAGGTTTACTCCAAAAGCAGCACCGTATCTTTGGGTTAAGACTTCTGCCTTCGGCTTACCTATGTCCGACTTAATAAAGTTCTGCCTAACAATGTTAGATATACTAACGCGGTCACCGTCAACAATCAGATATTCAAAAGTCATCTCTCTTTCTGAGGCAATTAAACGGGCAAGCAGAGGAACCAAAGCGCTCCCGGTCCCTCCGGCGCCTATCTGAAGGATTCTTACATGGGTGTAAAGGTTATTCTCAAAGTATGTCTTTGGCAGAGTTATTTTCATAGATTATAGGTCCTCAATATTTAAACCAGGCTTATGCAGGTCCTGTCCAACGCCCGGTAAATCACGCTCCATGCTACAGCCGTATAGCAGCATATCCAGTTCTGTTTGATGTTCGTCGTCTTCCACAGGGTTTATCTCTTTAAACCATTTATCGGGAACTTCTGATACCAAGTCAAAGATATCCTCTAAAGATACAGGGATAGAAGCTGTACCACAGCAAGCGCGGATTTTGAGTTGGGGTAAAGGTTCTGTTATCTGTCCTGCTACCGCATAAAGACGAGTAGCCTTCTCGTCTCCGTCATCAACAGCTGAGAAGAAAGCCTGCATATTCCCGTGACTATGGATTTCAAGAGCCAGGATGTTCTCTTTCTCCATTGCCGTATTATGTTCGAACTTGACTGAGGCAGGGCCTACCTGCTGAGGAGGACAGTGTATATAGTAGGACTTACGGTTACGGTCCCAGAATATCTGAAGGAGAGCTTCTGACTGATGTTTAATATAAACCTTCTTAAAGAAGCTTAAACAGGTCAAGAGAAGAACAACAGGAATTTTAGGCAGTTTTATCTTAAAGCCTTCCTGTACCTTTTCTAAACCGACTATTTCTTTCGGGGTTACGATAAAGGTACCTAACTCCGTTTCCCTGATCTCCTTAGCTCCTGTACCGCACAAGATATAGTTCACAGGCTTAATGAGTTTCTTGGGAAGGCCTATACTATGGGCTACTAACTGACTAACGATTGGCTTTACCATGCAACACCTCGCTTAAGATTCCATATGGCTTTAATTCGCTGTATGGGAATTCCTGCTTCCCGTCATATGCTTTGAACCAGTTAAGCATGCGGGTTCCGGGTCCATTACTGTCGTTATTGAATAAATCTTCATTAAACGGGGATAGAAAGAATATCCTTGGCAGATTAGACATTCCATGGAGGGATTTAAACGGCTTATCAATAAGATTGCCAGCCGTTCCCCAACAGACCTCGCCGTTTGGGTGGACATTGGAAAAAGGCGCATTATAAAGCATGGTATTATCTGTTATTGTTTCCTTTCCGATGGCAAAGACTTTGGTGGAATATAACAGCCGGTTGGAGTTTACCTCGTAAATCCACACTAACGGCGGTAAGGGGACTTGGAAGTCAAACACAACTGGTGCACCGTCAACTTTATTATTATTGTATTTAACCTTAACCACCTGGTCGGGGCGGAGCAATGCAATCTTCTCTCCACTTCCTGTTCGCTGATAGGATAAAGTACCCACAGGAAGTAACCCGCTGTCAAATTTTGTATCTCGCAAGACTAATTCCTTAAACTTATTAGGGGATAGATAGCGGTACTGCTTCTTATTGTTCTCATCCTGAAGCTCCACACGAACACCGTATGACTCTAAATGGATTGTAGTCATAACAGAGCACGCTTAATTTCCTTCTTTTCTTTCTTCTTGTTTGCAATAGCGATGTATCTGTCCTGAAGCTGCTTCTTGAATTTTGCTTCCTTGTCAAGAAATTGTTGATATAAAGAAGGCAGGAGGTCTTTTAATGTTGTTATTTTATTAATGTAAGACTTAAGCTCTGTGACAAAGCTTTGATTGTATTCCAGATAACGCTGACTGTTATGATGCATAAAGGAGAATAGCTCCAAGGAGCATCGGAATAATCCGTCAAAGTTATTGCTTTGAGTACGGAAATGCTTTTTAAGCAGACCATTGCTGGAAAGATATTCTCTAAAATCGGAGTTACCGTATTCCTGCTTCTGTACAACCTCTACATGCCAACGGAACGCAGACCTGAACTTTGAAATGCTTACATCTTCTTTGATTAGGGACTTTAAGAGCTTCCGCAGATTACAGCTGATACTTTGAGGAGATACCTTGAGAGGAACATTCTGATTATGGGAAACATAGCCCAAGAGCTTGGCATCCTTCATAAAGGAAACATACGCCAGGCGGTTTAAAGCAGTAACTATGTCCGAAGCTGACGGGTTATTAGCCATAATCAGATATATCCCTCGCTTATGCACTCACTCTTAGCAGAGAGCAGAGAATCTTCAATTGTTTCCATTTGGGTATTGTAGGACAGTAACTCTCCGAATAGAGCGGTATATCTGCCTATCTTCTTTGTTGTTAAAGAATGAATAAGCAAATCCTTTTTATTAAAGACGGTCAAGAACTGCTTTGCCCTGCTGATCTTCCGCTGGAAGTCAATATCTGTGTCCTTGAAGATATTATCCATAGGCTTACCCTTTTGTGCCGGCAGTTACCTCAAATTCGATAGTCCCGTCAGGATGCTGCGTGTATTTTGCGTGGGATATTTCCGGGAAAATCTCTGACAGGTTTGTTTTGACTTGCTCTGGGGTTTCGTCATTCCCCACCTCCACTTCATAATCAAGGTACTTGGCAATCCTGTTCTTTACCGCTGTTGGTCTGTTTTCCATTGGTTTTATCCTCCTTTTGTATCTGGTTCTCTATTATAAATACGGAAGACCATTGAACTTCTCGTACCTTTCTGCGATAGTATAGGTATAAATTCTGTACTAGGAGGCATCATGGATATCTTTAAGTCTGAAGCTTATAAGGATTTAAAAGGTAAAGAAAAAGAATTCTTTGATTTCCTTGCAAAGTCACTCAGCTGGAATGAAATCATAAATGATGAAAAAACCAATCCAAGTATTAAGAAAGGTGTCCGGATTACTATTTCCAGACTCTTAAAACTTAAATTTCACGGAATGTTTGTCTTTTTTTGGAGTGCAATCGCAGATGGCTATAAAGGTCCTGGTTCCCATACTTTATTAAAAAAGCATGGAAATAAGACCTTAGCAGATTTGAGAAACGGTGTCAGAGATAAATTCGACAAACACTATTATATGATCCCTAAGAGAAAAACCTAGCAGAATATTATCAACTAATCCCACTCTTGAAACCGCTGTCCAAGCACTATCGGGTAACATATATGTTACTTATTCTTCCGGTTAGTAGTCCTCGGGCTTCATAAAGGTAATGCCGGTACCGTCTTCGATTACCCAAATTTCTTTCTTCTCGAGGACGCGCAACTTCCTATAGCCGTCGTCTTCTTTGTCGGGCTTCTGCAAGGATTCTAAACCACGGGTTATGAGTTTTAACCTTAGGTCAGCATCCTGGTAACCGCCGGAATAAAACAGGTTAGAAGTGAATACCACAGGGGTTTTAGCTTTACCGGATATACACCAACCTACTTTAACAAGAATGCCGTCAGAGACAGCTTGTTCCATGGTATATGTTGAGACTATTTCCCAATCTGTGTTTTTCATCTTACACGCTCCCCTAACTCTAACTTTGCCTTTATAGCCTTGAAATTAACTAAACAATCTTCCGGGCTCTTATCTTCGCGCCAAGTTAAAAGTACGGCGTGTTTAAGCCGTATGCTCTTGCCTGACCATTCCCTTCCCCTGACGGTAACAACCTTGCCAATGATACCCGTCTTTAATCCAACCTGTCCTGAAGTATTGACTTGGGTTAATACTTTACGTTCCTCTAATGATCTCGGACTGACACAGGCTATGGGACGAAGGATTCTGTTCTCATCATAAGCGCTTACTTCAAGAGAACCAATCAAGTGGTCATATCCCTTACCTGATGACGAAGGAAGCCAACCGGTAATAATACCATCGTATTCGCTCCATTCCTTTGCTTTTAACCAGTTCCAAGTTCTTTTATCAGGCTCATAGATACTATTTAGAGATTTAAGCATAACTCCTTCTTTACCCTGCGCAATCATATCTTGATAAAACTGTTTCTTGTTATCAAGTACGGTCTCTACCCTGGAAAAGTAATTGCTCCCGCCGCGGCTATTTATTTCCAAGAATATATCATCAACAAGGTTTAAACGGATATCATATGCCAAGGGCATAACATTCTTTCCCTTCCAATATAGAACATCAAAGATATGGTAGATTATAGGTCTGCCTTCCTGAAGCTTTCTGCTTAGCTCAGGCGAACAGTTTAAGACAGCAGAGGTGGATTGCAATTCTGAAGAGGTAATCACTGAGCCTGTATCTAAATCGGATACGGGCATTACGGCTTCGCCGTCTAATACTGTGCCTTCATATTCCGGGAGCAAGAAATCTCTCTGATAAGGCATATTGTCAGTTTTCTCAGAGTAGAGAAAAGTAACGTCAGATTTCCGTCTGCTGGTGGCTCTGTTAGAATTCTTACCTATGTGAAATAATATCCGATTGCCGTCAAGTTTAAGCTGTGCGCAATAGTCTTTAGAATTCCAGATATCCTCAGCTTCTTTGCCATTGAGTTCCTCAATGCTTTGAGCAAGCTCGGGGTCAACCTGTAGCAACATCTTTTCATCGGGATGGGATTTATTCCAAAGATGGTCTCTTATGAGGTTCTGCAACCTTTCCTTGGTGTATCCATTTGAAGGGTTAATAGGAATCCCGAGTTCGTCACAGCGCTTAAATAGCTCGTTATATGTCCGCATTAGTTAATAACCCCAGAATTGACTTTTATTTCTTTTGGTAAGAGACCTAAGTCGGCCATACTGGCATAACGTTGATTGCCGATAATAAGGTGGTCAAGGAATTTAATATTAATAATTTTCCCTGCTTTGCATAAGTCCCTGGTGATTTTAATGTCTTGGCCTGAAGGCTCTGTGGAACCACTCGGATGATTATGGACACCAATAATAGTTACCGCGTCATATAGTAATGCCGCTCTATATACTTCTCTTGGGGTTACTATACTGGAGTTAACGGTACCTATTGATATGGTTTCAATACGAGTAAGCTGATTAAGGGTATCCATGATTAGGATACGAAATTCTTCCTTTTCGAGCAGCTCCATGTTCTTGCATAACCCATACGCAGTATAGGAATCAGTTACTTTTTCTTTAGAAATGCAGGCTGGAGATTCGTTTATTAGGAAGTTCTGAAGATGGTCAATGGTTTGACGGATATTGCTGTAGAATACCCTATTCTTTGCGATGTTAATGCTTTCTGCGGTTATCGTATCTCTCATAAAGGTTAAATACGATAGACAAATTCAATTCCAATTCACTCAGGGGCGGTTTTACGTTCCAGCAAAACAAGATACTTATCGAAGGCTTCATTAAAGTTATTTTGTATAGCTGTATCACTGCTCTCTTCTATTTCTTTAAAATAACAGTCCATGCCCTCTTCGAAATACTTTAGCAATGTTTCAAGATTTATCTCTACCTTTGATCCAACTTTCCATCCTATTAGCTCCTCATTAGCTTCTGTAAGTTCTCCTTGAGACACAAAAAGACCGTGTGAAAGCGAATTCCTGAATCCACGCCAAAGCACGTCAATAAACTCATCCTTCTCAATATTTCTTAAAATGGTCTTGTTCCCAACTAAATAAGTAGAAACAAAATGCTTAAACTCACAATAATTGTTCCCCTTTGCTTTTTCTGAATATCCTTTTCCTGTACATAATCTGCCGACAGCTTCACAAGTTTGTAGAATTATCACACAACCAATCAACGCAATGTCAGAAAAATCATTTGGTTTAATATCTGCGTTGGCACGCCGATTTCTCTCGTCAATCATTGCCTTAACAAGAACAATAATGCATTTATACATTCTACAATACAGCCACTTGCTTTTTATTCCTATATTAGGGAAGTCTGAAGCTTGCTTTCTGCTCCAATATATGGAATACTCGGGGTTCATATTCTGTTTCAGAAAATTATCGTATGCTTTATACTTTTCAGCTGACATAACGTTCCCCTAAAACTTTTTTGCTGTACTTGCTGCATGAGAAGCACGGATTATCGACAGGTTACTCAATGGCTCGTATGCCTTGCCAGATCCTTTCAAATTTCTGCTATTTTCGTTTTCAAACCATAGGCATGTTATTTGCAAATCATGAAGTAACTCAATATATATTTTTGTTGGCGAATTAATAGTCAGTAAAGCCAAATCAGTACCAACCCGGCTAGACAAGAACCTTCTGTAATCAAATAGCTGCCCTATCGCTATTCTTATTGACCCTTTATCTGCTTCAGGCTTTGCTTCAATCAACAAATCACGCCCATTACCATCATAGTTCTTCATTAACATATCATATTTGCAGTTATGGCTTGTACCTCTTAATATTTCATACGTTTCAAATATCGATTTAAATAGATTTGTTATTTTATTATGCCTATTACGGTAGGTTACGGTGCTGCTGTTTTTTACAGCTTTTCTTTCTGCTTCATCAAAAATAGGCAATTCTGATTCTATTATATCCGTTTTACTTGGTTTTGTTGAAACTAAAGTCTTTACTTCTTTCGGTCCATCCTTAGCTATAAATTCAGCTAACACATCTATCATAAAAGAATCTGAGATTCCAAGTTGTCCAATTAATCCCACCATGCCTTTTACTTGCCCAACAAGATCTACATTTGATAACTTATAAGCATGTAACAAATTTCGAACACCTTCTCGCGCATTTATTACCGGAAATCGTTCCATAGGATCAAGGCATGCTATCATTGGTGTCAATATTGTTGATGGATGTGCTTCTTTTCCGCCTTTAGTCGGAGCCGGAACTCCTGGAAGTTCCTCGATCTTAGCTGCCAAATCAAAACGAGTTTGGTCATTAAATTGCAAGTTCTGTGCACGGCGAATTATTTCATTAAGTTGCGTCACGTTTTGTTTACACCAATTTTGAGAAGAATTTCTCCATACATTTCTAAAATTTACGAATCCCGTTTCTTCTATAGCAGCTTCTTCTATTTCTTCCGGAAGTTTCATATCTTCAATCGTGGATTGAAGATCATTTTTAACTGTTAAATTCTTTTTAAACAGCAAGGAAAGTGTAGGGACTTTCAAGTTTCTCCAATGAGACTTACTTTGCGTAATCCAAGTTAAACGTAACAAATACCAAATCTCAATACCAGAAAGTTGTCGTTTACCTAGACATTTAAGAATTGTCTTAAGTAATACTGCCGTATTTTTCTCAAGAGGATACCAATCCTTATATGGCGGCCGTTTAAGTAAAACATTTACATCCATCTATTGCCTCCTTTCAGTCATGCTTTGTTACTTGTTCATACCTATCAATTCGACCCGGCCAGTCACATTGTAAATATTTATAAACCTCTATCAAATGTTTCAGTGCATTGTCCAATTAGCACACCATTGCAGCTAACCCTAAAACCCCAACATTTCGAACAGACATTGCCATGAATACTATTTTTACCTGTATAAATTATCGCTGGTAAACCATTTCGTGTTTTCCCCAAACTAGCACATATGGTTTCGCCCGTTGTCGAAGTAAATGTTTGGTTGCCATAAGTTCTAATTTTTGTCACAGCATCAGTAAAACGATGATTCATACCTATAATCTGATTTGCTCCGCCGTTTGGATGTGCCATTTCGCAATCCTCCTTTACGAATTTCCCGATAAAGTGTTACCCATCTGTTTGAGTATATCATATTTTAAACCTGTATAAAGTATAGGATTATGTATTGTCTACAGATAGTACCAGCTTGGCTTTCAGAAGGTTTCTACGAGAAGATTAAGTGTCATGATCGTCTTCCCTGAAGTCGGTATTGCAAAGAGAAGGTCTCTGGCTCCCTATGTAGGGGGAAAACGTAAAAAAATATCTAACAGTGTTTTGCTCTCGTCACAGAGGCAAGGGTGACCTTCCTTGGGTCTTTTATTAGAAATATTTTATGTCTGTCATTCTGGGAAAACATTGATATGGAACACGGCAGGTAACTTATGCGGCGGTATATCTTATTAGACCAAGCCAATGGAGTGAGACTTGTTAGGCAATATTCTAACGGCTACACATGATGCACGAGGCACACAAAGAGCATACGGGTAACATATATGTTACTTATAGGTCTTTCAGATAGCTACAAACCTGTGTACTGCGTTACGCACTTTCAAATTGCATGGCACGTTTGGCCAGATCTTCGGCTTTTGGTGAACCATTATATTCCTCAAAAAGGATCTCAAATTCCTTGAAATCCGCTTCCTGGAAATGATTCTCTATATAATGCTGGACAAAGTGCAGTTCTTCTTGTACGTGATGGACATAACCCTCCTCGTAAGCAAGAATAATATTCTTAAGGCCTACAAGGGTGGTATCATTGTTGCCGAAGGATTCTCCGAGAATCCCATTCAAAATCATGACCATCTTTCTGCCGTTCTCATGCTCATCGAGGATCTTCTTTATCCTTACTTTATGCCCCGCTTGCAGCGCTTTTGTCAGAAGATGGTTCAGAAGCTTCTCCTGTTTATACATATGATGCTTTTCAAGGTATTCCTGAATAAACTCTTTGAAGAACACCCAGAAGTGATAGTTAGGTTCTTTCCCCGCCTGCAGGTTTTTTCCTTCTTTTAAGAGTATCGCCACAACTCTACTTACAAAAATCTGTTCTGCCACTACACTGTCGCTTATTTCCATTTTTCCCTCTTTTAAATATTGGACGTATTGTCAAAAGTCTTTAGGCGTTTTCGCCTAAAAATCTTTATTTTATAATATTTTACTTGATTTAAAGTTCCCTCCCCCTTATTATTGACTTATAACTTTAAGGAGGCTATTTTATGAACACTCGAATTTCTCGTTTTGTTATTTGGATCTGTTCCAAATTTACCCGCGAACAGATAACTCTAATCGTTAAAGAGCTCTCAGATATTCTTGCCAGCCGAAATCCTGAGGTTAAGCCTAAAGACGCTTTTAAGGAAGACCATCCTAATTACCGGGCTTATACTGTTGACCCAAAGGCTCCATTAACCAAAGCACCTGAGCAACCTCAAAAAAAAACTTCAAAGAACTCTTAGAACAGTTTTCTCTTTCTCAGGGAAAACCTCTCAAAAAGATTTCGCCTCATAACTCAAAGAACATCGTTTCATCGGATATCTGCTGTCCTGACTGCTCTGCTACATCCGAATACCTTTACTTTAATGACGGCAAAAAACGTAAGCAAATCAAATGCAAGGTCTGCTCTGCTTTGTTTCAGCTTAACCCTCGCAGTCATACTAAAACTAAATTCTACTGTCCGCATTGTACTCACCCTTTATTTCTGTGGAAGCAACGCAAGGATGTTTTTATCTACAAGTGCGACTATGATCTATGTAGTCTTCTTTTGACCAACAAAGCTCGCCTCAATGCTGCTGAGAAGATTCTAGCCAAATTCAAGTCTTCTCAGTTTAAGCTAAGATACCAGTTTAGAGAATATTTATTTACCAAGGAACAACTTACTCATTCTGCTCCGACTGCTAATGCTTCAAGTATTTCCAATATTCGTCATTCTCTCAATACTCTTTGCCTAATTCTTACTTTCCATATTTCTCTTGGCATTTCTGCCAGAAAAACAGCCTATATCCTTAGAAATGTATTCTCTATCAATGCTTCTTATCAGACCGTTCTTAACTACTCTATTTCTGCTTCTCACCTCTGCCACAAATTTAATCTTGCGAACAAAGGTGACGTTGACTCAACTCAAGCAGGTGATGAAACCTACATTAAAGTTAAGGGCCTCCATAATTTCGTCTTCTTCTTTATTTCAGCCATCAAGAGAAGCATTACGGCTTACCACATTGATTCATCCAGAGATACTCTCCCGGCTACCATTGCTATGACTGAAGCTCTCCGCACAGCTAAACCTAATCAATCTTTTAGATTTATTACCGACGGTAATCCTTCTTATGCTGCCGGTATTCTTTTCCTCAACCAATCTAATCACAATAATTTAGTTATTCATAACAAAGTTATCGGCCTTCAAAATCTTGACCAGGAATCAGCAACCTACAGAGCTTTCAAACAACTTATCGAACGCCTTAACCGCACCTACAAGTTCCATGTAAAGCAGGCCAACGGCTTTAAATCTACTTTGGGTGCGATTGCTCTTACCACACTCTTTGTAACTCATTACAACTTCTTAAGGCCTCATTCGGCCTTGCGCTATTCTGTTCCGATACCTCTCAAAGAACTTACTTCTATCCCGACTCTTCAAGGCAAGTGGGCCAAGCTACTCAAGATGTCCTTAGCTCTCGCCTAATCTACTTTTGTTGTTTTCTGCGTTTTTACTTACTGACTCTTTTTGTCTTTTTTTCTTTTTACTTCTAAATGTGCTATTCTTTTTTCCCGTCAAGCTCGTTTCTGCTCAAAGTTTCAGACAAAGTCTCGCTCAAATTCTCTAAATTTATCACTTTTTTCTTCATTTTTTCATTTACTGTTTGACACTACCATATTGGAATAGGCCCCTGACAATACTAACATGGAATCCGGCATATTAAAACTAATTATTTCCCGCTATGCTTATTAACTACTCGTTGATTTTGTGCTTCTTAATGAACACCCAGATTAACTTTATTTGTTCGCCCATACCGCAGTCCTTGTTATCAAATATTTCGCCGATTTTCATATCTTTCACTTTACTCCACTTTATAACCTTTCCGCCAAATGCCGCTTTCTTTGCCGGAACTAATCCTTTAACATCTTTAGCCATGTCTTCTCCTTTTTGCGCTTTTTAACAAATATTTAAGAACCTACTAAGTATTATAACTTAATAGGGAGTATTTGTCATCAAGTTCTTAAACCAAGATTAGACGATGTGTTCTTTAATTAGCAGCACTTGATGCACAGGATTATAAGGGAGGATATGGACTATTTCTTCTTGGTTCCCATCCAGGGGCATTCATCTTTATTCGGGCAATCCACACAGCCGTATTTTCTTGAGATCCAAGGCAGGATAACATACGAATCAACAATAAAAATAACGACCAATATCAGCATCAAAACAGAAAATGAATTTATCATATTATAGATACCCTCAACCAAAGGAAGCAGCCATAAAGGCACAATGGCAATGATATTCTTCTTGAAAATAGAATGAAATCGTGTTTCGTCTTTTTTCAGGACTATTGTTTTGCTTAACACCCCGTACCCGCAGGGACAGGCCTTTGAACCATAGTAATGGCAGTAAGGGCAGATAAATATGATGAACCACAGCGTCCCGGCCATGCCGTACAGAACAAATAATATCGCAAGAAGATAATCAAAAGTAAGACCAATAATCAGAGCCCCTAAAAGCACCATGATGATATAAGGAAGATTGTCCAACCAGACATGAAGCAGAGAATATTCTATCTTGCAGTCATCTGTATCCTTACAGCTGTTTGTATTCTTCCCCATAAAACTCCCCATTAATAATTGTTTTCAATGTTCAAGAGCGCACTGCTCTTATTTTAAAATATTGATTATTTCTCTGGCTACAATAGAATTATTCGGACTAGCTAACAATTCTTTACACAGATTATTTATTCCAGTACGCTCCTCCAAAGGTATGCTTAAGATTAAATCCTTAAAGTTCTCACTATTAATTTGGAATATAGCAATGGTGTTATTATTGAAACATACTTTAGCCGTATTTTCGTCAATTTGGGAGATACCGCAATTTAATTTGCTTGTTTCAATTTCTATATGACTTGACTCGACCATCTCCTCCCCCGTTTTCAGTGAGAGCACACAGCTGTTACATTTACGAATCATTGTTGAGTTTCTATCATCTAAGAATTCTGTGGGATATATCTTACAATAATATCCGGCAGTTTGACTAGGAGGTAAAGTACCTTTGCCCACATAAGAAACAGCACTATTTCCAGTTGCTGTTAGATTAGCACAACGTTTTGGAACATTACAATATTCTCTCCGAGGAATCCCATCTCGATTCTTCATATGACCTCGTTATTGCTTCCTAAATCTTAAACTGTTTCTTGACTATTTTCTCCGCTTCCAGCCAATCCTGAAGATCATTGCCATGCTTACCATTTCTTTTCAGAAAAAGCTCGTAGGACTTTTTCTCTATTTCCTTCAGCAATTTCTCTTTACTGACCCCGCCCTTCAACATATATTGAACATCTACTTTTTCCTTAGCCATATGCCCTCCTTCCTGCGTTATCTGGAATCCTTCATGTCAAAAACCATCTAACCCATTTTAAGTATACCCCGAAAAATGGTTAAGTCAAGATACATTATTTTCTGTTTCCAAGTAAAGACTTCATCGTGACTTTCAGGTAATTAATATCGAACGGTTTAAAAATATAATCGCAGGCTCCCAGCCGGAAGGCAGAAACTACGCGCTCCGAATCCCTGTAGGCGGAAATCATAATAACAGGTATTCCCTTGTTTATTTCTTTCATTTTCTTTAGAACTTCTAGACCATCGATATCAGGAAGTTTCATATCGAGGAAAAACAGTGAAGGGTTCTTGTCTTTAAATATTGTAATTGCATCATAACCAAGCTTTGCTATTTCCGGATCATAACCTTCTCGTTTCAAGAAGCGTGTCAGAAGATTGCAAATAGCCTGTTCGTCATCAACGATTAGAATCATTCCTCTGTTCCGGATGCATGAAAACATTTCATAAATTGCTCCTGTCAAATTGAATCCATCATGTCAAGAAATAACCTATCCGCATCATCATTATATCACAAGAAGAATTACAATAACTATTTGATATTGGGAGGCAATATTTGGAAGTTGAACTTTTATTCCGTCAGTGTTTTATCAACAAGGTCCAATATCTCATCAATAACAAATGGCTTTTTAACATAGCTGCAAACACTTAATTTACTAGCCTCTTTACGAAGCAATTCAATATCGCCGCCGGTCATTAATATAGTTTTAATTGCTGGTTTAATCGCTTTTGCCTTCGTTATTAGCCCTATTCCGGTTTCATTAGGCATATCATGGTCACTTAAGATTAAATCAAAATCTTCTATGCAAATTTTACTATAAGCATCGTTCCCATCTAACGCGGTTTTTACTAAATATTGGCCCTGAATACTTAGCAGATTTGCAAGAAGCTCTCTTATCCCTGGTTCGTCATCCACAACAAGGATATTAAACAATTTTCGCTTACTTCTGTTTGCACTGTTTTTCACAAGCTCCTGAATCCCCGGCTATCGTTTTGTTTCCATACTTTTGTTTAGCAGATAGCCTATTATCAGCATACGAATCGAATTTTTACTATAATAGGAGATAAACCGTTTAACCAGTTCAACCGTATTTTTATTCTGTGAAAGCTCATAGAGTTTTTTACCTTCAACAGATACTTCGTCGATAATATGCGATTTCACAAGCACTTTAATAGCACTACTTGTTTCTTCCATTTTATTACTTGTAACTTCGGCAAGGGTTTCTACATCCACACGAGAAGAGGAATTGAGACCAAAAAAACGTACAATATCCAATTTTTCAAATGTATTAAGATGGAGTTTAAGGAAATTAAGCATTGCTTCATCAATATGCTTTTTTAGCAGTATTTCACCAACGTCCATTGTTACATTCCCCCAGATACTCCTTTCTATAATATCCGTTGCACAATTACTAACACATAAAATAATACGTGATAGAGACTATAATCTCAAATTAAGGCTTTCTGCCTTTAAGTATATCTTCAACCATGTTAAAGAACTTTGTTAAGTCAAATGGTTTTTCAAGAAAACCATCAACTTCGTAGGCTTTGTCCACCAATATTATATTTCTTGCATCAGCTTTTGCAGTCTGAACAAGGATAAATATCTTTGTTGTTTTAGGGTCCTTTTTTAATTCCTGATGCACGGTAAAACCATCCATTTTCGGCATCATAATATCCAGGATAATCATGTCAGGATTTTCCTGCTTTGCCTTTTTAAGCGCTTCTTCCCCGTCAAAAGCAAAAGATACCGTGTGCCCTTTTTTCTTTAAGGCCTCACCAAGGACATAAGAAACATCTACTTCATCTTCAGCAATCAGTATTTTAGCCAAAATATATTCCTTACTTGAGAATTTTACTTCTTAATATCCGCTTCTTTAATTGTTCTTCGGTCTTAACACCGGTCACATCAACTCTCATTTCCTTCATAGCTTTTACTAATACCCTTAATATCTTTGTCCTTGACAGCCTAGATCCTCCGGTAAGCTTGGCCTTGCTGCTTATATTATCAAGGTATTTCAATTCACCTGATTTTAGGAAGGTGCATATTCTTCTAATATCTGCCTGATTCGATAGTTTCATATGAATCACCTCCTACTTCAATATTACCCCAGTTCTTAATTGTTTGCCACACATTATATTTCTATTTGCACATCTATTCATATGCATATATCGCCTTTGACCAAAAAACAGGAGGAATTCCTAGTATCTTCCTCCCAGCTTACTTTCTTTTCTTTAGCGCTGTTAACACACGAGATTTTAACTCATCTTCGTCTTTTATCCCCGACACATCAACATCCAGCTCACGCATTGCTTTTATCAGACTCCTGATTATCAGAGTCTTTGGCAATTTAAACCCTCCTGATGACCTTGCTTCTGTACCCACTTTTTGTAGGAATACATCCAACTCTTTCGGCAGAGTAAGCGGTACTCTAAAATAGTTTGCTTTCGATTCCTTATTCACTTAACGGTTCCTCTCTTTCTACGAAACCCCACTTTTTATGTAGGTTTCATTTACTTTTGTATTATAATGCAATATAGGAGATTTGGTCAAGTGAATAAATCACTCAGCTAAGGTTTAGCACATTATACTGAATGACATTTTATGCTAAATATTCTCTTAAAATAGGTGCACATGCTGCACGAGGTGCACAAACGGAGTTACTTATTGATCGATCGGTATTAAATCGCAATAGTAAAAGCGCTTATTCCGTAAAACAATTCTGCCTTTCTTATATGCTATTCTCTTTTGGAATATCGGGCCATCATAAACAAATGAATGGAACTCGCCATTCTCACCGCAAGGGTCCACACCAACAGGAAGGCCTGATAAGAACTTCCGGTCAAACAGCCTGCCGACAAATTTCTTACCGAGTGTATTAGTATCGACACAGGTAACGATTGCCTTAAAGCCTAAATCTATGAAAGTATTAGCAAGATCCGTGGTGTCTCTTTTCCAGATTGGGAAAATACCGCTCATCCCCGCCTCGGATAACCTTTCTTGGCGATACTTCTTTAAATCTTCCAGAAAGATATCGCCAAATGCAACAGAAGAAACTCCCAGCTTCTTATAAATATTCAACTTCTCTCTCATTTTAGCTTCATATTCTTCGGTTGATGAAGTCTTGCTAATATAAACTTTCTCTAAGGGTAAACTTAAGGATTGAGCCTGCTGTTCAAGAAGAATTCTGCGTACACCATGCATACTTATTCTGTCATAATCCTCTGTTACGGTCGTCAACAATGCAGATATGCTATAATCTTTGTTCTTCTGCAATTTATAGAGCGCCAATGAACTGTCTTTACCACCGCTCCAGGCAAAGAGTGTTTTCTTGATTCCGGCAGATATACTGGCCCTTGGTGGATTCATTTATTGACTCCTACTTGGAATTCTATCTATTCTTTTTCTATCTCCAAAATAGAGATAGAGACTAACCTTGTTAATATCTTATCAGAAGTATTTTACCGGTGCCATCAATAAAGAGGACAGCACCGGCTACAAGCCACTATCTGTAGCACTAAAAGCTTATTTTTATTCCTCCATTAAATGACCTTCCCGGCATTGGATAATATTGCCTGAGCTCATAGGCTGTGTCGGTAATGTTATTACAGGAGACTATTAATTCCATTTCTTTTGAGACCTTCATGTTCAGCTTCGCATTCAAGGTAATAAAACTGGGAAGCATTACAACCGCACTTGCCGGACGAATATCGTAATATTCAGCATCCACGGAAAGTTTGGAACCGCAGAACTGATACGAAACTCCTGCGTTCGCCTTATTGTTAGCCCTGTAAATTAGAGGCATATTTGCAGTCAGGTCGGTCGCCTTAAGCCAAGTGTAAGAAATGAATGTATCAAGGTTCTCCATCGGGATCATTTTTAATTCTGCTTCTACTCCGTACATTTCGGCTTCTCCAACATTAGAAGGCGTCCACTGCCATGAAGTTGCGTAAGTAGGATCCACCGGCACCCACTGTATCAGATTTTTAATTCTATTGTTAAAATAAGTGGTCGTCAAGGTCGCGTTCTTGCCAAATTCCAGATTTAGCCCCGCCTCCCAAGAGGTAGCTGTTTCAGGAAGGAGACTAGGATTCCCAACTGAGAACATATCAGACGGCCAGAAAAGATCAGAGAACGTTGGAGCCCTGAAAGAAGTTCCATAAGAAGCTTTTACCTGCACTCCGTTTTCAATATTACAAAGGAGCGAGAACATCGGATTAAAAGAACCGCCATACACAGTATTAGAGTCATAGCGGGCAGAAGAGGTAAAGACCCAGGAACTTAGAAGGTTCAATGTATCCTGAGCAAACAAAGACTTTGTCGCCGCATTGTGCCAGCCCAGGGCATTCTGCTCAAGCACGCCATAATCTCCGCTTACGCCGAGCGTTATGGAATTAATACCGCCAAAGTCATAAGTGTAGGCAGCTTCTGTAAAGAAATCCCTCTCTTCGCTAAGTGTTTCATAGGTTGAGGCGTGGAAGTTGAGGATATTCTTCATACCAGATACTTTCAGCTTAAGATCGGAGTTCTCGCCCAAGGGCAGGCGGTAATCAAGTCCTAGGCTGGCTTTTTCCGACTGTTGCCTGTCAAGCGGTGTCGGTGGGGAGAACAGATTTCCTAAATACCCCGGCGAACCGCTTTCGCTTTTATAAGCGCCAAAGTTCATTTTTATTGTGTGATTTTTCCCAAACTCATAATAGACGGAACCGGTCAAGTCATTTGATATCACATCGCTGTTATCCCTGATGCCGTCCGTCTGGAAAGACGAACCTGCAAGATTCAAGGAGAGCCCGGAAATATTCCCTGAATAACCAAACCTGATATCCTTTGTCCCGAAAGATCCATATAGGGAAGTAAGGTCGAGAGAAGGGACAACAACCTTATCCTTTGTAATTACATTAATGACGCCGCCAACCGCATCCGCGCCATAAAGCGATGAAGCCGGACCTTTTAGAACCTCCACTCTCTCCACATTATCAAGATTAAACACGGAAAGGTCTACCGTTCCCTGGTAGCTCGAATTCATAGGGGCTCCGTTAAGAAGGACAAGCGTTCCTTCCGAGGAAACCCCGCGAATCATGACAGTCTGCGTATGTCCGGTGAAACCGACCTTACTGGAATCAACTCCGGCTATATCTGAGATTGCGTAACCTACGTTCTTGTCACCACCGGCATTGACTTTATCGTCATTAACTATGGCGATTGAGCCGGGTGATTCTCGAAGCGCCCTATCAATACGAGAACCTGTTACGACCACTTCATCAAGCTGGAAAAAAACCTTTTCTGATACCATTCTCTCGGGAGTGACCTCCGTGGAAACAGCAGGTTTATCCTGCGCCGACAAAAGAGACGCAAAAAGCACCGACAAGCATACTACTGTACAAAACTTCTTCAACATACTTTTCCTCCTTTAAATTTTCCCGGTTATTCGGGGTTTTAATGTAAAAAAAAATGCACCTTGCCTGTATTTTTACATACAAGCGAGGTGCACCCGTTCTAGCTTAGCCCGCCAATAAAACATCCGCTTTCCCTTTGTTCCTCGAAGGAAGCGGTATTTCATTCTACGGTAAGGTTTTCTGACTCGAAGGTCTAGCCTACTTTCCCGCCTTCCCGCGCTTTCGCGCAGTGGCAATGGGATTTCGTTCCTTCTCACAGCACCGGGAGTGCGCCGGATTCACACCGGCTTCCCTACACCGTAAAACAATTTCACTTATAATTATCATAACTCAACTATCATTGTCAATACAATTATTAGTTTGTGTCAAATAATATTTTATTTTAGTGGAAGGAAGGGTTAGAACAGTGTACTGAAGATGTTTTGTGTTGAACATTCTCTTAAAATAGGTGAACAAGGTGAACAAGCTGCACAGGATTGAAAGGTTACATATATGTTACTTATAGGTCTTTCAGATCGCTCCAAATCTGGATAGGAGAAGTAAATTCGAATAATTTGATCTCTTTTATTTCTTAAGAGCTTTACTTATCATTTTTAATGTATAGTCAACATCCGCTTTCGTCGTAAACATACCGAAACTGAATCTTATGGCAGAAAACGCTTCCTTATCCGCTATACCCATTGCAGTCAGAACACTTGAAGGTACTTTTGAATTCGCATGACAAGCCGATCCAGCAGATACCGCTATGCCGGGTATTTTCTCTATCAGTTTGGAACTTTCAATGCCAGCAAAACTTACATTTAAAGTATTTGGTAATCTTTTATCGGGATGCCCGTTTAAGATAACTCCAATCCCACTTGCTATTAAACCATTATAGAATTTATCCCTCAATGCCTTTACCTTTCTTGAATTGCTGATTTGATTATCATTTAATATTTCACATGCTTTTCCCAATCCTACTATTTCAATAACATTTTCAGTTCCGGCTCTCCTGCCATTTTCATGCCCTGCTCCCAATATGAATGGCTGAATTTGTATTCCTTTTCGAATATACAATACTCCCACTCCTTTTGGAGCATACAATTTATGTCCGGCAATAGAAAGAAAGTCGACTCCCAAGTCATTTACTTTTGCCGGTATTTTACCTATACTCTGCGCAGCGTCAGTATGTAGAAGAATGTTTTTGCTTTTCGCAATATGAGAGATCTCTTCTATCGATTGAATAGTACCAGTTTCATTATTTGCATGCATAATGGTTACGAGAATTGTTTTACCTGGACGGATTGCTTTTCTAACATCATTGGGATTGACCATGCCATACCTGTCTACAGGCAGATACGTTACTTCAAATCCCTGCTTTTCAAGGTATTGGCAAGGCTTTATCACCGCCGGATGTTCTATTATGGAAGTTATTATATGGTTGCCTTTGCTCCTATAGGTTTCTGCAACACCCCGGATTGCATAGTTATTTGATTCTGTACCTCCGCTTGTAAAAACAATCTCATTCGGTGTACAGCCAAGCATCTTGGCAACCTGCTTCCTTGCTCGCTCAACACCCTCATAGGCTTTCCTGCCATACCAATGACTGCTTGAAGGATTACCGAAGTACGTTTGGATATATTTCTCCATCTTTTTTGCAGCCAATGGATGAATAGGTGTAGTCGCATTATAATCCAAATACACTCTCTTCATAAGCAATTACTCCCTAAAACGTTAATACTTTATCGGAGTCTTTTATGATCTGATATAAATCCTTCATCGTAGACAGAGGACATAATTCACTTCCATCTTTGTGTCTTTGTTTTAGACATGTCCCACAGGCAAGGATTTTACCTCCGGCATCTAAAACCTTTTGAGCTAATTCGACAATATTGTATTTCTCGTTTGATAGGCTTTCATATTCCACACCCTTTGCCAGAAGAAATACATTAACCGTATCTTTTTCTCCAAGTGAGAAATTTGCTAGTCGGAATGCATTCCAAACAACCTCTGCTTCATTTGAGTATATTACTATACCTAACTTCATAGACACCTCCGTGTTTTTACAGCCAATTTGACAGGCCGTGTTTCATTTTAAACATAAAGTACCTTTCGTAGGATATCTTCATCCACTTTGCCCAAATTGCTTTCTTAAGTATTAAACTCTGTCTTGGAGGAAGCAAAGGTTTTGCGTATATAAATGCCGCTGTATCTCCCATATCCATAATACATTGAACATTCATCTCATATACTTTCGGCTCTTTAATATTTTTTATCTCATTTGCTATAGTTCGGGCGGCTGTCAGAGCCATCCTTACTGACATATACCCTGTTTTAGACACACCGGTCGGAACCGGAGTTACTTCCGGAGGAGCTATCGCAACAGCAACTCCCACGCAGAATATATTTTTATTCGTTTTCATTCTCATATGCTCATCCACCGGAATAAAACCTCTCGGATTTCCAAGGTGGAACACTGCGGATACTCCTTTCATGGCCGGAGCGAATACAGCAAGTTTATGAGATATTTTAGTACCGCTCTTAAGCTTTATTTCACCCGGCGAAAACTCCTCTACTGACTGGTTATCAAGTATTTTTATGTCTCTTCGCGCAAACTCATCCTCGATCCATCTCCGAGATGCTCCAAAGCCTCCTACACCGAAATGCCCTGCGTATGGTTCTGAGGTTATAAAAGTTATAGGAACCTTATGCCTTATCTTTCTTCTTCTAAGTTCTGCATCTACTTCGAAAGCATATTCGTATTGAGGTCCAAAACAACTTACACCCTGAACAGCACCTATGGCTATCGGTCCTGGATTTTCTATAAACTTTCTCCATGCCAGATTTGTCCGTTCTGCAAGAGGCAGGGTAAATATACATTCGGTATTTCCGAGTTCAGGATTGAAACCCGGCACCTCATCAAAGACTAGGGCAGGACCAGTAGCTATTACAAGGTAGTCGTATGGAATTTCACCGCCAGCAGTGATAACTTTGGAGGAGACTGCATCCACTGTTTTGGCTTCTTCATGTTTGAATACTATGCCTTTCGGTTCAAGTATCTCGTTCAACGGTATGGTTATATTCTTTGCATTCCGCCATCCCATACTTAACCATGGAAGCGAAGGAATGAATACAAATTTATAGAGATCTGAAAGAACCGTAACCTCAGCCTTTTTCCCAAGCAGCCTTCTTAACTCAAAAGCCGCTGTAAGACCTCCGAACGATCCGCCCAAAACAACTATCCTTTTCATTTTACCTTCCCGTTTATCCTTCTTAGCAGCTCTCTCTTCCCTTCAAGGTTCTTTATTAAAACATTTCTCATTATGTCGCATGCCTTAATTATCTGCGGATCACTTAGCTGATAAAAGACATTCTTTCCGGACCTTTCCGCATTAACCACACCTTTTTCCGTAAGTGTTGCCATGTGCTGCGAAAGGATGACTTTATTTGTTTTGATTTTCCTTATCAGATCGCTCGCACACAGTCTTTTGGTTCTCAATGTGTTGATTATCATCAATCTGACAGGATTTGCTAAGGTCTTACATACATCTGCGTGCATTTTATAGATCTCATCCATTAGATTTACCCCTTTTACATCACAGTTAATTAACATCTTAACTATACCACACAATAACATCTTTGTCAAACCTTTATTCGATAAAAGGTCTTAAACTTCTAATTAGCTGTACACGATACATTCAAGGAACTCTACGGAATGCTCGGTGTCATGATAGACATCTACGACATCGGTATTGAAAAGGGAATGCCTCTGGCTACTTATGTAGGGGGAAAACGTAAAAAATATCTAACAGTGTTTTGGTCTCGTCACAGAGGCAAGGGTGACCTTCCTTGGGTCTTTTATTAGAAATATTTCGTGTCTGTCATTCCGGGGAAAACCTGGCATTATATACGGCAGGTAGTTTATTCAACGGTGTCTTTTATCATTTTTCAAGTTGCACAAAAAGTTAACCCGGGAGGGGGTCAGCCATCCCGGGCATAGGGTCAGTGATACATTTCTTAATTAATTTTTTATCGCCCCCTTATTTGCAATCTCCAGTTAATAATAACTATCACTTCAGCTTATACTGTTTTTTTACCAACCTCTCCGCCTCAAGCCAATCCTGCAAATCATTACCATGTTTATCGTTTCTCTTTAGAAAGAGTTCGTATGACTCTTTATCGATTTCCTTCAGCAGCTTCTCTTTTCCGACACTGCTCTTTACTGCTGTTGATACATTTACCTTATTAATTGCCATAGCCCCCTTTTTTTACAGTACTTTGACGTGCTAAATATTCCAAAAAAAATGATTAATGGTGATGTCCTCCACTTCCACTACTTCCCCCATGACCACCGGGGATTTGTGTTTTTGGGGACTTATCGACATATTCCTCAAGAGACATACCACACTTCGGACACCTCCCGTCAACCGTTTTATCCCCTTTATAATCCCTCATTGGACAAACATATTGCATTGTACTACACCCGACGCAGAGAATTAGTATCAGTAATGCGCAAGAAATATACTTGAACATAATTACATCCTCCGAAATCTCATTTTATTTATCTGGATTCCCGTTCACCATAAACTAAAATCTTAATCAAATTTCCGCATCATCAAAATGAACCGAACTCAGACCCCGCTTATAATTTTACACCAGAAACGCTCTAATTAGTGATGATGTCCCCCGCCCTCTTCTTTCTTCTCCTGCTCAACTTCTTTTTTTATATATTTTCCCGGGTTCTTCGCGAATTCATCAGGGCATTGATTACAACAGAAGTAATATGTTTTGCCTTTGTACTCACCGGCTTTGGTAACAGCCGAGCCTGTAAAGGTTTCTTTCATAACCGGACAAAAATATTCTTTGCCAATTTCATCCTTCTTCAGGCCGCGCAGGACTACTTCTTTTTCCAGTTTCATGCCGCATTTCGGACATCTTCCGTCCTTTGTATTCTCTCCCCGGTAATCCTTCATGGAGCAAGACCATATTTCCGAGTATATTTTTACATCCGAAGCAGTCGAACTCACCTCACCCGTCCCCGCGCTTTTTGACATCTCCATCTTGTCATGCTCATGGCCTTTATCACCCGAGCATCCGCCGCATCCCAGACTCCATCCGACAAGAACCATTGAAATTGCCGCAGAACTTAGCAACACAAACTTATTATTTTTCATATTTCTTCCTCCTCTTTCTAGTATATTTCAACAATTTTTAAACCCTTTTTTTTATCAATGGCATCCGCCACCTCCACCCCCTCCTCTTGAATTACCACCAGGCATCCCGTCTATCATAGACCCGCCAACTTCAGTTGCTTCGGCAATTATCGTAACTTTTGAATACTTTGACACTGTAACTTTCCCAAACACCTTTACAGCTCTATTTGAGAATTCCACGGGCATTACACCTTTTTCCGAGGCATCAACAAGAACCGACTTACTCGTATCATGCTGACATTGCAGCTCAAATATACCTTTACCATATGAACCGTTGGATTTTCCGGAGATTAGAACTTTCTTGCCGTCAAAATCTTTCCCACTGTCTAAAATTTTACATATGGAAGTTTCTTCTACTTTCAGCGGGATCTGATTAAAAGTGGCGCACCCGGTAATTCCAAGAACAAGCACCATAATCCCCAACAATTTACTTCCATTTCTGTTCATAATAGCTCTCCTCTACAACAACGATTTCACTCATTTACTTACTGTTATTACTGCACTTACTTCCTTTGCTTCTTCTGCTTTCCTTGCTGTTCTAGTGTCCTCTAATTTCATGCACCGGTAGTTTATCCACATCTACGGTGCCTTTTTTCATTTCAAAATTCCATTTCCAGATTGCGTATATCGGCGGGTATACCAGAAGCTCAAGAATAAAACTTGTAATTACGCCGCCAATCATTGGAGCTGCAATTCTCTTCATGAGATCCGATCCGGCTCCCATCGCCCACATGATCGGTATTAAACCCATAAGTATCGCCATCACCGTCATGGTCTTGGGACGAATTCTTTTCACCGCGCCGTGCATTATCGCTTCTTCCAGATCTGTATAGGTCTTCATCTTCCCTCTTTTAACACTGTCATAGTATGAGAGGTCCAGGAAAAGGAGCATAAATACACCGGTCTCCGCGTCAAGGCCCAGGAGCGCGATCATCCCCACCCACACGGCAATCGAGACGTTGTAACCGAGGAAATACAGGAACCAGACCGCCCCCACCAGGGAAAATGGAACAGCAGCCAGAACTATTAAAGTTTTGACTGTGGATTTTGTATTCATATACAATAATAGGAAGATAACAAATAAAGTCAGTGGAATAATCACCTTTAACCGCTCTTTTACGCGGAGCATATTCTCATACTGACCGCTCCAGATCAAGGAATAACCTGCAGGCAGCTTTAATTTTTCATTCACCCTTTTCTTTGCCTCTTCGACATAACTGCCTACATCCCTGCCGGTAATATCCACGTAAACATACCCTGCCAGCATGCCGTTCTCATCCCTTATCATAGACGGTCCGGTCTTAATACCGATATCGGCAATTTCTTCAAGCGGTACATTTTCTCCAGACATCGTAGTCACCAGAATCCGGCGGAATTTTGCAAGGGTATCCCTGTAATCCCGTCCATAACGTACATTCACCGAATATCTTTCACGCCCGGCTATAACAGTGGTAACAGTCTCACCGCCCAGGGCCGTCATAATTATATCTTCCGCTTCTTTAACACTTAAGCCGTATCTTGCCAGCTTATCTCTCTTTAGATCAAAGTCCACAAAATACCCGCCGGTAACCCGCTCGGCATATATACTCCTGGTCCCCTGCACATCTTTTAAAAGCATCTCAATATTAGTTCCCAGTTTTTCAATTTCCTGCAGATCCGCTCCGAATATTTTAATACCTATAGGAGTTCGAACTCCGGTCGTCAGCATATCAATCCTGGCTTTAATAGGCATCGTCCAGGCATTCGTAACCCCGGGAAACTTCATTTTAGAATCCATCTCATTTATTATTTCTTCCCACGTTATCCTGTCTCTCCATACCGGCCGGAATAATTTCTGCAGCAGTTCCGGCAAAGAGGAGTACCATCTTTTATTTTTCCGCCATTCACTCTCCGGCTTTAAGACCACCGTCGTCTCCATCATGGAAAACGGAGCCGGATCTGTCGCGGTTTCAGCTCTTCCAGCTTTACCAAAAACACTTTCAACTTCAGGGATGCTTTTTAATATTTTATCCTGCGCCTGAAGAAGCTTCCGTGCCTCTGTAACCGATATCCCGGGTAAAGTAGTCGGCATATACAAAATACTTCCCTCATTCAGCGGCGGCATGAACTCCGAGCCCAACTTCATATATACCGGTATCGTTATCAGCACCAGAACTAAAGCTGCAACAATTGTGGCCTTTGGATAATCTAACACAAACCTGCAAACCGGCCCGTAAAATTTAAATAACACCTTGCTTACGGGATGACTTTCCTCTTTGTAATATTTTCCGACTAGTACCTGGTTAAAAGACCACGCCAGCCATTTGGGTTTAAAGGTGAAGTTATGCATCCTCATAAAGAGTAATCTTATCGCCGGATCCAGTGTTAAAGCCAGAACTGCGGCAATAGCCATAGTAAAGGTCTTGGTAAAGGCCAGGGGTTTAAACAAGCGTCCTTCCTGATCCAACAAAGTAAAGACAGGGAGAAAAGCGGCGGCAATAACAAGCAAAGAGAAGAAGACAGCCGGTACTACTTCTTTTAAAGCTTGAATACGTACTTCATGCGGGTCCCCGACTTCTCCGCCTTCCTTCCATAGTTCCAGCTTTTTATATGCATTCTCCACTTCAATAATAGCACCGTCAACAAGAACACCTATGGAGATTGCGATACCGGATAAGGACATGATATTTATCGGGATCCCGAATAAGAACATTAAACTGAATGATAATAATATTGATACCGGGATGGTAACTATCGGAACAATAGCAGAGGGAATATGCCACAAAAACAGCATAATAACGAGGCTCACAATAATCATCTCTTCGAAAAGCTGGCTCTTTAAGGTCTCAATGGCTCGGTGAATAAGGTCCGAACGGTCGTAAGCCGTGACTATTTCTACGCCGGCGGGAAGCGAAGGTTTTATCTCTTCTAACTTTGCTTTTACGCGGTTTATAACGTTCAAAGCATTTTCGCCGTGGCGGATAACAACAATACCTCCGACAGCATCTCCCTCCCCGTTCAGATCCGCTGAACCTCTTCTTATATCCGGACCAATTACTACTTTGCCGATATTCTTTATGAGTACAGGTGTACCCTGCATACTTCTGCCGACAACTATTTTTTCTATATCAGCCACATTTTTTATATAACCCTTTCCGCGAATCATGTATTCAGCGCCGCTAAATTCAATCAACCTGCCGCCCGTATCATTGTTATTTGCACGGACCGCATCCGCAACTTTCATCAGAGGTATTTTATAGCTCAGCAAGGCGTTAGGATCTATATTGACTTGATATTGTTTTTGGAAACCGCCTATGGAAGCAACTTCAGCCACACCGGGAACCGACTGCAGATAATACCGCATATACCAATCTTGAAAGCTTCTTAAATCCGAAAGGTCATTCTTTCCTGATTTATCAACGAGGGCGTATTGGTAGACCCATCCCACACCCGTCGCATCCGGACCAAGTTCTGTACTAACACCTTCAGGTAGTTTTGACTGGATTTTACTTAAGTATTCCAGCACACGGCTTCTTGCCCAGTATATATCGGTACCGTCCTGAAATATTATATAGACATACGAAAAACCAAAATCAGAAAAACCGCGGACGGCCTTTACTTTCGGAACTCCAAGCAAACTTGAAACAATAGGATAGGTAACCTGGTCCTCGATAATATCCGGACTTCTGTCCCATTTTGAATACACAATAACCTGCGTATCCGAAAGGTCCGGAATAGCGTCTAAAGGTATGTTCTTGACCGCGTAAACAGAAAAAAGCATAGCTGCCAGAACAAATATTATTATCAATATTTTGTTTTTCGCAGAAAACTCAACTATCTTTTCTAACATACCGCAGACTCCTTCTTCTGTATTTTAATCGCCTTATCTGTTTTTACTGCTTTTCTATCCGTCTAAAAGTCCATAAGGTCCATAATGTCTATAACGTCTTACACTATTGTAGTATTATTAATATAGTTACTCATTACTGTAAACACTTTTTCCACTTTACTCACTGTACTTGCTTTCCCTGCTTCACTTGGTCATTGACTTCAGCCTGCATTCCGAGTCTATCAGGAAATTAGCTGAGGTGACAACTTCTTCGCCTTCAGAAACGCCGGAAACAACCTCGTAATAATTATCCCCTTCTGCCCCGGCCGCAATTTCCCTCGGCTCATACACCCCCGCGCCTATCTTGACAAACACGACTTTTCTGGTTCCGGTATCCAATACAGCCGTAACCGGAATAGCCAATTTTTGACCCAAGAGAACATGCACTAAAGTGTCGACATACATCTCAGGTTTCAATAAGCCGCCCGGATTTTCCACTTCGCCTCTCACTCTCAAAGTCCTTGTCTCGGTATCCAGATATGAGCCGACAGATATTACAGAACCCTTGAACTTTTTTCCCGGAACTGCGGTTGTAGAAGCTTCAATGACCTGGCCTTCTTTTATCAGACCAAACTCATAATCATACACCTGCGCGTAGATCCAGACAGTGCCGCCGGATTTATTCGTGTACAGAAGATTAGAGAATTTATTTTCTTTCACCATCCTATCCGCGAGTTCTGCCGGAACACCCATATGCGCCAGTTTGAATCTTATAGACTGAAGCATTTCTTCCGTTTGTTTCAGGTTTTCCCCGGAAATTTTGCTATTTTTCATATCAGCATAGGTGCCAAGTGTCTGTTTGTACTCCGAAAGAGCATTATAGAGTTCTTCATCATGCGCCACTCTGCCGGACGCCCTGATATCCGCCGTTAAATTGCGTTTTGTAACTTTTTCAGTTTTTACCCCTATAAGCTGTTCCTGCTCTCCCGTGATGGAAATTTTTTCCAAGCCGGGAACCGTTGAAGGTTCTGCGGGCACCATTACTTCCTCAGCAACCATATCCATACCCATGGAGTCCTTTCCCGGTTTATCGGAGATTTCGGCCGGTATCATAGTGGACCTGTAGATTGTTTTCTTTTTTCCCTCTTCCTTCTTCTCCATCGGAACCAATTTCATCCCGCAGATAGGGCAGTCACCCGGTTTGTCAGCAATATAAGCAGGATGCATAGGGCAATGATACTTTACTGCTTTCACATCTCCCTCCCCGCTCTTATGTCCGTGATAGAGTATTACACCGGTGGTACCCAGCAAAATTACCAGAATCGCGATAATAACATATTTTAATCCGCCTTTATTCAGTAATTTCATTTTAATTCTCCCCCTATCAGAGTTTCCATCTCAGAAAAATTCTTCTGATGTTCAGCCAGCTCCCTGTAATACTCCAACTCATATTTATACAAAGTCATCTGGCTGTCCAGTAAGGACAAAAAATCAAGTTTTCCTGATTTATACCCTTCCTGAGAAATATTTATATTCTGCCTTGATTGCGGTAAAATGCCGGACTCATACACTTCGATATTTGCCCGGTTTTTTGATATCTTTGAAACAATCTCCTTAAGCATAGAGGTTATGGTGGTAACCGTATTTTCATACCCCGCTTTTTTGACTTCTTTCTCAGCTTCATTTTCTTTCACTTCAAATCCTGCCCCGCCCCAGAGAAAAGGCAGGCTCATATCCAGCATTAGACTTACCATCCCGCTTCTTTTCATACCGGTAACCGGGTTATCCTGTCTCAGCCCATAAGATAGGGACAGGCTAAAATCCGGTAAAAGCCGGCTTCCCGCAAGGTCGCGGTCCGCTTTATTTTTTTCCACACCAAGAGCGGCAATTTTCAGCTCGGGATTTTGCTCTAAAGCTATTACAATTATTTTTTCTTCATTAATCTCTTTTTTATTTTTTTCCAGTACCGTGCTTTCCAGTGCAATCTCTTTCTTTTCGGAGAGCAAAGCGCTCAATAACGCGAGAGTGGAATGCTTTTCCTGCTTCAACATATTAATATCCAGTCCCATCCTGGAAACTTCTACCTGTGCTTTTAAGACATCCGACTGCATAGCAGTTCCGGATCTATATTTTTCATCGGCAATGGCGGCCGTATTTTTCAGGAGTTGTTTATTTTTCTCGGAAATCTCCAGAGCTTTGTTTAGATAAATAATATCGTAATAGACTTTTGCGACTTTCTCTTTAATCTCATTCTTTTTTGCCGCCAATTCCTGCTCTGCAATCTTCACATTAAAGCCGGACGACAACCCTATCAAGCCAAGCTTCCCGGGAAACTGGAACATCTGCATGAATTTAAACTCCACCATGGTCATATCTTCTTCAACAAGTGAAAAAGAACTTACGGGTAGATTTACAATACCCACACCTATTTTAGGTTCTTCAAGCGAGGATTCTTTCTGCGCGGTTATTTCGAGGGTTTTTACCATTTCTTTAAGGGACTTTATTTCCTGATTATTTTCCAGGGCTAAACCTGTAAATTTCTGCAGCTCTCCTTCTTCGGCATACAAGCCGGCACTCACAAACAGAATCAAGATAACAATATTTTTAATTTTCAACATATTCCACTCCTTAAAATTTAGGACTTTTTGAAAAAAATATTACAGTAAGAATTAGGATACTGATAATTCCAAGCCCAATGCCTGAATAAACCAGGTATTTATATCTATTATCATCACCTACACTCTCTTTAAGATAAACAACTCCAATCAATATTGAGATAATGGCTTTGTCGAACCCAAAAAGATTAAAGAAAGATAAGGTGCCGAGTAGAAGAACAGCAATTGCTGTACTATTTTTTAGATTCATCGTCACACCTCCCACAAATACATTTACTACCCTTAGTGGCCTGGCAAAATCTGCAAACCTGTTGACAATGCATATCGCAATAAGAAGAGAAATCCATAAAAGAAAGCAAGCTCTTTTTTGCATTAACAGGGACTGACATAGTATTATTTTGCTCAGGCATAGCGTATATATAAGGAGAAATCAGCGTAAACCCTATAAAAATTGCCAGAACTGCTGCGCAAAGAGCAGGAACCGGAAGTATCCATTTCAAAAACATATCAACCGGATTCGTCACTTTAACATCAGGCTGCCTGATTCTATCAAACAACTTCCCGTTGAAATGCAAAGAAGGCTCGATATCATCAAGTCTTTTTAATATTTTATCCCGTTCTAAATACATGTTAAATTCTTCAGAGCAGGAATTACAAGCATCCAAATGCTCTTTTAACTGATTTTTTTCCACATCAGTCAACTCTTCATCAATTAAAGCCGGTATTTTCTTTCTTATTTCCTCACACTTTTCCTTAAATATTCTCATTTTCTGCCCTCTATTTATTAAACGATAAAAACCGGAAAAACTTGCGGTTTATTTCAAGCTTTTGAATTTTAGATTCTGTCTGGCGCGGAAGATCAGGGATTCTACGGCGGGTTCGGTGGTGTCCATGATTTCGGCTATTTCAGCATAGCTTTTGTCTTCGTAGACCTTGAGGAGCAGTGCTATTCGTTGTGTTTCGGAGAGGTTTTGCAAGGCGGCAGTGATATTTTCTTCCAGACGGGAATTTTCGTTATCTGCATATGCTGGGATATCGCGGCTCCCTATCTCCCAGCTGGCATCCTGCAAAGACAAAACATGTCCCGCGGCGTCTCTTTTTTCTTTCTTTTTTGTATCAAGAGAAAGATTTGTAGCAATCGTATATAACCAGGTGGAAAACTTTGACCCGGCCTTGTACGTTTCTCTCGCGCGGTAGACCCGGAAGAAGGTTTCCTGCGCAATATCTTCAGCGAGCTGCCTGTCTTTCAGAAAACGATATATGAAATTTAAAAGAGGTTTTTTATATTTGTTTACCAGTGCTTCATAGGCGGGAAGATTCCCATTTTTCACCTTTAACATCAACCTGGAATCAGGGTCTATCCTTTTTTTTAAAGCATCTATCAAATCATATTCTCCCATTGCGATTAGTCATATTATAAACATTCTTTATGTTTTTTACAATTGAAATACAGGACAATTGCTTATTTCGATATGCCAAAGAACCCCCGGCCTTTTTACGAAAGCTTTCGGCAATACGCTCATCTTTTCGATATTAAAATGATTTTTATCTGCCGCATATTCTGTTTTTTCTGCTTTCAAAGATATATACCAGAAAATACCCGGCCTCAAATAAAAGCAAAAGCAGCGTCCATAATATCAGCATAGAAAACGGCGTAGGATCCGGAGTAACTACCGCAGCAAAAACAGCAAATCCCAGATAAAATGTTTTTCTTGATTTAGAAAGCGATTCAGTGGTTATAACACCGGCTTTACTTAAAGCGCCGATAAGGATAGGCAATTCAAACGGCAAAGCAAAAAGTAAAAACATCCAGAGGAACATATCAAAGAATTTACCCATGCTTAGCACCGGACTTGCCCCGGTCGACAGACCATAACTGATAAGAATATTAAAAGACGAGGGGATCAGAAAATAAAGAGAAAATACAGCGCCTAGAAGGAAGAACGCAGCTGCTCCTAAAACCCAAAGAACCAGATATTTGCCGGATTTTTTCGTAAAAGCCGGCCTAAGATACGCATAAGCTTGATAAAGAAAAAGAGGAGCTAAGCAAATCAGGCTCACGAGCACAGTTAGTTTCAGAATGGTAAATATAGGTTCAAGCGGATCAAGAAAAACCAGAGATATTGAAGCGCCGCCTTTGATTTTATCCAAAATGAATTTTTGTAGAATCCTCATGATACGGGCGCCGAAGGAATCCGTAAAAGAAGGCAAAGACATAAGCATTGTCAACAGCCCCAGAAAAGAAACAACGCATATTAATAACCGCTTCCTCATTTCATCCAGATGCCCTACGATCGACTGCGAGCGCAATATTTTTTTCATCTTTCCTTCATTTCATTCATGAAATAAGCAGACCTATTGCAAACAATAATGGTGTCAGAATATTTAAAACAACATTCATTCCCATAAATGGTATAAGACGGTAATTATCCCCGGAATTTTTCAACACTCCTTTTATCACAGGTATAGCCAAAAATACCGGAATAAATCCCAGAAGGCTCTTCCAGGGAAAAAACCCGGAAAGATATCCGGCAATTATTACTAAAAACGGGCAAACAATAAACAAAACGAACACTTTCACGCCGGCTTCTTTGCCGCTTGTAATAAGTAAATGTTTTCTTCCTGCTTCTTTATCCGCTTCAACATCAGGAAACTGATTCAAAAGCAGCAGACCACTTACCAGAAAAAAAGGAACCAGAGAAACAATAAAGGATAACCAGGAATATGAACCGATAAGCGCGAAATGCGTGCCCATAACCATCATCGGCCCAAAACCGAGGCCTGGCGCAATGAGGCATAAAAAAGGGCTTCGCGTTATAAAATTAGTATATGTTATGATGGTGACAATGCTTAGCAGCAGTACCGGCAGAAATAACACTCCTTTTGTAAGAACAAAATACATTCCGATAAGAAAAACCGGGAATAAAGAAACCGCGCCGACCGCCATGCCGAGAAAAGCTTTCTTTGGATTATTTGGAAGAGTTTTACTCCCGCCAGAAAACGGTGTCGGTTTTGTATCAAAATCAAGACCGCTTTTAAAATCATAGTACTCATTAAGAGCATTCACACTGATATGCGCGAAAAGCCATAAGAGGAAAATAAAAATAAGATCCGAATAAACTATTTTTGCACCTTCAAAAACAGCAGAACTGGCTCCAAGAAATACACATACCGGGACTAAGACAAGAAACGGAATGCGGGATACGCCGAGCATTATTTTAATATTTTCAAGTGCCATAACAACCTCCCTTAAATTTTACCGAAAATATACTGCTGAATTTCATCAGCTACTCAAACTGTATTCCTGCCTGTAGTTAAACCATTTCAGTAAATATTAGCTTATAACTCCGGGCATACAGCTATACTTACTCAGCGCCTTTGACAGGCCAATTTATCCATTTACTTTTCCCTATAGCAATCATCTTCCCCGCTTCTCCAATTAGTTGATCAGGTTGTACCGGTTTGTCGATAAATCCGTCAACCGGCAGAAAATTTCCGTCTGTATCAGGGGAAAATTTAAAATTCTTTTCATTGTTCACCGATGTTATCATAAGCACGGGAATCCATGATATCTTTTCATCTTTTCTTATTGCGACCGCCAGATCAAGACCTTCCGTCTTGCCGCTGCGGCCGAACATGACATCAAGTATAACAAGATCCGGGTTTTCCTGAATCATTTTCTTTAAACCATCTTCCGTGGACGCAGCACTACTGACAGAATAATTATTTGCCTCAAGTACTAATTTCATGCTTTCAATCATATCTATATCGTCATCCACCAGTAATATTTTCTTTTTTTCAGTCATTTTTATTCTCCTTTTTCTGTTTTGTGTTTGATAATATTTTCTTCTGATTATAAGCAGGTAAAACAACCGTAAATCTGCTCCCCTGCCCTAATGTGCTTTCAACATAAATCTTACCGTCGTGACAATCAACGATCTGCTTAACAATAGATAATCCAAGTCCGGTTCCGTCTTTCGCAAAAACACACGCATTTTGCGATCTGAAAAAATCCTCAAAAAGATGAGCTATATCTTCAGAGAATATGCCTATACCGTTATCTTCAATTGTCACCTTTACCAGATCCCCGTCTTCAGCTACCGTTACGCCGATTTTTCCTCCAGCAGGAGTATATTTGACAGCATTTCCCAATAAATTTGAAAATAATTGTTCAATGCTGTCGCTATTAGCATATATTAACGGCTTATCAGTATTGATGGTTTCAGTAAAAATAATTTTCTTTTCCTCTATTCTAAATGTTAATTGTTCCACTACTTTATTTATCAGTTCAAGAAGCAAAACAGCTTCTTTACTTACCTCACTATTTGTTCTTATTCTGGACAGATCCAGGAGATCCTTTACAAAATCTAGAGTATACCGGGTTTTGACTTCCGCTCTTTTAATCATTTCTGACGATTTCTCCGGAATCTTACCAGTAAAACCGTCCAAAACAACTTTAAGACAGCTTTGTATTGTAGCTAGGGAGCTTTTAAGTTCATGAGAAACCGTAAGCACATATTGTGATTTCAGTTTGTCTTTAGTCTCAAGCTCCCTATTCAATAAGCCCAGTTCAATTTCCCGTTTTCTTATCCGATCCGATATTGTAGCAGCCATATACACTGTTATACCGAGAGTAGATACAAAGATACAATATACTCCGCAGATATGCATCAAATTATAAATTTCTTCCTGCCTTGAGAACCCGTAAAGGTGAAAATGCCGGATAATGCCTAAATACTCGCCAATGGTTATCCCTCCAAGAAGAGTTCCGGCAAAAACAGCCTGAGTAAAAGCTGCCTTTTTTGAAAGCAAGATACCGGAAATAACCATATGAAAAATAAAAAAGAAAATAAACGGGTTTTCAATGCCTCCGGTCAGGTGAATAAAATACGAAAGTAACATTAGATCAAAAGATATCTGAACATTTGCAAATACCTTATGCTCTTTGTTATCCTTACCTTGAAGACTTAAGGAGCGATAAACATAAAATAAATAAAAAAGTATATTCCCCAAAATAAGTACTATAACTCCCGTAAAGACCGGAAGAACAGGGACATTTAACCCCATGATATATCTTGCGGTAAAAGTCATAGTCAACACTCCGGCAACCGCCAGCCAACGGAGCTTAATAAACCATTGTATATCTTTTACAAGTTCTGGTTTGGAAATGATATATGCAGGCTTATTCTTCATTATTTAGCTTCCATAATAAATATTCAATGTCCTTTCCCCTCTATCATATCCAGCGCGTGCTGAATAATATCTAAAATAGCGCTTAAGGATTCTCTTACTCCCTTAGGGCTGCCGGGGAGATTAATTATTATAGTATTTTTTCTGATTACGCATAGCCCGCGGGAAAGCATTGCTCTCTTGGTTATTTTTAATCCTTCCAATCTGATTAGTTCAGGTATCCCCGGAATTACTCTATCCGCAATCTCTTTTGTAGCTTCAGGAGTAACATCCCTTGGACCAAGACCTGTTCCTCCTGTAGTAAAGACCAAACTAACTTTTAGATCATCACAGTATTGCAGAAGTTTTTCCTTTATGAGTACTTTTTCATCAGGAATAATCTCATACTTGATGAGTTCTCCTTCAATACTCTTAAGAATATCAATAATTATCTTTCCGCTGGTATCTTCAGCTTCACCTCTGGAACATCTATCGCTTAGAGTTAATACAGCAAACTTTATCATTTTATGGCACCTCTGTAACATATCTCAGGCTCTTACTTTCTGCTCACATATCTACCGCTCTTACCGCCTGTCTTTTCCAGTAAAAATATATCCTGAATCTCGATGGACTTCAGAAACATCTTACACATATCATATATAGTAAGCGCTGCCAGAGAAGCTGCGGCGAGAGCTTCCATCTCCACACCTGTCTTTCCCGTTGATTTAACTATGGATTCAATAAGGACACCATCTTTTTCTACAATAAACTCTATGCCGACATATTCAATCTCAAGATTATGGCAAAGCGGTATTAATTCGGGAGTTTTCTTAGCGGCCAAAATTCCGGCAACTCTTGCTATTTCCAGAACACTCCCTTTTGGAATTTTATTGTCTATTATTTTCTTGACTATCTCTCTATTTAACCTGACATACGCGGTTGCTCTGGCGGCTCTTTTCGTTTTTTTCTTGTTTCCGACATTTATCATATTATTCTCCACACTACTTCTACTTGAATTTTCACTTCCAGCTTAAATATTTAACTTTCGACCCTTTCTTTAAGGTTACGGTATCACTTTCAACTATCATAAAACCATCTGAAACAGCTAAAGAAGCGATATCAGCAGAACCATTACTTCTTACAGGCTTTACTAACGTTCTATTTCTTTCCATAATAGTATTGATAAGGACAAAATGTTTTTTTCCCGTCTTTTTCTTGTAATCATCTGCCAATACCCCTTCATGAAGCTCAACTCCACAATTTTTGTCGCCCCTCATTTTACATAAGGCAGGCCTGATAAAGATAAAATAGCATAAATAACCGGAAATAGGATTGCCCGGAACTCCGAAAACAACCTTAGCTCCCTTTCTTCCGAAGAACAAAGGTTTTCCCGGCTTAATATTAACTTTATGAAAGAGTTTTTTAACTCCAACTTTTGCCAATGCTGCGGGAACAAGATCATAGTCTCCCATAGAAACCCCGCCGGACACTATCAATACTTCAGACTTTAGACCTTTCAGTATCGCGCTGCTTAAGTCCCCGATTTTATCTTTCACAATTCCCAAATAATTTCTTTTACAACCGTCTTCTTTTAGTAAGGCTGTGAACATCGGACCGTTTCCATTAAATATTCTATTTTTCTCTAATCTTTTTCCAACGGGAGTAAGTTCTCCACCTGTATTTAGGACAGAAACCGCAGGGGTATGCAGAACTTTTACAAACTTTCTTCCTATCGAGGAAAGCAAAGCAACATGAGATACTCGTAAACTAGTACCTTTCGTTAGAATCTTTTGACCGGCTTTAAGATCTTCTCCCTTAATACATATGTTATCCTTCACTTTGGCATTTCTGAATATTTCCACCAGTTTTCCAAGCTGTCTAGTATCTTCCACCATAACGATACAATCCGTACCTTTCGGCAAAGGAGCTCCTGTAAATATCTTTACACATTCAAATTTCTTTATTCTCCGTCTGAAATCCTTTCCTGCTTCTACAACCCCTATACATTTTAATTTACCTGTTCTATTTTTTACATCAGAGGCTTTGCAAGCATAGCCATCTACAGCAGATTTATTGAAAGGAGGCAGCGCATACTCTGAAAACACATCCTCATTTAAGACTTTACCAATAGAATCCGCAACGAGAACGTCTTTTCCATTTAAAGGTTTCACACTATTCAATATCATTCTTATTGCTTTTTCATAATTTATCATAAACCTCTCCTTTTACTTCAAACCTGCAAAATCTTCCGTACTATTTAAGTTTAAAAACACCTTCCTGTTTAGATCATTATTTTCAAGATCAAAATAATCAACCTTTACTGTTTTAAGATATATTTTTATAGCATAGCTCTTGCCGGAAGATATAAACTCTTTTATGCTTGGGCTTAAACACTTACTGTAAACTGCATGGAGCGGCTCAATTCGATCAAGAACTCTTGGTACTAATACATTAGTTTCCAAGCTGTTAAAACAATCTATTTCCTTTATAATAAGCTCTTTGTCTATAAAGGGCATATCACAAGCCACAACAAAAACACCTTGTTTTGAAGTATTAATCAGAGCAGCATATATTCCGCCAAGAGGCCCCACACCCTTTATTATATCCGTTATTATGACTGCATCATTTTTATACTCCTTATATTGCTCGGGAGTATTGGTAACCAGGATAACTTCTTTAAATATATCCTTAAATATATTTATAGTCCGGTTTAAAATACTGGCGCCTTCAACCTCAATAAAAGCCTTATTTACTCCGCCCATTCTAAGCGCCTTGCCGCCACAAAGGATAACTGCTGACAAATTATTATTTTTCTCCATATAACTCCAAACTCGAGAAACAATATTTTACTAATGCTTTAAGCAAAAGATTTATTCTTTGCCGAATATTTCATAAGATACCAGAATAGCAGACCTATACCATAAGCAATTGCAAGGTTGTTGGTTAAAAGGGCGCACACGCCGACTCCTGCTGAAAATATTAATTCTTTTCTATCTTTAATATCGGAAATCAAAAGCGCGTGCTGCAGCCCGACATAGAACAACATAATGCCAAGAATAGAAAGAGGTATCACTTTTAAGACTTCACTAACTCCACCGCCAAAAAACAGACTCAGCAGAAGACAAATGGCTCCTATGATAATGGGAGCCCCGCCTGTACGAGCCCCAAAACTATAATGAGCCGTAAGACCTCCCGAGCCGTGACATACCGGCATTCCTCCAAAGAAACCTGCTATAATATTGGTTATACCTAAGCCAACGGATAAGGACTTGGCGGTAACCTTCTTTGCTTTAACACCAAAATATAATTTTGCAGTGTCTTCTGTTGCTACAATACTATTTCCCAAAGTCAGAGGCAATTGAGGTACCACCAACACAATACCGGCTATCATAAAATCTTTCAAACTTGGGAAGATAAAGTTAAAACCTTTCGTCTCAAATAAGGGCAGTGTTGAGATACTTGAATGCCCCCAGAATATACTTATTATTATGCCAAAACTTATGATGCCTATTGAAGCAGGAAATCTCTTGTTAAATAGAAACACTAACATAATAATTATTCCGCCAAGCAGTGTTACCAAATAAACCGGCAAATTCGTATTATTTATCAGAGTTGCCTGATTTGAAGAACTCATTGAACCAAAAATCATCGTACTTGCGGCTTTAATGAGCATTAAGCCTAACCCTAATTGCATACCTCTTATTATAGGTTTGCTGAATATTCTGTTCAGATGTTCTATCAACCCGCCTGCGGATAAGAGAAGTAGAATAATTCCCATGAGAATAGCTGAAGCGGAAATCACGGAAATACTTAAGCCGCTCACAATCGCAATGGCGGCGACAGCTTTTAATGGTTGTACAGGAACAGGCAGTTTATAGTAAACTCCGCAAAATACATAAAAAACACCCATGATATTTAGGGTAACCGCCGGGTTTAATCCGTTTATACTTACTAAAGCAATAAATAGAGGAACAAATGTTCCTAGATCGCCTAAGGCTCCGGCAAACTCCATTTTGTTAAATTTAGCATCAGCAAGTGTTTTCAAGTTACTATCACCTCTATTTTACTGCCTGCTTTAACTTTCCCGCCTTTCAAAACCTTTGCAAAAACGCCCTCTTTTGGCATAACACAATCACCAACTAGCCTGAAGATCTCGCATCTGGCGTGACACTCTTTACCTATTTGCGTAATTTCAAGTAAAACGTCTTCTCCAAGTTTTATTTTTTTTCCAATACCCAGCAAAACCAGATTAATACCCTCTGTTGTGATGTTTTCCGCGAAATTCCCGGGAACTATATCCGGCAACTTTTGTTTTATCTTATTGATACTTTCAATAGCAAGCAGGCTCACCTGTCTATGCCATTTTCCGGCATGAGCATCTCCAACAATCCCAAATTCTTTTGTAAATTCAGCCTCTTCTACATTTACTTTTTTAGTCCCCTTCTCTTTTGATACTGAGACGGCTATTACGCTCCCGATTTCCAAATCAGCCTCCAATTTGGCACATTGAATGCTCTTCCATTTTCGCAGGTGCTTTATAATCCATTACATGCTCTTCCTGTTTTTCTTTTGCGCAGGCACAGATAAGCCGAATTATATCATTCTCTCCGGCTCCGCTTCTCAAGGCATCCCTGAGATTTGTCTTTCGTTTTGAATGCAGGCACCCTTTAAGATATCCATCAGAGGTTAACCTGATTCTGTTACATTCCGCGCAAAACTTATCGCTCATCGGAGAGATGAGACCAAAAGAACCTGAAGAATTATGAAACTTGAAACTTTTTGCCGGACCATGCCCATAAATAGCAGTTTCTTCAAAGCTGCCAATTATTCCGGCAAGCCTTAAAACGGTTTCACAAGAAACTGACTTTCCACTTTCAAAGAAGGAGTTGACCGGCATAAATTCCAGGAATCGAATATTAATATTACTCTCAAGGGTCATCCTTAAGAATTCCACTATTTCTTCCTCCGGCATATTCTCGAGCAAAACCACATTCAATTTGATGGGAGCAAATCCGGCTCTTGCGGCTTCTTCAAGACCTTCCACCACTTCTTCCAAATTTCCGATGCGCGTAACGTTTTTGAATCTCACAGGATCCGGACTGTCAAAGCTTATATTAAGCCTCTTAAGTCCGGCTTTTTTCAGAGGAACAGCAAATTCTTTGAGAAGGACACCATTGGTTGTCATGGAAATATCCTCCAGCCCTTTTATCGAGGACAATATTTCGACTAAACCAACTATGCCCTTTCTGACTAAGGGTTCGCCGCCTGTTATCCGGATCTTATTTATACCCAGACAGACACAGGCCTTCACAATAGCCCCAATTTCCTCAAAAGTAAGGAGCTCCTCATGCGGTTTATAAGCTACCCCGTACTCAGGCATGCAATAAACGCATCTTAAATTGCATCTGTCGGTAACTGATATTCGCAAATAATCAATTTTTCTGCCAAACAAATCATAAAGCATTGTCATTTACTATCCTAGGCCTTTTTTTTGGATTCAGATTTATTTTCGTCGTCAGAGCTTACCTCTTTCATTGATCTTTTAAACTCCTGGATTGTCCTGCCAACTGACTTTCCTATCTCCGGGAGCCTTTTGGCTCCAAAAAGTAAGAAAGCTATAACCAAAACAATTACTAATTCAGGCATCCCCATTCCAAACATATCTGCTCCTTTTTTTGTATTTGCTTGACATCTTCGTTAATAATATTCAGGCTCTGACAAGCTTTACTTTACTTGAATAAAACACAATACTTCCGCCATAAACATCCTGCAAGGCGGTGTCTTTCAAAATCGGGTCAGCCCGCATTGCCGCATTTGCGTGGACGCCTTGAGCTCTTCTGGTATCTCCTTTGATGACAGCCCCGTCAACCTCAATATTACCGGCGCCTGACGCCCAATGTCCAAAACCAAGATAAAAATTAACGACACCGGGTCTTATCTCCTGTCCAATCTTTATCTTTCCGATCATCTCTTTCTTGAATTTACCAAGATCCCATACCCCGTCAGGATTAGACTTGGAAATAACTTTTACCTTTTGCCCATCCTTAAAACCGGAGTTCTTCGCATCCACCTCATTCATGTAGATGAAATTTTCCGGTAGTATGGCATTTAGCCAGTAATTCGTGACTGTTCTGGATTTTGTCTGTGTAATATATCTTGAAGTTACCAGAGTAAGATTATATCCTTCCTTTTCATCCTCAATGGGATTATTGGCAACATCTCTATAAGGAGGAATATAGTGCGCGTAACCCTTCAAGCTTTTTCCGTTCATAGCATTTTTAACTTTAGAGGTCTTTTCCTGATAAAGATTTATAAGCTTGCTATATTTATTCTTTACCGTCTCCCCATCCCAGGTTTTATCATAGTTTTCAAACCTGCCTCCTCGATTAAGGACATAGATCACTTTCTTGATCCACTCGTTTCCGACAATCTTCTTCCACCTGTCATAATCAAACACGCACTTCGGCAGGTGCTTCCTGGCCTGTAAAAATATTTCAACTTCGCTCGCAGAAGCTTCAGGAACATCTTTATTCTCTAAGGAACCTTCCGCGGCTATATTTGCGGCCATCCGCAGATACATATGATCGGGATGCGTAAAAGGCAATCCTTTTCCAAAACCATCTACTCCAAACCCTTTCAACTTGAGTTTTTCTGACACTCCAAGAATAAAGGCTTCCAGAGAAATGGGATATTCTTCTCCAAATACTTTTACTGTTTCAGGTATGGGAGCGATGGCCGGTTGCCTTACAGGTTGGACTTTAAAAGGCATATTTGGATGCGAACCCTGGAATTCCCATCTCTCAAGATATGTAAGATCCGGGAATATATAGTCCGCAAACATTGATGTTTCTCCCACTGTAATATCAATATTTATGTAAAGCGGAAGTTTGTTAACATCTTTCAGAATATCAACATTTTTATCCCCGGCGGGAAGAGAGTATATGGGATTACCCATGTACAAAACCAGAGCTTTTATAGGATAGGGGTAAGCGGCCCCTGCCGATGGAAGAATCTCCTGATAGACATCGCTTGATATAGGAAACCAGGGCCGTTTAGCCGGGTAGCCTGAAAATATTGTGGATTCCTCATATTTGCAATCGTGTCTTATTATAGAAATACCGAAAGGAGCCAAGGGGCCGGACGTAAGTTTTTTTATATCAAACGGCTGATCACCCTTTTCCTCTTCTTTTCCTTCTGCATTTTTCACCTTACCGGTTTTATCTCCCATATAATTGTATGTAGAGGCCTTGATAAAACCGCCCTTGTAATCATAGTTTCCGATAAGGGCATTCACGGTATTCCAACAACATACATTGTAGAAGCCGTTTGTATGCTGGGAAACGCCTCTGTGGATGTCTGCGCCGGCTTTCCGGCCATGAGAGGTAAGGTTCCTGGCAATATAAACAATATCCGCAGCTTTTACATCAGCTATTTTTGCCCACTCTTCCAGAGTTTTAGAAAAAGCTTCTTCTTTTATTATTTGCAAAACTGTTTTTACAGTTTTACCGTTTAATTCGGCGCTGGCAAAAAGATCACCCTTGGCATCGTCTTCATCACCGTTTGGATCAAAAGCCACAGGTTGTCCGCTTTTCAAAATTACGAATTTTGAATAGTCATAATCTTTTACAGTCTTATCCTTATCTGTAAACTGTTTCTTCAGAGGAAGAACACCAATATCTTCTCCCCTTAAAAATTCTTTTGGCTCACCTTTCTCAATCTTAACCAGCCAGGAGGAATTACACCAGTTGGGCTCTTTGTTCTTTTTTGAAGTACCCTTGTTGGCGTTTTCAAGATAGGCGGTGTTTATCATTTTATTTTCTATCATCCACCTTATTACACCCAAAGCAAAGGCTCCGTCTTCGCCCGGTTTTATCGGAATCCATTTATCCGCCTTTGAAGCTGCTTTTGAGAATCTGGGATCAATAACGGCATATTTAGTTTTTCCTTTTGAAACTCCGTCCATCAGACGGGACATTCTGTTTGTCGGACCGTAATTAGCGTCAAAAACATTTGCGCCTACAAAAACAACGAACTCGGTATTCTCAAGCTCAACCTGCCAATAAAACTTATCTCCGCCGGTCCATTTTACCTTATTTTCCTTTTCATCATGTTTCCATTGTTCAGACATTGCTTTTCCTGTAAAATAGAGACTACCCTGGCACACCGTTGTATGCCCGTGGGCATTAGTAGAACCAAAAGCATCGCCAATAAACTTTCTGATAAACTCATTCCTGCCGCTCTTAAGCCTTCCCCACATAAAGACAAATTGGTTGTTCTTGGGCCCAAAATCAGGATGATTCGGATCTATCAGCGTATTTAAAGTATCCTTAAATTCTACTTTAAATTCCTCAATAAGTGCTTTCTTTTTATCTTTATCCTTTTCATGCCGCATATGGTCCACAGCTTTGCTCATCTTCTTCATTATATCTTTATCTCTTAAAACATAAATATCCTTCAGTCCTTCCACTTTCCTGTTTTCTTCCCCGGCAACATCTTTAAAAAGTAAGCCGCCTTCAACAACTTCGCTTATCGCCTGTTCAAAAGATATAGTCTTCCATTTATTCTCCCCTCTCTTGCCTGTACGCTTTAACACCTTTTTTAGCCTGAAAGGGTCATAAACAGTCTGCATTCCCGCCTGCCCTTTAGGACATATAGGAGCATCAATGTTAGCTGTAACCTTTATGTCTGTCTTGTAATCCAGGTGCGGAACTAAGTTATACGGATTAAAAGGATTACCGTCTATTTTAACAGCAACACCGTCATCACTTTTTACTTTAATCCCACAGCCGGTATTGCACTGCAAGCAAGAAGTATAAATCGCATTCTCCGGTTTCACTAAATCATATTGCGCAGACTCTCTTTTTGGCATAAACTTAGAACAGCTGCTCAATAACAAACCCCCGCCTAAAAATGCGGAAGTTTTAAGAAAATCACGCCGCGAAATCTTTGTTGTTTTCATCAGTATTTTCTCCTTTGCTGACAGCTACATTAAGTAAGTTACAGAGGGCTTTGTTCCCAGTTCTTCTTTATACTTAAACGCGTTCGGCTTTGCCGTAACTTTCGAAATCGTATTTTCAGAATCATTTACATCGCCAAAATATGTCGCTCTCCCTATACAGGTCGTAACGCACATGGGAAGCAGTCCTGCTTCAACACGATGCATACAAAAATGACATTTTCTCGCGTTCCCAATTGGGGAAGTATGCCTGGTCTTCTTTTCCCATCTTTTGCCATATTCAAAACTTGCTTTTTTTTCATAAGCCTGGAGTTCAGGAGTTCCGTCGGTATAATACTTCCCCGGGTCAGAAGATCTGGAACCGTAAGGGCAGGCAACAATACAATATTTACAACCTATACATTTATCATAATCAATGATAACCACGCCGTCCTCTCTCTTAAAAGTTGCTTTTACAGGACAGGCCGCGACACAGGCCGGATTATCACACTGAAAACATGGTTTTGGGATAAATTTTGCCGTTAAATTTGGATATTTACCGGCACTTTCCTCTTTTACCGGTCTATATATTACCCCGGGGGGAAGTCGATTCTCGGCAATACATCCGACCGTACACCCATGACACCCTATGCACTTTCTTAGATCTATAGTCATTGACCATTTTCTTTCGGCTAATGGCTTCTTAAGCGCCCTCAAAAGATCTCTTTGCATGGTAATGAGTATATCCTCATTTAGAGTAAGTTCAGGGAGTACAATATATGGTATCGTAATTTTCTCATCTGCCTTAGCTTCTGTTTTCATATATGTTGAGAGCACGGCTCCGGCTATGGTTGCCCCGATTGCTTTTAAGGCATTTTTTCTATTCATAGTTCCTTATCCTCCTCTTCGATATTAATCTATTTTCTAATGACAGCGTATCTTTAATAGTATTTCTCCTATCTGGATACCGAGATCATCTGGCCGCCAATCACTATGATATACCTCATTACAAATACTCCAAGCACAGCTAAAACACTTGCTATTACAAGTCCTCTTTTTGTTTTCCCTAAAGGAGAAATAAGAATTGCAATGGGAGCTAAAAACCCTAAAAACACTTCTCCCACCCAAAACAAGAACGCTAAGGGGCCGAGCAATATATATTTTGCTACTTCATGTGCCTCAACAAACCCCGTATACAATACGTAGTAATCTGTGAATACAAATCCGTCAATTATTATCAAAAGCAGCAATACTTTGCGCAACAAGACAACTAAGTTATCTTCGGCGGATAATATTTTAAACCCGAACCCTATGAGAAAAAGGAAACCCAAGCCCGATAAACATGCTGAAGCAAAAAATACAGGAACCAAAATGGCGCTATTCCAGAGAGGAAAACCCTTGCAAACACTCAGCAAAAAGCCTGTATAGGTAACAAGCATAGTTGCAATAAGAAGTCCGGCATAAGAGACAATTCTTGCAAGCCGGGCTTTCTTTGTAATCAATGAATAAATATATAGTACAAGCATACAAAAATGCGCGGGAATAAATACACTGCCCCAGGCAACGGCAGAGGTTGGATTGAGTAAAGGAATCATACCTAAACGCCAGGCTCTTTCCATGTGTCCTAAATCTGTAAACAAAGCTAACGCTCCAACACCTAAACATAACAAAGATGCTATTGCTTCATACAATACAAGCTTATCCAGCTTCTTTTCCGTAGAAAATAATGTTAAAAGCGTTGACCATATAAAAGCCCCGCCGGCAGTACCTGAAAGGAAAAAATAAAACAAAATATGATACCCTAATGTAACTTCATTACTGTGCATCTTTATTACCTCCTTAAGTATGCATAATTTTTTTGCCGGCCATTAACAACTTTCATGTATATCTATTCGCACCCTAAATCTCCCCGCGTTTTACCGCGGGGAGATCGCCTGATTCTGGAAACAAAAACATTAGTAACTTATCTGGACGTTTGCTCTTACGGCATCAGCAGAGTTAACCCTGTAAACATAATTCAATTGGAGTTTTGCCTTGTTTTTTTCAATAAAATAGTTTAGACCGCCTACAACCTCTGTTCTGTCATCAGCAGCTACATTAATATTTGGGTCATAAAAATCATATCTCACAGCAACCTGCAGATTTTCCACAAGAGTATATACCGCGGCCGCATAATAGGTAGTTTTGTCCTTCGCGCTATCCCTGCCCATAGCGTATTCCCCGTAAACAGAAAGCTCGTTCAGTAACTTCATCTTAAGCTCTATTCCGGACTGAAAGTTATCCGCCTGAGAAAGTCCTTTTTTCCCCTCATAACGCGCAAGACCAATCTGAATATCTTTAACCGGCTCAATGACTAAACGGCCGACTAAATCAACCGGCCCTTCTACATCCAGTTTATTCTGGCCTTCTCCGTTATAAATTCCAACAGCCGGCTTAATCTTAATCCCGCCTATATCAAAATCAAATTTTGCGGTAACACCGACATCTCTTCTGTCTCCCCATTTCAAAACAGCGGTTAGATTTGCCCTTTCTACGAAATCAAGAGCGGCAGAAGAAGTTAAACCTTCCATTCCAAAAGGTATCTTATACTGTCCAAAATCCAGAGTTAAAAATGCCGCCGGTTTTAAAGAAATAACAAAATCCTGCAGCACAGATTTCCTGCCAACATTGGTTACGCTGACGGTCGCCGAGGTGGGAACGACAGTTGCTGAGGTATCATCCTCTCTTACCTGCGCAGGGTCAAACATAACCGCCCAATTTACGTCCTGGTTAATTTCACCGGAGAGCTTAATTTCCGCCCGTCTTAATCTAAAGCTGTCTATCGGTGCACCCATATTATCATTGTAATACCATATTTGAAGAAGTCCGTTTAATTTAATCTTGCCAAAACCGGCTTCTACTGCCTCTGCTTTCTTAGGTGCCGCTACGACTACTGCGACAGGGGTCTCTGTAGAAGCAGGCACTGCCGCACTTTCTCCAAAACAATTTATAGCCAGAGCAGTTACAACAATCAATCCTTTTAGAAATATACTTTTCATGCTTTTCTCCTTTTTTCAATTTGTTCCGCATTTAGATATCGCCTTGCTTTCTTTTTCAGCAGCACCCCCGTTTAATCTTTTTTTAGTACCGCATTTTCAATCATATCAGTTATCTTTATTATTTCCTCAAACGTATAGTATGTTAACCTCACGGGCATATTTTTCTTTTCCTTTCCGTGCTCAGCCATCTGCTCGGTATTAAGAATCACTCCTAATAGAGCAGAATCCTCTGCGCAAGTAAGGCTTTCGGTACTTGTAACCTCCAGCTTGGGTTTGTTTTCCTTTTTATAGCCTTCAGCGATTACTATATCAACATCCTTCAATAACCACTCTGAGATCTGATCAATATTGCATTCTGAATCTATCTTCTTAACCATCGCTATTTTATCGGAAGAGGCAATTACCACCGTTTCCGCCCCGGCTTGAGCCATTCTCCAGGTATCTTTTCCTTTATGGTCAATTTCAAACTCATGCGCATCGTGTTTTATGGTGCCCACCTTATAACCCCTTTTTATCAGCTCAGGAATAATCCTCTCAATAATAGTTGTTTTCCCGCTTCCGGATTTCCCGACAACACATAAGAGACCGTACATATTTTTACCCGCCTGTTTTCAGTTTCTGTAATTCCTTAGGTACGTCAAAAAGTATACGTTCTGCTAATTCAATAAGGCTTTCTTTTGACTCCGAAGTTTTAAGAATACTAATCTCTTTCTTTGCCTTTTCTACATATAAATACGCAGATGCTAAAATATAATCTCTATCTTCCTCTCTACCGAGGGGGAATAATTCTTTATCTTTAAAGTCATCCGCGATCTGGAAAGCCATCCCGAAATACAATCCGTAGTTTTTCAAGGCTCTTCCCGAGGTCTCATCACCGCCTCCGGTAATAGCTCCTATCTCACAGCAGGTAGACATCAGGAGCGCAGTCTTATTTTCTATTAAATTGAAATATCCGGAAACGGTACTTACCGGTTCCTGTATCTCTTCAGCTTCTCCTACACACATACTCTCTACACATCTTGTGATTATATCAATAACACGCCTATCTATATTTTTTACAAGCATATTAAAAGCCCTTGAATACAGCAAATCGCCTACCAGCATGGCAAGGCGAGGTCCATACTTTTTATTTAAACTCAGGATACCCCTGCGCAATATCTCCGCATCAACAATGTCATCGTGTATCAAAGACGCGCTATGAATCAGCTCTGCAGCCGCTGCCAACAATACAAGGTCTTCCATTTTTGTTTCAGATTCTTTTACTGCCTTGCCGGAAAACAGTATCAACGCAGGTCTTAGCAGTTTCCCATTTTTTGTCTTAAAATGATTTACGGCCTCATTAACAATACCTCTGCTCCCCGCAAAGCCGGCAGTTTCCTCATGAATTTTCCTGACAACTTCTGAAATCTCCACAGATATCGGATTATATAAATTCTGGGGCTCCGCAGTAACTTCTTCGTTCATTTGTTTTTCACTCCTTCTTTTCATTTAAATTGCTCTGCCAAAACGCTGAAAATCAGGAACCCGGCAGTGAATTTGTCCCAATTTTACTTTTGTTGGAATTAACATGATAGAGGAGATTTTCCAATTCCGTTGCAACATTAACATTAATAATGCTGACATTGCTGTTCTCAGAAATTGTTAGATTTACAGGTGCAAAGTTTAAAATCCCTAATATTCCGTATTTAATCAACAAACTGGAGATCTCTTGCGCGACTATACCCGGGACTGCTAATACCGCAGCAGATATCATGTTGACTCTAATGAATTCCTGAAGATGACTCATAGGATAAACGACAATATTATTTATCTTAATCTGTTTTGACGAATCTTCATCAAAGCCAGCGGCAACTTGCATTCCTTCTTTCTCAAAACCTCTGTACTTTAACAAAGCACTTCCCAGACTGCCGCATCCGATCAAAATAACTTTCTCAATTTTATTTTTCCCGAATATAGAATCAATTTTACTGATTAGATCCTCAACTATATAACCGCCTCTTTTGTTACCTGTTATACCGTAAAGCGAAAAATCTTTTCGGACTTGAAATTCCGTCACACCTGAAGTATTGGCAATGTTTTTAGAGAATATCTTCACATATCCCAGCTCTCTAAACTTCTTAAGGGCTCGACTGTAAGCGCTTAATCTATAAACAGACATCCTATTTCCCAATATTTGTGCCATAATTCACATAAGATACACTTTTTTGATATTGTTTAAAAGGGACTTTATGACCGCTTTTGTATAATATTAAGACCTATGAGCCATAGGTCTTAATACCTACGCCAAAAGAAAGGAGGGAAGAAGCACGTGAAGAGTCAGGTCTTTTCTTTAAGATAAAATATTGCGGCCTGTGTTCTGTTTTTTACATTTATTTCCTGAAAGATATTATTGATATGATTCTTTACCGTTTTTTCGGATATTTCCAGAATACCCGATATCTCCTTGTTCGTATTTCCCAGAGCAATTAAACGCAGGATTTCGCGTTCTCTTTCAGTTAATCCTGCTCTTTTATAGTATTTTGTATTTTTCTTACCGCTCTCCAAAGATAGATATTCTTCCAGTATTTTCGGAGCTATTGAAGATTGAAAATATACACCCCCTCTGTTAACCTTGTGAATTGCATCAATTAATTCATCAATGGAAACATCTTTTAAAAGGTAGCCGACAGCTCCGGCTTTAATTGCCTCCAGTATGTGCTGTTTATCTTCAAATATTGTCATAATCAGAATTTTTATGCCGGGCCACAACTTTTTTATCTTACCTGCAACACTTATCCCATCCAGTCCCGGCAAGCCTATATCCGCGAGTATCACATCAGGTCTCTTTGTTTTTAGTAACCCAAATAACTCTTCCCCGCTTGCAGTTTCAGCAATTATTTTAATATCCTTTTCTAACTCAAGCAGTTTTTTTATACCCTCTCGAAACAAACTATGATCATCACACAGGATAAGTGTTATTTCCCTTGGCATATTTTTCCTTTAATCCTTTTTACTCAATATACTATATCAGGGTAATAATATCTACACCGGAATACCAACTACCACGGCTGTTCCTTCGCCGGCTTTTGAGCTGATATCAAGAGTCCCGTTTAGAATATACGCGCGCTGCCTCATATTATTTATACCCCACTTTTTATCTTTTTTGGATCTCCACAAGCGTTCATTCAGATCAAATCCTCTTCCGTTATCGACAATAGATATCCTCAATATACTTTTTTCGACACCAATACAAATATCAGCCTTTTTAGCAAAACTGTGTTTACCTATATTGTTTAACGCCTCTTTTATTATGTACAAGACTATGTTTTTCTTTTCTGCCGTCATATTAATTTTTCTCTTATTCACCTTAACGCTTACACTGATTTTGCTGTCCTTTTTTAATTTTTTCGCAAGCATATTCAATTCTTCAAAAAAACTATATTTGCTTCCTACGGGCATTTTAATATTATGAATCAGTTCCCTCGTCTTACTTAAAACATTTATTGTGCCTATTCTTAATTCTTTCAATTCACCTAAAGCCTTCGACGGCTTAAGACGTATCAACCTCTCGGCTAATTCAATCCTTTTTATTATATTCGCAAGTTCTTGAGCTAAGCCATCATGGAAATCCATACCAATTCTATCTCTTTCCTCTATCAGGCTTAATTCCCTGATTTTCTCTATTTTTTCCTTCAGTAATATTCTCATCCTGTTTAAAGAAGCTGCAAGACTCCCGATCTCATCTTCCGAAAAGCGGCCTATTTCTTCATTCATATTTCCCCTGCCAAGCGCAAAAGCAAAATCACTCAATTTTCTGATACGGCGCGACAGCATCACACCAAGCAGAGTAAATACTATAATTCCCGCCCCCAGTCCGGCTACAATGATAATTGCGATATAATAATTAACATCCAGAAACATCCCTATATCCTCTTTCCTCGAATTCAGGGAAACACCCATATGTAATTCGCCTAATTGTCCGCTCATTACCGGCACAGCTATGTCGAATATTTCTCCGGAATCATTAGTAAACTTCTTAATATTAGAATAATCTTTACCGGCCGCTGCTCCTGTTTTCTCCAGCTTATTGAACGCCAGCAATCCCCTCGGGATATTTCTTCCGAAAGTTGAGGAAACCATGCCTTTCTTTTCTGCTCTGATAAAAATATATTCCGCGTCATCAAAGTTCTTCAACCTCTCTTTTAGCAGCAGTTCCAACGCAACCCGGTTGTCAGTTAATAATAAATCTTGAACCTCCCTGGATAAATACTGGGCAATCTTAAGATCCCTTTTAAGGATCTGCGCATCTATTTTTTTTGGCAGCAGCACGGTAAGAGGAACAAATATTGATATCCCCATCAGAACAAATAACACGGATATCCAGAATATAAATTTAGAAAGCAGTGTCTTCATCTGTCCGCCGTTTCTTTATCAAGCTTTCTGATCGAATCATAATTTGAATCTTCCACAATTACAAATTTATCAATACGCATATTCTCCAGTATTCTTTTTCCTTTCGAAACTTTGTGCATATCAAGCAGGGTGCTTCTCAGCTTCTCTTTCAATTCCTTATTCAGATCCGGACGTACAACCACCGGAGGAATTCCAAAAGGAGGAGACTTATTTATTATCTTTGTTTTATGAACATAAGAAGATTTATTCGCTGACATATAATTCCAGATTATACTATCTACTGCGGCCCCTTCTACAATTCCCTCAGCAACTGCCTTTATAGAGGTATCGTGAGCCCCTGAATATGGATGCTCGCTGAAAAAAGTATTTTCGCTCTCCCCAATCTGCTTTAACAGATAATCCGGATATTTTTTTCCGGAGTTAGACATCGGGTCGACAAGAGCAAAGGATTTTCCTTTCAGACCAGTAAAGCTGTCTATTTTTGACTCTTTTTGAACGATTATATAAGAATAATAAATTGTTCTGCCGTCGACCTGCGGAGCTACCAATAGTTCCAGCCCAAATTTACTCTTTCCTTCTACATAAGGTCCGCCGCATACAAAAGCCGCGTCAATTTTATCCTGCTCTAACAGCGTATTTACTTCCTGATAGGATACCTTCTCGACAAAGTTAACTTCTATATAAAGGTTCTCTCCTATATAATCGAGAAGAGCCTTGTAATAGGCATAACCCTCTTCAGGGGTGATCATTGCTCCGATACAGATACTGATACTGTTCTTACCGTCTTTTTTCGTTTCCGGCTGAATAACCGTATCTTTAAAATCTATATTCTCGGGTTTGTTACTATTGCCGCACCCGGCTGCTGTAAAGATAAGAAATGATACCGCGACACAGATCATCACTTCAGCTCCCTGTATATAAACCGCGAACAGACCCTTACACATATTTTGAAGGATACCCGGAAAGACATGGTATTTATCTGAAGATAACAATGTTCACTCCTTACGGCAGAACGATTGATTTTAACAGATGATCAAAGAATACGATCCGTTCGTTTCCACCGTTTCAAAACCAGATAATTGCTTTTTATTGTTTTCTCAATATCCTTTTCACTGTGCGCGGTCGAAATAAAAGAAGTTTCAAACTGGGACGGCGGGAGATATACTCCACTCTTCAGCATCCCTTTAAAATACCTTGCATACAGACCTGTGTCACACTGTTTTGCCGCAACATAATCCCTGACTATTTTTCCGGTAAAAAACAATGTAAACATGGAGCCAATACGTGTCAGCGCGCATTCCGAACTATTCTTATTAATAGCTTTTCGTATACCATCTTCGAGAATATTTCCTTTTTGATCAAGCTGCTTATAGATATCCTTATTATCACGCAGAGCCTTAAGCGTAAATATGCCGCCTGCCATAGCTAAAGGATTCCCTGAAAGCGTCCCCGCCTGATATACCGGACCTTCAGGAGAGATCATTCTCATTATATCTTTTCTGCCGCCATAAGCGCCCACAGGGAGTCCGCCTCCTATTATTTTTCCTAAACAGATAAGATCGGGAGAAATATTATATATTTTTGAGACACTTCCATAACGCAGGCGGAAGCCCGTAATTACTTCATCAAAGATAAGGATGATCCCGTTTTCGGATGCAGCCCGCCTGAGAGAAGCAAGAAACCCTTTCTCCGGCAATACGAGTCCCATATTGGCGGCTATAGGCTCAACAATAATACAAGCAACATTTCCTTTCAACTCCTTAACTTTACTTTCTAATTTTTCTACGTCATTGTAAGGCAATGATATTGTTTTTTCCGCCAGGCATGATGGCACCCCCGGGCTTGAAGGGATGCCGAATGTAGCCAACCCTGAACCGGCATTAACAAGCATGCTGTCAGAATGACCGTGATAACACCCTTCAAATTTTATTATATTTTCTTTTCCGGTAAACGCCCTTGCAAGCCGTATCGCGCTCATAACGGCCTCAGTCCCGGAATTTACAAATCTGATCAATTCTATGGACGGTATCGCACTTGTGATCATTTCCGCCAGTATGGTTTCCGCTTCTGTCGGGGCACCGAAACTTGTACCCGACTCTGCAGCTCTTTTTACTGCTTTAACAACATTACTGTCACAATGCCCTAGTATCAGAGGGCCCCAGGAACCTACATAATCTATATATTCCTTCCCGTTAACATCAAACAATTTGGAGCCTTTTCCCCTTTTGAAAAATACGGGAGTACCTCCAACGGCTTTAAAAGCCCGGACAGGAGAATTCACCCCTCCCGGGATATGTTTTTTTGTTCTTAAAAACAGTTGTTTGTTTTTATTCATCTTCTTTTATCCAACCCGCGGCTTGTTTTGCAAAGTAGGTTATAATAATATCAGCCCCTGCTCTCTTAATCGAGGTGAGTATTTCCATTGCTGTCTTCTTTTCATCAAGCCAGCCTTTCATTGCAGCAGCTTTCACCATGCTGTATTCACCGCTTACGTTATATGCCGCAAGCGGGGCAATAGAGGTCTCAGGATGTTCTTTTACCGCCCTGATAACATCCAGATAAGAAAGCGCAGGTTTGACCATAAGAATGTCCGCGCCTTCTCTAAGGTCGGCCGCAGATTCTCTCAAGGCTTCTTTTACATTGCGGTAGTCCATCTGATAGCTCTTCCTATCCCCGAATTTTGGTGATGAATCGGCAGCATCCCTGAAGGGAGCATAAAATCCCGATGCATATTTTGCCGAATACGCCATTATCGCAACGTCAACGCACTTTTTGCTGTCAAGAATCTCTCTTATGGCTCCTACCTGACCATCCATCATTGCAGAAGGCGCCACTATATCCGCACCCGCATCCGCATGTGACAGTGCAATCTTCGAAAGTACAGCAAGAGAATCATCATTTTGCACGATCCCGTTCTTTACGATTCCGCAGTGCCCCGCCGATGTATAACTGCACATGCAAACATCAGTTATAACTGCTATCCCGGGAAACTTCTTCTTTATAGCGCTTACCGCTTTTTGAATGATACCCGTTCTTTTGTAAGCATAAGAACCTGTCGGATTTTTTTTGTCCGGCACGCCAAACAGCAAGACTCCTTTAACCCCAAGACCGGACAGTTCTTCAATATCCTTTAAAAGATTGTCTATTGAAAACCTGAAAACCTCCGGCATAGTTTCAATCGGTTTTTTAACATTAATTCCTTCTACAACAAAGTAAGGCATTATAAAATCATCCACAGAGAGCCTGGTTTCCGCAACCAAAGCCCTTATCTCCGCGGTTCTTCTTGATCTTCTGAGCCTCTGTATCATTGTCATATGAATTTTGTTAACTCCTTTTTTGTCACCGTTCCGATAGTTTCTATCTTTGTCCCTTTCGGAACCAACTTATATTTTTTAAAATAACTCCTGACGGTTGACGGGCTTGTAAATATTATCTTATCAAATAAAACCGGGGCCAATCCTGGGTAATCTTCCTGCATCACGTTATGATATACCGGACAAACTGTCACATTTACTCCAAGTTTTTTCAGACCCGATGTCAAACCTTTTTCTCCGATGTCGGAGCGCGGTAAAAGAACTCTTAAACGAACTCCTTTCGCATATTTTCTAAATGCATTGAGCAATCCTTTTGCCGATTCCACCTTTGGGATCAGGTCCGGGAGCATTCCGTACTCTTTAAGCTTCTTAGCCGTCGAGGTACCTATGGCAGCTATCTTTAACGAGTTTAGCGCGCGGCAATCCAAACCGGAACTTAGCAGCTCTCTGAAAAAATACTGAACTCCGTACCGGCTTGAAAAGAATATCCAGTTAAATTCGTCTAATCTCTTGAATAATGAATGCATTTTACTGTAATCACGGAGCGGCTTTATTTTTATCAGCGGGCAGTGGAATATATTCCCTTTGTACGCAAACCTGGGCTCTGACAACCCTGTAAAAAGTATCTTTTCACTCTTACGATACCAGTTAAATGTACTTTCCAGATTTACTACCCTTCCTATAATGAAGATTGCAGGAGCTTGAATCTTTTCTCTTCTAACAAGTTCCACAATATCAGAGAGTTTCCCTTTAACCAAGCGCTGATCCACTTTACTTGCTTTTGAAATAACGGCAACCGGTGTATCAGGCATCTTACCGTTATTAAGCAGTTCTTTTTGGATACATGGAAGCGTTTCAACTGCCATATATAAAACTATTGTATCAAGGCCGGCGATACTCTTCCAGTCAATTTCCAGCTTGTTCTGCTTTGACATTTTGTGGCCTGTAACAATCGCAAGACTGGAGGCAATACCCCTGGAAGTCAGAGGAATACCCGTAAAACAACTTGCTGCATTCGCGGCAGAGATACCCGGGACAACCGCATATTCAATATTATTATCCAGAAGGACCCGCATCTCTTCGACAGCTCTTCCAAACATAAAAGGATCCCCGCTTTTCAAGCGAACTACTAATTTCCCTTCCTTTGCTCTCCTGACCATCATTTTATCAATACGACGCTGCTTTTCAAGATGCCCAACGCGGTTTGATTTATCATACTCTTTGACACTGATGATCTCCGCAGAATCCCTCACATATTTAAGCATGCCGGTATCTACAAGATAGTCATGGATGACAACATCTGCCTGACCGAGTATCGCTGAGCCTCTCACACTTATAAGATCGGCATCTCCGGGCCCGGCGCCTATGAGATAAACTTTCCCAATATTCATTTGCTTGTAGTATCTCCATTTAACGGTTGAAGTAATGAAATAAGTTCTTTATCCGATGCTCTAACTTCAAGAGCAAGCGCGCCCTGAAGAGGATGCGGCGTTATTATATTAAACGGTATCCTCTGAGTTATACGTTCTTGAAGACCGAGCCGGAGCATACCGGCGGCAGCAATTACAATGCCATCCAGACCTCTTTCGCCTAAAACCTGCAGTCTCTCTCCGATATTTCCTCTAATATCTTCTATCTTAAAGTCACCTCGAAATCTTTGAAGCTGTTCTTTTCTCCGCTTACTGCTTGTCCCTATTCTTGCGCCAAAAGGAAGATCTTCCAGCCCTTTAACCGTATCAGAACCGGCCACGAGGACATCACAGCTGTCGATACTTTTTGTTATAGCCGCAATAATCAGGCTTTCAGGCAAAGAATCAGGAAGATCCTTAGCGCTATGAACCGCAAGATCTATCTTTTTATCCATTAATGCCTTTTCGATCGTATCAGTAAAGAAATCTGTCCCTTCCGTATCAGACAAAGGCGTCTTCTTATCTATATCTCCGGCAGTATCAAAAAAGACCGGGGACAGGACTATCTCAGGATGAACTACTTTCAAAGAAGCAGTTATTTCTTCGACTTGCTTAACCGCTAACGGACTGCTTCTTGAACCAAGTTTATAAGTCTTTGACATTTTACCGGCTCCCGGACTGAGTACACTTTTACCATTTCCTGTTCGATAATAGCTTCAGCCTTACCTGCTTCAACCAGCCTTTTTTTATAATTTTCCTCAACGACGGACCCTAATTCATCTATATTATACAATTTTACCCCTTTAAGTCCGCCAATTCCCGGGTCAATGTCCCGCGGCACTGCCAGGTCAAATATTATTAATTTATCTTTTCTTACCAGTAGTTCAAACCGATCTTTTCTAAGGACCAGATGCCTTGCAGAGGTCGAGCTTAATATGATATCAACCGACGGGAGCTCTTTCTCGATCTGGTCAAATTTCACCGCCCTTCCCTGTAACTCTGCGGCCAAAATACAGGCTTTAGAATAAGTCCGGTTAGAAACCAGAACCGCTGCGGCGTTCCTTTCTTTCAGATAGTTAACCACTGTCTCCGCTGTCTCTCCGGCGCCTATTATCAGTATTCTTCTGTCTTGTAAATTATCCAAGTCCTTTTCAACCATCTTTACCGCCAGTTTTCCTATGGAAATATTACCATTTGAAATGCCGGTCTCAGTTCTGACCCGTTTACCGGTTGAGACCGCTTTTTGCATCAGCATATCCAGAACATAATTTATGGTGCCGGCATCTTTGGCTTTTAAATACGCTCTTGTTAACTGTCCCAGTATCTGATTCTCTCCGATAACTTGAGAATCAAGGCTTGATGCAACCCGGAACAGGTGTAAAACAGCCCGCTGTCCTGTAAACCAGTACCCGCTTTGCAAAGGATACTGTTTCAGTTCCAATATTTCCTGCAGACGTACTTTTACACTGTCATCTTTTCCTGCTTCATAAGCCACATAAACTTCAAACCGATTGCAAGTTGAAAGGATCATTGCTTCTTTAATAAGTTCCTGCCTGCATAAACCCGCTAACCCGTCATGGAGAGTTTTTCCCGTCAGGGCAATTCGTTCTCTTACTGCTATCGACGCAGTCTTATAACTTACTCCCAGAACTGCAAATTCCAATATTTTTTCATCCATAACCCTGGCACTCCGTTCACTTCATTCTTTTCACTGTTACTTTATAAAAATCCCCTGACTTTTCTGTTTTTATTATTTCCTGGCCGTCCAGCTTCAGGCTTCCGGGGACATTTTTTATCGGAGCGCCTTCATCAAGATAAAGTTCCAACAGGTCACCCAACGCAAGCCCTTCCAATTTAAGTTTAGCTTTTACATAATTTATCGGACAGGGAGAGCCCCTAAGATCATACAGCAATACAGAGGCCGGCCTCTCACCTGCAGCCTTCTTTTCTTCCTTTACGGCAAAATTAAAATTGCTGTCCATAAGAGCGTATATATTACCGACCTCTTCACAGAAAGACTCCGCAAAGGAAAACGCCTGTTTTTCATCAATTTGTAAGAGCAAGATCTTTGAATACATATCCTTAAGGTTAGAATATTTCGGGTCACAAATGCCTGTTTTAATGAAATTGTCAGTGAACATATTGATCGCGCTTAACGTATCTTTAGGCTCCAGTCCTTTGACGACAAGCAATGCTCGGGCGGAAAAAGCTATCGCCTCTCCCGAAAGAGCCTCTGCATACCCTTCTTTCTCCGCTCTCTTAATTGCCAGTTTTGCCGATCCTATGTCCGCTTCAATCATATCTATAACACCTGCTCCGCATTCTGCCTGGCCTATCCCTGCCAGGGAAAAATCCTCTGTCTTCCCAAAATCAACATAATAGAGCCTGTTTTCTTCATATGCGGGAATAAAGGAATATTTTTCCATCAAAGCCTTCATGATAATAGTTCCTTCTTTATTTATCAGACCGCGAATATCTTTCGATTTCCGGTTCTCGATTTCCTGAACAAATTCCGATATCACTTCAGGAAGGATACGCGCCGGGACCAGACCTATTTCAGATGCCAGCCTGGTGTTTTCCCCTCCCGTTTTTCCGCCCATAAACACTTTGTAGAACGGAACCATCCGCTCATATACTTTTTTAGCTTGCCCGGAAAAAGACAGTATGCCTATAGGATGCTGGCCGCAGGCATTAGGACAACCGTTAATGTTTATTCTAAGTTCTTTGATCACTTCACTGCTGAGTTTTAATTTTTTTAATTCTTTTACTATTACCGGGGCTACAGCAATGGCATTGCAGATACCAAGATTGCAGGTAGTTGCCGCTTTGCAGGATACAACATCATAAAGCGTTTCAGGAAAGTCCGTATCCCCGAGCAAAGAAGAGACTTTGCCGTACAACTCAAGTACTTTTGAACCGGGAATATTTGAGATAATAAAGTTTTGGCTCTGGGTAACACGAAGTACTGCCCCCTGGTATCCGTCCAGAATCCCGGACAATCCTATCAACTGCCCGGACAGGAGTTCTCCGCATGGGATCTTAATTTTAACACTGAAATACCCTTTTTGTTTCTGTTCTTTTACGCAGTATTCAGTTATCTCGTTTTGTTCTTTATTTAGCGAACCCGCCTCAGGAAGCTTTTCATTTTTTTCCGGAAGCAGCGGAAGCCGGTTATCCGGCCTGAAAATTATCTGCTCGGAGGCCTTTACCGATCCAAGTTCTTTTCTGTACATCTCCACGAAAGTTTCCCACCCGGTATTTTGAATAAAGTATCTCAGCCTGTTTCGCCGCCGGTCTTTCCTGTCGCCGTGCTTATTAAAGATATTAACAATCGCTCTGATAATATAGCCTATCTCATTTTCTTTGACATTCTCTTCAAGGACCCTGCCAACCATGCTCCTGGCGCCCATTCCGCCTCCGCAGAGGACTTTAAGGCCGCCCGCGGTTGCAAGTATCCCGATATCATTTACGCCGGCAAATGCGCAATCATTTCCGCAGCCGGAAAAAGCTATTTTTATTTTCCTCGGCAAAGTAAAAGAGTCTTCGAATGCAAGAAGGTACTCAGAGAGCCCCCATGCCAGTTTGTATACTTCTATTTTCTCGTTCATGCAAACGCCCGACATAGAGCAGGCCGTGATATTCCTGATGGTATTACCGCCGCCGCCGCGAGGAGAAATATCAAGGTTCTTTAATGATTCCATTATCTTGAGCGAGTTGGCATAAGGAACATCATGTATCTGAATGTCCTGACGGGTCGTTATGTGAAGCCGGCCGCCGGCAAAATCTTTTGCAGAGTCAGCAATAGCTCTTAATTGAACCGGTGTAATTATTCCGGCAGGGATCCTCAGCCGTGACATTAAATATTTGTCTCCGCGCTGGGAATAATTCCCCCATGGGACACGGATGCCTTTAAAGAAGGCCCCTGTAAGACCCCCTTTCAGATACTTTTCCAGGCTCTCTTTATACTTATTAATGTCGCTCCGTACGCTTAATGGAAGCTTAAACATCTGTTATCTCCTTTTTTTCGCGATCAAAGGATCGCAGCATCCAGAGCCGTTTTTTCCTCGATTTCGAGGTCGGCTTTCAGCTGATTTAAACTGTGATCTCCCGCGTTTATTTACTTCAAATATTCCTGAAACAGCCAGGTAGACAGATATCTTTCTCCTGTATCAGGGAGTATAGCGATTATCATTTTACCTTTATTTTTTGGATCATCGGCTACTTGAAGTGCTGCATATAAAGCAGCCCCTGAAGATATACCGGCAAGAATACCTTCTTCTTTCGCAAGCCTTTTAGCCATTTCCCCTGCGTCCTCATTCTTTACTTGAATTATCTCATCTATTATTTTTATATTCAATACATCAGGAACAAATCCGGCTCCAATCCCCTGAATTTTATGAGGGCCGGACTTTCCTCCCGAGAGCACCGGAGAATCTTTTGGTTCTACCGCAATAACTTTAAAGGAAGTTTTTTTCTTTTTTAAAGCTTCTCCAACTCCCGTTATAGTCCCGCCAGTACCTACACCGGCAACAAGAATATCGGCTTTACCATCGGTATCCTTCCAAATCTCTTCAGCCGTGGTTTTTCTGTGTATATCCGGGTTTGCCGGATTCTTGAATTGTTGAGGAATAAAACTATTCTTATGTTGTTTTGCAAGCTCTTCTGCTTTCTCAATCGCCCCTCTCATTCCTTTTGATCCTTCTGTCAATATAATATCCGCCCCAAATATCCGAAGAAGTGCCCGCCTTTCCATGCTCATCGTCTCAGGCATGGTAAGAATCAATCTATATCCCCTGCTTGCACATACAAAAGCAAGAGCTATTCCGGTATTACCGCTAGTGGGTTCAATAATAGTGGTGTCTTTATTGATCAGGTCTTTTCTTTCCGCAGACTCTATCAAAGAGACACCTATCCTGTCTTTAACGCTGGAAAGCGGATTAAAGCTTTCCAGTTTTACAAAAATATCGGCATTCAAACCTTTTGAAATAGTATTTATTTTTACCAGCGGTGTATTCCCGACCGTTTCCGTAATATTATTAAATATTTTCATAATGCCCCCTTGCCTTTAAATCTGATAATTTGCTGTTTTTTCGGCCCTCGTTTTCTCAGCTCTTTCGCAGATATCCGCAATAGTCGTCTTATCAACAATTTCATTTATTGCGTTCTTAACTTCAAACCATGTTTTTTTAAAAGGACAGCCTGCCTCATCATCGCATTTTTTGTAGCAAGAGCTGCTAACGCACGCAATCGGGGATGTATGCCCTTCAATCAATCTTACAATTTCGCCAAGTGTAATATTTTCCGGTTTTTTGCCTAATGAATACCCGCCTTCCGGGCCTCTTTTACTGTTAACATAACCGGAGCCTTTAAGCAGTGTCATTATTTGTTCCAGATACTTGACAGGAATATCCTGCCTTTCAGAGATATCCTTGATTCTCACTGTCGTCTTTTTGCCGTGAAGGCAAAGGTCCAGAAGCGTCTTTAATGCATAATCCCCTTTATAAGAAAGTTTCATATTGCTCCTCTCTGAATGAAAGTACACAATCTATACTTGTTTAGTAGGGATTATAACATTGTATCTCTCATTCTTCAACAAGAATACTGATTTTCACAAATAATACTCCAGGATCACCTCCTTATGCATCAAAAGATTTATTACTTTCTTCACTGCTTCTTCAGTATTGCTGACTTCTTTTATTTCCAGGTCCGGCTTGAATTTCACCAGACCGCTTTCCCCGACACTAACCACTGATATCTCATTAGGTTCACTTAATAGTTTTAGGATCTCAATGTCATAATCATCTGCATTATCTATCGTAGTAATAAATATCAACCCCGTGTCCGTAAGGATACGCGCTAACTCTCCTAATCTTCTTACTTTTTCCTCCATATTCAGATCATATGACTTTATATCAGCATCCAAACCATGATCAATACTGGACAAACCCATATAATAAACATTATGATCCTTATCGAACAGCTCTCTTTCCAGCTGTTTTGCGATACTTTGCTTCGCAGCATTTTCAACACCGACAAAAACAACAAACTTCGACTTGTGTTTATTTCTTTTTTCCCTCTCAATGGTGTCGATAAAACCTTTATCCCAAATATTCTCCCTGTCCTTTATGTGCTGCTTTAGTATTGATTCATTTTCCTGAATATTCTCAATAACTATTCCCCCGCCTGCTATCTCATAGTTATCGACAATAACGAACCGGCCTGTAGCTTCAAGATCTTCTATGGTATCGAAAGCAATAGGTTTTGCAGTTTCAAATACACATTCAGCTACATCATGCCGGTCCACCTGTTTCTTTGTGTTCACGGTAGTAAGTTCCGACGCATCAAGAGACTGTTTAACCTCAACAAGCCTGACCGAAGCTCGCGTTGCCGCCAGTTTCAGTTTATAGGTTTTATCCATTATCATTGGAGCTCTTCCAACCCAAAATATATTAGCCTTGAATCGGTTCCCGATTTTCGGGAGATGGCTGCTATTTTCCAGGACCATAAGTTCTCCTGACCTTATATAAAGCTGGGTCTCCAGTGTAAAGCCAACAGCTTCTCCGGCTGACGCCATCTCTTTCTTTTCCGTATTGAAACTTTCAATACTTTTAATTCTTGAATTTTTGCGTGACGGAAGGAATAGAACATTATCTCCTATGCCTATCGAACCAGCCGCTATAGTTCCGGCAATTATCCGTCTATCATCCTCTTCCCTGGTAAACTTATAAATATCCTGGACCGGGAAACGGAAAGATTTTTGTTCGTCAGGAGCCTCATGTACAAAATTATCAAGCTTAGACAGCACTGTCATTCCGGAATACCAGCGCATATTACCGGACAAAGTTACAAGATTATCACCTTCTCTGGCGCTTATAGGGATAAAATCTACGTCTCTGACATCAATTTTATTCAGAAAAGTTGTATACTCTTTTTTCAGTGCTTCAAATACTTCTTCACTGAAATCCACAAGGTCCATCTTATTCACAAGAATGGCCACCTGTTTTATCCCGAGCATCGACAAAAGATAACCATGCCTTCTCGAATTCTCTTTTATTCCTTCTTTGGCATCAATGACCAGCAGGGCTGCTTCAGCACGGGCTGCTCCGGTTATCATATTCTTTAAAAACTCAATATGTCCGGGAGCATCGATTATGATATAATCACGCTTTTTCGTTTTAAAAAAACTTCTTGCTGTATCTATAGTGATACCCTGTGATTGTTCATCTTTCAAGGCATCAAGAAGAAAAGCATATTCAAACGGCTTTGCGTTCTTAAGGCACATCTGCTTTACGAATTCCAGTTTTCCCTGAGGCAGAGTCCCTGTATCCGCCAGCAATCTTCCGATAACGGTAGATTTCCCGTGATCCACATGTCCTACTATCACTATGTTCATCTGTTCTTTATCAGTCATATTTTCCTCACATATATCCGTCGCGCCTAAGCGTTTCAAGGCCGCCACCGTCTTCCTTGTCCTGTTCCCTTCCTGACCTCTCGGCAATATTTGAGAACTTTCCGCTCTTTAATTCTTCGATTATTTCATCAACATTCTTAGATGTTGATTCTACCGACTTAGTACAAGGATAGCAGCCCAGAGAACGGTACCTTTTCCCTTCACCATTGTCAAAATATAAAGGTACAACAGGGATACTTTCCTTCTTTATGTATTCCCAGACATTCAGCTCTGTCCAGTCCAGCAATGGATGCACACGGACATGCGTACCGGGAGCGAAATCGGTCTTGAATTGGTTCCAGAATTCAGGAGGCTGTTCCCCTACATCCCATTCATTATTTTTATCCCGCGGAGAAAAATATCTTTCTTTCGACCTTGACCCTTCCTCATCCGCCCGAACCCCCGCTATAACACCGGTATAAGGTTCCAGGTTTTTGTCAGACACATATTTCTTTAACCCGTGATCCATCCTGTACCGGGGCCAGGTGCCATCCAGAGTATGTTTCAAAGCTTCGCTCTTAAGATTACGGCAGCAGGTTATCCTGTCTGTATTCCCGTCAGGATAGGTCCGCTTTTGTTCAAGAGCGGTTGAATTTTCCCCATAAACCATATTAAGTTTCCATTCGAGCGCAAGTTTATCCCGATATGCTATCATCTCGGGTATCTTATAATGTGTATCTATATGTACAAGGGGAATAGGCACGTGACCGAAAAATGCCTTTCTAGCCAGCCATAACAGAACGGTACTGTCCTTTCCGATGGACCAAAGCATGCAAAGACTTTTAAAATCCTTATATGCTTCACGCAGTATATATACGCTTTGTGCTTCCAGTTTTTCAATATTTTCCATTTTTATCCCCTTTGTTGATATGCAATCCGCATTCCTTATGTTCCGGATCCTCCCACCACCATCGGCCTGAACGTATATCTTGTCCGGGTTTAACAGCTCTGGTACATGGGGCGCAACCGATACTCGGATATCCGCGGTCATGCAAAATATTATAGGGAATATCATTTTTCTTAATATAAGCCCGGATTTGTTTATCGGTCCAGTTAAAAATAGGATTAATTTTAACCAGTTTAAATCTGGAGTCCCATTCAACACATGTAACATTCTCTCTGGTAACTGACTGACTTCTTCTCATCCCTGAAATCCAGGCTTTGAGACTGTTCAACTTTCTTTTAAGAGGAACTATTTTTCTAATATGGCAGCATTCTCTTCTCAAGTCAACGCTTTCGTAAAACATATTTGCGCCATGTTTTTTTACCATCTCCTCAACATCCGGGCGTTCAGGAAAAAGCACTTCAATATCTACGCCATATTTTTTTCTTGTTTTATCAAGCACATCGTAAGTTTCTTGAGGCAATCTTCCTGTATCTATCGTGAATATAACCGCGTCTTTATTCTTTTTTAATATTATATCGGTCAGAACTTGATCTTCAGCGCTAAAACTGGAAGAAAGAGCTATATTGCTAACGCCAAAATAATCAAGAGAAATATCAAGTACTCCCTGAGCATCCAAATTTCCTATTACGCTTTTAAGCTCTTCCAGTTCTTCCATATACATTTTACACTCCTATATGTTTCATCAGTTATTTACGCTGCAACCATCAGGTGTATTTGCTGTTAATATTGCCACTGCTGCTTAATTTTTTTTTGTTTTACACTGCTCTTGCTTTTCTGACAAGTTACAGGCATTAAATCAATTTTTAAGGTTTTCATTGAAATTATATGAATAATTATACCAACAGCTATTAGGAATAATAGTACTTTAAGCCAGAAATAATGAACCACAAAGAATATCGCATATCCTATCGTAATATTCAAAAATACTATTGCCGTAATTTTCGCCCTTAACGGTATCCCCTTTTTCTCGCGGTAGTTTTTGATATAGCTTCCAAAGCACCTGTTTTCCACAAGCCAATTATAAAGCTTATCAGAGCCCTTGGAATAGAAAACAGCCGCAAGCAGGAGAAACGGAGTTACAGGCAAAAGAGGCAGAAATATGCCCAATATCCCAAGCCCCAAAGAAACTGTACCCGCTGTTATCAAAAGCACTTTAATCAGTTGTTTATACATTTTTTTCAACCGTTAGAAGTTCTTCTGTTACTTCTCCCTTTAATATTTTATACGCTCTAACCTTTTCCAACCCCGGCAAAAGCGAAGCTATCACATACACTACTGAACTGTCATACGCCAGTTTAATATCTTCAGCCGAAGGTCTAGCCGGAGAATTCGGATGAGTATGATACACGCCAAGAATATCAACGCCTTCGTTCCTCGCTTCTCTCATTACCCTGAACTGCTCCACAGGATCAAAAGAGAAATGCTCTTCGCTCTTATCAATATTCACCATAGGAAAAACTCTAATTACAATATTGTCTTTACCTGCAAGATAACCGCAGGCCTCAAGAGGAGCTTCTCTCTCCCCTTGGGTAAAAATCTCTTTTATGCTCGATTCTCTTATCCTCATATTTTTCCCATATTCCTATCTTTAAGATCACATACCGGTTGGTCATAATCTCCTAATTCTTTAATAACTGGGTTGCTCCCGCAGATCTTGCAATCCGGATTCCTTTTAAATTCTGTTTTTCTGAAGTTCATTCTGAGCGCGTTAAAAATCAGCATCTTATCGGCAAGGAGATCTCCTTTACCTATTAAATATTTCAACGCTTCTGTAGCCTGTATAGTTCCAAGTATCCCGGCAACAGAACCCAAAACCCCCGCCTGTGAGCAAGTCGGCACGAGATTTTTCGGCGGAGGATCCGAAAAGATACATCTATAACAGGTACTCCCCGGAATATAAGTCATAGTTTGCCCATCAAACCTGAGTATTCCCCCGTGTGAATATGCTTTTTTATTAAGAACACAAGCATCATTAACCAGAAACTTTGCCGGGAAATTATCCGTACCGTCTATAATAAAATCATAATCATTTATTATGCCAGCGATATTTGACGCAGTAGCCCTTTCCTGATAAACCTCAACTTTACACTCCGGATTTATCTGATTTATTTTTTCTTTTGCGGAGATAACTTTTGGCTTGCCTATATCCGGGGTAAAATGAATTACCTGTCTCTGAAGATTACTCCTGTCCACCACATCGCCGTCAACCAGACCTATTCTTCCGACACCGGCAGCAGCAAGGTAAAGTGCCGCGGGTGCGCCCAGACCGCCAACTCCGATAATAAGAACCTTTCCCCACATTATCTTTTCCTGACCTTTACCGCCAATCTCACTCAAAATAATGTGCCGGCTGTACCTTTCTATCTGTTCTTCAGTAAAATTCATGGCTTCAGCCCTCCAGAGCCTGTTCAAGGTCGTTAATAATATCTTCAGGGTCCTCTATCCCAACGGAAAGGCGTATCATATTGTCATAAACCCGCATCTCGCGTTTCAAGTCTTCTTTATATTCACAGAATATAGTGGAAGACGGATGTATGGCCAGAGTCTTATTATCATTAATATTCGTGGCTCTTCTTATCAGTTTCAGTTTATTTAATAATTTAAAGGATTCATCCTTAGTAGACATCTCAAAAGTAAGAATAGCACCGGTTTTTTCCCCAAACTGAGAAGCAGCCACAGTATAATATTTTGAACTCGCAAGTCCCGGATAATTAACTTGGGTTACTCCGCTCTTTCCCGACAGATATTCCGCTATTTTAAGCGTATTTTCACAGGATCTGTCCGCGCGCAAAGCAAGAGTTTCTATCCCCAAGCTCTGCAAATACGCGTTATGCGGAGCAAGGCACGCCCCGATATTTCTGAATACTTCCTTTCTTAATTTCGCGATAAACGCGAATTGACCGTAAAGTTTCGCGTTTTCCTTAAGCTTCGGAATTTTCGCCCAATCAAAAGTCCCGTTATCAATTATTAAGCCGCCTATGGTGGTCGCTCCACCCGAAATATATTTAGTCGCCGACAGGACTTCGATATCTACACCGAAGGCCCTGCTATCAAAAAAGTCAAGAGGTGTGACCGTAGTATCCGCAATCATTAAAATACCTGATTTTACGGCCAGTGCCGACAGTTCTTTAATATTCACAACTTCCAGCTGGGGATTGGTTATTGTCTCAAAAAATATAGCCCGCGTATTCCCATCAATCAGACGTTCTATGGAACTCAAATCAGAAAAATCAGCGTATCGCGCTTCCAGTCCCCAGGATTTCAACGTCTTCTCAAAAAGCGAGTAAGTGTTTCCAAAAATCAGTTTGGTTGTAATTATATTATCACCGCGCTCCGCGACTGCCATTATCGTGCTACTTATCGCGGCCATTCCCGAAGCAACGGCAAGGACCGAAAACGCCCCTGTTATATGCTTTACCTTCTGCTCAAGATGCTCCACTGTCGGATTTGTTATCCTTGTATACACATGACGCTGTTTTTTTCCCAGAAAAGCCTCTTCCTGCTCCTCCGCGGAGTCAAATTCGAAAGAAACTGAATCATAGACCGGCATATGGAGGGATCCGTGAGCGTCCTTCTTTACAAATGGACTATGTACTGCTTTGGTTGTAAACCCGCGCATATTACAGCCCTCCTCCCATAAAATACAGAAAATCTACGGAATCATTTTCTTTTATGATAGTTCTGGAGAACTCTTCTTTTTTTACAAATTCCCCGTTTAACTGCACGCTTACCATATCAGGACTTTCAACTTTGTTTAAGATAAGCAATTCCGACACGCTCATTTCCCTCTCAAATTCATGTTCTTTTCCATTTATTTTAACTTTCATGACTTACTCTCCTTTTAAATATTTCAAATATTATATTCGACCGGATCTTCTTTTCTGCCGTATTTTATTCTATTCCATAATCTTTCATGCAAATAATACAAAACAGTCTTAGTTGCCAGCTCAACCAGTCCTATAGACAAAGCAAGCTTTATCTGGCCTGTCAGAATAAACGATATAAGAATAGTATCCAGAGTACCTGTGGCCCTCCAGCTGACAGCCTTCAAAATACTTCTCGAGTGCGTTTCCAAGTACTTTTTGCTCATATCAGTCCCCTGACAAGAATATTAACGATTTAATGCATTTCATTTTTCCAGTCTTATTTCCTGTGCTTTCTTTTCTTACTTTTCCTGCCTCTCCTGCTGTTTCTGCTTCTTCTATTTCCCAAGCGGTATCCCGATAACTAACCTGACATTTAAAAAGTTGGAATTATCGTTTAAGCCCCACTCCGACCCGAAAACAGCAAAAAATTCCGGTGCAAGAAGTGAAATTGTCGGACCAAGATAGTATTTCTTGTTGCTGTAACTCCCGCTTGCCTCAGCTCCCAGTCTTAGATTGTCAATAATCTCATAACTGATTCCAAACGCATACCCGTGTTCATACCTCCAGTTATTTTTAGGCTGGTACTCGAAGATCATATTATAAGATATATTCAATTTATCTATATCCTTCGCAAAAACTTCCTTCCATTCGATAATATCCGTTTCTTTTAGGTCGGAGCTTCTCTCATATTCGATATAAAAAAGCACATCAATAGGCAGATAATCCTTCTTTGCAACTTTATGCCTCAGCCTTAGTTTAAAACCGTCATATTGAAAAACAGGAACCGCCCCATTCGACTGGAGGAACTTCTGATATAACGCAATATCGGTATTTTTCGTTATCCCATATTCCAGTTCAAACCACTGTCTCCAATTACTATTACTAAGGTCATCACTTTTCTGAACTTCCGTCGTAAAATACATTTCCAACTCAAGCAGACCTGCAGGTAAAGTATCATATTGATATGTCCAGACATAATTTCTGCTGTCGGAATATGACATCTGCCCGATTAGAAACCCTAATACAATTGACATAAAAAACAATCTGATTACTCTCATATCCTTCCCCCTTTTACCTTTTTAACATCTTTCGATAATCACCTTATAATAGCCTTCCACTTGTTTTAGACTCAATATCTTATGACCATCTTCCTTTAAACTTCGAGGAACAGTAACAATAGGCTCCCCGTCTCCCAATTCATCTTTCACTGTCAGGATGTTCTTAATATGAACAAAAGGTATTATCGGAAATTGCCTGGAAGTAAAAAGTATCATACCTCTTGCGTATTTCTCCGCGATCTCAGCCACTTTGCGAAGTTTTACGGCGTCCATGTTATCGCAAGCTGCTTTTACCCATACTGAAAACATGTCTTTTTCTTTAATTTTTACAACGCCGCCTTTTTTCAATTCTTCGATATCTGCAGGCTTCATCAAAGCCCTCCCCTTATTCTATACTATTCATACTGTCTTAGTAGGGATTATAGTACAGTTATTCCTGTTTGTCAAGTCTTTTTTGAAATATTATTTAGCGGGTCTTTGCGTGAACAGATTAAGCAGCACTGTAAACCCATCCCCTCAGTTCGTCCAAGTGTTCCATAATCAACTGCTAACGCAATTTGTTTCTCATTTATCCTTTACTGTCTTCTGGAAACAAAGAAATCTATTGCAAGCAATAAAAGTATCATAATATTCATCCCCTTATATGGTATAAGCCGGGAATTATTCTTAACATTTTTTAACAACCCTTTTACTATCGGCACAATTAATATTAGAGGTATTACCCCTAAAAGACTTTCAAAAGGAAAAAACCCCAGAAGATACCCTGAAATTATTATCACAAACGGACAAACAAGAAATATTGCGAATATTTCTGCACTCACTTCTTTCCCGCCTGTAACAAGTAAATGCTTTCTTCCTGCTTCTTTTATCTGTTTCAACATCAGGAAACTGGTTTAAAAGTAAAAAATCACTCACCAGAGAAACAATAAAGGATAAAAAGGAATAGGAGCCGGCAATTACAAAATACGATCCCATAACCATAGTTGGCCAAAGGAGTTCGAGGATCAATATAAAAACTATTAAAGCCAGTATACAGGATAATGTCTTCTGGGATTGGCTGAAAGATTGTTTACCAGTAATGCGACAATCAACATTACCGAGGCACCAACTAGAACCGGAAAAAACACATACCAATACCCAAGAGAGTGTATTTTCTCTCCTCCGATTATTGCGATCAATGCGGTAGCCCCTCCAGGAGGATGCAATGTGCGCGTTAAGTGCATTACAGCTATTGCCAACGACACTGCCAGTGAACAAGCCAGGATGAGATTATTACCTATTAACGCAAAAACAGTAACGCCAATTATTGCGGATAATACATGCCCTCCTATAAGATTCCGGGGTTGGGAGAACTCCGCCAAAGGAGCTCCATAGATAAGAACTGCAGAAGCCCCAAAGGATCCGATCAATAACGAACTCTCCATCATTAATGACAGCTGTTTTAAGTATTGTCCGCATATCAAAATAGCAGAAATACCAAAGAACGCGCCGACCCAGGACCAGGCTATCTTACTCATAGGTTTTCTGGGAGGACATTCCCCATGCCCTTTCATTCTCCTGAAGTATTTTTTCATTTTTCCAGCCTGAGATTATCGTTTTATACAGATTTATTAAAGACATCAATTTCATTTAAAAGAGATTCTATTATTTGAGGTTACCCGTATACTTTAGAGAATAGCTGCAGTTAAACTCTATCTTTTTCTACTCCTTAAATATATCAGCCCGGCTATTCTTTTGCCTTCTTCCGTAAGGAACACTTTGTCGATAATCCTTTTCAGCCGCTTAGTATCTTTTATGTCATACTCATCCCGTAAATTAACCAGCCAGTCGGCATCCCAAAGTACTTTAAAATTCAGGGTATTAATTTCACCCTTGCTGTGATGGCTTGCTATTATTTCACAGACCTCTTTTATTATTTCCGGTTTTATTTTTAGTTTTTCCAATATCTTCCTTGCTATCGGAGGCCCTTCTTTTTCCTGCAACTGACCGTTTGTAGATAAATATTTTCTTTCGCATTCCTTAATGCCGATGTCATGCAATATTGCGGCAGGAATGACAACATCCGGATTTGCATTCTCTTTCTTCAAAATCCGTCCTGCATAATAAAGAACCTTTCCGGCATGCTCAACCCTTCTTTCATCCTCTCCGAAATAATCCCTCATCTCTGATAATATTTTATTCATAAAACATTTACCCCCTCATCTTGCGTAATTTCCGGATTTTCCTTTATCACTATACTTGATTCTCCATGCATATATGATACCACTCTGGTATCATATATGCCAATAGTTTTTCCAGAATAAAAAGCTATCCCGTCAGGGCAAAAACCAAGCGCGTCGTTTGAATCATTCCCGGTACGGGTATACTTTAGTTCAGCTTTCACATCACCTGTAAACTCACAAATTGGCGGTATTGAAAATAACAGGTATACATGGCTCTTTCGTGATTCTTTGTTTCTATTTCAATCACTAAATAATATTTCCCGATCTCCTTCAATTTGCCTTCAAAATACTCAAACTTTCCTTCATTGAATATTTGCAGTCTGAATTTCGTTACCAATACAATATGATATTTTATTCTGGCTCCATTATAAAGGTATCTTTTAGAATTCTGTTTTTTCTTTTTCAAACCAGCTATATAGTACGGGAAGCACTACCATGGTAAGAAAGAACGATGTAACAAGCCCCCCCATTACTACGGCAGCAAGAGGTTTCTGAATCTCCGCTCCGGGACCGCTGGCTAATAGGACAGGAATAAGCCCTAATACCGCTGTAAGGCTGGTCATGAGGAGAGGCCGTAACCGGACTTCACACCCTTTAATCACTGCTTCTTTGAGAGCCATCCCCTCGTGGCGCAGTTGGATGAAGAAGGCCACCAGAACTGTGCCATTTGCTACTGCTATACCAAAGAGCGTAATAAACCCCACTACCGCAGAAACACTCAAGGTAATGTTAAATAAAAACACGGTCAGGATGCCTCCAACCCAGGAAAACGGCAAGTTCATGATAACCAAAGCTGCCGGTCTTAACGAACCGAAGGTCATAAACAGCATAATAAATATGGCAAATATGACGATAGGAACAACTATTCTTAAAGTTTTCATGGCTCGCTGCTGATTCTCGAACTGGCCGCCCCAGCCAATAAAGTAACCGGGGGGAAGCGATGTTTCGATATTTTTTGTTTTACTTTGCGCTTCCGCAACAAAACTGCCGATATCCCTCCCGCGAACATTCGCTTCAATGACTACCCTTCGCATCCCATTTTCACGGCTTATCTGATTTGGCGCCTCTATTAAATTTATCTTTGCCAGCTGACCTAAAGGAACCCGCTGGCCTTGAGGCGAGGTGATAAGAATATTTTGTATTGCCTTCTCGCTATTGCGGCGGGTCACGGGAAAACGCACCGCAAGGTTAAATCTGCGGTCTTCTTCATAGATCGTGCTGACTGTCTTGCCGCCGACAGCTGTTTCAATAATCTCATTAACATCACCTACATTTATTCCATAGCGTGCGATTGCCAATCGATCAATCTTGATATCAAGCTGTAAAAACCCTCCCACTTGCTCGACTTTTACGTCATTAGCGCCGGAAATCCCGGCCAGTACTCGCTCAATTTCCTCGGCCTTTTGGGCCAGAAGCGCGAGATCATAACCAAACAGCTTTACAGCAACATCTGATTTAATACCAGAAATAAGCTCATTTACCCTGAGTGCTATCGGCTGAGAGAACCCCAATTTAATCCCCCGCAGCTTTGACAATTCTTCGTCCATGCCGGCTACAAGCTCTATCTTTGACTTAGCTTTCCAATATTTTCTTTCCTTTAGCGTAACAAACACATCATTCTGCTCCGGACCCATGGGATCTTCGGCAATCTCCGCCCGGCCTGTTTTAGTGACAACCGTATCCACTTCGGGAAACTTAAGAAGCAGTTCTTCAATTTGAGTGCCTATGCGTTTTGACTCATCAAGCGATACTGTTGGGTATTTTGTAACATTAATCACTATTGAGCCCTCATCAAGATAGGGCAGGAATTCAGTACCAACAAATTTAACCAGATACACTGAAATAATAAATATAACAAGAGCAGTGCCTATCGTAATTTTTTTAAATCTCATTGCCGTATGAAGCACAGGAAGATACATTCCCTTTATCCGGCGAATAATGGCATTTTCTTCATCCTTTGCTTTTCCTTTTATCAGGTATGAACTAACAACAGGTATAATAGTGAGCGATACAAGAAGTGATCCGGCCATGGCAAATATCAGTGTAAGCGCCATGGGTTTAAACATCTTCCCCTCTATCGCCTGTAAAGCAAAAAGAGGCACTTTAGTGATGATGGTTATTAAAATCGCAAAAAAAACGGGACGAGCCACCTCTGCCGTCGCGTTGAGGCATACGTAAACCTTGTCTCCTGCTGATCTCAACTTTTTCTCTGACAGATGCCTGAAGATGTTTTCTACAACCACAATACTTGCATCAACTATCATTCCCATTGCAACGACAAGACCGCCCAAAGACATTAAGTTTGCTGTAAGCCCAAACCATTTCATCATAATAAAGGTGATAAGAGCAGAAAGAGGGAGAGCTAAACATACAACGCTTGCTGCGCGAAAATCACCCAAAAAGAGAAACAGAACGATTATAACCAGCACCCCGCCCTCAAGCAGGGCCTTAACGACAGTATTAATACACGCTTTAATGAGATCCGTTCTATCGTAAAACGGTTTTATTTTTATACCGTTCGGCAGCCTTTCTTCTATCTTTTTTATTTCCAGTTTTACTTTGTCAACAACTATTTTTGAATCAGCATCCTTCAACATAACAGCCATTCCAACAACCGTCTCGCCCTTTCCATCCCGCGTTGCCGCTCCCCACCGGATTTCGTGACCTATCTGTACTTCTGCAACATCTCTTATATATACGGAGCTTCCGTCATTGGCAGCTACGACAATATTGGCGATGTCATTTAATGAACGAGCCAGCCCGTCTCCGCGTACGACTATCTGTTCCTCCCCTTTAACAATATAATTTGCAGGCGCGGTAGAATTATTATTTCTAAGTGCTTCTGTAATAATCCGAAGCGTTAGGCCGTATTTTACAAGTTTGTCCGGGTCAACGATTACTTGATACTGCTTCGCAAAACCCCCAAACGAGTTTACTTCGGTTACACCCGGGATAGAGCGGAGTTGTGGACGAATAATCCAGTCCTGAACAGTTCTCAGCTCTGTTAAGTCCACATTTTTGCCTTCAAGTGTATATTGGTAGATTTCGCCGAGTCCGGTGCTAATCGGCCCCAACTCCGGGTCAAATCCTTGAGGCAGGTTTTCTTTAGCAGCCTGCAGCCTTTCAAAAACTATCTGCCTCGCAAAATAGATATTGGCATTATCCTCAAATATAACGACGACCTGCGAAAGGCCTGCCTTTGAGAGCGAGCGAACCATTGTTACATCAGGAAGGCCATTCATTTCTCTTTCAAGCGGTGTTGAAATAAGGCGTTCCACTTCTACAGGAGCAAGCCCGGGCGCTTGTGTAATAATCATAACCTGCGTATTTGTCACATCCGGAAAAGCGTCAACAGGCAAATTTCTCCATGCCGCTATACCCCCGGCAAGGAGTATCAGGGTAATACAAATTACCATAAATCTCTGCTGTAAAATTAAAGTTAAGAATTTATTCATATGCCATCTCTCCTGTTATACGCTAATCTGCACATCCTGCACCCATTGTTGCTTTAAGAAGCTCGGATTTTAATAGAAAACTGCCGTCAACAGCGATTATTTCACCCTCGCGAAGACCTCTCTTTATCTGCACAAAAACATCATCCTCAAAACCAAGCTCTACCTCTCTTGTCTCAAACTCAGATTTGTTCTTAGCGACAAAGACCATTCTCTTATCTTTTACTTGATAAACGGACTTTATAGGAACAGAAAGAAAACGCCCTCCCGCCATAATAATCTTCCCGTTTATAAACATATTATGCTTAAGAAGATATTCATTATTATTAATTTCTGCGCGTACTTTAAGAGTTCTGGATGTATCGTCAATTCTGGGAGAAACAAACAAAATATTTCCGGTAAAAGTCTTGTCAGGATATGCGGCTGTAGTTACTTTTACTTTCTGGCCAACTTGTACTTTTCCGGAATCTTTCTCATAAATGTCAAAGTTAGCACAGATATTGCTTAAGTCAGAGACTGTAAACAACGATGAAATTTCATCTAGCTGTTGCCCTGAAGCTGCATTTACACCTGTAATTATACCGGCATAATCAGACCGGATTTCTTCTAAAACGCCTGTTTTGGCGTTGCTTATTGCAGCTAAAATACTGTCTTTTTTAACGATCATTCCATATTGAACCTTAACATCCACAACCTTACCTTGAATTTTGGAGATAACGTGGAATGCTTTATCCGTATCTTTTGCTATCTCTCCAGTTACGGAAAATACTTCTTCTATGTTTTTATAGGCAACGGTTCCAAGGGTAATACCCATTTTTTCTTTTGATTCCTCACTTACAGAAATAGTATTTGGATCTCCTCCGGCAGGAGGCAATATTTTACCGGCTAAATCAGGATTACAAGCCAAACAATGCGAATCGGGAATATTATGCTCCTTGCACCAATCTCCTCTGGCTTTGAAACCTGCAACCAAAGCAGGCTTGCACCTGGTGCATTCTTTTTCCGGAACACCATGTTCGGAACATATTTCCTTCGCTTCGGATTCAGTTTTAAGAGCTAAATTCGGGTTACAAGTTGTACACTGCGATTCGGGTAGGTTATGCCCCCCGCACCAATCACCCTTAGCTTTAAAACCCGCGACCAAGGATGAGTTACATCGGGTGCAATCACTTTCTAAAACACCATGCTCAATACACATTTCTTTTTTATTGTTTGCGGATTTGACAGTTTCCGATGCCTTATTATTACAAGCCGCAATCAAAAACACAAGAATCGTTAAGAACAAGAAACCTGTTGTTTTTTTCATATTTAACTCCTTATTCGAGACCGGGTTCGGTCAATTTTTTAATTAACGCAATTTTTTTGTTATAATTAACCACCGCTTCATGATATCCAAATTTAACACTCTTAACAGTTCTTAAGCTGTCCAGATATGTTAAAAAATCAGTTTTACCCTCTTTATATTGAAGATTAATCTGGCTTTGAATACCAATAGACTGTTCAATACTCTTCTTGTAGTTCACGACCAGTTTCGCGGTATATTCAGCTTCCAGACAAGATTCATAAACAGCCGCCTCAATCTGCTTTTTGATATACTCAATATCCAGATTGTTTTTTTCGGACGTTAACTCAACTTCTTTGATGGCGCCTGTGTTTTGATTCCAGAACGGCAAGACAATGCTGAGTCCCGCCCCTATAGATAAAACGCCCGCCTCATGCTTACCGGTAAGCCCAAATTTTGGATTTGAAAACACTTCCTTTTGAGCCAGTTCAATTTCTTTGTTATTCCTTTTGACAAGTGCCAGTTTAATTTTCAATTCCGGATTATTCACAAGTGCTTTTTGTGTAAGCTCCTTATATTCAAATATTCTTTGTTCGAACACAAGCGCGTCACTTAAAGTAAACTCGAAGCTTACAGGTTTATTCACCATAAGATTAAAACGTATTTTCGAAGCTCTAAGTACCTTATCCGAAAGAAAGTATTCATTTTCCGCCTGAGAAAGCTCAATCTTCGCCCTTGCTACCTCATTAAGCAGAATACTTCCAGAATTATATTTAATCTGAACACTGTCTACAAACTTTCGGAAAATATCTAAATTTTCCTGCGCCAAAACATTTTTCTTTTCCATTAAAAGCAGGTCATAGTATGCGCCTTTTATTTCGAGAGCAATCTCAGACCAGGCAATAGCAAGCTCTTCATTGGCCAAAGAAATATCTGCCTCAGCAATTGCTTCACGCATGCCAATCTTGCCAAAAAGATCAAACTCCTGGCCGATTCCAAATTCCAGATTATTTAAAACATCCTGAAAGTTCCCTGTCGCAAAATCAATTTCAGGATTAGGATAAGTTCCGGCGGTTATCAGCCGTGCTTTGGCGGCTTCAACATCTTTCCGCGTTTTTACCATTCTTGGATTATTTTCTTTTGCGGCAGAAAGAATTTGCTTTAATGTAAAAGTTTCTTGAGCATTTATTGTATCCGTAATCATACTCACAAAAATAACAAAAGCAAATAAAATAATCAATCGTAAGTGTAATAACATATGAAACCTCCGGATAACAAAACTACGGCTTTTCAAGGGATAGCTGCATGAGGCAATAAGAATTATATCAGCAAAATATTAATACTACTTCTTAGGCAGCAGTGGTTGAGCGGCAATTAAAACTATACTTCTGAGGTTGGAGGTTTCTCAATATAAACGATTAAGAAATCATCATAATAGAAATCCGGTTCCGGGTATCTGTTTGACTCTGAAACACAAGGTTTTATAATTACATCAGCTGTAACAACGTAATTATCACAATTACAGAATATTTTACATGGCTGGTGTGAATCGTCAGTACAATTATCGTCAGCGCAATGGCAGAAAAACACTGCAGAACAAAACAATACTATCAGAATTAACAAACTTAAATTTCTCATCTGGTTTATTATACCTTTCCAACGCATTCAAGTCAAACCTTTTCCATCTTCCCCGGTAACCAGGTACGTTTGACATATTAGATATCCCGTTATCTAAATCTCCATTTAATTGATATCGGCATTCAGTTTCTTTAACCCTTCAAAAATGTTATTTCTCAGGCTTCCTGCCTTTTTAAGTATCTCGACATCTCTTTCGACGCAAGCGGTTGGACAGAAATAACCGCGTTATAATCCATATATATTCTCTTTATATCAATAAAATCCTTATTCATAATTCATTTAACCGGGGGTCTCTGCTTGAAAATTCAGATAGAACCGCATACGCCCTTTTCATTATATCCATTAATTCGGATTCTTCAAGAGAAAGAGGAAGAAAGAAATATGTTATATTGCCAAGCGGTCTCAGGAAAAGATTATTTTTAAGGCCCAGCCGGTATATCACATGGCCTTTCCTTTCTTTAAAAGAGAACATCTCTTTAGTCTTCTTATTCTTTACAATCTCCAGAGCTCCGACATGGCCAAGAAACCGAACATCTCCGACATTTTGGAAGGTATTGAATTTTAGAAGTTCGCTGTGAAACTTCTTCGCGATTCTTTTTGCTTTCAAAAGAGTCTTTTCTTCTTCAAATATCTTCAGGCTTTCCACCGCCGCAGCGCAGGAAACAGGGTTTCCGGTATAAGTATGCCCATGATAGAAGGTTTTCTTGTCTTTATACTCTCCATAAAAAGCGGAATAAATGTCCTCTGAAGCAAGCGTCGCAGCCAGAGGAAGAGTCCCGGACGTTATTCCTTTTGATACACACATTAAATCAGGCTGAACATCCGCATATTCAGAAGCAAACATCCTGCCGGTTCTGCCAAATCCCGTGGCAACTTCATCAAAAATCAGATGCACATTGTATTTCTTTGCCGCCTCTCCGATTTTATTCAGGTACTCCGGAGGATAGACAATAATTCCTCCCGCCCCTATCAGCATCGGTTCAATAATAAAAGCAGCGATTTCTTTCGCATTATCTTTCATTATTTTCACGGCCCTATCGGCGCATTCCAGAGAACAATTCTTCCGTATTTTGCCGAGCGGACACCTGTAACAATATGGAGACGGCGCTCTGTATGTCTTATAAAACAACGGTCTGAATATTTTATTGTAAAGATCTATCCCGCCCACACTCATCGTCCCTATGGTATCACCGTGATAACCCAGATCCAGACAGATGAACTTATATTTTTTCTCAAGTCCTTTCATCTGCCAATACTGGAAAGACATCTTCAGAGCTACTTCAACGGCGGAAGAACCATTATCGGAAAAGAACACCTTTTTAAGTGTTTTTGGGGCAATATTTATCAACCTTTCGGCAAGCATAACAGCAGGTTCATGAGTTATTCCTGAGAACATCACATGATCCATCTTCCTAAGCTGATTCTTGATGGCATTCGAAATCCTTCTATTACAATGCCCGTGAACATTACACCACCAGCTTGAGATTGTGTCATAATAAAATCTGCCTTGATTATCATATATTTTTACACCCTTAGCAGAAGTAATAACAAGAGGCGGATAGGTTTTCTGGTCTTTCATCTGGGTATAAGGATGCCAGACATACTTCTGGTCTTTCTTTAGCAGGTTGTCCATTCAAATCCTTTTTTTAAGAGTTTCTTTGAAAAAACTATTTATTCCGGCATCTAAAACATAGGGCTCTTTCATGTTTCTCAGCATAAAACAGTTCTTGATCCCCGTTATCTTTCTGACAATAGAGGCATTATCCTCAAGTATTTTCTCCGAGGCTTCGCTTATATTATTGAATACTATCCCGCTTATTTCGATTCTTCTTTTTTTAAGAGCTTCTAAAGTCAAGAGTGCATGGTTAATAGCTCCAAGCCTGTTTAGAACAACCAGAATAACAGAAGCCTTGGACTTCTTTATCAAATCAACAGTTAATACTTTTTCTGTAAGAGGAACCAATATTCCCCCCGAACCTTCGATAATAATATATTCATACTTTTTTGAGAGCTGTACTGTACTTAGTAATAGGTTTTTTGTATCTATTATCCTCCTTTCATTCTTCGCTGCAAGATGAGGAGAAGAAGGAAGCTTAAAAATATACGAACTAATGTATTTTTCATTTAAAGAATCATATTTCATACCGGAAATACGTGTATGTTGCAAAACATCGTCAGGCTTCCTGCTGCCTGTCTGCACCCATTTTTGCGTAATAACACTCTTTCCTGCTTCAAACAGGTATTTTGCCAGAAGACCTGTGACTAAGGTTTTTCCAGCGCCGGTATCCGTACCCGTGATAAAAATCGGCTTCATTTTACCGCCCTGCAGCAGAATATCTGATACGTTGCCGTTATTCTGCCATATTTATCTATGTATTTTTTTTCAAGTTCAAAAATATTTGTTCTCGTTAAAGAAACAGGCTTTCCCAAAGAAGACATATTAACTCCCGTTGCTTTTATTTTCTTCAGCAGCTGCATAAGCGAACCATATTCTTCTTTCATAATGTATTCAGTTACCAGGATATCCCTAAAATATAGATTAAGTATTCCGTCTATTTCCTCCTTTGACGGAAAACTCATAGCTCCGAAACTCTCCAACCCCTGTTTTTCCGCTATTAACCCATTTAACTCAATATATGTTTGAGGTCCAAACGACGAGAAAGCAAGCAGACCCCCTTCCGGTAATGATCGGCAATACCTGTTTATTGCTGCAGGCAGGTCAAAATACCAATGCAGGCAGGCATTTGAAAGAATCATGTCCGGTTGATAATCCGGAGGCGGGTATTCCGCATTGGCACAGATATATTTTACATTTCCGCGTTTATTATTACTCAGAGCCAGTCTAATCATTTCTTCAGAAAAGTCCACAGCAGTTATTTCCGCATCCGGGAACATTTCCGAGATTATTTCAGTAAAATTCCCGGAGCCGCAGCCCGCCTCCATAATTAATTTTGCGCTTCTTCCCGCGATCTCTCTTTGTAATATATCCGCCGTCAGTTTCTGGATAGAAGCATTGGTACCATAGGTTTTCGCCGCTTTCGAAAATCTGCCTGCTATTGGATTTGCATATATTATGTTATCATTTTCCAAAACTTTTCTCCGAAAAAAGGCATATGTCCTTCATTACCCATGATGATTGTCTTTGAACTGTGAATATTTGCACTGATCTTAAAAGCTTCTTCACACGGTGCAATCTTATCTCTCGTTCCTGAGACAATAAAAGTTTTTATTTTTCCAGGATCAATAAAATTAAAACCTGCCGATGAAAGATAATCCAACCCAATGTTCAACGCCTCCTCGCTAAAAAGCTCAAGATAATCTTTAAAAAGAGTTTTTTCAAAGCGACTATATAGTTCAACCGCTTCGCCTGAAAAACACTCTTTATAAAAGGCTCTTAGATAATCAACCTTATTACGATTTAGCAGCTTCTTTACGGCAATAAGTTGGTTTTTCTCGTAGCTTTCTCTTGCCGAAACTAAAACCAGCTTCTCTATTCTTTCAGAATACCTTCTCGCGAATTCAGCCGCAATATACGCCCCCATAGACCACCCTACGAGATTAAACTTTTCAAATTTGTATTGGTCCAATAACTTACGGAAGTCATCCTCTGAATGTATCGCTTTTATTGTATCAATAAATATAAAGCATGAATCCGGAGGCAGTGTCCAAAATATCCTGCTGTCAAAAGCCCAGCCGGGAAATATAACCGTTATCTTAGACGTATTATTTTTGATCATTTTACCTTGCACTTTTTCAACTCTTCAATAAGACCGTTAAGGCTTTCCTCTGTACTGGATGAGGATATTGATATCCTTATTCTGGCAGTACCTTCAGGTACTGTAGGGGGACGGATATGGGTCACCCAGTAACCTTTACTTCGTAAATACACTGAGGCTTTAACCGCTTCCTCATTTTCACCTATAAGCACCGGAACGATCTGGGAAACTCCTAAAACCTTAAGCCCCTCGTCTGATGATTTTTTTCGAAAACTTACATATTTTTCTTTAAGAGCTTTTCTCCTTTCAGGCTCTTCTTTTACCACTTCCAGGGCAGCCAGATTCGCGGCAATCACCGAAGGAGGAAGAGCCGTGGAATAGATAAAACTCCTCAGGGTGTTGACAAGAAACTCTTTTTCTTTTTCCGCGAGGGCAATATAAGCTCCGAAACTCCCAAGAGCCTTACTGAAAGTGCCCATAATGTATTCGATCCTTCCCGTTAAACCTAACTCTTCCGCAAGCCCGCTCCCATTTTTCCCGAATATTCCGGTCGCGTGCGCCTCATCCACAAACAAACGGACTCCGTATTTTTCCTTAATCTTCACCAGCGTGTCAAGCGGGCAAACATCCCCATCCATACTAAATACTGTTTCAGTAATGATAAGTGCGTTTTTTAGCCCCCTTTTCTCTTTTTGAAGAAGGGACTCAAGATGATCCATATCATTATGCTTGAACCTCAAAAACCTGCACCCTGAAAGGAGCATACCGTCGATCATGCTTGCGTGGGATAATTTATCAGCGAAAACTATTCCTCCTCCGGATAAAGCACCTATCAGCCCGACATTAGCCTGATAGCCGGAATTGAGAACCAACGATGCCTGCTTAAACTTAAAAAGCGCCGTCTTCTCTTCCAGTTCATGATGTAGTTTTAAACTGCCGGTCATCAATCTGGAGGAAGTTGATCCCACACCATACTCTTTTGCCGCTTTAACAGCCGCTTCAATAAGTTTCGGATGCCTGGATAAGCCCAGATAATCATTAGAAGAAAAATCAGAATATTCCCGGCCATCTATAGTAATAGAACCAGGAGTTTTATTATCAACCTTTATAAGCTTCCTTAAAAGGTTCATTTTTTCTGCTTCTTTCAGGTATTTTTCTACGAATTCCATATTTCTTTTACATCTTCAGCTAGTTTAAGGTCGTCTTTAGCATCTCTGCCTTTTATTGTAAGATAACCGCCGATCATCATTCCGTTCGCTCCTGCCATAAACCCTAGAGCCTGAAAATCCTTGAGTACCGATTCCCGGCCTGCCGCGAGCTTGATAATTCTGTTACCCAGAATAATTCTAAATAAGGCAATTGTTCTGATTACATCAAGAGGCTTCATGATTTTTCGGTTCTCAAGTTTTGTTCCCTTTATCGGAACAAGTATGTTTAGCGGCACCGAATCAACATCAAGTTCCTTAAGCGCGAAAGCCATGTCTATCCTGTCCCGCACTGACTCTCCCAGTCCTATAATACCCCCGCTGCAGACTTCAAGCCCGGCTTTTTTCGCCGCATTGATTGTCGTAACCCTATCTTTATAAGTGTGAGTTGTGGAAATATGAGGAAAGAATCTTTCCGAAGTTTCAATATTGTGATGGTACCTGGTCAATCCGGCGTCTTTCAACTGTTTTAAATCTTCATAACCAAGACGCCCCAGAGAAGCACACATTTTTATATTAATTCTCGTTGTTATTTTCTTGATCACCCTGAGGATAGACGCAAGATCACTTTTTGTTAATACATTCCCGCTTGTAACTATATCAAACCTGTGGGCTCCTATTCTTTTTGCTTCAAGAGCCGCCATGAACATTTCCTCTTCACTTTTCAACGGATAAACAGGAGAAACTGTGTCATGAAAAGATGATTGCGCACAGAATTTGCAGTTTTGGTCGCAAGCCCCGGACTTTGCGTTTAGAATATTACACATTTCGATATCTTTAATGTCATACTTTCTCATCACCTGTTGAGCTTTTTCTAAGAGTTCTGACAAACTCATTTTATCAAGCTTTTTTGCTGCATATTCAGCCATTGACACCTCTTTTTGCTATAAAAGCCGTAACAATCTAATTGTAAACCAATTATAACACACAGGTTGACAATGTAAATACAAATATATTATTGCAAAATTAAACTAACAATGCAGGTTGAAACGTCACAGAGGCAAGGGCGATTTTTTCAGGGCTTTTATTAGAAATATTTTATGAAGCATTGTTTTACGCAAAAAACTGTCATTCTCATATGAAAAAGAAGGACACGAAAGATATATTCCCGGTAAGCACAATTAGGCCTATCTGATAAACCTGATATATAATCCTATAATAAATACTCTTAGCTTGTATAAATTGACCTGTCCCCCCGGATATTGTAACAGTTTATAGTTGAGACTTAAGCAGAGTGAGGACTTAGAGATAGTATCTGGTATTTTTATCAACAGTTTTCAGCATTCCTTACCACATCCGCCATTCCATGCTCCAATTCCTTCACGAATCAGAAAATATACTACAAGCAGGCCTATCACAGGATCTGCCCACCACAAATGCAGCGTTGCGTTAAGAATCAATCCTATCAGAACAGCCGCAGAAAGATAGCAGCAGCAGAGAGTTTCTTTTGAATCAGCCATGAGGCTGTTGCTCCCAAGCTTCTTTCCTGTCCTGAACTTTGCAATGTAAAGTATCGGCATAATGATAAGCGATAGTATGGTTATAATAAAACCAAGAATGCTCACCTGCGTTACCTCACGCAAGACGAGCTTGGTTACAGACTCATACAGCACGTAAGCGGAAAGAATAAAAAATGTCATTGCGACAAATTTCTCCGCCTTCCGTTCTATCTTTTTTTCTTCCTCTTCGCTTATCATGCCTGCCGATGAAAAACGCCAGATCATTATGCCCCCGGATAATGATTCAACAAAACTATCAAATCCGAAACCGATAAGAGAAATACTTCCCGCCGCAGAACCGGCAAAAATCGAAACTAACCCTTCAAAAATATTGTAAATAACCGTAAAGTAAGAGAGAAAAAGCGCGCGTTTCTTTAATTCCAAATTATTTCCTTTCATATTAATAACCTGCTTATACGATAGACTGCGAAAGCCAATAACCAGGCTGCAGTCATTGTGTAAAAGAGATAAAACATCGTTATTTTGAATTCCCCTGCTTCTTTATGAAACACAGCCGTCGCTGAAAGACAGGGTACGTACAAGAGCACAAAAACTATCAGGGAAAGGGCTATAGCCGGATTATAGACAGGGTCTCTTCTCAATCTTTCAGTAAGACCTGAACTCTCTTCGCCTGCGTCACCAAGCGCATAAATAGTTCCCATCGTTGCGACAACAACTTCTTTCGCTGCCAACCCTGCCGTAAGCGCTACTCCCAGCCGCCAGTCAAAACCAAGCGGTCTTATCAAAGGCTCTATTAATTTACCTGTACGTCCGGCAAATGAGTATTCGAGCTGTTTTGCGGCCAATTCATTTTCAATGACAAGAACTTCCTCATTTTTTGCTTCGGCGGTTATTACTTTATCTTGTTTTTTAACTTCAATCTTCGCTTCATACTCCTGATTCATTTTTTCATTTACCGGGTAATTACAGAAAATCCATACAATTACAGATACAGAAAGTATGATAGTTCCTGCCTTTTTCAGATACATCCATGCTTTGATCCATGTCTGTGTAAGAGTAGACCGTAATGTAGGCATCCTGTAAACCGGGAGTTCCATTACAAAAGGTTCAGAATCTCCCTTAAAAATCGTTGATTTGAACAATTTGGCAGATAACACAGCCGCTAATATTCCAAATAAATAGACCGCAAAAAGTATATTACCAGCTGCCGATGCGGGGAAAAAAGCGCCGATAAGAAGTACGTGTACAGGCAGTTTCGCTCCGCAGCTCATAAAAGGAATTACCATCATGGTTGAAAGCCTGTCGCCCCTGTTCTTTAATGTCCGGCATGCCATAAACGCCGGAACAGAACAGCCGAATCCAGTCACCATCGGTATAAATGATTTGCCGTGCAATCCTATTTTGTGGAAAACTCTATCCACGACAAACGCTGCTCTTGCCATATAACCTGTTGATTCAAGAAAAGACAGTCCCAGGAATAAAAGCAGAATATTAGGAAGAAACCCGACAACACCTCCCACTCCTGATATTATTCCGTTTACAACCACGGATCGTAAGATCCCTTCCGGTAATAAAATATTAGCTTTAGTCCCCAAAAAAGCAAAGAAATTTTGTATCCATTCCATTGGAAGCTCACCAAATTTGAAAGTAAATTGAAAAATAAGCCACATGATTAACAGGAAAACAGGCAAACCAAGGGCTCTGTTTAAAAGAACTGAATCAATATAATCTGTTATTGTCTTCTTTTCTCCTCCGGTATCTTTTACAGTTTCTTTATACGCGCCTCTCACAAAAGCATGCCTGTCTTCTGAAATATATTGTTTAATGCTGACTTTTAACTTGTTTTCAAGGGCGTTCATAACTTCAGGAAGCCTTTTTTCCAGCCTTATCCAGGCTGGGCTCTGTTTTGCGTAAGAGTAGACTAACAAGTCGTTCTCAAGCATTTTGACGGCAGTCCATCTCGAATTGAATTTTTCAGAAAATACGATATCCGTCTCAATTAAACGTTGCAGCTCTGATATAGCCTTTTCAATTTCTTCACTGTAAGAAATTTTATTCGAAGGTATTATTATTTTATTCTCATAAGTCCTGATTACGTGGTCAAGTATTTCGTTAATTCCTGTCTTTTTAACGGCGCTTACAGGCACGATGTGACAGCCGAGAAGTTTCTGAAGCATCCTAAAATCTATTTTTATATTTAGCTTTTCAATTTCATCGTACATGTTAAGAGCTATGACAATTTTGGGATTGAGTTCAAGAAGCTGTGTCGTAAGATAAAGGTTTCTTTCAAGATTTGTTCCGTCAACCACATTCAGAATAACATCTGCTCTCTTTTCTGCAATATAATCACGGGTGATTACTTCCTCAGGCGAATATGCGTTTATTGAATATGTCCCGGGCAGATCCACTAATTTGATCTTGTAGTCCCGGTAATCAACAAAGCCTTCATATTTTTCCACGGTTACACCCGGCCAATTGCCGACTTTTAAATGCGTCCCGGCAATAGAGTTAAAAAGAGAGGTCTTCCCTGAATTCGGGTTACCCGCAAGAGCTACTACTATTATCTTTTCATGTTTCTTCATTTTAACCTCCACTTCTTTCAACACCAACACACTCGGCTTCCTTCAATCTTAAAGCAAGCAAAAATCCTCTCATCTGTATCTCAATAGGGTCGCCAAGCGGCGCTTTTCTCAGAACTTTAAAAGTTGTCCCTTTGACAAGCCCCATATCAACAAGCCTTTGCGCGATCTCACCCTGCGCGTTTACCGCTGTTATCACAGCCTTTTCTCCGGGCTTTAGCTCTGTCATCTTCATTGAATGGCCTCCTTTACAAGTTGTATTCATAAAACATCTTAACTGTTTTTTATTCGACTATTTATGGACAGGCCATCAACTCCGTACGTTAAAAGGACGGAGCCTATGTCCAACATTATTTTATTTCTTCAAATTATTCTGTATTTCAGAATTCATAGCCAAAGTTAACTCGAACCAACTCATCGCTTGCCCTGCTCAGACCAATCGCAAACTGAGTATGGAACATCCAGTGACTGTCTATGTGATACATAAATGTAGGAGCTAAATAGTGTTCTTGGCGAGAAGGATTAAATCCAAATACTTTAGTATCGCCAAGCGCACCATATAATTCAAGACCGATTCCTACCATTCCCGCATGGGCACACGGACATTCACCGCCTCTTCCCCGGCAATGGAAACATTTACATCCCTTCATTTCTGATTCACATTTACAATCCTCTTTGTTATTGGAGCAATGTTCGGAAGAAACTGCCGAAGAAATTCCAGAATGATTATCTTCAGTTTTCATGATCATATACATTAATCCAAATGAATAACCAAACGCAGTACCAGAACCCGAAAGATCTGTTTCATTTATCCAGTTAAAAGCCAGATTAACGGGCCCTATGTCCTCCGAAATTATCAGGCGCGATTCTAAAATTCTTTCACGGTCCGGCTCAACTCCTGTTTCGATGTATGGAGGGTCAATCCAGCCCGATACTTCCATTTTAAATCTTGTAGTCAGATCTAAATCCTCATATTCAGCGTAAATCATCGGATTAAGCGGGACTTTTTCTTTAAACAATCTATATCTACCTTCCCAACGAAAGCCCGTGTACTTCTTTTCCGATGTTTTTAAATCTTGATACCACTCAATCATAAACTCGCTTGCCAGTTGGTCGGTTATCCCATATTCAAGCTCTATCATATGCGATAAATAGTCGCCGCGGCCGTCTTCATCCTGTTTAAATTTTGAAGGTGATGTAAGGTCGTTCATGAACATGAGCTCTATTTCACCTTGTTCAACTTTAGAACTGTAAGTTACGAAATAGCCATTATTGCCTGCCCAAGCAAAATCTGTCCCACAAACAGATAATACAAAAAACCCAAGACAACATGCGTAGCAAAATCTTCCGATACTACTTTCCTTTCTCATCATATATCCTCCTTTCTAAAATAAAAAGCTCTTTTCCGATCCCTTTTATAATAAACACCTCCTTTATGGGCTTTTCCCCAAAGATAATATTTCTAGAAACTCTCTCTTCTTCGGTAACGGGAACAAAAGAATACATTCCGGGGGTGTCAATTATTTCAAATTCTTCACCACCAATTTTACTCTTCCCGCGAAATACTTCCACTGTAGTCCCGGGGTAATTGGATACGGCGGCATAACTTCCGGTCAATGCGTTAAATATAACACTCTTGCCGACATTTGGATTTCCTGCAATAATAACCTTCTTAATTTCACTCAATTTCTACTCCTTGCCTGCATATAACAGAGCAAGCTTCTTCTTCCCTTCACTATTTATTGGTATTCTCTTGTAGAATCTTTTCTATTTTAGCGGATATATCATTGTGTAAAGGAGCCGCATTTGAAGGCCATCGTTCTACAAGATTTCCTTTCTTGTCAAAGAGAAATTTAAAGAAGTTCCACTCTATCTTACCTGGAAGGGGAGAATCCTCTCTTATCCAAGTGAACAATGGATGGCTCTCTTTTCCTGTAACAGAGACTTTGGCCATCATGGGAAAATCAACCGAGTAGTTTAGCAAACAGAATTCTTTTATCTCCACGTTTGTTCCCGGCTCCTGCCCTCCAAAATCATTCGATGGAAAGCCTATTACAACAAAACCTTTATCTTTGAACATCTTATGCAATAATACTAGTTCTTTGTACTGTTTGGTATATCCGCATTTACTCGCGACATTTACAATAAGAACCACTTTTCCGCTAAATGCGGCCAGATTAGTCTCTTTCCCCTCAATGGTCAAAAATTTCAATTCTCTGTAATCAGTAACATTTCTTGGTTTGCGGCTTGCTGAAGTAATCGCAATCTGAGAATCGGGGAACATAGTTCCGGCAAAAATCATGCTCACAAGTAAGAACCTAAGTATTATCATTTCCCCTCCGGGACATAGAAAATTAATTTGTAAAACTCTTTCTAGAATAGCACTCCGAAGATAGTCCTTGACTGAACTTCAGTACTTCCGGCATGAAGACCTTTTACAAGACCGGAATTCAAAAAGAATTTCATAGGAACCGTGATAGAAATTACAGGGCCAAAATATTGTTTACCGGAAGAATAGTTCCCTTTGAGTTCAAACCCCACTTTAAGCCAATTGTCCAGCTCATAAGCCGCTCCTGAACTATAAGAGTGCACCGTTGCAGATGTTGATTCCAGCTCCTGCTCAAATATCTGGTTATACGCAAAATACCACGGGCCTTCCGTACGAGCAAGAATAATTTTACCCTCCAGTACGGCGGGCTTAGAAAGGTCAATCCCTCTTTCCAGCTCAGCATAGAGCAAAATATCAACCGGAAGCTGGTTTTTTTCGAACAACTTATAACGAGTTCTCACCTTAAACCCTTCGTACTCGAAGGCGGCGAGAACACCGGCCTTCTGTTTAAACATCTCATAGACAGCTACATCAAATTTCTCAGTTATACCGTACTCAAGTTCGACCTGCCATTTCCAAAAGCTCGTACTCATGTCTCCAACATCCGGTATTTCCGTGGTACTGTAAACTTCCACTTCCATACGATCCTTGAGCATGGTTGCATACTCATAGGTCCAGACAAAACTTCTTTTATCGGCATAACAATCTACATCTGAAATCCCGATTACTGACAGTACAGCAAAACCCGCAAACATAAGTTTCTTAAGCATACTATTTTTCTCCTTTTAATAGACTTTAAATTTCTGATAAATTGCTTCCCAAATTATCCACGACCCCTCTCAATCATATGATATTGATAATCATTATCACTATATGCTTAAAAAAAATTCTCACCTCCTGCATTTTTCACACAGACCATATAATTGCAGTCTGTGTTTTTTTAGAACAAATCCGTTCGCTCTTGCGAGTTTTTCCTGCAATTTTTCAATTCCATTATCTACAACCTCAACAAACCTTCCGCACTTTTCACAAATCAGGTGATCGTGGTGCTCATGACCATGCAGATGTTCAAATCTCGTCCTCCCGTCCTCAAGTTTCAATTCACAGCATAATCCACTCCCGCAAAACAATTTAACCGTCCTGTAAATTGTTGCATAGCCGACTGCAGGAAGCTTCTCCTTTACTATTTTATACAGTTCCTCAACAGTGACGTGCTTTTCAATACCTAAAAATATCTCCAGAATATTTTCTCTCTGCTCACTGTGCTTCATGTTATTATCCCTGATATACTTATTGAATATTATTTTCTCTTCTTCATATGACATACTCAAACCTCATTATGATATTGATTATCATATTCATAGTATAGCACATATATTTTGTTTGTCAATAAGTATTTTAAAATTGTCGTTGATCAATTTAAACATACTCGACGTCAACTGATCCTAAAAACTTAGGCGGAATGTTCGGGTGTCATGATAGACATCTACGACATCTGTATTGAAAGGAGAAGGCCTCTCTGACTCTCTCTGTAGGGAAAAACGTAAAAATATCTAACAGTGCAGGTTGAAACGTCACAGAGGCAAGGGTAATGTCTAAGAATAATTTAGAATTTTCGAGGACAAGAGAATCTCTCACCCGAAACAACACAGAAATATATTTGTTTATTTATTTTTATCCCTGATTCTCGAAAACTTTTTTCCTGGGATTCGTTTTCGATTCGCTCCCACCTTCTTACAAAGGGACTATCAAAATATTCATCAGCACCCTTACAATCTACTACATATGTGCACTTTTCGACTATACTCCCGCAAATACGCTCATATAGATATTTTGTGTAATCCATTTATATTCCTCCTTAACCGGTACGGCTGATCATTTATTTAAATCCTAAGATATTTGCCAACATTAATCTAACAGGTTGCTGAAAAACTCACTTTTTGTCATGCCGGACTCAGATCCGTTATCCAGTGTCGTTAGAATTGCTTCTAAAACAAGCACTTTGTTTTTGCAGGAACAAATAAAATAACAGAAACAACGAAATATTGAGTTTTTCAGCAACCTGCTAAATAATCCTTGTCTAAGTTTTTAACACATTCCCATCCATTTGGCAAATCAACTCCTGTGCTTTCATGGTTTTCAGCAGATTCAAGAACGTTATTAGAAATATCAAAACCATTCAATGGTGGCAATCTAGTCATAGCTATGTTATTAGCACTATTTTCATCTACTTTGTAGCGACGAACCACAGTACTGCCCTTGGTTATTCGTAACACCGCCCAGGAATTACTATATTGATCTTTATAAATACACCCTGTAAACAATTTCATAATATCCCTTTCGTAATAATTGGGCGGGCACTTCTTGAGATACAGCCCGCTAATCAATGAACTACAAATATCTAAGCACCTATTAGTTATTATAGCTTAATGGAGGTGTTTTTGTAAATCAAGTTCTTCATGACCATTGAAAGCTTAGAACAGTGTACTGAAGATGCCTTATGTTGAACATTCGCTCAGAATAGCTGCACATGATGCACAAGGTGCACAAGGTGCACAAAAGCAGATAGGTTACATATATGTTACTTATAGATCTTTCAGATCGCTCCAAACCTGGCCGGTGGAGCAGGAGACTGAGAGATGACAAAAGCCGGAGATATTTATCTGCATACATTTTAAGACGCGTTGTTTGAACTCCTCTAAAGAAATGCTTTCGTGGACTTCGAACAGCAGGGAGTCGTGGACGGTGAGGAGAAGCTTTATAGGGCTTGTGTTATTAAAAGTAGCCGTTAGATTAAACTCCTTGGAGACTCTTAGCATTGCAAGCTTGAGGATATCGCTTGCTGAACCCTGAATGCGGTGCGAGACAGCTGACCGGAGGCCGTATCCACGGAGTTTGCGGTCTTTGCTCTGGGCTTCGGGGATATAGCGACGACGGCCGAAGTGGGTTTCGACAAAGCCGAGTTCTATGACCTGCTTGTGGGTGGCGTCAATGAACGACTTGATTTTAGGAACGGCACTAAAGTAGTTCTCCAAAAGCTGCTTCGCGGAGGCGCGGTCTATCTTGAGACGGTCGGCGAGACTGAAGGCTTCCATGCCAAAAATGAGAGCGAAGTTGATGGTCTTTCCCTTCCTCCTCTGGTCGTCGGTGACAAGAGAATAAGGGACATTGAAGATAATAGACGCAGTTTCACGGTGAACATCTTTATCTTCGTTGAAAGATTGAATGAGAGGCTCCTCCTGGGCGAGGCTGGCTATGACGCGGTATTCTATCTGGGAATAATCGAAGTTAACGAAGATGTAGCCCGGGCGGGCGATGAAATGACGCCGAAGGTCTTCCGGAACATTTTGGAGATTTGGAGTAGAACTTGCAAAGCGGCCAGAAGGCACATGCCACTGAAGGAAAGACGTGTGGATTACATTGGTAACGGGATTAAGAGAAGATAAATAACCCTCTAACATTCCTTTCTGCTTGACGAGGGTGCGGTATTCGATAAGGGCGTTGACTACAGGGTGAGAGACTTCAATTCTCCGAAGACAGGGCGTAGACACAGACGGCGTACGGCTCTTGGTGATGGGACCCTTGTATGGAAGCTTGAGGTCAGAGTATAAAAGATGCGAGACCTGCTGGTTGCTGTTAAGGTCAATGGGAGAAGATGATAAAGCTGAGATGTTAGATCTAAAGATTTCAATCTCCGAGGTCATATCAGAAAGATGCTCCTCTAAAGAAGAACAATTGACTAAGATGCCGTTGAGTTCCATGTGGGCTACGGTATGAATGAGATTACGCTCTATGACATGAAGGCCTGGGAGTGTGAGGTCACTGGGAGTAATAGGATAAGAATAATCTCGGATTTTATCGAGGAGTGAAGGGTTTAGATAAATGCTCCTCAGAAGATAATAGCGGTAAAGGCGGTAGCAGATATCGGCGTCGGCACAGGGATAGATATAAACATCCTTGGCGGGAAGGTCGGAGATATTGGGGATAGAGGACTTCTTCCTGCGGAAGAAGAGGTCGGAGAAGCAGACCATCTCTACTCCGAGGTAACGGGACGCAAGGGATTTGAGAGATAAAGATTGATTGACGTCATCGAGATGGGAAAGCAATAGAGTATCGGAATAGAGGTTCAGGGATATACCTGCTTTTAGGAGGAATTTGTAAACAAACTTGAGGTCGTGGGATATAATTCTACTACGCTCTAGAATAGGCTTGAGAAAAGATAAGACCTCTGAAGGGTTGAGGTTAACACCCTGGCTGTGGGATAAAGGGATATAAAAAGCTTCTTTGGCACAAACAGATAAAGATATCCCGACTATGCGGTCTGAGAAAACATTCAGACCGGTGGTCGTGATAGCGAGAGAGATGATATTGGATTTCTCTAAAACAGAGGCAAAGAAAGACAGGTCGACATCCCTGATAATGCGATAGGCTCCTAAAGGTGCAGTATCGGCTGAGAATAAATCATTCATACAAAGATAATACGAATGTATACAGTAGTATATAATAGATATATATATCTATTATATAGTAGTGTTTAAATCAAGATACATTATTTTTTGTTTCCGAGTAAAGACTTTATCGTGGTTTTTAGGTAATTAAAATCCAACGGCTTGGAGATATAATCGCAAGCGCCCAGACGGAAGGCAGAAATCACGTTCTCCGACTCCGTGCCAGCGGAAATCATCATAACGGGTATGCCTCTGGTTATTTCCTTCATTTGCTTTAGAACTTCTATACCATTTATATCAGGAAGTCCAATATCAAGGAGAACCAGAGCAGGGTTCTTCTCTTTAAATATTGTAATTGCATCACGACCCAGTTTTGCTATTTCCGTCTCATAACCTTCTTTTTTCAAGAAACGTGTTAAAAGATTGCAAACAGCCTGTTCGTCATCCACTATTAGTATCATTCCTCTGTGCCTGATGCATTAAAAAACATAAATTGCTCCTGTTAAATTGAATCGTGTTCATTTCATACTGTTAAACCGCATATTATTTTTGCGTATTTCAAGACATCATCACTATTGTTTTTCAAAATGGCTTCTTTCAATAACTTTAAGGTTGCGGCCCGTTTGTCTGATACCTTAAAAGCACAATCAACTAATCCAGCAACATCATTAACATTGAGAGAAATTCTTGAGTCAATATCTTTGTTGAAATTGTTATTGAGCAACCCCTTATTAATCTTTGTCATTGCTGTACCTTCCTTAGGCCGGATACAGACTACTCACATCAAGACTTAGCCCATTAAAATTCCTCTATTTATCATCAAACTTGATTTTACTTATCTCTACGAGTGGGAACAATAGATGACCCTTCAAGTTGGCATGTAAAACGACACTTAAAGTTTTACTCTTATCTCCTTGCTTGTTATAATACCAACCGCCGGTGCCATCGAAAACATAACTAACCTTATTTGAATTAGAGATTGGCTCGAGTGGAATTTTATCAAATATCTTTTTAGCTATGAGAATGTCAAGTTTTTCTGGATATCCTCCGACTCCCTCTACATCCCCATAATAAATCATTAGGGCAGAAGATATAGCTGATAGGTTTCCTCTGTATGCGCCGTACAAAGAACGCTCAATCTTGTCAAAAGCAAGGCGTTCCTGCATTTTGGGACCCCAAAACTTCTCATATTCTTCTAGTTGCTTTTCCTTAAAAGAAAGTTCTCTAATTGTTTCCATCTCTTTCCCCATACTGCTGGTGAATCTCCTGAATTCTTCACTTTCCTGGGGATTTAATTCTCGATGATGAAAAATATCTATTAATTCTTCACACCTTGCAACGCTTTTCTCAAAATTTGTTTTTGAGGATTCGTACTTTGAACCGCATCCAAATAGTCCGAGCACGCCTGCAAACAAAAATACATATAACATAATTCTTTTCATAAACACCTCCGTCAAATTTGCCCTCCAAACTATGTTAAAAATATTATTTTTTAATTCTTCTTTTCAATGTCTCAATATCTTTAATATCCCCATTCGTTGTAAGACTCCAACTGATAGTTTCGGCTCTCAGTTTGGCAATATATTCTTTAAAGTCTTTTATCTCTATAATAAATTCTCCGGCAGATACATTCGAGCCTGGTCTTGAATCTTCCTCTAATTCGTCCGAATCTGGTCTTGCATTTTTCTGTAATTCGTCAAGCTTGTAAACCCTGTCTTTGTCATAAAGATGAACCGTTCCGCTAACAAGCATTTCTTTAATATTAAATGTAATAGAAAAAGTCTCTTCTGCTCCGAACTCAGAAGTGTTTTCTCCTTTTCTCAAGACTATTCCATCATACTCGCTGATTTTGGGAAACAACTCAGCAAGAGACTGATAAGGCAAAACACCTTTTTTCCTATCTGGGCAGGTAAATTTACAGCGAACAGTATTTGCTTTTTCATTCTCAAAACGCACTTTGATATTCCCATCTATTCTAAGAATATCCCAGAGGAAATAATTGATTTCATTTCCTTTTAATCCAGTATTTGGCTGGATATACAAATTAACTTTTTTTATAACTTCATTTTCGCTTAGTCCGAGTAACAATCCAAAATCAGCAAAATCAAGAGCGCCGACCTTAAACTGCTGTTTTGCTTGAGCAGGTACTTGTTTTTTAACTGGCACAGGCATCTGCTTCTTTTCTTGAGCATTAATCTGTGTCGTCGCCGCAAGAAACATAGAACACAACAAAAACAAAGTTACTTTCAATTGATTATACATTTGGTCCTCCTGTTAAATTATTTATATGGTATCTTAGCCTTGATGCAAATGCGCTTGATTAAATCAAGTTCGTTCTTAAGCTTATCCGGCTTAACTTTAAGCTTCTTTAGCACCCTAACCATAGCTCTAAGAATTTCGCCATATGAGAGGCTATCTCCTCCGGTATTCTTGCACTTATTCTTAAAGGATTTCAGAAAATCCTTCTCTTTCCTTGTAAGGATAAGCGATATTCTAACCTGTTTCCGTTTTGTCATAAAAGCCTCTTTATAGTTTAGAAAGTAAATCCTTTTTCTTTAATTCAAATTCTTCCTTGGTTATGGCGCCGGCATCCATCAACTGTTTTAGTTTTGAAATCTGATCTAATTTATCATCGCCTTTAACAACCTGTGGAGATTCCTTGTTTGTTTTCTTGTACATATTGGCTTGATGCTGACTCTCAAATATTAATTCTTTTCTAACAAAATACATTCCTACCGCCCACCATACGGCTACGACGAAAAAGCCGACAAAGTAGAACAGGAGTCCGAAGAAAGCGAGGATATTAGTACTAGTGGTTGGACCAAATATAAAGCGCAAACGCAAATCTTCGTTTTCAACATAAGGAACAATAGCTGCCTTTGTCCAAGTAGTTGAAAAATATCTGATTTCGTTATCTTTGATTACTTTCTGCTTATAGCCTTTTGCTTCTAATGCTTGGACTATCTTCTCAAGTATGTCTTGCTTTTTAGAAGCTATCCCCTCAAACAATATATCCTTAGCACCAACCTTGAAAATCCAAGAAACCGATGTCATGTCTTTATTATTCATATTAGCACCTCCCTATAACAATACGCTATACCCGTATATACGGAAATAGTATCCATAAGAAAAGCCGGAATGATTACCGGCTTCAATCTACTTCTTCTTAATTGCCTGCATTATTCGCTCTACAAGCTCGTCTTCGTCTTTCACACCTGTTACATCAACATTGAGTTTCATTAAGACCCTTATTAGCGCCCTTATGATTTCTGTTTTCGGAAGATTATAGCCTCCAGAGCGTTTAGATTCAGCACCAAATTCAACAAGGAACTTGCCTAATGTTTCAGGCAAGGTTAGCTCTGCTCTGTAATGCTTTCCTTTATTGACTCGACCTGCACTCTTTCTCATGAATATTAGACCTTCCTAGAATCGCTATTTCCGTATTTACGTTAATATTATAAGCTTTAGAAAACACCATATCAAGCAGAAAATAGAACAGTGTACTGAAGATATTTCATCTTAAATGTTCTCTAAATACGTGCACAAGGTGCACATGCTGCACATAATATCACGATATAAATTTCTGCCAGATTTCTGCCATCTTTTTACCTGAAGTGGTGAAAATGAGGTGAAAACTGGTGGAAAGCAGTGAAAAGGGAAAATGACTTTATCTCTGGTATCTAATAACTTAACCTGTTTTTATGGTGGAGATGATCGGGATCGAACCGACGGCCTCTGCCTTGCGAAGGCAACGCTCTCCCAACTGAGCTACTTCCCCTTTCCTTTATCCATAATGCTTTTTCTTTATTTCTTGTCTTCTGAATCTTTAGCTTTTTCAATTTCTGCCAGATTTCTGCCATCTTTGCTTTCGCCTTGTAAATCTAAATTCAAGAAATCGGCCTTATCCTTATTCTTTCTTCATCAATTACCACAAAATGATTAGCCATCTTTTTATTATACTTATTTAGCAATGTCTTTAAAGAAGCTATTTTTACAGAACTATCCTCATTATCAAACCGCATTAATACAATTCCGGCAGTTGCTTTCCTCTGAAGAAATACTATTTCACCAAAATCCTTATCGTTCGTGATTAGTATTCTTTTCTCTTTTTTAGCAAGTTCAAGAACAGTATTATCTGTTGCTCCGGGACTTATTTCAGTTATATAAACAACATCGTTACCGGATAATCGCAGATATTCGACTATCTGCGATTCTACATTTTCATCTGCAAAAAATTTCACCTTTTTGAACCAACCAAGATATGTCTTTCATCGGTTGAAATTGCTTCTGAAGCATAAGCAATTGCTGCTTTTATGTCCTGAATTTTAAGCATAGGATATTCCTTTAACATATCATCTAAAGAGATGTTCTGAGAAAGCTTCTTCAGTATTATTTCTACCGTAACTCGAGTATGTTTAATTACCGGTTTTCCCAGCATTATATTAGGATTTATTTCAATTCTAGACATCAAATTATTCATTTGTATTCCCCTCCGTTAGATTCTTTTTAGTATTATAACATAAAAACAAAGAATTTCAATATTTTTAAAAATGGAAATGCAGGACGGTCTGCATTCAAATGGCCTGCCAAAAATCTATTCGGGACTTGATCATACGGATAATACTATTGTTTTTCTGTCGTCCTGAACCGGATTCAGGATCCAGTGTCGTTCCGGATGGAAAACAAAGACTATGTTCTTTTGAGGCTAGTGACATTCTCGTATTAAGTATGACACTACGAAAAACTTCTAAATACATCCTCATTGTTTCAAGTTTCTAGCTTCGAATTTGTTTTTTATGCTACCCTTATTCCTTTATGCTTATCAAAAGAGATTTTCACCCCGAAACCCAGGGAACCGGCTATTTTTGAGATTGTCGCTATTGTAAGGTTTTTCCCGTGCGCTGACTCCAGCTGAGAGATGAACTGTTGCGAAACGCGGGCTTTCTTAGCTAATTCGATCTGGCTAATATTTTTTTCTTTTCTTAATTCTGCAAGGCGGTGAGCAAGATGAACCTTCGCCAATTCCACATAATACTCCTCGCGGAATTCCTCGTTTTTTAATTCTTCTTTTAAATGTTCTTCAAAAGTACGTATTTTAAGTTTTTTCATTTTCAGGAACCTCCAGAGCCAAATCGCACAATAAAATCTTTTTTCCTTTGCAAGGCAATCTTAATATCACGAGCAGGAATTTCATTAGCTTTCTTTCTAATTGTATGAACAAGCACGGCATTATTTCTCATAAAATAAAAGTAAAACGTCCTAATTCCCTTAGGTCTCAATTCATATATATCATCGTGCAAACATAATCGGCAATAGGTCTTCTCAGCTGATAACCTTTCTCTTTAAGCAAATGTATATATGAGAGTACTTTTTGTTTTTCATCAGGTAAAAGTCCATTAATAAAACTCTCCACCGGACTTCGACCCTTCTCGTCAGTATAATAATAAACCCTATCAAGCATGTTTCACCCCTTAAAAACAGTATACAACCTATAACTTGTATTGTCAATACCTAAAATACCCATAAAAACTAATTTTGCGCACTTACTTTTTTTGACTTTACGCTCTGGAAACGGATGTTTCCAGAGGAAAAGAGGGACAGTCCACCATTGTTTTACCTTTTCATTTTCTTTTTCCCTAATCAGCCTGTATTAAGTCGAGTAGAACGGTGACGTAGTGATTACAGGCTCTTCTTGGCTGTATCCGTCGTTTCCAACTTCGTGCCCGTTTAGATTTGCCATATCCTATTTCCACCATCCCCTCTAAAATTCCGTGCTGAGGC